>Ga0105048_10018228_pt1 | contig 10804 bp, 9 predicted proteins | sample MAT05_FD_78382 | JGI IMG/M metagenome (GOLD analysis project Ga0105048, IMG submission 78382) | Freshwater microbial communities from Lake Fryxell liftoff mats and glacier meltwater in Antarctica - MAT-05 | ecosystem: Environmental > Aquatic > Freshwater > Ice > Liftoff microbial mat | place...
CGTCAACCCCGAATGAGCCCCAAGCCGGGTCGGCGGGGCCATCGGCCAGAATGGCGCATCCCACCCAGAGCCCCCAAGGAGACGCCATGTTCGGCCAAATGATGCAGCAGCCGCTGCTGATCTCTTCGCTCATCACCCACGCCGAGCGCCACCATGGTGAACAGGAAGTGGTGTCGCGCCGGGTCGAAGGCGACATCCACCGCTGCACCTACAAACAAATCGCCAACCGCTCGCGGCGCGTGGCCAACGCACTGGCGGCGCTGGGCGTGAAGGACAGCGACCGCGTCGCATCGCTGGCCTGGAACGGCTACCGCCACATGGAGCTGTACTTCGGCGTCAGCGGCTCGGGCGCCGTGCTGCACACCGTGAACCCGCGGCTGCACCCGGACCAGATCGTCTATATCGCCGACCATGCCGAAGACCAGGTCATGTTCTTCGACATGACCTTCCTGCCGCTCATCCTGGCGGTGGCCGGGCGCACCAAGACCATCAAGCACTGGGTGGCGCTGACCGACCGCGCGCACATGCCGGCGGCCGACGTGGTGGCCAAGATTCCGGGCCTGCTGTGCTATGAAGAACTGCTGCAAGCCCAGAGCGACCAGTACGACTGGCCCACCTTCGACGAAAACACCGCCAGCTCGCTTTGCTACACCAGCGGCACCACCGGCAACCCGAAGGGCGTGCTCTACAGCCACCGCTCCACCGTGCTGCACACGATGGCCGCCGCCCTGCCCGACTGCCTGGGCGCCAGCGCCGCCGACGCGGTGCTGCCGGTGGTGCCGATGTTCCACGTCAACAGCTGGGGCATCGTCTATCTGGCGCCGATGGTTGGCGCCAAGCTCGTGCTGCCGGGCCCGGGCCTGGACGGCAAGAGCCTGTACGAACTGTTCGAATCCGAAGGCGTGACGCTGTCGGCCGGCGTGCCCACGGTGTGGCAAGGCCTGCTGGCCTATGTCGATGCCAACAACCTCAAGTTCAGCACCATGCGGCGCAGCGCCATTGGCGGGTCGGCGTGCCCGCCGGCCATGATCAAGAAGTTCCTCGACGTGTACGGCGTGCGCGTCATCCACGCCTGGGGCATGACAGAGATGAGCCCTATCGGCACCGCAGGCGGCTTCAAGCGCCATCACCTGACGCAGACGGCCGAGCAGAAGCTGGCCGTGATGTCCACGCAGGGCCGCGCAGTCTATGGCGTGGACATGAAGATCGTCGGCGAAGACGGCCACGAGCTGCCCTGGGACGGCAAGGAATCGGGCGACGTGCTGGTGCGCGGACCCTGGATCATCAGCCGCTATTTCCGGGACGAAGGCGGCGACCCGCTGGTGCTCGACAAGGACGGCAAGGGCTGGTTCCCCACCGGTGACGTGGCCAAGTTCGATGCCGACGGCTACATGATCATCACCGACCGCAGCAAGGACGTCATCAAGTCCGGCGGCGAATGGATCGGCAGCATCGACCTGGAAAACATCGCCATGGCCCACCCCGACGTGGCCATGGCCGCCTGCATCGCGGCCAAACATCCGAAGTGGGACGAGCGGCCCTTGCTGGTAGTGGTGAGGAAACCCGGCGCGACGGTGACGCGTGAAGAGCTGATCGCCTTCTACGACACCAAGATCGCCAAGTGGTGGACGCCCGACGACGTCGTCTTCGTCGATGCCATTCCGCTGGGCGCCACGGGCAAGATGCAAAAGATCAAGCTGCGCGAGCAATTCAAGGACCACGTGCTGCCGACGGCTTGACCTTCATGCGGATGTGGGCCCGGCGGCTGCGGGTGGCCACCATCTGTGCAGCTGCAGCTGCAGCCGGTGCCGCCGTGGCGCAGGACGAGGTGCCCTTCATCACCACGCCCGACAACGTCACGCTGGCCATGCTGCAACTGGCCGGCGTCACGGCACAGGACTTTGTCGTAGACCTGGGCTCGGGTGACGGCCGCATCGTCATCACGGCAGCGCGGCGCTTTGGCGCCCGCGGCCTGGGGGTGGAGATCGTGCCCGACCTCGTCGCGCAGAGCCGCGCCAACGCCGCAAAGGCCGGCGTCGCCGAACGCGCGGAATTTCGTGTGCAGGACCTCTTCTTGACGCCGCTGCAGGACGCCACCGTGGTGACAATGTACCTGCTGCCCGATGTCAACCTGCAGCTGCGCCCGCGCCTCCTGGCGCTGCCGCCCGGCACGCGCATCGTCAGCCATGACTGGGACATGGGCGACTGGCAGCCCGACCGCAGCGTCGCGCTGGACGTGCCCGACAAGGCCATAGGCCGCGACAAGCGGTCCACCGTGCACCTGTGGGTGGTGCCGGCGCCCTTGCAGGGGCTGTGGTGCAGCGGGGGCCTGAGCCTGCACATCGAGCAGCGTTTCCAGCGCTTTTCAGCCACGCTGGCGGCTGCAGGCGTGGCGGCGCCCGTGATGGTCTTCGACGGCCGCATCGACGCGCACACACTGCGGGGCCAGGGCGCCAGCGGCGAACCGCGGGCCGATTTGCAATTGCAGTTGGAGGCGCGGGGCCCGGTGCTGAAGGCCACGCGCTTTGCCGCCCCCGCGTCGCTGCACAACGGCAGCACATTCACACGCGCCGGTGCAAGGGGCTGCGCACCCTAGAATCCGCGCCCTCTCCCTTGCACCCTGCATCCCCTGCCCATGTTCAAGAACGCCCTGGTCTATCGCATCGAACACTGGGCCCCGCCCACCCTGACTGAAATGGAAGAACGCCTGTCCGGGGCGCGCTTCATCGAATGTGGCGCCTCGCAACCCGAATCGGCCGGCTGGGTGGCACCCCGCGGCGACAAGAACGCCGCACTGGCTGAAAGCGTCGGCGGCCAGGTCGTCTTCAAGCTCTGCACCGAAACCAAGGCCGTGCCCGGTGGCGTGGTGAAGACTCAGGTGGAAGCGCAGCTCGACGCCATCGAAAAGGAAACCGGCCGCCGGCCCAAGGGCAAGCGGGTGCGCGAGGTGAAAGAAGCCGTCGTGCACACGCTGCTGCCGCGCGCGTTTCCCAAGCGCGCCGACACGCTCGTGTGGCTGGACCCGGCGGCGCAACTCGTGTGGGTGGGTGCTGGCAGCACGAAGAAGGCCGACGCCGTCGTCACACGGCTGATCGAACTGCTGGGCGGTGGACTCAAACTCAGCTTGCTGCAGACCGCGCTGTCACCGGCCACCGCAATGGCGATGTGGCTGGCCGAGAAGGAAGCGCCGGCCGGCTTCAGCATCGACCGCGAATGTGAACTCAAGCAGCCCGACAGCGAAAAGGCCAGCGTGCGCTATGCGCGCCACACGCTGGACATCGACGAGGTGGGTGAACACATCAAGCAGGGCAAGCTGCCCACGCAGCTGGCCATGACCTGGGCCGGGCGCGTGTCCTTCGTGCTCACCGAAGCGCTGACGCTGAAGAAGATCCAGCTGCTGGATGTGGTGCTGGAAGGGGCGCAGTCCGCGGCTGGCAAAGATGACAACGGCTTCGATGCCGACGTGGCCATCAGCACGGGTGAGTTGCGTCTCATGATGCCCGAGCTGATCGACGCGCTGGGTGGGCTGCATGAACGCCGGCTTGCGGCGGCGGCAGCCCCGCTGCAAGCGCCTGCTGCAGCCGGCTCGACCGTCGCACCGTGGGACAGCGTGGCGGCCTGAACCTGAAACTGCGTCAGGCCGCCAGCAGCGTCTCCAGGCACTGTTCCTTGACGCCGAAGAACTGCTTCAGTTCTGCCACCTGCGCCAGCGCCGCCTCGCGCGCCGGTGCCGGCAGCGGCACGGCGCGCTTCACCGCCAGGATCATCTTGTTCTTGCGCGTGTGCTCCAGCGCCACGAATTCAAAGACCTGGGTGTCGTAACCCTGCGCCTGCAGCAACAGCGCGCGCAGGCTGTCGGTCACCATCTCGGCCTGCTGTTCGGCATGGATGCCGTGCTGGAACACGCTGCGCAGCGGGTGCGGGCTCAGCAGTTGCGGGCGCAGCTGTTTGTTGCAACAGGGCGAGCACAGGATGATCTGCGCGCCAGCCTGCAGCCCCAGGTGAATGGCGTGGTCGGTGGCAGTGTCGCAGGCGTGCAGCGCGATCATGACGTCCATCGGTTCGGTTCGCCAGTCGCGCACGTCGCCCTGCTGCATCTGCAGGCCTTGCAGGGCCAGATCGGCGATGTGGCGGTTGCCCTGTTCCACCAGGTCGGCGCGCAACTCCACGCCCCTCACTTCGGCGGCCAGGCCGCGGCTGTGGCGCAACCAGTCGTGCAGCGCAAAGGTCAGGTAACCCTTGCCGGCGCCGAAATCCACCACATGCAATGTCCCCGCCTTCGCCACCGGCGATGCGTCCAGCGCATGGGCAAAGATCTCGACGAACTTGTTGATCTGCTTCCACTTGCGCGCCATGGCCGGCACCAGCTGGTGCTGTGCGTTCGTGATGCCCAGGGCGACGAGGAAGGGGCGTTGGATGTCGATCCAGCGCTGCTTTTCGCGGTCATGGGGCGCGGGGGCCGCAAGCGGTGCTACACCTTCGGCACCTGGCAAACGCGTGGTGCTCAGGTGGGCGCTGCCCTTCTTGCCAAAGCGCAGTTGAATCTCTGCCGCAGTGGTGTGCAGGTGGGCATTGCGAAAGCGCTCGCCCAGGGCTTGGCGGATGGTCTGCAGACCTTCTGCCACCGGCAGGTTCTTGGTGATGTCGCGCGTGGTGTGGCTGCTGACAAATGACAGCTGCGCTTGCCCGCGCAGCAGCAGCGGGCGCACCACCACCCGCTGCAGGTTGGGCTCGTCGGCAAGCAGTCGTGGGTCAGGCCGCGCCAGGATCAGCTGCAACCAGCGGCCTTCTGCATGGCTGCTGGCGAGCAAGGCCATGAAACGGTCGAGCGCGTCGTCGGTGCCGTGAGGTGCAGGGGTGTTCACGGCCGCGATTGTGTCGCGATCCAGCCACCGCTCAGTCGCCACTCAATACCGGTAGGTCGACCGCCCCGTTACCGCGTCGATGCGCCAGGACCCGCCCTTGGCCTTGGTGCCGCCAATGTCGTCGGCCATCGTCAGCAGATCCTTCCGCCCCACCGACAGGGCCTTGGCGCGGGCCAGGATGTCGTCAGGCGCCGTGCTCTTGGAAGGCAGCGTCTCGGCGTCGGTGCCCAGGCTCTTCTGGATGCTGGCAGCGGCCAGCAGCAGTACCGGGTCCTTGCGCGCGTCACCCAGCGCCACCAGGCGGTTGATGAGGTCAAGCTGCTGCACGACAGCGGGCGACAGGCCCTTTTCGTCCTGCGCCAGGGCGCTGCCCGCGTTGATGGACAGGAAAGCGGCAACGGCCAGGCTGAGCAGGCGGGTCTTCATGAGAAATCCTTTCGGGTTGTGGCCACCGCGGTTGCGTGGTTTGAATGGCGGCTCTGATGACTTACGCAGAGCGCGCGCCCGAAAAAGCTCATTCACCCGGAATGCGTTGCCGGTGCAGCTGAATTTTGAGCACCGACTTCTTGCGGGTGCGGATGTTGAGCATCTCCACCCCCAGCGAAAAGGCCATGCCGAAATAGACGTAGCCCTTGGGCACGTGGCTGTCAAAGCCCTCGGCCACCAGCACCACACCCACCACCACCAGAAAGGACAGCGCCAGCATCTTGATGGTGGGGTGGTCCGACACAAAGCGCCCGATGGGGCCGGCAAACACCATCATCAGCGCCACAGATCCGATGACGGCGGCAATCATGATTCGCACGTCGTCCACCATGCCCACCGCGGTGATGATCGAGTCCAGTGAAAACACCAAATCCACCAGCATGATCTGCAGGATGACGGCCGTGAAAGTGGCCTTCACTGCCTTGCTGCCATGGCTTTCTTCCTCACCTTCCACCGACTGGTGAATCTCGCTCGTGCTCTTCCAGATCAAGAAAAGCCCGCCCAGGATCAGGATCAGGTCGCGCCCGGAAATTTCCTGATTGAAGACCGTGAAAAGCGGCGTCACCAGGCCCACGATCCAGGCCAGCACCAGCAGCAGGCCGATGCGCATGAACATCGCCATGAAGAGGCCAATCTTGCGCGCAAACTCGCGTTTCTCCTTCGGCAGCTTGTCCACCAGGATGGAGATGAAGATGATGTTGTCAATGCCCAGCACCAGTTCGAGCGCGGTGAGGGTGGCAAAGGCAATCCAGGCTTGCGGGTTCGAGAGCAGTTCGATCATGGCCGTATTTTGCGTTGGAGCCGCACCGCAGGCCTAGCCGTGCAGACCCCAAGACCCCAAGCCCCCATGCCGCATGAGTCCATGAACACCACAATGCATGGCACACAGACGCCCACAAATCCCGGAGACCGTGATGCCCCGCTTTGCCGCCAACCTTTCCATGCTGTTCACCGAAGTGCCGCTGCTGCAGCGTTTCGAGCGCGCCGCTCGCGCCGGTTTTTCCAGCGTCGAGATGCAGTTCCCTTACGAAGCACCGGCTGCCAACATCCGCGACCAGTTGGTCGCCAACCGGCTGCGGATGGTGCTGCACAACCTGCCCGCCGGCGACGCGGCCGCCGGTGACCGCGGCATGGCCTGCGACCCTGCCCGTGTGGTCGAATTCCGCGCCGGCGTGGACAGGGCCATCGCTTATGCCACGCTGCTCGGTGTACCGCAGCTCAACTGCCTGGCCGGCAAGGCGCCCGTCGGTGTGCCCGACGCGGACTTGCGCGCCACCTTCGTGGCCAACCTGCGTTTTGCGGCCGCTGCATTGAGAGCTGCGGGACTGAAGCTGCTGATCGAACCCAGCAACAATTTCGACGTGCCCGGCTTCTGGCTCAACCGCACCCAGTTGGCCATTGACGTGCTGGACGAAGTTGGCGCAGACAACGCCTTTGTGCAGTACGACATCTACCACGCCCAGCGCTATGAAGGCGAACTGGCGGCCACGTTGACGAAGCACCTGGCGCGCATCGGCCACATCCAGGTGGCTGACAACCCGGGCCGCCACGAGCCAGGCACGGGCGAGATCAACTTCGGCTTCCTCTTCGGCCACCTGCGCCGCATCGGCTACAGCGGCTGGATAGGCTGCGAATACCTGCCCGCTGCGGGCACTGAGGCCGGCTTGGGCTGGCTTGAACAGGCGCGGCTGCAGATCTAGTCTTGCTGTGTCTGGCAGATGTCCTGCTTGCCAAGCGTTGCGCAATACTGACTGCGAGATGGGTTTGCGCAGGTGGTTCAGGCTGCCGCCGCTCGCTGCAGTTCGCGGTGGTACGGCACATCGTTCAGATAGCTGGCCCGGCAGGTGGCATCGGTCAATGCATCGGCCTGTTGCATGAGTTGCGCGTGCGCTTGGGCCAACACGCCCGGCGCGCGTGCATCACTTGCGGCGCTCAGCACTTGCCAGCAGGTCAGCCGGATGCGCTGTGCCTCTTCGGATTCGTCGAGCCGTGCGCCGGCCGCAATGGCATCGAGGATCGATTGCACGAGCGCGAGCGCAGCGGCGGGGTCGCCGGCCTGCGCTGCCAGGCGTGCCAGACCAGCCCGCCCCATCGCAGCGATGCCGGGTGACCGCATCGAGTCGGCCAACGACACCACTCGGCGATAGGCGTCGGCAGCCTTGTGCACCTGGCCCAGCGCGGCCAGTGCATGCCCCAGGTAAGCCTGGCCGTAGCACTCGACCATCTCCTGCGCCGATGCGGTCGCGACCTCGACCGCCGCTGCGGCGTAATGCTGCGCGTCTTCATATGCGCCCAGTTCGAACGCCACCGAAGCCAGGCTGGTGCGGATCTTTGCCACCGACAAAGCGACCCCGGTCGACAGCGCGATGGTCTCGGCTTCGAGCAGATGGGTACGCGCCTGTTCATAGGCGCCAACGCTGGTCAGCGCGGCGCCCAGGTTGTTGAGGTGCAGCAGGCGGCGGTTCCGATCGGCGCGCGGCAGCAGCGTCAGGCCATCGAGATCGGCCTGCAGGCCCGCGGCCACGTCGCCTCGACGCCAGGCGTCGAAGGAAATGCCGTTCAGCACGTCGATCTCCAGTGCCGACGAGCCGAGCGATCGCGCCAACGCGCGCGACTTCTGCAGCGCGGCCATGCCTTGCTCCCGATCGCCGTGCTCGAGCAGCGAGACACCCAGCACCCGAAGCGCGCGCTGCTGCTGCATGGGGCCGAGCCTGCTCGCCAGTTCCTGGCCACGGATTGAAAACCGCAATGCCTCGACACCGTGATGGCGATTGAGAAAGGCCCATCCCAGCGCGACGTCGAGCCGCCGATCGTCGTCATCGACGGTTTCGGCGATGTCATGCATGACGCCCAGCCAGTGGCGCTGCCGGGGGCCGTCTTGTCCCTGCGCTGCAGAGCGCTCGATCAGGTGGGCGATGCGCCAGCGAGTTGCCATGTCTTCGGCGGCCAGCAGTGCATGGGCGCGCTCTGCCAGCCCTTGCATCACGGCGACGTCGGCGGTGAGCCGCGCTGTCTCGGCGGCACGGGTGAGGTATTCGCACGCGTTGGCGGTGTCGCCCGCGCGGTCGAAATGGTCGCCGATCAGTGCCAGCGGTGGCATGCCCGGCAGCGACGCCAGCCACGACGCCACCTGCGCGTGCATCGCACGGCGCTCGCTCTTCAGCACGCCTTCATACGTCACCTGATGCATCAGGTGGTGCCCGAATACATACTCGCGCAGGCCATCGAAGGCGCTGTGTTCACGCGCCTGGATCAGCTCGCGCCTTGCCAGGGCCGGCAATGACTCGGCGGCGTGCGCATCGATGGACGCCAGGGCACCGTCCCAGAACTCCGGGCCGATCACACTGGCCTGCTGCAAAGCGCGCTTCTCGGCAGGCGACAGCGTGTCGAGCCGCGCTTGCAACACGCCAGTCAGCGTGCCCGGCACTTCGCGCCGCTGCACGCCTGCGCCGCGCACGTGCCAGGCCTGACCATCGATCTCGATCAGACCCTGGTCGATGAACATCTTGACCAGCTCTTCCATGTAGAACGGGTTGCCTTGCGCATCGCCGATAAGCAGTTCACGCAGCGCCTCGGGCACACTGCTCATTCGCTGCAGCAGCACGTCGACGAGCTCGTGCCCGCGTGTCCCGGCCAGCGGCCGCAGTTCGACGCGGACACCGGCCACGCTGAAGGTGGGTCGACGCTCGAAGAGCGTCGGGCGTGTCAGGCCGACGATCAGCAGGTGCGCGTCGGCGTGCTGGGCGGCGATGTCCTGGATGAAGTCGAGCGTGCCGCTGTCGGCCCAATGCAGGTCTTCGAGCAGCATCACCACCGGCAGGCCTTGGGCAGCACCGAGGCGCCGCAGAACCTGCACCGCCGTCCTCAGCGCTTCGCGCTTGAGGCGCGCGTGGTCGTCGCCCAGCGCGAACGGCGGCGTGATCGCCGAAACCCAGGCCCAGCAAGTGGCCGAGCACTGCCGCCTGCGCATCGGCCACTTCCGCACTGCGGTCGGTGGCCAGCAGCGGAACGATGCCGCGGCCGAACTTCTCGATCATCTCGGTTGGAGTGTCGTTGTCCGCGATCAGCAGGCGCCGGGCCAGCGCATCGCGCAGCAGGCCATACGGGCTTTGTTCGCTGTGCGGGTGCGCGCGACCCTGCAGCAACTCAAAGGCTTCCGACTGCAGGTTGGCCCAGGCTTCGAATTCGAACAGCAGACGGCTCTTGCCCAGGCCGGCCTCACCGACGACCGTGACGAGCTGCAGCGCCGGCCGCTTGTAGAGCGCGGAAAAGGCCCCCTGCAGCGTGGCGAGCTCGGCCTCGCGGCCGACCATGCGCGTCTCGAGCCCTTCGATGCCGCGCGATGCCACGCGAAACGCACGTGGCCTGGCGCCCAGCACCAGGTATGTCGCCAGCGGCTCATCACTGCCCTTCACCTGCAACGGTGGTTGAGCTTCGACGTCGAACATCCCACGCACGTGACGCCACGTGTCGTGGCTGATGCGCATGCCGCCCACCGGCGCGGTTTGCTCCATGCGCGCGGCGATGTTGACCATGGCCCCGCGGATGCTGCCTTCTTCGTCCACACCGCCGCCCAGCAGCACCTGGCCGGTGTGCACGCCCACCCGCAAGCCGAAGCCATGGAGGCGATGCGTGCGCTCGATCTCGTGGCCGATGGCGAGGGCTTCTTCGAGCAGCGCAAGGCCGGCACGTACCGCGTGCTCGGCGTCGTCTTCAAGACCTCGTTCGACACCGAACACGGCCAGCAGGTTGTCACCAGCGTACTGAAGGACCTGCCCGTGATGGTGCTCCACAAGTGCGGTCAAGCGACGCAGCGCGCCATCCATCAACGCCTGGATGTCTTCCGGGTCCAGGGATTGGCCAAGCCGCGTCGAGCCGGCGACGTCGCAGAACAGCACGCTGACCTGGCGCAGGCTGCGCAGCGGGCGCGAACCACCCAGCGCGACCAGGCGGGCGCGCAGGGGCGCCATCGCAAGCTCTGCCACGGCGTCGCCCAGCGTCTCGCGCTGGCCTTCCAGCGCTGCCAATGCGGCTTCGATCTCGGTGCGGTTGTCGTTGGGCACTGGTGCGGGCACTGGCCGGCTGGGTGAGTCCACGCGGCTACCCGAGCTTAGCAGCCGCAACTGTTGGAATTCTTGCTCGAGCAGGTGCCGCACGGCGAGCACCAGCACATGGCGCGGTCCGGCGATCTCAAACAGTTCCACGTGGCTCGATCGAGATGGTCAACCGTCTCGAGGCGCTCGAGAAGAAATCGAAAGCGACAGCACCGAGAAGCCACCGCGTGCGGCCTGATGCGCCAGGGCACACGCCAACCAGGTCTTGCTGCTGCCGTGGCGCTGATGATCATCACATTACGCGCATGGCGCAGCCAGTCGCCGCCGGCCAACGCCGCGGTCCAGGCCACGGCTGGCGCGCCAGTTGATCTCCTCGGTGCAGGCGCGAGCGGCGTTGAG
>Ga0105048_10018229_pt1 | contig 10803 bp, 11 predicted proteins | sample MAT05_FD_78382 | JGI IMG/M metagenome (GOLD analysis project Ga0105048, IMG submission 78382) | Freshwater microbial communities from Lake Fryxell liftoff mats and glacier meltwater in Antarctica - MAT-05 | ecosystem: Environmental > Aquatic > Freshwater > Ice > Liftoff microbial mat | place...
AAGCGCGACGCTATCGAGGTCAAACTCTCACCGGTCTTCAAGAAGCGCGGGATCGCCTTTTCAAGCGTCGGGGCAAAGCGCGTCGCACCGTCCGATAACAAGCTCGAACTGAATGACGGGACGCTCGTCGACTATGACTACCTGATCATCGCCACCGGCCCGGAACTGGCCTTTGACGAGATCGCTGGCCTTGGCCCGCATGGCGGCTTCACCCAATCGGTCTGCCACGTCGACCACGCCGAGACCGCCGCCGCCGCCTTCGACCGCTTCGTCGAGAACCCTGGCCCGATCGTGGTCGGCGCGGTGCAGGGGGCCTCGTGCTTCGGTCCCGCCTACGAGTTTGCGATGATCCTCGACACGGAACTGCGTCGCCGGAAGATTCGCGACAAGGTGCCGATGACCTTTGTCACCTCCGAGCCCTATGTCGGCCACCTCGGTCTCGACGGTGTCGGCGACACCAAGGGCCTGCTCGAGAGCGAGATGCGCGAGCGCCATATCAAATGGGTCACCAACGCCAAGGTCGCCTCGGTGGAGGCCGGCGTCATGCACGTGGAGGAGATCGCCGACGACGGCTCGCTCAAGCAGACCCACGACCTGCCGTTCGCCTATTCGATGATGCTGCCGGCGTTCCGCGGAGTCGCCGCTGTGCGCGGCGTCGAAGGCCTGACCAACCCGCGCGGCTTCATCCTTATCGACAAGCATCAGCGCAATCCGACCTTCCGCAATGTCTTAGGCCTCGGCGTCTGCGTCGCCATCGCCCCTACGGGAAAAACCCCGGTGCCGGTCGGCGTGCCGAAGACCGGCTTCATGATCGAAAGCATGGTCACCGCAATCGCCCACAACATGGCCGAGCTCCTCGACGGCAAGGACCCGACGCATGAGGCGACCTGGAACGCCTTCTGCCTCGCCGATTTCGGCGACGGCGGCGTGGCCTTCATCGCTCAGCCGCAGATCCCGCCGCGCAACGTCAACTGGTCGGCCACCGGAAAATGGGTCCACCTGGCCAAGGTCGGGTTCGAGAAATACTTCCTGGGCAAGATCAAGCGCGGCGAGAGCGAGCCCTTCTACGAGAAGCTGGCCCTGGACGTGATGGGCCTGCGGAAGCTCAAGGGCTGAGCCCATGAGGCAGTTCGTGTGCCCAAGCTGTGGCGCGGCCAACCGCGCACCGGACGGCAAGGATCCCCTGGCCGCCAAGTGCGGCCGGTGTGGGGAGCCCCTCTTCAGCGGGCTACCGGCCGCGGTGGGCGCCAAGGCCTTAGCCGCGCACCGCGCCTCCACCAAGGGCGCCGCGGTCCTGGTCGATGTCTGGGCGCCGTGGTGCGGTCCTTGCCGGGCGATGGCGCCCAATTTCAGCGCCGCGGCCAAGATGCTGGAGCCGGACGTCCGGCTCTTGAAGCTGAACTCCGAGGCCGAGCCTCAGGCCGCCGCCGATCTTGGGATCTCCGGAATTCCGGCGCTGCTGCTCTTTCGGGACGGTCAGACGGTCGCCCGCACCGCGGGTCTGATGAGCGCCCAGCAGATCGTCGCCTGGACGCGCCAGGCCCTTGCGTCGGCGCCAAGCCGGCCCTGACTGGAGACTGAAGATGACTGTCGATCGTGCGGTACTCGCCTTGCTAGGCTGCGTCGTTCTTGCCGGGGTCGCCCTGGCGCACTTCGTCAACCCCTGGTGGATCGGCCTGACTGTGTTCGCCGGCCTCAACGCGATCCAGGCGGCTTTCACCGGCTTCTGCCCGGCCGCGGTCGTGTTCAAGAAGCTCGGCGTCAGGACCGGGGTCGCCTTCCGCTGATCCCGATCCTTCGGCTTTGAGCGCAGGGCCAGGCGACGAGGGACAAGCTGGGGGCCGGCCCCTTCACCCTCCGCCAGCCGCAACGCCGCCAGGCGTGCATGACACAAAGGGAAGGGAGGCCCCTTCTCCGGCTCAGGCCAGGTGACTGGCCAAGGCCGGGGCGGATGGGTTTTCTAGCACCAGCACCCCGGCGGCGGTGTTGGAAACCGGCACATGGTAGTGACGGTGCGCCTGCCGGACGTCGCCCAGCAGGGCGCCGCGGGCGGCGATCCACATCAGCAGCTCAACCCCTTGGGACCCCGCCAGCCGAACGAGGTCATGGGTGCTGTATTCCAGCAGGGCTTCGGGTTCGCTGACGAGCTTCTCCAGGCACATCAGGTCGAAGGGCTTGTTGATGAAGCCGGCGCGCTCGCCGTCGAGTTGATGGGATAGCCCGCCGGTTCCGATCACCACGACACGCGCATCGGAGGGATCGGCCTGAATGGCCCGGCCTATCGCCTGCCCAAGTTTGAAGCAGCGGGCAGGGGTTGGCAGCGGGTGCTGCACGGTGTTGATCGAGATTGGAATGGTGCGGACCGGCGGCGGGCTGGAGTCCGGCCAGCATAGCTGCAACGGGATTCCGAAGGCGTGATCGACCAGCATTTCCTGGCAGGTGGTGACGTCGAATTCCTGCGCCACCAGACTCTCAATGAGACGCCAGGATAGGGCCGCGTCCCCTTCGACGGGCCTGGATACGGGCAGGCCCCACCCCTCATCGGCGTTACTGTAGTTGTCCGCGGCGCCGATTGCGAACGTGGGCATCTTGTCGAGGAAGAAGTTCAGCCCGTGGTCGTTGTAGATAACGATCGCCACATCGGGCTTCGCCTCGGCCAGCCATTCATGGACCGCGACGTAGCCGTCAAAGAACGGTTTCCAATAGGGGTCGTTCTGCCGGCCTCTGGCGATGGCGCCGCCGATGGCCGGGACGTGTGAGGTGGTGATAGCTCCAACGATCATCGCCACGGCTAATGTCCCGCAGCGGCGAGACGGGCCTTGAATTCCTCGACCGTGACGCCCGTCTGCTGCGCGCCGATATCCTGCATGTCCAGGCCGAGCGTGCCGGCGAGTTTGGCCAGGTAGTAGGCGTTGCCGCCCGCCTCGATCATGGCCAGCACCTTGCCGCTACGCACCGCCTCCGTCTGCTGCTGCGTCAGGCCATAGCGTTCGCAATAGGCGTCCTGGTCGCGCAGAAACGCGGTGCGATTGGCTGCGGCGTTCAGCGAGTAGCACATGCGGTTGATCGCGTACCCCTTCCGGGCCTGCTCGCCGTCGAAGATGGTTGTCCCGAAGATTTCGGAGTCCGTTTGTGTCTTGCCCATTCGCCTCTTCCCGATACTTGATGGACTGGACCAGCGCGCGACGGGCTTCTCGTTGATCTTGATCAATGACCCGCGGGGCGAAGGCGAAAAAGCTGTCGGCACTATCAATCATGAAGGCGCCTCTATGGTCCGGTTCGATCCCTATTCGCCAGAGATGGATGCCGATCCCTTCCCCACCTACCGAGCGCTGCGCGATGAGGCGCCGTGCTTCTACAGTGAGGAAGCCTCGATGTGGGTGCTTACGCGGCACGACGACATCGTTGCGGCGCTCAACGACTGGCGAACCTTCTCGTCCGCGCAGGGCAACCTGATGGACGAACTTCCCAACCGCGCCGGAGCGACCTTGGGCACCACCGATCCTCCCCGGCACAACCGCCTGCGGGGCCTGATTCAACACGCCTTCGCGCGTCGGAACCTGGAGCACCTGGAAGATCATATTCGGGAGGCCTCACGAGACGCCATCGCCGCCTTCCGGGGCAAGGGCCAATTCGACCTTGTCGGCGACTTCACCGCGGTCGTGGCGCCGAAGATCCTGTTCCGCCTGCTGGGCCTGCCGCCCGGCGACGACGACAAGGTCCGCGACCACGCGGTGCTCATGGTTCAGACCGATCCAAAAACGCGCCAGAAGGGACCGGAACATCTGGCCGCCTTCGAGTGGGTGAAGGACTATGCCGCCGCGGTAATCGCTGAAAGACGGGCCCGGCCCAGCGACGACCTGATCTCGCAGTTCAGCATCGCCGAGATCGACGGCGACCGCTTGGAAGAGCGCGAGGTCCTGCTCACCACCACGACCCTGATCATGGCCGGCATCGAGTCGCTGGGGGGCTTTACGGCCATGCTTGGGTTCAACCTTGCGACCCTGCCCGATGTCCGACGGGCGTGCGTCAGCGACCCGGCGCTGATTCCGGACGCGATCGAGGAGTCCCTGCGGTTCAACACCTCAGCCCAACGCTTCAAGCGCCACGTGACGACTGACTTCGAGCTGCACGGCCAGGTCATGCGGGCCGGCGATTTCGTCTGCCTGGCCTATGGTTCGGCCAACAGGGACGAGCGGCGCTGGGAGGCGGCGGACACCTACGACCTTGCCCGCCGTCCGTCCGGCCACCTCGGGTTCGGCGGCAGCGTCCACGCCTGTTTGGGCACGGCCATCGCCAAGCTCTCCAGCCGAATCATGTTCGAGGAACTGCTGGCGGCCATTCCGGATTTCGAGCCGGTCGATCAGGTTCTGCCGTGGATGCCTTCGACGACCTTCCGCAGCCCGCTCAAGCTGCAGCTTGCCTATTCGGCCTAGTGGGGGCCGGGCGGGCGAAAGACAGAAGGTCTGCGCGTCAGTCTAACGGCGGCTGATCATCGCTGGCAGATGGCCTCCAGTCGTCTGGCCGGCTCCCGCCGCCAATGGGAAGACCGCGTGCAGAGGCCGTTCCTCGGGGAGGATGTAGACGATCCCGCCGCCGCCGAGGAAGGCCGGCCTGACCACCGTCTCGTAGAAGGCGACGGGCACGTTGATGCCGCGATGGGAATCGGCTGATTGGCGACCCGCCCCACGGGGCCGCGCATACGCCCCTCGAGCGACAACCCCGAGGCGGACCATGACCAACGCTCTAAACTTCCTTGCCACGGCTTTTTTCCTTGGCGCGTTGATCGCCAGCCCCGCCGCCGCGGCGCGGGCGGACTTCCTCGGCGAGGTCGCCTCTGCAGACGCGCGCGAGGTCGCCGACTGGGTGATCCGGACGGGCGACAACGGAGGCCTTCCCTTTGTCATCGTCGACAAAAAGGACACCAAGGTCTTTGTGTTCGATAGCCGGGGGGGGCTGAAGGGAGCCACCTCTGCTTTGCTTGGCCTAGCCCGCGGCGATGACTCGGCGCCCGGCGTCGGCGATCGGAAGTTGTCCCAGATCCGTCCCGAGGAGCGCACGACCCCGGCCGGCCGCTTCGTGGCGTCCCTCGGCCGCAACCTCGCCAACCAGGATATCCTGTGGGTGGACTACCACACCGCCCTGGCGCTTCACCGGGTGTTGGCGACCGGCGCCCGTCAGCACCGCCTCGAGCGGCTGGCGGCGCATTCGCCGCTGAGCCGCCGAATTACCTTCGGGTGCATCAACGTTCCCGTGAGCTTCTATGAAGACGTCGTGCGCCCGGAGTTTCTGGGGACGAACGGCGTCGTCTATATCTTGCCGGAGACCAAATCGCTCGGAGAGGTATTTTTCGACCGCTCCGCCCGGAGCTGACGCAGCGGCCCCCTCGGAGGACTGCGCCCCGGGCATCCTGATCAAGACACGGCCGGCGGGCGGCCTCCGGCGGCGACCCGCGGATAAGGACAGCTTTCGGCCGGGGATTCATCCCTGCTAGAAAGCCGTATGCCTCAAAGCCCTCACCATCCCCCCCCCTCCGCCATTCGCGCGTTCCTCAGCCATGAGGCGTCAGGCGGTTATATCCTGATGGCGACCGCAGCCATGGCGCTGGTGGTGGCAAACTCGCCGCTGGCTTCGACCTATTTTGACGCTCTGCACGCAACCTTCGGCTTCACTGCGGGCCCCGTCCATTTGCAGGAAAGCGTGCTGCACTGGATCAACGACGGGCTCATGGCGCTGTTCTTCCTCCTGGTGGGGCTGGAGATCAAACGCGAGGTCGTCGACGGCCAATTGTCGAGGCCATCGAGAATCATCCTGCCGGGACTCGCCGCCGTTGGAGGCGTCGTCGTGCCGGCCATGATCTACCTGCTGTTCAACGCCTCCAATCCGGCGAGCCGATCGGGCTGGGCGATTCCCGCGGCTACGGACATAGCCTTTGCCCTGGGGGTGTTGGCGCTGGCGGGCAAGCGCGTTCCGGGCTCGCTGAAAATCTTCCTCACGGCCGTCGCCATTATCGACGACTTGGCGGCGATCCTGATTATCGCTGTGTTCTATACGGCCGATTTGCAGCTCGGCTATCTCGCCGGGGCGGCCGGGATGCTGGCGGTGCTTTTCGCCTGCAACCGATTCAAGGTGATGTCCCTGTGGCCCTATATGCTGGGCGGCTTGGTGCTGTGGTACTTCGTCCTTCAATCGGGCGTTCACGCGACCTTGGCGGGGGTCGCCCTGGCGATGCTGATTCCGCTGCGGCGCAGCCCAGCGCGGCCGGATGACGCCGCCTCGCCGCTGCACCGGCTGGAACACGCCCTGCACAAGCCTGTGGCCTTTCTTATCGTCCCCCTGTTCGGCTTCGCCAACGCCGGATTGTCGTTCGCCGGCGTCACGCCGTCCGCAGCCTTTGAGACCGTGCCCCTAGGGATTGCTCTGGGCCTGTTCGTCGGCAAACAGTTAGGCGTATTCCTGACGGCCCTGGCTGTCATCCGCCTGGGGTGGGCGGACGCCCCCCGCGACGCTTCCATTCCTCAAATCTACGGGGTCTCGGTGCTCTGCGGCATCGGGTTCACCATGAGCCTCTTCATCGGCAACCTTGCGTTCGCCGACCCGACGCTCATCGACGATGCGAAGATCGGGGTGCTCCTGGGGTCGGTAGTCTCGGCTCTACTCGGGGTGATGATCTTGCGTTTCTCCCATCCGGTCGCGCGCGAACACGCAGGGCATCCCCACGCCTAAAAGGGAAAAAATATCGGAATAACCGCGACGCCCACCGCCCAGGTGAGCAGATTCAAGGGAACGCCTATACGAACGAAGTCCATGTAGGCGTATCGGCCCAACTGATAGACCAGGACGTTGGTTTGGTAGCCGAACGGCGTCGCGAAAGCGGCGCTGGCCGCCATCATCACTCCTACCAGGAACGGGCGCGGGCTGACGCCGAGGCTTTCGGCGAGGGCCACTGCGATGGGCGTCAACAGCACCGCCACCGCCGCGTTGGACAAGAGTTCGGTGAGGAAAAGGGTCGCCCCGTAGAACAGCGCCAAGGCCATCAGCGGACCGAGGGCCTGCGCCCATCCGGTCAAGCCGTCCGTCGCCAGAGAGGCCAGGCCCGTCACCTCCAGCGACAGCCCGATGACCACCATGCCGGCGATCAGGAGCAGAATTTCGGGCCGCAGTCCCTTGTAGGCGTCTTCGGCGCTGATGACTCTGAGCAACACCAGCAGAACCGCGCCCGCGAACGCGGAGGCCGCAATCGGCGCGTACCCCAGCGCCGCTACAAGAACCACGCCCACGAATACCGTCAGGGATGTCAGCGCCCTGAAGCGCCTGAACGGCCGATTGACGGGAAACAGGCCTGGGTCGTCGCCGTCAGCATCTGGCGCTTCGGGTAGGAGGGCGTCCGCATCCAGATCGCCCTTTCCATGTCCTAGCAGTCGCCCCCCAAACACAAACAGGTAAAGGCCTCCCGCCAGCGCGACGATCAGACCCACCGGCGTCATCTCGAACATGGAGAACACCGGCTGCCCCGCGCTGCTGGCCATGTCGTTCACCAGAAGGTTGGTGGAGGTGCCGATCAGGGTGCAGGCGCCGCCCATGATGGTGACGTAGGAAAGCGGTATCAGGAACCGCTTGGGGGATAGGCTCAACGACCGCGCCACGTCGCGAACCACCGGGGCGGCGAGCACGACAATCGGCGTGTTGTTGAGAAAGGCGGACGCGAACCCGGAGATTCCGATAACGATCCATAGCCCCAAGGCCCCAAGGCGGGAGCACAGACGCACGGCGCGACCGATGATCCAACCCAACAGGCCGGACAACTCCATGGCGTAGGCGATCACGAAAAGGGACGCGAGGGCGATGATCGCCGGACTTGCAAATGCGCCCTGGACCTCCACAGGACGGATTGTGCGCGTGGCGAGCAGCACGGCGGCTCCCGCGAGCGCAATCACGTCGGACCGCACCTTGCCCCGGATGAGGGCCGCAACCACCGCAACCAGAACCGCCAGGGCGGTGATTTGGGCAAAGGTCATCTCGGGCCGTCTCGAAAAGCGGAGAAACCCGGCCAAGTTGCGTTTTTGGGTTCTCGAACCACGCGCGACCGATCTAAACTGCTCTCGCCATGCCGGACAATAGACCCGGACCTCCCGACCGGAAGCTCAGGCTTATTGCGCCGATCATTATCGGCGCAGTGGTGGCCATCTTGCTGGTCGCCACCGTCTTGCTTCGCCGGCCCCCGGCAAGTAGCGAACCCGCGCCCCCGGCGCCGGTTCCCGCGACGGTCAGCGTTCCTGCGCCGCCCCCTCTGCTCCTGCCGCCCCCGCCCCTGGGCCGCATGGAATTGGTCCGAGCCGCCGCCGACGCCTCGGCGGCCTATGCTGCTGGCGAGGCGCCGCCCAAGACGAGGAATCCCCTGATTGGGCAACCGTTCATGCTGCGGCTGCCTTTCGGGTGCAACGGGCCCAATGCCGCGACCCGCCAAGCCCAAGTCTCTGTCCATTACGACGCGGCCAAGAAGACAGTAAGGCTTGCCGCCCAGCCCGGAGACTGGAAGGGACTGCCCATTTTGCAGGCAGGGCTGCAGACCGGCGAAGCCGAGGCCATGGAAGGGTTCTGGGTGCCCCGCTCCTGGAGCTACTCCGACGATTGCCCGGCGCGCAACCATGATATCGCCGCGTCGCCGACTCTCCCGTCTCCACCGAGCCTTGGGTTGGTGAGAATTTTCGAGGCCGGCAGCTCCCGGGTGCTGCGCCGCGATGGCCGAGCTTATGAGTTCACCCGAAGGGTTCCCGACAACGACCCGTCTATGCTGTCCCACGGATATCGCCTGGTTCTGGAGGGCCGCATCGCCGGTTTCGCTGACGGGGCTGCCCTGAAATGCCGCGCCGAGACCAGCGATCACCGGCCAGTCTGCATCTATGCCGTCGAGTTGGATCGTCTTGCCTTTGAAAACGCCGAAGACGGAAAGACATTGGCGGAGTGGCGGGAATAGCGTTGCAGTCACAACGCGCGCCTTTCGAGGCGGTCGTCAAACGCAGGAACGCCAGCCGGGTTCTGCCCGACCAGCGCGAAGGAACGTCGGTCAACCACAGAACGCTGTGTTGGCGAGCAAGGGAACCGCGCTTTGATAACCAGTCTTCACGACGCATCGGCGATCGTCCTCTTCCGTGTCGGACAGACCCCCGTCAGCATCGGAAGTCTGGTCGCGGCCTTGGCCGTCGCCTTCGCCGGGTTCGTGCTGGCGGGCGTGATCGCTGGCGCGCTGCGACGCGTTCGAGGCCGTACGGTCAATGCCGCGCCCTCGCTCTACATTGTGGAAAAGGTGGTCTCTTACGGCTTTGTCGTCGCCGGGCTCGTCACGGGCGTCGCCATGCTGGGCATCAACCTGACCTCTCTGGCGGTGTTTGCCGGCGCGCTTGGGGTGGGTGTCGGTTTAGGCCTTCAGGGCGTGGTGAAAGAGTTCGTGTCTGGCCTGGTCCTGTTGTTCGAGGGTTCGGTCCAGGTGGGAGACTATATCGAACTAGACGGCGGCGGCCGTGGGGAAGTGAAGGAGATTGGCCCTCGGGCGACTCGTATCCGCAACAACGACAACGTGGATATCCTGCTGCCGAACGCCAAACTGGTTGAGGAGCGCGTGACGATATGGACCCACAAGGGTGAGTCCCGCCGCATCCATGTTCCGTTTTCCGTCGCCTACGGGTCGGACAAGAGCCTTGTCCGCGACGCGGTGCTCGAGGCGGCCAGGCAGGTGCCGTTCACCCTGCCCGAAACCGCTGACAGGAAGTCTCAGGTCTGGTTGGTCGGCTTCGGCGATTGGTCGCTCGATTTCGAACTGCTGGTCTGGCCCGAACTGTCGGCTGCGAAACGGCCGGCCGCGGTGCTGGCGGCCTACAACTGGGCGATTGAGGAAGCCCTGTGCAAGCACGGAATAGAGATCCCCTTCCCTCAACAAGAGGTGCGCTTGCGCAGCCTGTTCGGGCAGGAGGCCGGGGAGGCCCTGCGGTCGCTCAAGCTGGACGAGATCGAGGCTCATCACGGGACGCCTTCGCCGCCCGCCACCAACGACGCCATCGACGACCTGGCCGCGGGCAAGGTTCGCGACGTGGCCGAGGCGCGGGAGGCCGGCTCCGACGATCAGGAGAACCGCCTGCCCTGAGCCACACCGGTCTGTCGCCGCCGTCCCAGCAATAGGGACCTGTCTCCGTCGGTCGCCTGGGGGTAAGTGGTTCAGCTTAGCCGCCCGTGTCCGAACTGTTGGCCGAATTGGGCTGACAGCGCCCTTGACACGCATCAAGGTAACCCCGCGCCGAGCGTCTAACGTGACCGGCAACCAATTATAGGAGCGGGATTTCCCTGCTCAGACGCCGCCTCCCTGCGGCTCCCATTTCTGGAGACCCCAATGCAGCTTTCAAGAGGCGCTACCGTCGCCGTCGCGGACGGCGAGAAGTTCAATCTGTTCCGCAATGCGGGGGATGAGGTCGAGCTTAAACTGGTGCCCCTAGCCCATGACGCGGTCGATGCGGACAACCGAGCAAGCGCGGGGCGTCATGGCAGTTCAGCCAACCCGGACGGCGGCCAGGACGCGGAAGACGGCTTTTCCGCCGGCGTCGTCGAGCTTCTCAACAAAAAGGTTCTGGAAGGCCAGATCACCAGCTTGCTCGTGATCGCCGCGCCCCGGACCCTTGGCGCCTTGCGCAAGCACTATCACCAGAAGCTGACCGCGATCCTGGCCGGCGAAATCCACAAGGATCTGGCAGGCCACACGGTGCAGGGCATCGAAAAGGCTATCGCCGCGGCCTGATCGGCGCCGCTACGCCC
>Ga0105048_10018233_pt1 | contig 10802 bp, 5 predicted proteins | sample MAT05_FD_78382 | JGI IMG/M metagenome (GOLD analysis project Ga0105048, IMG submission 78382) | Freshwater microbial communities from Lake Fryxell liftoff mats and glacier meltwater in Antarctica - MAT-05 | ecosystem: Environmental > Aquatic > Freshwater > Ice > Liftoff microbial mat | place...
ACCAGGTAAGTAGCTATATTTTGAATTTTAAAGACTGAAAACACATTCGCATTAGCCTCTTTCCAACTTTGAGCACGCAAACCCAGAAGTTTAGTCAGATCTTCACTCATTGCATCCGCACGGTCCACATTTTTCAACTTCAGGTTGATGTCGGTAATGTAGAGTTTGTCTTTATTCATTAACTTCTGAGCAATCCTCAAATTCACCATTGCCCTGTTGTCGTCTATCGTGGTAATGCCAGTGCTGGTAATACTCACCACTTTCATATCAATCGCCGAAACTGTAGTTGCCACTGTAATTATATCATCAATTTCAGCACCTAGTTTGTCGGCTACACCTTTCCCTAAAATTATGCCATTGTTGATAATATTCAATCGTTTCAAATCACCAGCAATCTGGTCTTTGTGAATATTGAAAAGTGCATCTTCCTTTTCTATCTCTACGCCGGAAATACTTACCGGAATCTGTTTTACTCCCGCTTTAACAATGGCCTGAGTTCCAACATTTGGCGCCACACCCAAAACACCTGGCATTTTTGACAGCAAACTCATGATCGCCCTTGGATTCCTTATTTTTTTATCAATCTCCTTTTGCTTTTGGTTGCGCACCACCACCATTTGGTCCTCTTCATGGTATATCTTGCTTAAAATCGAAGGTGGATTTTTATCTGGTTCGTTATAAATATGAACATGTGGCGAGTTGTTCACAATTTTATCCAGCATAAAGGTTTGCAAACCTGTAATTAAACCCGCCTGAAAAATAAAAACTGTTATGCCAAACATTACACCGAGCATAGCCACGCCGGTCTGGCGTTTTTTACTCATCAGATGCACATAAGCTATGCGCAAAACGGGGCGGTTGGCAAACTTGGAAATCATTTTTTATATACAACGTCTTCAAGTGATAACCCGCTTAGCACTTCCATAAACTCTACATTGCTAACGCCAAGTTCTACCTTTATTTTTTGTTTTTTGCCCTTTCCCTTTTTCTTTATGATAATGGAATCATTGCTTAAATAATATCTGGGAATAACCAGTGCCTTTTGCTTTTTCTGGTTGATAATATTTGCTTCAAGGGTGGCACCTGCATACATGCTAATTCCTTCTGGTAAATCAATGGAAGCCATTACTTTGATACTTTTGTTGGTACTACTTATTTTTGGATACACTTCTTTTATGCTCCCTTTTAAGAACAGATTTGGATAGGCCTCTGTTTGAAAAATGACCTCTTGATTTTTTCCTAAATAGTGAATATCGGCTTCATCTACGGAAAGCTCAACCTCATAATTGTCAATTCTTCCAAGCTCCATTACAATTTGTTGCGGGGTAAAATACTCACCCTGCTTTCCACTAATGTCATACACTTTACCTGTAACTGCAGAAAAATAAGTAAAATCATTGGAATTAGATTGTTGGGCCCTGTACATGTTTTGCGCATTTTTCACCTCCGTTGAAAGTCGCTCCTTAGTTGCAGATAGCGATGATCTGGCCTTCCGGAAATTTTGTTTGGATGCCTGATACTGCGCTCTTGCCTGTTCCAGAGCTACTTTGGTTGTTGCATTACTTTCCGAAAGACCTAAAACCCGTTCATAATTGACAGAGTCAAACTCCAGTTTCTCTTTAGCCAGGTTGATGTCCTGTTTTGCAGCATTCATAAAGGAAGAATTTTCTGAGGCATTTAGAGATGCGAGGTCTAAGTTGTTTTTTGCAGTAGCTACGTTAAAATTGGTAACCTCAGATTTCATGGCAAATAGCGGTTCACCAACTTTGACAGTATCGCCAACTTTTACATATATTTCTTTGATATAACCTGGAATACTAATGTTAAGTCTGTAGTAATCAACAGGAAAAATCTTGCCAGACGCATAAACTGCTTGTGTAATATCCTTAAGAACAGGATGGGTTTTATCTTCTTTTTGTCCGCAGCAAGCTAAAATAAGTAGTAAAAAAAGCCACGCATTAGAGTTAAATTTCATGTAGATGAACACCTGTAGTAAGCCACAAAGGAGTGATTTTTTTCCCAGAGGTCGCTAGCCTTCGTACATTTTTTTACATTTGGCGATCCATGGTAACATATTCTCAATCTATCATATTCCTAACCGGATGGCTAAGCCTTTGTTTATCAACCCGTGTGCTTGCTCAGGTGCCTGCCCCGGGAAAATTACCACCCAAGCCGGTCTTGATATATAACGCCATTATTCATACCGGAATCGGAAATGTTATTAATAATGGAACCGTAATTTTAGAAAAAGGTAAGATAATTTCTTTGTCAGAATCTTCAGGAAATATCATTTCTGTTGTGGAAAAGGCAAAATATGAAACCCTTGACGCAAATGGCCAACATTTATATCCTGGTTTTATTTCCATGAACACGCCTTTGGGTTTGAATGAGGTAGATGCTGTTAGGGCAACATTAGATCTGGCAGAAACCGGGACTGAAAATCCAAACGCCCATGCGCTTTCTGCCTATAATACAGACTCAGACCTCATACCTACTATTAGAACCAATGGAGTTTTAATGGCCCAGATAACCCCTAGAGGACAGCGGGTGAGGGGTTTGTCTGCATTGGTTCAATTAGATGCATGGAACTGGGAAGATGCTGCCGTAAAACCTAGAGATGGTATGCATATTGTCTGGCCTTCAAAATATAAAAACACAGGTTGGTGGGCAGAGCCTGGTTCTATTGAAAAAAACAAGGAACCCAACAAGGATAACGAAGAAATAGAACGACTTTTTCAGGATGCGCAGATATATGCTGCCAGTACTGTTAAAAAACTCAATACCAAACTTGCAGCAGTTCAGGAGGTTTTGGAAGGAAAAATAACACTTTATCTTAACGCAGACTATGCTGCGGACATCGTATCTGCCTTGCAATTTGCCGAAAGACTGAAGGTTCCTAAAGTGGTTTTAATAACTGGGAGCCAGGTACTTCAGGTTTTAGAACTGGTGAAACAAAGAAAGATACCAATAATTCTCCAACGTATTCATACCCTGCCATTGCGCCCGGAAGACAACCCAAATCTTGACACAGACCTTCCTAAAAAATTGGTGGATGCAGGTGTTTTGTGTGCGCTAAGTTATGAAGGCGATATGGAAATAATGGGTAGCCGAAACCTTGGTTTTCTTGCAGGTAGTGCTGTTCGTGGAGGTTTAAGTAAAGAGCAAGCCCTTCAACTCATTTGCCTTAACCCTGCAAAAATTATAGGTTTGGAAAACCAAATTGGAACCATTGAACCAGGAAAAGATGCCACTCTTTTTTTATCAGAAGGCGATGCCCTGGACATGAAAACTCAGAAGCTTACCCATGCATGGATTCAGGGCAGGCCTATTTCGCTGGAAAGTAAGCAAACTGCATTGTATGAAAAGTTTAAAAAAATGCTAAAGGAGGGTAGGAACTAAAATTTCTGTATACAGTATCAACCAATGAATTTTTTAAAAGACATTTATTCAAGAAAACCGCTGGTTCTTATCCTTCTTTCTGCACTTTTTTTCAGATTGATTTCAGCATTTTTATCAAGGGGATATGGCATGGTAGATGACCATTTCCTAGTAATGGAAATCGTGCAAAGCTGGATAGATGGTTTCAACAATAGCGGTTGGTTGCCTGACAACCAAAATCCAGATTCCAAACCGGCTGGCTTTAGTATGTTATATCCAGGCTCTCAATACTTTTTGTTACTACTGTTTGAAAAAATTGGAATATTTCTACCAGAATACAAAATGATTTTCATAAGAATTGTTCACGCTTTCTTTTCTTTACTTGTTGTTTTTTATGGTTATAAAATAGTAGATAAACTAGATGGAAAAACCTCTGCAGCGTATGTAGGGTGGACATTAGCTCTTCTTTGGTTTATGCCGATGATGAGTGTGAGAAACCTGGTCGAGATGATTTGCATTGTTCCACTCATTTATACTACCTGGCTTCTTATAAGTGCTAAACCCAATCAAAATAGTATATTTTTTGTGGCTGGAATTGTTGCTGGAATAGCGTTTTCAGTTCGATTTCAAACTTCTACCTTTATTGCAGGTTTGGGTATAGTTTTATTTTTCCAGCAACGCTGGCTCCATTGTTTAGCCGTTGGAGCTGGTTTGATAGTTTCGATTGTAGCCATCCAAGGTGGTGTAGATTATATTATTTGGGGAAAGCCATTTATTCAGTTTGAAGCATATACCAGATATAATTTAGCTAATGCGTATAATTATATTATTGGGCCCTGGTATAATTATTTGTTACTAATTCCAGGATTGCTTGTTCCGCCTTATGGCTTGTTCCTGTTTTTTGGTTTTTTTCTAATTTTTAAGAAGCATCCGTTGCTTTTTTATCCTTCCGTTTTATTTTTGATTTTTCATTCACTATTTCCCAACAAACAAGAAAGGTTTATACTGCCTATTATTCCTTTTGTGGTAATAGGTGGGGTAATAGGATGGAAAAATTTTGTTGAAAATTCTGAATTCTGGAAAAACAGATTATCTATATTAAAAGGGTTTTTTAAATTTTCTATGGTAGCCAATTTTATTTTGCTCACCTTCCTTACACCCGCTTCCACCAGGATAGGCTTAATGGATTCAATGATCTTTCTATCTGGTACAGATAATACAAATTGGCTTGTTGTAGAAAACTGCAATACTACAGATGATGTTCTCCTACCTAAATTTTATCTAAGAAATTGGCGCATGACCTACTCAATTTTAAAAAGTGACTATACCGCAGCCCAGTTTAAGGCTGACATTGAAGCCACTAAAACCAATCAACCTCAAAAACGATTTAAATATATCCTATTCGGACAAGCAAAAAATCTAAAACTCCGGGTTGCCGATTTCGAAAAAAACTTTGGAAGGCTTACCTTTCTCACACACATAAAATCAAGTTACCTCGACAGATTTATGCACTGGCTCAATCCTTTTGGAAACAAAAGCCAGGATTACTTTATTTATGAACTCAGGTAGATTTCGGTCGTTAAGGCTTCTCGAGTTTACGAAAATCTGTTTTTTATTACTGTTCTTTAAATTTGAAAAGTGGATATTATTAACCTTCTATTGTACCCTTATAATTGGTTGTAATTTTTATACTCGAACAGTCTCCAGCCTGTTAAGTGTTCAAACCATTGAAGAAGCCTTTTTTTTAGGTTGAGTTTTTTGCGTTTCGTATCAAACTCAAACCTCCAGTTTAACCTTTGAATTCTATCATTCATTACCAAAGGATGTGTACCGGTAAAAAGTTTTAGAGAGTCAATCTTTTCATAGTCATATTCATCGGCCTGATTAATGTTCTCCTCCAACCATTTATCCTCATGCCAATGTTTGTGAAAATTCTTTTGTTTTTCCTGTTGAAAAATAGGATTTCTAACCCAGCCATAATGATATATGTGTGCATCAATCAATTTAACATTGAGCTTTCGATTATTTAACCTAAAGCCTTGCGCATCTTTATAGGATGAAATACTTTGTAAATTACGTATTATTCTAATTTCTTTCCGATACCAGCTCCTTGAGTCTCCAATATATTGGTAGCTACCGTAGAAGTGTGTATAATTGAACAGGAGTCCTTCTACCTTTAAATCGTCTTTATACCTTGTCATATTCTCAACAACAATGGCTTTATACTTTTCGTGCATTACTTCATCTGCCTGAATATAAAAGCACCAGTCTGTATCTGCCGAAATAGCGGCCAGTGCTTTGTTTGTTTCAAGGGAAAGCACAAGCCCGCCTGTACGAAGGTTGTCATCCCATTGAGTTTCAATAATTTTAATTTTTGGAGATGGAATAGATTTGATTAGAACCAGGGTTTCGTCTTCAGAATTGCCCACAGCAACTATCATTTCATCTACACAGTCCAGGATAGAGGTAATTGCCTCCACCACTGGATAGTCAAATTTCAAAGCATTTCTAACGATTGTAAATCCACTTACCTTCATACAGTTACGACAATATTATTTAGTAAATTTGCTAAGATCAATTATAATCAAGTGCCGAAGAAAAAAATAGAAAGATTGGGCTTACTGGATTCAAGGAATAAATGGATGACTTTTGGTCTTACACCTAATGTTATTAAAAAGCAATAGTAAAATAATTTTCATTAAACATCAATCCCTATTAGAAATCAGGGCAAACGCATTTAAAATTCCAGGTGTTCGGAAGACAGGATTTGGGCTCCAGCGGAGCCTACTGTGTGTAGCAAAACAGAAATTAAGAAACAGTAGGCTCCAGCGGAGCGACCCATAGGTCGCCTCTTTGAGGCTTTTTTGCAATACTATACCTCTACTAGACACAGTAGGCCGTTCTACGGTCAATTTAACCAACTACATATTTCTAAATGCGTTTGCCCTGTATTAGAAATCCTTTCTTAGTATTTAAACTGTTGTGCAAAACTAAACCAGTCTTTTAAAACGTTACCATGATAGGATTTACGCATTGGATCTATCTTTGTTGGCAACAAAAGTCAGCACCATTTTTTTATGAACTGAGGCATGATTTTCCCAATCCAATTAGAAAATCTCAAATCCGAAGTATTTGGTACAAATTTAATTTGGCTTTGGTTTTTGTTTAGAATCAACTCAATCCATTTCAGTTCCTAAAAACCCTATATCTTCGCAGCTTAATTTCTTGAAAGCAAAAAAAAATTAATTGATAATGAGCTATATAGAGCAAATTGTTGGTCGTCAAATTTTCGATTCACGTGGAAACCCTACCGTAGAAGTAGACGTTTATACAGAAAATGGTATTATGGGCAGAGCTGCTGTTCCATCCGGAGCTTCAACTGGTAGCCATGAAGCTGTTGAACTTAGAGACGATGATAAAACCCGCTACATGGGTAAATCTGTAAACCAGGCAGTTGACAATGTCAATACGATACTTTCAGACGCGTTGGAAGGTTTGGATGTTTTCGATCAGCAGGGAATCGATGAATATATGATTGAACTTGATGGTACAGAAAACAAAGGAAAACTTGGTGCAAATGCTATACTTGGAGTTTCTCTTGCTATTGCCAAAGCAGCTGCCCAAGAGGCCAACTTGCCCCTGTACAGATATATAGGAGGGGTAAATGCCCATACGCTACCAGTACCAATGATGAATATTTTGAATGGTGGTAGTCATGCGGATAATTCTATTGATTTTCAGGAATTTATGATCATGCCTGTAGGTGCAGAGTCTTTTAGTGAAGCACTTAGATGGGGAACAGAAATTTTTCATAATCTTAAAACGGTATTGAAAAATGGTGGTTATTCTACTAATGTAGGTGATGAAGGAGGATTTGCCCCGAATCTGAAATCAAACGAAGAAGGTATGGAAGTAGTGCTGCAAGCCATTGAAAAAGCGGGCTACAAAGCAGGTGAAGAAGTAATGATAGCCCTGGATCCGGCGGCTTCTGAGTTTTATGATACAGAAACCAAAACATATCATTTCAAAAAATCCTCTGGTGAAAAGTTGACAAGCAATGAAATGGCAGCATATTGGGCCAATTGGGTTTCAAAATATCCAATTATTAGTATTGAAGATGGAATGGCAGAAGACGATTGGGCTGGCTGGGCAGAAATTACCCGTCTAACTGGTTCAAAAATTCAATTGGTTGGGGACGATTTATTTGTAACCAACGTAAAGAGGCTGCAGCAAGGGATAGACCAGAATATTGCCAATGCTATTTTGGTGAAAGTAAACCAGATTGGTACTTTATCCGAAACCATTGCCGCAGTAGATCTTGCACACCGCAACAAATATAAAAGCATAATGAGCCATAGAAGTGGTGAAACAGAAGATGTTACCATTGCAGATTTAGCCGTTGCTTTGAATACTGGTCAGATAAAAACTGGTTCAGCTTCAAGAAGTGACAGGATTGCTAAATACAACCAGTTACTTCGAATTGAAGAGGAGCTTGGTTCTTTGGCCTATTATCCGGGTAAGAAATTTTAGTGTTAGTTTTTTCTACACAAAGCCACAATCTTTTTCAGGATTGTGGCTTTTTATTTGCCTATTTCTCAGAAGCTATAGCCACCGGAATTTTATAATATTTAGAATCTCCGCCTAATTGAACTGTTTCTAAAACAGCTACATAAATCCCTATCCTGGCTTTTCTACCCTGCTCTGTAGACCCGTCCCATTTCCAGAATCCATCTTTTCCCAGTAGAGCGGTTTGGGCTATATTTTTTACCAAAAGACCTTCAGGTGAGTAAATTCTAAGATTGCCTATCAAACCAGCCTTATCAAAATTGTAACTAAAAAGGGTAAAGTCTTTGTTACCGTCTCCATTTGGAGAAAATGCTTTGGGCTCAACTGAAAATCCAGAACTGGATTCTGAAATCTTTGCTGATTGCGAGTTTTCATATCCTGGCGTTCCATAATTTTCGCCTGAACTGGCTGATTGCCAGGAATTTACTTCATTCACAGGAAGTGAACTTGAAATTCTTTCTAAAGAAACCCCTTTGGTTTCATCCAAAATTTGGGCGTGAATTTTATCTGAATAAAAGAACTTTTGCCATTCCTGTTTTTCAGGACCTATAATCCGAACCGTTCCAGAATCAGAATTGAAAGAAGGCATTCCAATTTCAAAAAAATTCTCGCTTTTCCCTTTTGGATAATCTCTAATCGTTAAGGCTTTGGAATCTGTAAAAAGGGCAAATCCTCCAGGGGCAATCGGTATCGTTTCAGAGGAAACGTATTTCTCTTCGTCATCCGTCGCTAAAATAACTTCCTTAAGGTCAAGGTATTGGTTGGATACATTTTTAATTTCCACATAATCGCTTCCTCCTGTTTTAGGGTCAAACAATATTTCGTTTAATATCCAGAAGTTTGCTTCTGCCTTTCCCGCTCTTACGGTTGTGATGGTTTCGGTATTGGTTTCATTTCCGGCACAATCTTTTACCAGGCCAATTGTTATGGTAACAACCTGATTAACAACCAGATTTTTATCCGTTTTTATCTGCAAAACAGAAAAATCAGTGGGGCTGATTGTCTTTCCGACTACCTGAAAATCGTTTGAAATGGAAATATTCGCATTGGCCAAAGTAACACTATCCAGCAATTCATTCCATCTTATTTTTATTACATTACTATCTGGAACCGTAGCTCTTACCAATTTTGGTGCATTCAAATCCGGTTTACCTGCCTTAACTGAATTTTCTATACCTGGAGTACCACCTCTTAGAGAAGTGCTTATGGTCCAGTTATTTAGCTCATCGCAAGGATTTGTAACATCAATCAACTCGAGCGACCAACCTTCTGTCCATTTGGAATATTCTGCATAATCGGATGAGGCAAAATGGAACTGATGCAACCAAAGTCCATCAGAATTAAAAAGGGTGAGGTTATCCCCTTCGGAATTGAGGGTAATAAATGGACTAATGCCTAAAACTTTGATATTGGAAAGGACATCAAATTTTGGCAATGAAGTATTGTTGACTACAACCAGATATTCCCCCGGCCCAAGAAATGATGAGGGAAATTCTCCTTCACCGCTTTCGTCTATGATTTTGACTCCTGTAAGGTCCAGCAGGTCTGTTGTGTTGTTATAAATTTCAATGTATTCGGCTTTCGGCAATGTGTTTTCGGGGGTATCATCTGCCTGAACCTCAGTGATTAACAAATCAAACTTTTCTGGCTTTCTACCTTTTCCTATTGATAGAATTTGCGCTGAAATTGTGTTTCCTGCGCAGTCTTTGATATTTCCAAACGTTAATTCATACGTTTTGCCAATTTCAAATGGCGTGGAAAAGCCGACCGTAATGGACTCATTATCAGGATTTCGGTTTCCAATGTAAGAGACTTTTAAACCAGGAATTTGAAATGAATTGGAATCAGGAGTTGTGGGATTGATCGGTTCAGAAAAAACCAGTAATACCTTGTCGGCTCCGGCCAATTCTATTTTCACCAATCGAGGTGCGGTTATATCTGGTTTATCAGAATATATACTATTGATTTTACCTGGAGTGCCACCAATGCTTGCATTTGAAGCCGACCAATTGAATTTGCTACTGCATATCAGTTTTGGGTTGATTTGCTCTAAAGACCAACCCCCATCTGATTTGCTACTATTGTTGTACCAGCTTGTGGAATAAGTAACCTGGTCTATTTCAGTTTCAATTATATCAAACAACCTGATAGTTACATCAGAATTTGCCAAGGTAAATGAGGCAGGAAGTCCAACTGTTGGACCAAAAGAAGCAAGTTTGGAAGCACTATCGCCTCTGCAGATAGCCACATAATTTCCCGCAGCAAGCACATAACTTGGAAGAATCCTTTCCGTAATGGTAGAAGAACTTTCGCTTTGGGTAGTGATTTTTATACCTTCCAGCTGAATGGGTTGCGCACTGGTATTCAGAATTTCAACATATTCTATATTCGGCAAACCATTAGAGTTTTTGGGGTCTGCATATATTTCATTGATTACCAATGCCCTTGAAGCAACAGGTGCTGGCGGCACAAAAATAAAATCTTTGGTTTGTGGATTGGCTCCAATATTCCCCTCACAATCTTTTATGCCTGAAAAAGTGAGCGTATATGGTTGACCAGTTTGAATGGCCGTTGTCAGATTTAGTAAAATAATTTTTGCATTTGGTAGATTGTTGGTAACATTTCCAATTGTCAAACCTGCAATTGTAAAATTGGAAGCCGGTAATGCTTCTGCATTTAATATCTCATTGAATACCAATCGAATCTGGTTTGGATTTACCACTACCAAAGAATCTAAAGTTGGAGCTGTTACATCCGGAATGTTTGAAAAAACACTGTTTTGTGTGCCTGGCGTTCCACCAATTCCCGCATTGGAAGCTGTCCAGTTAAACTTGCCACTGCATTTCAGTTTTGGGTTG
>Ga0105048_10018234_pt1 | contig 10802 bp, 5 predicted proteins | sample MAT05_FD_78382 | JGI IMG/M metagenome (GOLD analysis project Ga0105048, IMG submission 78382) | Freshwater microbial communities from Lake Fryxell liftoff mats and glacier meltwater in Antarctica - MAT-05 | ecosystem: Environmental > Aquatic > Freshwater > Ice > Liftoff microbial mat | place...
CGCGCGAGCCGCGAAAAGATCGCGTCGTAGTCATTCAAGCCGCGCCCGATGATGCCGTGCTTGAGGATGCTCGCGTAGCCTTGGTGCGCGCCGACTTTTTCCAGATCAGCCAACGTGCCGCCCTCGAAGTAGCGGTCGCTCGCGTGCATCGAGACGACGCGGTCGAGCACGTCGTCGAGCAGCGCGAGCGGGTCGTCACCGGCGACGATGGCGTTCGACGGATCGTAGTTCACACCGAACCAGGGACTGCGCGGGATGGCGGCGAGGAGCTGGAGGAAGACATCGCGCTTCTGCGCGAATTCGGGGAAGTCCCAATAGCCGTCTTTGTAATGATTTTCGAGGATCAGCGTGACGCCGCAGTGCTCGGCGTGCGGGAGTAGTTTGCCAATGCAATCTGCCGCCATCTTCACGCCGTCATCGATCGAAATCTCGAGCCGCCGCTGACCGCTGAGCACGCGGCAGAGCTTGCCGCCGAGCTGCGCGGTCACTTCGATCACGCGCTTTTCCTTCTCCACCTCGCGCGCCCGCGCTGCCGCGTCGAGCTGCGTGAAATCCGGCGAGTAACACATCATCGGTATCGTCAGCCCACGCGTCTCGACCAAGCCGCGCACACGCGCAATCTCCACCTCTTCGCGCGGCGTGAAGCCCCAATAAAACTCGAGCCCATCGACCTCCAGCTCCGCCGCCGCCCGCTCGATCCAGTCCTCCACACGCATCGTCTTTTCCACGCACAGAGCGTCGAGCCAGCATTTTGGGAAAGCAGCGAGCGGCATCGGCGGGGTGCGGGCGGCGCCGGAGGCGCTTACTGCTGCATGATTTCCCGCACGTAGATATTCACCTGCCCATCCGCACCCCGGCGAACATCGCGAATTTCGAAGGGACGCGCAGGATCCCGCACCACCTCGGAATTCTCTGCGGGCGGGATCGCACCGGCTGGATACTCCACAATGATGCGCGCGGTTCCCGGCCCCGCGGGATTGACTCCGTCGCTGCGGTCCCGGAGCACGGCCCGATTGTCGGTCGAAGCGGTCACGCGGAAATCTCCGCGGAGGTAAATGCGGTCACCGAGTTCTCCGCGATCGGCGATTTCACCCGCCTCCGCCGGGGTGACCGTGCGGGCAGGCGGCGCCTTCCCGGCTGGGTACGTGCGCCACGAACCCCCGGTGCCCGTCATGTTCGGATCGCGCTTCGCCTCGATGAAAGGCTGGAGCGGGACGCCCGTCGGCGAGACTCTAGGCAGAGGAGTCGCGGGGGGCGCAACCGGCGGCGCCGTGGGAACCGGCGCGGGCGTGTAGAGCATCGCCACTGCGATCCGGGGTGTCGCCGCGGGCGTTGCGGGTGCGGGCCGCGGTGTGGTGTTGCCCGCGACCGCCATCGGCGTAGCGACAGGCACTGCGGGCAGCGCGCCGCTGAGCGGCACCAAAGTCCCTGGTTTCATCGTATCGACGCGGACGAGCTCGGGCCTGGGCGGCGCGGTGCTGTTCTCCGCGGTGAGATCGGTCCTGGCGAGCGGATGGGTGCGGCGGTACTCGGCGAATTTTTTCAACCCAGCATCGAAGCCCTGTTTTTTGATCACCGGCAAACCGGGCTCCATGTTGAGTTCGGCGGGGGGCTCCAGGCTGAAAGTGCCGACCCCTTGCTTCAGCGCGTAGGTGCCGTAAAGCAGCGGCACGACCGTGAACTGCATGTGTCCATCAGCCATGCGCTCGATGTGCAGCAGCGCCGAGAGGTCGTTCGTTTTCTCGATCTTCATCTCCAGCCCGGTTCTCAGCAGCGACCGCAGTGCCGGCACATGCCGGGGCGATGCGGAATAAACATGCTCGATAACGACTTGCGGAAACTCGGCCGCCTGCGCCAGCGCGACGACGCCGGTGGGAAAGATATCCGTCGTCTTCAATTCGTAGGCATCGAGAATCAAGAAGCGGCCCGTCACGTAAGTGATCAGCTTTTTCGTCTCCCGGTAGTTCTTGATGTAACTCCGCAGGAGCTGCGCGTTTTCCTCCTCGAGCTCGAGCCGGGTCATTCGCCCATAGCGGTCGAAGAGCCGTTGCGCAGTGACGAATTCGCCCGGCGGCGCGGCCGTGACCTCAAAACGCTGCGGGGCTTCGATCTTGCCCAGCTTTTTCAGGAAGCGGTAGGAACCCGGCCTCTCCGGATGCCCGAAAATGTAGAAACTGCCCAGCCAGCACGCGAAGGCCACGCCGATGAGCAGCAGGATGAAAACCGTCCAAAGAAACAGATTGTCGCGGCCTTTCGGTTCGTCGCCGTCGTCGTAGCCGTAGATATCGTCAGCCATTTGGGGAGAGTCGGAAGCGCGGACGCGCTTCGCGGAAAATCAATGTTGGTGCGAGTCAGACTGGGCGTCGGCGGGTTCAAACGAGGTGCCGCAGCCGCAACTCCGCGCGGCGTTGGGGTTTTGGATGCGAAAGCCCGAGCCGGCGAGGTCGTCGGCGTAGTCGATGCTCGATCCCGCTAGGAAATGCGCGCTTTCCGCGTCGATGATCACCCGCACTCCACCGCGCTCCACGATCTCGTCGCCCTCCTTCGCATGATCGAGTCCCATGCCGTATTGCATGCCGGCACAGCCGCCGTTCTCGACAAGGATTCGCAGCCCTTTGGTCTGGTCGTCCTGCTCGCGGACGATCGTTTCGAGCTGGGCAAATGCGGCATCAGTGACGGTGATCATGGACGGAAAGTAAGTCGCTGCGCGAACGGTGCCAAGTGGCAAGTGCCGGGCGCGCGCTTGTCACCCGCCACCTGCCATCCGAGACTGCGCGCCCATGTCCCGCATCGCCCTGCTTTCCGAAGAAGTCGCCAGCCAGGTGGCGGCTGGGGAAGTCGTCGAGCGCCCCGCCAGCGTGGTCAAGGAGCTGGTGGAAAACTCGATCGACGCCGGCGCGAAGCGCATCGAGGTGATGATCCGGCGCGGCGGCATTTCGTCCATCCGCGTGGTCGATGATGGCAGCGGCATGGATCGCGATGATGCCCTGCTTTGTCTGGAAAGACACGCGACCAGCAAAATCCGCACGGGTCACGATCTCGCGGCGATCTGCACGCTCGGCTTCCGCGGCGAGGCGCTGCCGAGTATCGCCAGCGTCTCGCGCTTCCGCCTGGCCACGCGCGAACACACCGCGCTCGCCGGCACCGAGGTCATCGTGAATGCCGGCAAAATCGAGAGCGTGCGCGACGGGGGCGATGCGCCGGGCACGCAAATCGAGGTGCGCTCGCTTTTCTACAATCTGCCTGCGCGGCGGAAATTCCTGCGCACGGAAAACACCGAGTCGAGCCACGTCGAGCATCAGCTTCATCTGCAAGCCATCGGGCATCCTGAGATCGGCTTCGTCTTTGTGAAGGACGAACGCGTCGTCTGGCAGCTTGCGCCCGCCGCGCATTTGCGGGAGCGCATCCGCGACCTGTGCGGGGCGGCGCTCGCGGCGGAATTGCTGGACGTGCCGGAGTTCGCGACGGACGGCATCTCAATCCGCGGCTGCATCGGCAAGGCCGGCATGAGCCGCTCCTCCCGCGCGCAGCAGCTCGTCTTCCTGAACGGGCGCGCAGTGGAAAACAACACGATCAACTTCGCCCTGCGAGAGGGCTACCACACCGCGCTGATGAAGGGGCAGCATCCGGTCACGTTCCTGTTCATCGAGATGGATCCCGCAGAGGTGGACGTGAACGTGCATCCCGCGAAACGGGAAGTGCGTTTTCGCAACGCGGCATGGGTCCGGGAGGCGGTCGTCGAGGCGGTGCGGCTCGCGCTGGAAAGCGATCGCGCGAGCTGGTCGCGGACGTTTCGCGCGGAGGCGACCTCGGCGATTTCCACGACGGATGATACATTGCCGCTCATCCCGGCGGGCGAGCAGGTGGCGCTGCGGAAAGACTGGAGCGCGCTTCCCTTGCAGCCCGTGCCACCTCGCGGACCTGACCTTCCGACGCCCGAAATCCAACGCCCGGTGTCCCGCACACCCGCACCCGCGGCGCCGAAATCTCAAGCTCCGATTGAGCCGCCCACCTCCGCCCCGGCTCCTTCCCGCCAAACCTCGAATCTCAACTCCTCCCACGACTTCAAAATCCTCGGCGTGCTCGGCAAACTCTACGTCCTCATGGAAAACGCCGGCGGCCTTGTCCTCGTGGACCAGCACGCCGCGCATGAGCGCATCCTTTTTGAGGAAATGAAGCGCCGCATGGAACAGCAGGGCGTGCCCGGCCAGCGCCTGCTCCTGCCGCTCACGCTCGAGGTCAGCCCGCGCGATGGCGACTGGCTCGCGCGCAATCTCGACGTCCTCCAGCGCGCCGGCATCGGCCTCGAACCGTTCGGCGCTGGCACCTTCAAGATCGACAGCCTCCCCACCTTCCTCCGCGCCACCGAACCCACGCAGTTGCTCCGCGACATCATCGACGACCTCCGCGAAACCAGCGCCCAGACCTCGAAGCTGCGCCTCGGCGAGGACATGATCGCCAAGACCGTCTGCCGCCACGCCGTGAAAGCCAACGACTACCTCCGCGAGCCCGAGCTCGTCCGGCTCATCCAGGACCTCCTCGCCTGCGAACTCCCCTACTGCTGTCCCCACGGCCGCCCGACCATGATCCAGATGAGCTACGCCGAGCTGGAGAAAAAGTTCGGGCGCAAAGCTTAAACGCCCCTCGGTTCACAGAGGAAACTCCGATTCGCGCGGAGACTTGGCATGACCAAACCAGAGGTTGGTTACGAGGGGAATTGCGACCTCGAAGCGTGAGGTTGCACGATCTCCTCCTGTCAATCTGTCTGATGAGCGTGCGGATGTGGGTAGGTTTTTGGAGGTCCTGCCCCCACCGACTAGTCCGAGATCGTCTCGTTCAGATTTAGCAGCACGTTTGCCACTGCCGTCCACGCGGCGAGTTGGCTGTCGTCCAGGCCGGGAGGGCGTTCGAGGTCGCCGACTTTGACCAGCGCGGCGGCGGCGGCTTTGTCGGAGGCGTAGGTCGCGAGCTGTTTTTCGAGCGTGGCGGCGAGGATGGCGGTTTCGCTTTCGCTCGCGGAGCGGGACAGCGCGGTGCGCCAGGCGTAGCGCAGGCGGGCGGCATCATTGGCGCCGCCGTCTTTCAGGATGCGCTGGGCGAAAGCGCGCGCTGCTTCCACGAAGACGGGGTCGTTCATGAGCACGAGCGATTGCAGCGGCGTGCTGGTGCGGGCGCGCTGGGCGCTGCAAAATTCGCGCGTCGGCGCATCGAGCGTGATGAAGGATGGATAGACCGTCGAGCGCCGCCAATAGACGTAAAGGCCGCGGCGATAGAGGTCCGCGCCTTTGGATTTCTCGTACTTCTGGCCGCCCATCTCATTGATCTCCCAGGTGCCGGCGGGTTGCGAGGGCTTGATGCTCCTGCCGCCGAGCTGGCGGTTCAAGACACCGGCGATGGCGAGTGCATTGTCGCGCAAAAACTCGGCGTCGAGGCGCTGCCGGGGGCCGCGGGCGAGCAGCCGGTTCTCGCTGTCCTTGGCGAGAAGCGCGGGCGTGACCTTTGCGGACTGGCGGTACGTCGCGGACATCGCCATCTGCTTCAGCGCGCGTTTGATGTCCCAGTCACGCGCGAAGTCCGCGGCCAGCCAGTCGAGCAGTTCCGGGTGGCTCGGCCATTCGCCCTGCGCGCCAAAGTCGTTCAACGTCCTCACCAGCCCTGTGCCGAAGATCATCTTCCAAAAACGGTTCACGTTGACGCGTGCCGTCAGCGGCTGCTCGGGCGCCACGAGCCAACGCGCCAGATCGAGCCGCGTGTAGCGCTTGCCGTCCGCAGGTTGCGCCGCGAGCGCGGGGAGAAAGGCGGGCGCGGCGGGGCTGACTTTCTCGCCGTTCAGGTCGTACTGTCCGCGGACTTTGATGAAGGTGTCCCGCGGCTTCTCCATCTCGGACATCACCATCGTATTCGGGACCGTCTTCTCGAAATCGCCACGCTGCTTTTTGAGCTCGGCCAACTTCTTTTGCGCTTCGCCGTAGTCCTTCGCCTGGGTCTCGCGGAAATACTTCTGAAGCTGCGCGCGCTGCTCTTTGCTGCGCTCCGCCGCGGGAATGGCGAGCAGCTTCAAGGTCGGCGACTCCCCCAGCGCCACGACCTCGACCTCCGTATCCCCCAGCTTGCGCCCGTAGATGCGCAGATCATCCACACGTCCGGTGAAAGGCTGCCCCGCATTGCCCCGGCGGCCGACACCGAAAGGCGTGTCGGTCTTGATCGTGTCCGTGAGCGTGTCCACCCGGACGCTCGATTTCACCAGCGCGCCGTTGACATACATCTTCACCCCCGCGCCTTTGCCCGAGCCGTCGTAACTCACGGCGAAATGCACAAAAGCATCCTTCGGCAGGTCCGCCTCGGCCTGCACATGGATCGCGTTATTCGGCCATTGGTGGATGAGATGGAACGACGGCTTCGTGCCATGGAATTCCACACCCCAGCCGCGCGTCGCTCCGCCCTGCTCCATCTTGCCAAAAGGCGAGCCGCCCTGCGGTTTCAGCCGCAGCCAGGCGGCCGCCGTAAAAGCCTGGTCGCGCTCGAAGCCAAACTTGTCCCCATACTCGATCCAACCTTTCGCCTCCACGCGGAAGCTCTTTTCCGCCGCGCCCTCGGCAAAGCTGCTCTCGCCCTTGATCTCGCCCTCCACCTTTTGCCCGCTATCGCTCAGACCGCCGCCGTCCGCATCCAGCGGAAACTTCACCCACGGCCCGCCGGGCTCCGTCGGACGCCCCTTGGCAGCCGCCTGCTTCTCCCACTCCGCCTGTTTCACGTCGAGCGTCTTGGCGATCTCCTGCTCGTCCTTCTGCGCCGCGCCGATTTCCGCGTCGAACTTCGTCAGCCTCTCCTTCTGCTCCGCCGAAGCCACCATCAGAAACGGCTTCGGATTCCGGTCGCGCACCCCGTCCTTCCCGGTCTCCGGCACGTTGTTGAAAAACGAGTAGAGCTGGTAAAACTCCCGCTGCTTGAGCGGGTCGTATTTGTGATCGTGGCACTGCGCGCAGGCCACGGTGAGACCCAACCACGCCGTGCCCGTCGTCGCCACGCGATCCACCACGTAGAGATTCAGGTACTCCTCCTCGATCAGCCCGCCCTCATCGCTCGTCATCACATTGCGGTGAAAGCCCGACGCCACCTGCTGATCGATCGTCGCCCCCGGCAGCAAATCCCCCGCGAGTTGTGCGATCGTAAATTCGCTGAACGGCATGTTCGCGTTGAAAGCCTTGATCACCCACTCGCGCCACAGCCACATGTCGCGCAGCGAATCATTGTGATAGCCGCTCGTGTCGCCATAGCGCGACAGATCGAGCCAGGGCACCGCCATGCGCTCGCCGAAATGCGGCGAAGCCAGCAGCCGATCCACCACTTTCTCGTAAGCATTCGCCCCGGCATCCTGCAGAAAGTCATCCACCTCCCCGATCGTCGGCGGCAGCCCCGTCAGCCCGAGCGAAACCCGCCGGATCAGCGCCGTTTTCTCCGCCTCCGGCGAAAACCACAGCGCCTCTTTCTCCAGCCGCGCCGCGATGAAGGCGTCGATCGGCTTGAGACCCTGGCCTCGTGCCTTCGCGCTTTCCGGCACCGCCACTGCCTTCACCGGTTGAAACGCCCAATGCCCGTCCCACTTCGCGCCCGCCTGGATCCAGCTCCGCAGCATCTCGACCTGCGCCGGCTTCAATTTCTTATGCTCCTTCGGCGGCGGCATCACGTCATCCCGGTCCTCCGTGGTGATCCGCCGCATCACCTCGCTCTTCTCCGGAGCGCCCGGCGTGATCGGTACCTCGCCCGATTCCGCCTTCCCAAACGCCGACTCCTTTTCATCCAGCCGCAAACCCGCCTTCCGCTTGTTTGTATCCGGTCCGTGGCAGGTGAAACAGTGCTCCGAAAAGATCGGGCGGATGTCCCGATTGAAGTCGATCGCGGGCGCAAGTTCCGCGCGAACCCCGATCGGCAGCATCGCGAGTGAGAGAAAGAATGGGAGGACAGGCTTCATTGGGAACGGCTCCGGGGACAATGCCCCCGAGCGCCGGAACCTTAGCCCAAAGCCCACCCACCGCCACCCTCGCAAGCCTTTTCCACCGCCCCTCCCCCCGTTACCATCCCCTCCCCGTGCCTACCCTCCTTCTCCCGCTTCCCACCGATTCCCTCCCACCCGACACCGCCACCCTCCTCGGCCGTTTCCTGGACTACGTCGCTGCCCAAAAGCTCACCCTCTACCCCGCCCAGGAAGCCGCCATTCTCGAACTCTACGACGACAAGAACGTCATCCTCAACACCCCCACCGGCTCCGGCAAATCCCTCGTCGCCGCCGCCCTCCATTTCCAGAGCCTCTCGCAGCGCCGCCGCTCCATCTACACCTGTCCCATCAAAGCGCTCGTGAATGAAAAGTGGCTCGCCCTTTGCCGCCTCTTCGGCCCTGAAAACGTCGGCCTCAGCACCGGCGACGCCACCGTCAACCGCGACGCCCCCATTCTCTGCTGCACCGCCGAAATCCTCGCGAACATCGCCCTCCGCGACCCCGCCGCCCCCCTCCACGACGTCATCATGGACGAGTTCCACTACTACGCCGACCGCGACCGCGGCACCGCCTGGCAGGTCCCCCTCCTCACCCTGCCGCGCACCCGCTTCCTCCTCATGTCCGCCACCCTCGGCGACACCTCCTTCTTCCAGGAAAAACTCACCTCCCTCAACGGACGCCCCACCGTCACCATCGCCTCCCAGGACCGCCCCGTCCCCCTCGACTTCTCCTACTCCGAGAAACCCCTCGCCCAGACCCTGCAAGACCTCATCGAGAGCGGAAAAGCCCCCGTTTACGTCGTCCACTTCACCCAGCTCGAAGCCGCCCAGAGCGCCCAGGACTTCATGTCCACCAATGTCTGCACCCGCGACGAAAAAGAGCGCCTCGCCCACGCCCTCGAGGGCTTCCGCTTTACCAGCCCCTACGGCCCCGAAATCAAAAAGTGGCTGCGTCACGGCATCGGCCTCCACCACGCCGGACTCCTCCCCAAGTATCGCGTCCTCGTCGAAGGACTCGCCCAGCGCGGCCTCCTGAAAGTCATCTGCGGCACCGACACCCTCGGCGTCGGCATCAATGTCCCCATCCGCACCGTCCTCTTCACCCAGCTCTGCAAGTTTAGCGGGCAAAAAACCGGCATCCTCAGCGCCCGCGACTTTCACCAAATCAGCGGACGCGCCGGGCGAAAAGGCTTCGACGACACCGGCTGGGTCGTCGCCCAGGCCCCCGCACACGCCATCGAAAACCTCCTCCTCGAGCAGAAGCAATCCGCCGGCGGCAAGAAATTCGTGAAGCGCAAACCGCCCGAGCGAAACTTCGTCAACTGGGACCGGCAGACCTTTGCCCGCCTCATCGCCGCCGCCCCCGAGCGCCTCACCAGCTCCTTCCAAATCACCCACGGCATGCTCCTCAACGTCCTCTCCCGGTCCACCGACGGCTGCCGCGCCATGCGCGAAATCATCCACGCCAGCCACGAGCAACCCAAAGCCCAGCGCGCCCACACCCGCCGCGCCTGGCAGCTCTTCCGCGCCCTGATCGAGCGCGGAATCATCGAATTCATCCCCCAGACCATCGAGGGCGCAAAACTCCGCGTGAACCTCCAGCTCCAGGACGACTTCTCCCTCAACCAGACCCTCTCCCTCTACATCCACGATACCCTCCCCCTCATCGACCCCGCCGCCCCCGACTACCCCCTCGTCGTCCTCACCCTCGTCGAATCCATCCTCGAAGACCCCGACATCATCCTCCGCCGCCAGCTCGACAAAGTGAAAACCCAGGCCATCGCCGAAATGAAGATGCAAGGCCTCGAATACAACCAGCGCATGGAGGAGCTGGAGAAACTCGAATACCCCAAACCCAACCGCGACTTCATCTACTCCACCTTCAACGCCTTCGCCGCGCGCCATCCCTGGGTCGGGCAGGAAAACATCCGCCCAAAATCCATCGCCCGCGAAATGTTCGAAGAGTTCCGCTCCTTCGCCGACTACATCAAAATCTACGAACTCCAGCGCGCCGAGGGCGTCCTCCTCCGGCACCTCAGCGCCGTCCACAAAGTCCTCACCCAAACCGTCCCCGACTCTGCCAAAAACGACACCCTCCGCGAGATGGAACTCTACCTCGGCACCATGCTCCGCCAGATTGATTCCAGCCTCCTCGACGAGTGGGAGAAAATGCGCGACCCGGACTACCTCGCCCGCGGCGAGCAGCCCGAAGTCCGCCCCCCCGGCGCCGAAGCCGCCGCCCGCGACATCACCCGCGACGCGAAGACCTTCACCGCCACCATCCGCAACCGCATCTTCACCTTCCTCCGCACCCTCCTCAGCGGCGACCTCGAAACCGCCCTCGCCCTCCTCCACGCGCCACCTTTGCCCGACCAGGAACCCTGGACCCCCGACCGCCTCCGCCACGCCCTCCACGCCTACCACCTCCAGCACGAGTATCTGCGCCTCGACCCCGAAGCCCGCAACCTCCGCCACACCCACATCACCCCCTCCCCCGACGGCCAAACCTGGCGCATCCAGCAAATGTTAATCGACCCCGCCGAACTCAACGACTGGGTCCTCGAGCTCCAAGTGGACATCCCCGCCTCCCGAGCCGCCGCCCAGCCCATCCTCCACCTCCTCCGCCTCGCCAGCCTGGTCTAGCCCCCCCCTCCCCCGGGATCAACGGGAGCGCCTCGTGCTCGCGCAGGAGCGCTCGGCTCCGCCGGGATACTCGGAGCCAAGCGCTCCTGCGCGCCCAGCCCGGCGCTCCTGCGCCCGGCCCATCGACTTTTTTCACAGTCTCTTAGCCCCGCCCTTCCTGCCCG
>Ga0105048_10018235_pt1 | contig 10802 bp, 10 predicted proteins | sample MAT05_FD_78382 | JGI IMG/M metagenome (GOLD analysis project Ga0105048, IMG submission 78382) | Freshwater microbial communities from Lake Fryxell liftoff mats and glacier meltwater in Antarctica - MAT-05 | ecosystem: Environmental > Aquatic > Freshwater > Ice > Liftoff microbial mat | place...
CGTGACGTGGGGGAGCCAGCGTTGGACCGCCACGGCGGTGAAGAGCGCGAGGCCGTAGGGCACGAAGGAGAGCCGCCAGCCGCCGATCTGGGCCAGCAGGCCACCGAGGGCGGGGAAGATGGCGATCGAGACGGTGAGGACCGCGGCGTTGTAGCCGATGAGCCGGGCCCGCTCGGGACCGTCCCACGAGTCGGCGATCATCACCACCGCCAGGTTGATGAGCCCTGCCGAGCCGACGCCCTGCAGGAGTCGGCACGCCAGCAGGGCGGCGAAGGTCGGCGCGACCGCGGCGAGGACGCCACCGATGCCGAACACCACGAGGCACGGGATGAGGACCTTGCGCCGGCCGAACCGGTCGGCCAGCAGGCCGATGATCGGCGCCATCACGATGCCCGGGAGGGTCGCGGCGGCCACGATGATCCCCGCGCTGCTGTCCTCCAGCGAGAACTCGCGCAGGATGTCGGGCAGCGGGGCGCTGATCAGCGTGTTGCCCAGGATCCCGGTGATGGTCACCGCGAAGACCAGCAGGATCGGGGTGCGGCGCACGGGTGCCCCGATCGCCGCGGTCACCGCCCCACCTCGGCTCGCGAACGATGGGGGCGATGCGTCCCGGGAGCCCGGCGGCCGACCGGACACCGACCGCTTCCCCAACCGGACGGTGCCCGGTGCGACCGTCCGAGCCACCGCCGACCGTAGACTGAAACGCATTGAGAAGCAATGAAAAGGCCTGAAGGGACGCGCGGTGGTGGCGCGGCCGCTCGTCGATCACCGAGGCGGTGCGGACCGGAGGGGGTCGAGCGACGAAAGGGCCGGGTCAACCGGCGAACCGGCTGGCGTACCCGATGCGCATCGCCGGGCGGAAGCAGCGCTCGACGTAGACGTAGGTCTCGCCCAGGACGCGGTCGAGCTCGCCGTCGTCCACCGCGCCCACCGGCAGGTGGCCGACGAGGAAGACGGCATCCTCGGCGCCGATGGCGAAGGCCATGGCGTCGAACTCGAGGTTGCGGCGCAGCAGGTGCTCGTAGAACCGGGCGTGGTTCTCCTCCGGCGCCGGCATCACGTAGGTCTCGAACTGCAGGGTGCGCTGGCCGATCGTGAGCCACAGCGTGAAGGTGTCCTTCTCGTCACCCGTCATGCGGACGTACCAGCGCCGCATCCCGGGCTCACGATCGACGGCGGCCACCGCCGGGTTGTTCGCCAGTTGCTCGTCGAGCCACGAGATCACGAGGTCCTCGAGCGCGGCGAGCCGGGCGGGCGATGCGATCTCGTCGGCCATCAGTGCTCCGTCATCGGCAGGTGACAAGGGACCGGGCGGTGAGGTCGGCGTAGAGGCGCCGCAACCGGGCCGCGGTGGTCGACCAGGTGTAGCCGCCGGCGAGGTCGCTGGCGTTGGCCCCGAGGGTGGCGGCGAGCCGCGGTCGACCCAGGATCTTGTCGATGAACCCGGCGTAGGTGGCGGGGTCGCGCTCGTCGACGAGGTACCCGGTGGAGCCGTGCTCGACCAGGGTGCGGAGGCCGCCCACCGCCGCAGCGACCACCGGGATGCCACAGGCCGCGGCCTCGAGGGCGACCAACCCGAACGACTCCGAGCGGCTGGGCACGACGCAGACGTCGGCGGCCCGGTAGTAGGTCGACAGCAGGTGGTGGGGCTGGGGCGGCACGAAGCGGACGCGATCGCCGACCCCGAGGGCGTCGACCAGCCCGCGGGCCCGCGCCATCTCGAGATCGCCCTCGACCCCGCTGGGCCCTCCCACGACCACCAGGACGGCATCGGTGCGCTCGACGAGGGCGAGGGCGGCAATGGCGACATCGACACCCTTGAGCGGCTGGATGCGACCCACGAAGAGCAGGACGGGGGCGTCGCCGAGGCCGAGGGCCTGGCGGGCGCCGCGTTGGTCGCCGGGTGAGAAGAAGGCGTGATCGACGCCGGGCGGGACCAGCTCGATGCGGTCGGGATCGGCGTCGTAGAGCTCGATCAGCTGCGTGGCCTCGGCCGGGCACGACGCCAAGATGGCGTCCGAGCAGGCGATGATGTCGGTCTCGGCGTCCACCCGGCCCTGGGGTTCGTGGTCGCCGGTCTCGGCCTTCACCCGGGCGAGGGTGTGGAAGGTGGACACGAGCGGCAGGTCGAGCCGGTGCTTGAGCTGGTGGCCGGCCAACCCGCTCAACCAGTAGTTGGCGTGGAGGGCGTCGACATCGCCGCGGGCCCGGAGGCGGGCCTCGACCCGGTCGGTGAACTCGTCGACGACCTCGGGGAGCTTCTCCTTGGGCAGATCGAGCGGCCCGGCCGGGACGTGGACCACCCGGAACCCGGGTTCGACCTCGACGACCTCGGGGAGCCGGTCGTCCCAGCGGCGGACGTAGACCTCGGACTCGACCCCCGCCTGGGCCAGTGACGAGACCAGCTCGCGCACGTAGACGTTCATTCCCCCGCTGTCGCCCGAACCGGGCTGGGCGAGCGGTGAGGTGTGCAGTGAGAGAACCGCGAGCGTTCGCATGGAGAAAGGGGGGCCGGCATCGACAGCAGGCCGGGGAAGCCTACCGGCGCCGGTCCCGAGAACACCTAGGACTCGAGCGGATAGGCGTGTCTCGGATCGGCGAGTCGGGGACGTTCACGGCAAGGACACGACGAAGGCCCCTTTGATCGGGCGGCGAGGACACCGACGCCGCCGTGGGCGTCACCCGGCCGGCGAGACGTGTGGGACCGTCCGCTCGGGTCCTTCGTCGGGACAACCGCGACCACCCGACCCGGCAGGGACCTCACGGCGCCGCCTCGGGCTCGTCGGCCGCCTCCGTCGCCGCGTCCGGGGTTGGCGCCCCGTCCCCCTCGGCATCGGGACCCGAACCCGGGTCGAGATCGAGATCGAGATCGGCGTCGGCGTCGGCGTCGGCGCTCGGCAGCAGGGCCGGGAGCGCGGTCCGCGCGGCCTCGTCCGCGGCCACCGGCTCCAGGCCGGCGCCGACGCCGACGGCTGCGAGGTGCGCCGTGCGGAACGACAGGTAGATGTGGACGAGGGTCTTCTTCTGCTCCTCGTCGATGAAGGGGTCGCGTCGGATGTCGGCGACGAGGTCGTGGTCGCCGTCGCGCTCGTCGAGGATGCCGGCGCGCACGTAGAGGGTCTCGGCCGAGATGCTCAGCGCCCCCGCGATGTTGCGCAGGATCTCGGCCGACGGCTTGCGCAGGCCCCGCTCGATCTGGCTCAGGTACGGGTTGGAGATGCCCGCCATCTCCGACAGCTTTCGCAGCGAGAGCTGCCCGACCCGTCGCTGCTCGCGGATGAACTCACCGAGCTCGCGCCACCGGTCCTCGATCTCGGCCATGGTGCAACGTTACGAGCTGCCAGCGACCACGCCGACCGTCGGGCAGCAGCGAGTGCTCAGTGGGCGTCGCGGAGGAGGGTGTCGACCGAGGCCTCGCCGGTGCGGTACCGGCGGGTGAGCTCGCCCTGCAGGGCGTCGATGCGCGTGTGGTAGTCGTGGCGCAGGCTCGACACCCGGCGCTCGAGCTCACGCAGCTGGTCGAGGAGCTGGGCCAGCTCGTCGTCCTCGAGGTCGGCGGCCCGAGCGACGCGGCCGTCACCGACGAGCTGCTCGTACTCGGCGCCGAGCTCGGCGTCGAAGCGGGTGGGCTCGAGCGACTCGACGAGGCGCCCGGGGCTCGCCGGGCGCAGGGCATCGCCAAGGATCGACGGAAGCTGGCGCACCAGCTCGGCGACGTCGATCGCCGCCCCGCCGTCGCTGCGCTGCTCGATGGCCTGGCCCACGATGTCGAGCGAACCCTGGATCAACCGGCGCAGGTAGGAGAGCCCCGTCTCGACCTCGACGCAGGCGGCGCGCTGGGCCCGCACGTCGGCGATGGGTCGCTTCTCCAGATCGGTGAGATCGTCCGGATCGAGGAGGTGGTCGTGATCCCAGCCCATGCGGTCCCCTCGTCGTCCAGCCCACCTGCCACGCGAACTCTATCCCCGTGATCCTGCGACGGGTCGGCCGGACCGCCCTCGGGTGCAGAGGCTGTCGGCGAGCTCGAGCCGCCGGCTTCCCCGACCGCGCCTCAGGCCAGGTAGCTCCACATCACCGAGGCCCACAGCGGCGCGGCGACGATGTACGAGTCGAGGCGGCGCAGGGCGGGGACCCAGGTCGTCGCCGTGGGCAGCGCGGCCGAGGCCACCACGGGTCCGAGGGGCGCCAGCACGGCCACGAGTCCGCCGAAGACCCAGGCGTCGATGCGGCCGTCGAAGGGCTGGAGACGGAACACCCAGATGGGGGCGACGAGCACCATCGTGCACGCGGCGCCCGCGAGGATGGCGTGGGACGGGTAGGGGGACTCGGCCCCGAACACGAAGCTGCCCATCTCGTAGGCCGAGACCAGGGCCACCAGAACGAGGGCTGCGGGTCGGCCGAGGCCGGCGACGGCGACCATGCCCGCCGCCGCGATGCCCGCCGGCGCCGCGCTGCACACGGTGGCGCCGGCGACGGAGATCGCCGAGGTGCGCCGGCGGCGGCGGGGCATCGCCAGCGCCGCGATCAGCGCCAGGACCGGGAGGGCGACGAGGACCAGACCGGCGGTGGCCGGACGAGGGAGCAAGGCCGCCGCGGGCATGGCGACGGCGCCGACGGCCGCGACGATGCGGTTCGAGCGGTAGCCGGCGCGGTTCCACGCCTGACCCGACTGGAGCGAGGCGACCAGCGCGACCGCGCCGAAGAGGGCTGCGGTGGTGAGCGTCCCGAACCAGACCGCCGGGACGGCCAGCAGGACCCACACGATGCCCATGCGAGCCCGGGGTCCGTCCACGTTCGGCGGCGAGAAGAGCCGATCGACCCACGGCGCCGGGGCGCGGTCGCCGATCGGGCGCCGGGTGCCGACCGCGACCGGCGTCGAGACCATCGGCGGCTTCTTGGTCCGCTTCGAGGCCGACCCCTTGGGCGCGGCCGCCTTCGTGGCCGATCCCTTCGTGCCGTTTCCCTTGGCCGTGGGCTTGGGCTTGGGCTTGCCCGTCGGCCGCTTCGCACCCGAAGAGGACGCGGGAGTGCGCCTGGATCCCCCCGCTGGCGCAGCCGACCGCCGGCGGGACCCACCGGCGTCCGGGCGCGCCGAGGTGGCCTCCTCGGCAGAACGTCCGGCCCCCCTCGCCATCGCCGATCAGCGCTCCCCGCCGCTCACCGGCGGTAGGACGGCCACCTCGTCGCCGGCACCCACGATGTCAGCGTCGGTCACCGGTTCACCGTTGAGCCACACCCGGCTCGTTGCGAGCACGGCCACGAACGCGTCGCCGTAGCGAACCCGCGCCGCGTCGAGGACCTCGCCGACGGTTGCGCCCGGCACGTCGTCGCGTGCGGTGCCCGCAGCATCGCGAGCAGACGCGAACAAACGGAGCGTGGCCACCTGTCGAGCCTACTGCCGGCCGCGTCGCACCTCGAAGAGCGCACCTCGCGTCGCGACGCTGTCAGCGGGCCCCGATAGGTTCGGAGCATGACGCGCATCCTCCTGCTCCGCCACGGTCAATCCGAGTGGAACGCCGAGGGCCGGTGGCAGGGCCAGTCCGACATCGCGCTCACCGACCTCGGCCGCCAGCAGGCGTTCGCGGCGTCGCAGCGCCTCGGCGTGGTCGACGCCATCGTCTGCTCCGACCTCCTCCGGGCGTCGGACACCGCCCAGATCCTGAGCGCCCAGCTCGGCGTCGGCCCCGTCATCGTCGAGCCGCTCTTCCGCGAGCGTGACGCCGGCGAGTGGTCGGGGCTCACGACGGCCCAGATCGAGCAGGGGTGGCCGGGCTACCTGGCCGAGCGCCGCCGGCCCGAGCGCTTCGAGCCCGAGGCCGAGGCCCTGGCCCGCCTGCTCGACGGCATCGACCGCATCCACGCCGAGCTGCCGGGCGCCGAGGTCATCGTCGTGACCCATGGCGGGATGGTCCACGCGCTCGAGCACGACCACGGCATCGAGTTCGAGCGGCTCCCCAACCTCGCCGGTCGCTGGGTCGTCCACCACGGCGATCACGTCCAGGTCGGTGATCGCCTCATCCTCATCGACGACGACCTCAGCAGCGTCCCCGCCGCGATCTGATCCGATGGCCCGCCCCCCTCGCCCACCGTCGCCGCTCCCGGCCTCGGCGACCCTGGCGCCGACCGACCCGCCGACGACCCCCGACGGCCCGGTCCTCGGCGGCGTCGGGTCGTCCTCCCTGCCCGTCGAGGTCATCCGGAGCCGCCGCCGACGCAAGACCGTCCAGGCCGTGGTGGTCGATGGCGTCATCCGGGTGCACATGCCGTCGTGGATGAGTGCGGAGGACGAGGCCATCTACGTCGCCTCGCTCGTCGGCCGGCTCGAGAAGCGGTTCCGATCCGAGCACATCGACGTCGACCAGCGAGCCCGCGCCCTCGCCCGCCGCTACGACCTCCCCGAACCCACGTCGGTGATGTGGTCGGACCGCCAGCGGTCCCGGTGGGGGTCGTGCTCCACCCACTCGGGCGAGATCCGCATCTCCCGGCGCCTCGCGGACTGGCCGGACTGGGTGCTCGACTACGTCCTCGTCCACGAGCTCGCCCACCTGGTCGAGCCCAACCACTCCCCCGCCTTCGGTGCCCTCGTCGCCCGGTACCCGCGCGCCGAGCGGGCCAAGGGGTTCCTCATCGCCAAGTCCCTCGATGACGGCGGGACCGGCTCGGACGCCGGTGCCGATGCCGATCCGGTGGGCCGCGACCACGTCGTTGACGAGGCCGGCGATCTCGACCTGACCAACGGCCGCCCCGCTGCCCCCGATGCCCACCGCGGTGCGGATGTTGACGAGATCGTCATCGACCTCGCCGAGCCGGCCTCGTCGGTCACCCCGCGCCGTCGTCCGGCTCCGACTGGCGACGTCCACCAACCCCCGCTCTGGGGCGGCTGAACCCGGTCGACCCGACCGCGGTCGATCAGGCGCCCGGGCGACCGGCTCGCCACGCCGCCTCGAGCTCGCCGAGCGGCGTGGCCGGCGGGCCATCGTGGCGGTACTCGTCGAGGATGGCCCGCCAGCGGTTGCGGGCGCCGAGGCGGCCCATCAACGCACTGACCCCCCACACCACCCGGTCGAGCAGAACGAACGACGGTGGCATGTCGAGCACCTGCATCACATCGGCGTACGGGCCCTGCACGTCCATGATGTTGGTGAGCGCCTCGGTCGTGTAGCTGGTGGTGAAGGTGAACTCGTCGACCAGGTAGGCCCGGTAGGCCGTGCTGACCGCGGCGAACACGTGCTCGGGGTCGAGGCCGTGCCCGGGCCGGATGAACCCGACGTCTGCCATGGCCGCGACGGTCGCCGCGGCGTCCTGGGCCAGCACGGCGTCGAGGACGGGGATCATCTGCTCGAACTCGTCGCCGTCCCACCGCTTCACCAGACCGAAGTCGAAGAAGCTCACCCGGCCGTCGTCGTGGAACCGGTAGTTGCCCGGGTGCGGGTCGCCGTTGAACACGCGGTCGCGGTGCACCGAACCCTGGGCGAACCGGAAGATGGCCTCGGCGGCGAGCTGGCGGAGCTCGTCGGGCGCCGTCGCCTCGAACTCGGACCAGCCCATGGCCTCGACCCACTCCGTGGTGAGGACCCGTTGGGCCGATCGCTCGGGGACGACGGCCGGGATGTGGATGAACGGGTGGTCGCGGTAGCGGCTCGCGAACTCGGTCTGGCACGCCGCCTCGAGCCGGTAGTCGAGCTCGTCGGTCATGCGGGCCCGGAGCTCGTCGATCAGCGCGTGGACGTCGAGGTTCCGGAAGGCCACGGCCGAGAACAGCATCGACAGCATCTCGGAGTTGTCGAGATCGCCGCGTATGGCGGCGCCGATGTTCGGGTACTGCACCTTGACCGCCACCTCGCGACCATCGGCCAGCACGGCCCGGTGCACCTGGCCGATCGATGCTGCGGCGACCGGTACGGGGTCCCAGTCCAGGAACAGGTCGGCGGGGTCCGCACCGAGCTCCTCGCGGATGACCTGCTCGGCCAGGCTCGGTGCCATCGGTGGCACGTCCTGTTGCAGGGTCTCGAGGGCAGCCCGGGCCTCGGGAGGCAGCCCGTCGGCGATGAAGCTGACCATCTGGCCGAGCTTCATGATGGCGCCCTTCATGTTGCCCAGCTCGCGGGCGACGTCCTCCGCGGTGCGGATGGAGAACTGCTCGTCGAGCTCGGCCCGCCGCTCGGCGTCGGCGCCGATGCCTCGGACCCGGTTGGTGGCGTAGTGCGCGCCGCGGCGGGCGGTGAGCCGGTAGACCCGCACCTGCCGGCGCCACCGCTCGCGTTGGTCGTCGTCGAGGCGGCGGGTGGCTACCAGCACCGATGCCGCGCCCGCGACGCCCGCTGCGAGCGCGACCGCGCCGGCGACCCGCGCGGCGCGGCCGGGCCGGGTCACGACCGGTCGTCGGGGACGTGGGCGACGAGCAGGATCGACAGACCGAACGGCAGGTCGAACCGGGCGCCGAGGCGGCGCTCGAGCCGGGCCAGGAGGGCCAGCACCGCTTCGATCGCCGGGTGCATGGCGCTCGACTCCTCGTCGGTGGCGGGGAAGAACCGGCGCAGCGGGGTCTTGCGCACGACGGCCGCCAGGGGCACCAGGAAGGCGAAGAAGTAGGTGACCCGATCGACCTCGAAGCCCGCGGCCTTCACCGAGATCACGAACCGCTCGCGGGAGTAGCGGCGGCGGTGGGCGGCGCGGTCGTCGTGCTCGCTCCAGATCCACTGGTAGGCCGGCACGGTGAGGAAGAGGACCGCGCCGGGTCGTAGCACGCGGCGGTACTCGCGGAGGGCGACGACATCGTCGTCGAGGTGCTCGATGACGTCCATGCTGATGAGGGTGGCGGCGGAGCTGGCGGCGAAGGGAAGTCGCTCGGCGAGCGACGAGAGCACGGTCGGCGGATCGTCCCGGCGGACGACCCACCCGAGCACGTGCTCGGAGAGGTCGGTGCCGGCGACGGGTCGCGCCCCGATGTCGGTGAGGGTCGCCATCGCGTCGGCGGTGCCGCACCCGATGTCGTAGGCCCGCTCACCCCGGGCGATCCGCGGGCCCAGCTCCTGGCGCAGCCAGTCGCGGCGGGCGCGGTACCACCAGTGGGTGTCGGCGACCGCGGCCATGAGGTCGAAGTAGGCGTCGTCGGGCTGCACGTCGACCCCGAGGGCCTCGGGGTTGGCGGCCGCAGCCCTCGAGGGTGTGGTCGACGGGGCGACGACACCGGCGCGGGCGACGAGGAGCTGGTGGGGGTGGACGTAGCCCTGGTCGACGCGCTCGTCGGTGACGTGGAGGCCGGCCTCGGTGAGCTGCGCGGCGAACTCGGCCGGCGGCGCGAACTCGACCTGATCGCCCTCGGTCATGCCCAGCACGCCGGTGGCCAGCCGCTCCTGGGTGACGGTGATGGCGCCCTTCCACCGGGGGAACCGGTCGGTCTCCTTCACCAGCAGCACCCCGTCGTCGGCGAGGTGCTCGACGCAGGCGGCGAGGAGCTGACGGCGCAGCTCGGGTCCGAGGAGGTAGAGGACGTCGGCGATGACGATGGCATCGAAGCGGCCCTCGGCGAAGCCGTCGGGGGCGACCGTGGCGAACGAGATCCGCGCTTCGCCGGGGGCGAGGCGGTCGGCGGCGTGGGTCGCCATGGCGATCTTGTGGGCGTCGATGTCGACGCCGACGACGTCCCGGCCGGGGCTGCTCAGCGCCAGGTAGAGCGAGAGCAGCCCGTGGCCGCAGCCGACCTCGAGGATGCGGCCCTGCGCGGGGACGTGGCGTTCGATGGCCGGGAACGGGCAGGTCCACCAGCGCGCCCGCACGTGGAACCGGTCACCGCGCGCCGTGTCGTCGAAGAGGCCGATGGCGCGGCGGGCGGCGGGCGATGACGGCCGCTGCATCAGCTCGCCTCTCCGGTGGGGACCGCCGCCAGGTCACCGAAGGTGCCGAGCCGGAAGCCGAGCGCCTCGATCTCGTCACGGACGGCCGGGGACCGCAGCGCCGCCAGCTCGTCACCCCACTGGTAGTCCCACTGGTAGCGGGCCAGGTCGGGGTCGAGGTTCTCGCCGGGGTGGCTGGCCAGCTCGGCCGAGGCCGCGCCGGTGGCGTACAGGCGGCGCAGCGCATCGACCATGGCCCGCTGGCCGAGGTTGCCGGCCTCGTCGAGACCGGTGGACGCCGCGGCGTAGGTCCAACCCGAGCGGTCGCAGCGCCCCTCGAGGTCGCGCGCCAGGCGGGAGACGACGACCCCGACCGGTGACCGGGCCACAGATCGGGTGACCCGGATCACCGTGATGGCCCGCGCGGCGCCGAGGTCCATCACCACGTCTCGGACCGATGGCCACAGGTGCAGGTTCTGGTGGGTGTCGAGGTGGTCGATGGTGATGCCGGCGCCCTCGATGCGTTCGAGCTGGGCCGCGAGCTCCCGGCGCATGTCGTCGGGATCGATGCGCCGGGCCGCCGCCCGGGGCAGGAACTGGCGCCACGAGAGGTGGAGACGACCCTTCGCGTCGACGAGGGTGGGGATCTCCCGGGCGCCCAGCAGCGGCGGATCCTCACCGACCAGGGCGAGGTGGGCACCGGTGCCGAGGTCCGGCGCCCCGGCGAGCCACGCCGCGCTGGCGGCGAACGCGGGGGTGAGGGCGAGGACCGAGGTCGAGGTGACGATGCCGTCGCGGTGGGCATCGAGGATGCCGCGCGACACCCCGAGGGTCAGGCCGTAGTCGTCGGCGTTGACGATGAGCAGCGGGCGGTCAGCCATGCGCATCACGCCCGGGAGCGGAACCCATCTCAGGACTCCGACGGCGGCCGGAGGACGTCGGCGGGGAGGGGCTGCAGCGCCGAGA
>Ga0105048_10018237_pt1 | contig 10801 bp, 8 predicted proteins | sample MAT05_FD_78382 | JGI IMG/M metagenome (GOLD analysis project Ga0105048, IMG submission 78382) | Freshwater microbial communities from Lake Fryxell liftoff mats and glacier meltwater in Antarctica - MAT-05 | ecosystem: Environmental > Aquatic > Freshwater > Ice > Liftoff microbial mat | place...
CAATAAAAAAAATATACTTCATATTCCTAAACTCAAATCGGCTTTTGATGAATGGTTGATAAAAATTTTAAATAATTTTGCATCTTCCAGAAAATTCAATTTCTCTTGAAAACGGTTTTCAAAGCTAAACAAATACATACGAAATTAAAGTTCTCAACCCATTCATGCCAGATATAATTCAACTTCTTCCAGATTCAGTAGCCAATCAGATAGCTGCCGGAGAAGTGATACAGCGTCCGGCTTCTGCGCTGAAAGAATTGGTAGAAAATTCTATAGATGCTGGTGCCACAGAAATAAAAATTTTTGTTAAGGAATCTGGTAAGGTTTTGCTGCAAGTAATTGATAATGGAAAAGGAATGTCGGGTACGGATGCTCGCATGAGTTTTGAGCGTCATGCTACTTCCAAAATTAAAAAAGCAGAAGATTTATTTGTGATTCGTACGATGGGTTTCCGTGGCGAAGCATTGGCAAGCATAGCCGCTATTGCTCATGTGGAAATGAAAACCACTCAAAAAGATACTGAATTAGGCTCTTTATTAATTATAGAAGGTTCAGAAGTTAAAAAGCAAGAAAGCTGCGCATGGTCTGGTGGAACCTCCATTAGCATCAAAAATTTATTTTACAATATTCCGGCACGTAGAGCATTTCTAAAATCAGATCCTGTAGAAATGAGATATATTATTGAAGAATTTATGAGAATTTCTCTTGCAAATCCTGAAATATTTTTCTCACTTCATCATGATGGAAATGAGATTTTCCACTTGCCACAAGGAAATTTAAAACAAAGAATTGTTCATCTTTTTGGAAATAATTATAAAGAAAAACTAGTTCCTGTAGAAGAAGAAACGTCTATTATTAGTATTAAAGGATTCATTGGTAAACCAGAATTTGCTAAAAAAACACGTGGTGAACAGTATTTTTTTGTGAATAATCGTTTTATTAAAGATCCTTATTTGCAACATGCAGTTTCTGGAGCATTTGATGAAATGCTGCCTTTAGATACTTTCCCATTTTTTGTACTTTTTGTAGATATAGATCCTGCAAGAATAGATATTAATGTGCATCCGACTAAAACCGCCATTAAATTTGATGATGAAAAATCAATTTATGCAATCATCAGATCTTCTGTTAGACAATCCTTAGGTAAATACAATATATCGCCAACTTTGGATTTCAATAATGATCCGGCTTATGCCAATTTCACTCAAGGTGGAAGTTCAAGTAATACCATGCCGGCAGCTCCACAGATAAAAGTGAATTCATCTTTTAATCCATTTTTGGCTAATCAAGGAATTAATTTAAATCAAAATTCTAGTTCAGGAAGTGGGAATGCACCAGCTGATTTTTATGCGTATGGCTCCACAAGTTTTGATCAACCTCAAGCTACACAAATTGCATTAGCTACAATAAATAAAGAAGCCGAAGATTGGATTGGAGAAAAAAAATCTCCCTATCAATTGCATAATAGAATGATAATAAGTCCAATAAAAACAGGATTTATTTTAATAGACCAACAAGCTGCACATGAACGAATTCTTTTTGAAAAATATTTACAACAATTAAACGCTCAAAAAGCTTATAGTCAGCAGAGTTTATTTCCGCAAACCATAGATTTAAGTCCAGTTGATTTTGCTTTAATTACTGAACTTTTACCTGATCTTAAATTGCTTGGTTTTGATTTGAGGGAATTTGGGAAAAACACATTTATTATCGACGGAATTCCTGCGGAGAGTACAATTGGAAATGAAAAAGCAATTATTGAAGGTTTAATTGAAAATTTTAAACAAAACGCAGCTTTCGCAAAATTGGATAAAAGAGAAAATTTGGCAAAATCATTAGCAAAAAAAACAGCCATTAAAGCCGGGCTTTATTTAAGTACTACAGAAATGACAACACTTATCGACGAATTGTTCGCTTGTAAATTACCTTCGGTTTCCATCGATTCAAAACCTTTGTTACTTACTTTTGGATTGGATGAGATTTTGAAAAAATTTGAAAAAGCCTAAAGAAATATAAAAATATGAATGGAATGCAGCAGCCAGCCGGCTTTTCTTATCTGCCAGTAGTAGTAAAAAATTTATTGATCATCAATTTTATTTTGTTTCTATTAACCTATGTTTTCAAAAACACGAATCAAACAGAATTAAGTCAATATTTGGGTTTATATTATTTCAAATCAGATTATTTTAAACCTTACCAATTTTTCACCCATCTATTTATGCATGGCAGTTTTGGACATTTATTTTCCAATATGTTTGCTTTATGGATGTTTGGAACAGCATTAGAAAATTTTTGGGGTCCAAAAAGATTCATAATTTATTATTTCGCAACTGGTTTAGGTGCAGCATTTCTGCACACGATGGTTAATTATTTTCAATTGAGTGGTTTTGAAAATGCTCTTTCCTTATTTCTGGCTAATCCAAGTTATGATAGTTTTGAAGTCTTCACTTTAGGTGCAGTTCCAGGTATGTTTAAACCTCAATTTATTGAACTTTTAGATGCTTGGGGAGCAGATAAACTGAATTCTCAATATCTGAGCAATGCAATTAGTTTAGGAAATGAATTGAAAACTGTGCTGTACAATATACCAACCGTAGGCGCTTCTGGAGCGGTTTTTGGAGTTTTATTGGCGTTTGGAATGTTGTTTCCAAATTCAATTATTTATATATTTTTCGCCATTCCGTTAAAAGCAAAATACTTTGTAATGCTTTATGGCGTATTTGAATTGTACAGTGGATTCGCAAATAATCCTGGCGACAATGTGGCGCATTTCGCCCATTTAGGTGGAATGTTATTTGGATTTATATTAATCAAATTTTGGAACAGAAATCAATTTAGGCAATTTTAGAAGTATGAGTTTTATTGACGATGCAAAAAGAATGTTGAAAAATCCAGCGAAAGAAACCTACCGTTTCATCGCTATCAACGCATTTGTTTTTCTATTTATAAGCATTTTAGGCGTTATTGCATTTTTGTTTAGATTGACAAATCTTCCAGGAGAATGGCTGGTAAATCAGCTTTCTGTTCCTGCAGATTTAAAGGTTTTGATTTTTAAACCTTGGACCATTATTACTTATATGTTTACCCATAAATCCTTTTTTCATATTTTATTTAATATGTTATGGCTTTATTTTTTCGGTCAATTATTTGAAGAATATTTAGGTGGGAGAAAATTAAATTACACTTATATCTTGGGCGGTATTACCGGTGCAGTTTTATATATTTTTGCCTTTAATATTTTTCCAGTTTTCAAAACTGATTTATCCATTGCAATTGCATTAGGAGCTTCTGCAAGTGTAATGGCAATAGTTGTTGGAACAGCTACATTACTTCCCGATTATTCTGTTTCTCTTATTCTAATAGGGCCAGTAAAAATTAAATATATTGCGCTAGTAACTGTTTTAATCGATCTTTTGAGCATAGGAAGTGGAAATGCCGGTGGACATATTGCTCATTTGGGAGGAGCATTATATGGTTTTATTTATGTCAAACAATTAAATAGTGGAAGAGATTTAAGTTTGGTTATTCAAAAACCTTTAAGCAAAGTTTCTGGTATGTTTTCAGGTAAAAATAAATTAAAAGTTGCGCATAAAAATCCTTCAGGAAAATCCAGAGATTCGGGAATAGAGCAGCATGTGATTGACTCCATTTTAGATAAAATTTCTAAATCTGGTTACGAAAGTTTGAGTAAAGAGGAAAAGAATTTATTATTCAAATCTAGTAATAATGAGCAACCTTAGAATTTAACTACCTACTGATGCTCTCAAAAACTCTCTCACAAATTAACGAAATCCATAAGCAATGAAAAAAATTGGCTTTTTCGGATGGTTGTTTTTAATTGCGAATCTTTTTTGTGCTGCAGCATTAGTTATTACCTATTTCACCAATCTATTAGATCCAGAAAAATATTGGTTTTTTGCTTTTTTTGGACTTGCTTATCCTGCATTATTAATCTCTAATGTTTTATTTTGTATTTATTGGTTAATAAGAAAAAAAATATTTTTTTTCCTTTCTTTTCTAGTGCTTTTATTTGGTTTAAAAACCCATAAAAATGTTTTTAAAATAAATTTTAATAAAAAAGAAATAAGTCAAGAAAAAAATGAAAATGACATCAGGGTGATGACTTATAATGTCAATAATTTCAGAGCATTTGATCAACAGTTTGATCCTGAAGTTAGAAGAAATATGTTGGCAATTATTAAAAACCAACAGCCTGATATTATTTGTTTTCAAGAATTCTATACACGAAGAAAAGGCAGCTACGATCTTATGGATAGCATAAAATATCTTTTAGGCAGTCGTGAAGTATATTTTGATAAAATATTAGACACAGAATTCCAACAAATAGGAATGGCTATTTTTTCAAAATACAAAATCATTAAAACTGGATATGTAAAATTCTCAAATGAGAAGCGACAGAACTCCTGTATTTATGCAGATTTAAAAATAAAAAAAGATACAGTTCGCGTATTTGGTGTTCATCTACAATCGATCAATTTTAAACCTGAAGATTACGAATATATTAAGGATATGAAAAATGAATTTGATCCAGATGTGGTTTCTTCCAAAAAAATTGGTAGTCGATTGAAATTAGCTTTTAAGAAAAGAGCTTTTCAAGCAAAACTTGTAGCGAAAGCTATTAGCGAAAGCCCATATCCTGTAATTTTATGCGGTGATTTTAACGATACACCGGTTTCTTTTACCTTTAAAACTATTTCCGAAAATTTGAAAAGTGCATTTTCTGAAAAAGGCAGTTGCTATGAAATTACCTATGCAGGAGCCTTTCCGAATTTCCAAATTGACTATATAATGGCTGGGAAAGAATTTGAAATCCAAAATTATCAAGTCATTAAAAAAGAATTATCCGATCATTATCCCATTAGGAGCGATCTTAGTTTGGTTTCGAATAATTTGCCAAGCAATTGAAGATAAAAAATCTATTAAGTTTGCAGCATGAGTAGTCCGTTATATGTTTACAATTCTTTAAGTCGTAAAAAGGAACTTTTTGAACCCTTAAATCCACCATTTGTCGGAATGTATTTATGTGGGCCAACTGTTTATGGCTATCCACATTTAGGGCATGCGAGATCTGCAATTACATTCGATTTAATTTTTCGTTTTTTAACTCATTCCGGTTATAAAGTACGATATGTTCGGAATATAACCGATGTAGGTCATTTAGTAAATGATGGAGACGAAGGGGAAGATAAGATTGCAAAGCAGGCTTTATTAGATCGTCTAGAACCAATGGAAGTGGTTCAATATTATGCTGATGCTTACCATAGAGATTTAGATATTTTAAACGTTCGAAAACCGAGTATTGAGCCGCGTGCTTCTGGACATATACCTGAGCAATTAGCTTTAATCAAGGTTTTAATAGCAAAAGGTTTTGCTTATGAGGCTAATGGATCTGTCTATTTTGATGTGAATACTTATAATGAAAATCACCATTACGGTGTACTTTCTGGTAGAGTATTGGAGGATTTAATAGCTGGAGCTGGGGCAGAAAAAAGAGTTTTAGATGGTCAAAGTGAAAAAAGAAATCCTGCAGATTTTGCTCTTTGGAAAAAAGCTTCACCAGAACATATTATGCGTTGGGATTCTGAATATGGGCTTGGTTTTCCAGGCTGGCATATAGAATGTTCGGCTATGAGCGCGAAGTATTTGGGCGAACAATTTGATATTCATGGTGGTGGAATGGATTTACTTTTTCCTCACCACGAATGCGAAATCGCACAGAGCGAAGGTGCTACTGGAAAGAATCCTGCTAAATATTGGTTGCATAATAATATGATCACCATCGGTGGGCAGAAAATGGGAAAGTCTTTAGGAAATAGTATTTCACTACAGCAGTTTTTCTCTGGAGACCATCCCATGTTGAACAGATCTTATTCTGCCATGACTATCCGTTTTTTTATTTTAACTGCGCATTACAGAAGCACTTTAGACTTTAGCAATGAAGCTTTATTAGCTGCAGAAAAAGGGTATAAAAAATTGATTAACGGAATATTAACTTTAGATCTTTTAATTTATACAGAACAATCAGAAATTAATGAAGAATTAAATTCTGAAATAAATATTAATTCTGATTCCGTGTTAGATGGTTTAAATTCAGATTTTAATTCAGCAATTACAATTGCATCGTTATTTCAATTATTAAAATATATAAACACTTTTTACACAGATATAAATATTCTTTCCTCTATAAAAAAAGAAACGTTTGAAAATTTAAAAAACAGTTTTACAATAACGTTGAGAGATGTTTTAGGAATAGAAGAAAATAAAGCTGAGCTAAAAAACCAAAGTGGATTGATGAATATTTTATTAGAAAATTATCGCTCTGCAAAAACTAGAAAAGATTATGCTGCCGTAGATAAAATACGGGAAGAATTAAAAAAATTGGATTATGTAATTAAAGATTCGAAAATTAATTCGGAGTGGTATTATTCAGAGGGGTGATGAACTTTGAATTTGTATAGTTAAATCTAAAAATTTATTAAATAAAATAATGGTTTAGAATAAAATACTATAAAAAGAAAAAGGTTTATAATTAATAATTTTTTTCTTATCCTTTTCCATCCTCCTCATCACAAACCCACTACCTCCTTCACTTGTTCCAATTGTTTCTCATCATGATGATAAATATCTGAACGGAAATTGAGATTACCTTCAGCATCCACAAAAGTGGTATAATACGTGAATCGGATTTCAAATTTTTGATGAACAATAACGTCTTTTGGTACACCTATATGCATAAAAGAATCAATATTAGTCGAATCAAATTTGGGCTGGTCGCTAAGAACATACATTGCTAAATCAAATGGTTTTTCGATGCGCACACATCCATGACTCATGGTTCTTTTATCTGCATTAAATAAATTTTTCCCAGGACTATCATGCAAATAAATAGACATTTTGTTCGGAAACATAAACTTAACTAACCCTAATGGATTTTCAGAACCTGGTCTTTGAACAAATCTATAATTAAAATTTTCTGGAGTTACTTCTTGCCAATCTACTGTTTCTGGATCTATTGGAATTGCCTTTCTGCTGTAGGATGTATAAACTTCTAAATCATGGGTTTCAAAATAATTGGGTCTTCTTTTTATTTGCGGAAGCATTTCTTTTATCATAATGCTTTTGGGAACCGTCCAAGTAGGCGAGAATACTAAATATTGCAAAGTATCGCGCATAATGGGTGTAGCTTTTACCTCATCGCCAATGATTACTCTCATTTTCATCATTTCTACTTCTCCTTTGTAAACTCTAAGCGCATATTCTGGAAGATTTACAACAATTGCATTAGTTGCTCTTTTGCCAGGCAACCAACGCATTCTCTCCAAATTAATTTCTATTTGAGCAACCCGCGTTTCTGCTGTTTTATTCATAGATTTTCGAGTTCTATCATCCACTTCGCCAGTTTGGGGTAAACCATAAAGTAACTGATATTTTTTTTACCCCATTTTAACCAGTTCAACAAAATTATCCTTTCCTAAAACCTGATTTTTAATAGTAAAAGATATCGCTAATCTTTTTTTCAATAAAATTACAGATGGAGACTTATATCCAATTTTCAAATTGACTGGAATTTTTTTCCATCCACCTTCCTTTTGAATTTTTCTATACTGTTTAAGTTTTTGTTTTAGTAAAATATAATTCCTTGTCCTAGGAACTAATTCTTGTAGATTGACTAAAACTTTATTTTCATTTACCGTTTTTTGTAATGAACTTTCTAAGTCAACAAATCTTTTTTGTTTTTGCCATGTACTATCGCCAGATTCTATTCTGCCATGCACTAAATGAGAAACTAATAATAAATAGGAAGCAGAAGCTTGAACTTCTAATTTTGCCAAACTATCCGGAGCGATCATTTTTTTAATTTTTTTCTCTTTTAGTCTTTTATTATATTCATTGAACAAATTATTTAATTCGGAAAAATGATAAGTTTCTGGCTGCAAACCATCCAATTTCGTGTTTCTTATGAAGTTTAAAAGCTGCTCCAACCCGTTTTTATTTTTCTCATTTCCAAGCCAAGCATTTTTATTCTGTCTTTTTTGATAAAAAGATTCTAATGTTGCTTGCAATTCCTTTTCCCTCAAATCGTTTTTAAAATGTTGGGTATGTACAACTGAATCTATGGCATTTAAAATTGCTTGATTGTAAGCATTTTCCTTTTTAGATTTATTGCAAGAATAGAAAATAGTGCTACTTAAAATAGTAAAGACTAAAACGAAATGTTTTGAGCTCATTAAAGACAAATTCTTTTTAATTATAGAATAAAAAATCATACCATTTATCCCGTTTGCGGGTAAACGATTGCCAATGGATTAAATAAATAGATGCTTTTGGTAGCCAGTTCAATACACCGATATCTCTTTCTTATTTTTTCTTGTTTTTTGAATACTCTTCCATTTTTTAATGCAAAAATAGCTGCTTGTGGTAATTGCTCTACTGCAACTCCCTCATCTTTTATTTGATCGTATTTTCTAAGAGTTCGCAATAAGGAAGCATCGCTACAACTTGCTGCTTTTGGGTTTTTTAAATAATTCTCCAATGCAATTTTCACATCTGGCGGAAAAATATCTAAAGCAAAAACGGGGTTCATCGCTTTTCTGAATTCTTCTTTCCACTCTTCTCCATGCGGTTTCACAGAATTTTGAAATTTGTTCCAACAACTTAAATGTGCAAATTCATGAACAAGTGTGGTTAGAAAAGCAAATTTGTTTAAATTGTTATTAATAGAAATTCTATGAGTATTACCATCATAAGGCGATCTATAATCTCCTAGTTTTGTTTGCCTGCCATGGGTAATTTTTAATTCTGCTTTGAAGAAATTGATCCAACGGAGCATTAAAGGTACAGCAAGTTCTGGAATGAAATGACTAAGTAGTTTTTCGTTGGAGTTCAATTCGTAAAGATACGATTATGACATTAATTGGTAAACCAATAAACTACTAACATATGCCAAACCAGTCATGTAAACAAACTGAATAATTGGCCATTTCATGGATTTTGTTTCTCTATACGTAACTGCAACTGTACTCATACATTGCATCGCGAAAGCGTAAAAAATCATAAGAGAAAATGACACTGCAAATGTAAATACAGGCATTCCGGTAATTGGATTTTTTGCTTGTCGCATTTTATCTACCAATTTTAAGGAGTTGTTCGCATCGCCTTCAACCGAATAAATAGTAGCCATAGTTCCTACAAAAACTTCTCTTGCAGCAAATGAGGTAATAAGTGCTATACCTATTTTCCAATCGAAACCCAACGGTCTGATGGCAGGTTCTATTACGTGTCCTAATATTCCTGCATAGGATGCTTCAAGCTTTTGAGATTGCATTTCACGTTCCAAGCTCTCAGAATTTATGCCTCTCGCTTTTTGTTTTTGGTAAGAACTTTCTATCGCTTCAAACTTTTTAGATGGTCCATAACTTGCTGCCAACCAAAGTAGTGCGGAAACAATAATAATTACTTTTCCTGCTTCTAAAACAAAAGTTTTGGATCGTAAATAAATGGTAAGTAGTACATTACTCCAACGCGGCATTCTGTAAACTGGCAATTCCATAATGAAAAATCCACGCGATTTAGCTTTTATTAAATATTTCATTACTAAAGCAGCCAATATAGCAGCAGCAAAACTCAATAAATACATAAACATTAATGCTAATGCTTGTAGATTTACAAAACCCAACACTATTTTTGAAGGAACAACTAATGCAATCAATATCGTGTAAACTGGCAATCTAGCAGAACAAGAAATTAATGGCGCTACCATAATAGTGATGATTCTATCTTTCCAATTTTCTATTGTTCTTGCTGCCATAATAGCTGGCACTGCACAAGCTATGCTCCCGATTAAAGGAACTACTGATTTTCCGTTAAGTCCAACTTTTTTCATTAATTTATCGAGCATAAAAGTAACTCTAGCCATGTATCCTGTATCTTCTAGTATGGCAATAAATGCAAATAAAATAGCTATCTGAGGAACAAAAACGATAACGCCGCTGAGACCAGCAATGATTCCGTTGGTAAGTAAGTTAGTCAAAAATCCTGACGGTAATATTTCTTTTAAAGAGGTACTCAACCATGCAAAAAGTTCTTCAATTAAATCCATAGGATAAGCAGACCAAGTATAAATTGCCTGAAACATTCCTAAAAGCAAAAGCATGAAAATTATTAAACCAAAAAATTTGTGGGTTAGAACTCGATCTATTCGGTTGCTGTAATTTTCTGAGCCAGAAGCTCTACGATCTTTTACGGTATCAAATAGTAATTCATTGATTAGATTATACCTACTTATGGTCTCTTGAGCCTGAATTTTTTGTGTGTCAAATTTTGAATCACGAATCAACTCTTTTACTCTAATTTTTTGATCTTCTGTTACAAATTTCAGATTCTCATATTGATGTGCCAATTGGTAGGCAATAGTAGGATTGCTTAAATGCAATTCACTCTGAATTCTACATATTAAATCTGGCGCTAATGGCATCACATTTAATCTATATTCTGCATTTATTATTGCTGGAGCTAATAGAAATTGTTTTTTAAGATTATTAAATCCTACTTTTTTTCTGGCATTAATCGGAATGATAGGTATTTTCAGTTTAGATTCTAAACCATCTATATCAATTTCAATTCCTTCTTTTTCAGCGATATCTATCATGTTCAGAGCCATGATAATTGGAATTCCTAAATCTGCAACTTGAGAAAATAATAAAAGATTTCTTTTTAAATTGGAAGCTTCCACTACTACGACCAATAAATCTGGATGGGAAATATTTTTTTGATCACTTAA
>Ga0105048_10018238_pt1 | contig 10801 bp, 9 predicted proteins | sample MAT05_FD_78382 | JGI IMG/M metagenome (GOLD analysis project Ga0105048, IMG submission 78382) | Freshwater microbial communities from Lake Fryxell liftoff mats and glacier meltwater in Antarctica - MAT-05 | ecosystem: Environmental > Aquatic > Freshwater > Ice > Liftoff microbial mat | place...
ATCTTCGTGCTCGGCCTGACCTTCGGCATCGGCGGCAGCCGCATCGTGCGCGGCGCAGTGGTTTCGGTGCGCGAGAACATGTATGTGCACGCGGCGCAATCGATGGGTGCCGGCACGCCGCGCGTCCTGTTGCAGCATATCCTGCCGAACGTCCTGCCGCCGGTGATCGTGCTGTTCACCACCCGGGTCGGAGCGGTGATCTTGGTCGAATCGGGGTTGAGCTTCCTCGGCTTCGGGGTGCCGCCGCCGGCCCCCACCTGGGGCGGGATGCTGAGCGGGTCGGGGCGGACCTACATGTATCTGGCACCCTGGCTGGCTCTCTTGCCGGGGCTGGCCATCACCATCGTCGTCTATGCCATCAATATTCTCGGCGACGCCATGCGCGATCTGCTCGACCCGCGCATGCGCGGCAGCCGCTGAACCAACAACAGGGAGACTTCGATGAACAGGAGATTTCTGGCGGCCAGCGCCCTGGCCGGCGCCCTGGCGTTCGCGGCCGGAGCCGCCCAGGCGCAGAAACCGCAATATGGCGGCAACCTTGAGGTCGTCACGACCAGTGGGACCATTTCGGCGCTGTCGTTCGACCCGGCCGACTGGGCCTGGAAGACCAACCACGACAACCTTCATTTCGAGTCGCTGTTCTCCGGCGACCTGGACAAATCGATCCGCCGCGGCGGCAAGTTCAGCTTCAAGCAGTCTGCCTGGCTCGCCGAAGACGCGCTGCGCGGCGAGCTCGCCGAGACCTGGGAATGGAAGCAGAACCCGCTGCGGGTCGAGATCAAGCTGCGGCGCGGCATCATGTGGCCGGCCAAGGCGGGGGTGATGGACAGCCGCGAATTCGTCGCCGACGACGTAGTGGCCACCTTCAATCGCCAGCGCAGCAGCCCCAAGGCGTTCAAGGACTACTACTATTACGTTGAAAAGGTCGAGGCGACCGACCGCCACACCGTGACCTTCTTCATGAGCGAGTACAACGCCGACTGGGATTATCGTTTCGGCTGGGGCTTTTACTCGGCGATCTACCCGCAGGAACTGGTCAAGGCCGGCATCGGCAACTGGAAGAACGCGGTCGGCACCGGGCCGTTCCAGCTTTCCGACTACGTGCAGGGCAACCAGCAGACCTACGCCAAGAACCAGATCTACTGGGACACCGACACGATCGACGGCGCGAAGTACAAGCTGCCGTTCGTCGACCGGGTGACCTATCGCATCATGAAGGACGAGGCGACGCAGCACGCCGCCCTGCGCACCGGCAAGATCGACATCGTGGAAATGGTCCGCTGGCAGGCGGTGGACAGCATCAAGAAGAGTGCGCCGCAGCTGCAATGGTCGAAGCGGCTGTTCGGTTCCGGCACATACCTGTCGATGCGCGTCGACACCAAGCCGTTCGACGATATTCGGGTGCGCCGGGCGCTCAACCTGGCGGTCAACAAGCAGGAGATCGTCAAGGAATACTACGCCGGCAACGCGGAGCTGTTCGCCTATCCGCAGCACCCGGACTATCTCGGCTATTTCGAGGATCTGGACACCATGCCGGACTCGATCAAGGAGCTGTTCACCTACAATCCCGCCAAGGCCAAGCAGTTGCTGAAGGAGGCTGGCTATCCCAACGGCTTCACCTTCAAGACCCAGGTCTGCTCCTGTTCGCCGGACAACATGGACCTGCTGCCGCTGGTGGCCGGCTACCTTGAGCAGATCGGCGTCAAGATCGAGATCATTCCGCTGGAGTACGGCGCCTACCTGTCGGCCATGACGACCGCGAAGCACACCGCCGGCTACTTCCAGAGCCAAGGCCACGTCAACCCGACGCGCACGATCCACAAGCAATTCGTTCCGGGCCAACTGTGGGGGCCGTCGCTGTGGAGCACGCCCGATTTCACCAAGAAGATGGACCTGGCCTTTGCCACCAAGGACGACGGCGAGCGGCAGAAGATCATGCGCGAGCTGACCCGCGAGGCGCTGGACGCCGCACCGTACATCTGGCTGCCGGTGCAGTATGTCTATTCCGCGTGGTGGCCGTGGGTAAAGAACTACGACGCCGAGCTAGGCGTCGGCGCGGCGAAGCCTGGACCGATCTACGCGCGCATCTGGCTCGACCAGGAACTCAAGAAGAAGATGGGGTACTGAGTGTCGAAGCTGCTGGAAGTTCCCAAACTTCTTCAAGTTCGCGGCCTCACCACCCGCTTCCGTACGGAACGCGGGGCGGTGATGGCGGTGGACGACGTATCGTTCGATGTCGAAGCCGGCGAGACGCTGGCCATTGTCGGCGAAAGCGGGTCGGGCAAGAGCGTCACCGCGCTCTCGCTGATGCGGCTGATCCCGAACCCGCCCGGCGAGATTGCCGCCGGCAGCGTGATGTTCGAGGGTCGTGACCTGCTCAAGCTGTCGGATGCCGAGATGCAGGCGGTGCGCGGCGACCGCATTGCCATGATTTTCCAGGAGCCCATGACCTCGCTGAACCCCTCCCTGACCGTGGGCCTCCAGGTCGGCGAACCCGTGCGGCTGCACCGGGGCGCCACCTGGAAGGCCGCGTTGGAGAAAGCCGGCGAGATGCTCGCCCGCGTGCGCATCCCCGATGCCAAGGCCCGCGCCGAAGCCTATCCGCACCAGTTCTCCGGCGGCATGCGCCAGCGCGCGATGATCGCCATGGCGCTGGCCTGCCAGCCCAAGCTGATCATCGCCGACGAGCCGACGACCGCCCTCGATGTCACCGTACAGTCGCAGATCCTGTCGCTGCTGAAGGAGCTGACGCGCGAGACCGGGGCGGCGCTGATCCTGATCACCCACGACCTCGGCGTGGTGGCGCGCTACGCCGACCGCGTCAGCGTGATGTATGCGGGCCGCGTAGTCGAAACCGGCACCGCCCAGGACATCTACAAACGCCCGCAGCACCCTTACACGATGGGCCTGATGGCCTGCGTGCCCCGGCTCGACCAGGTGCTCGGCCGCCGGCTGGTGCCGATCGACGGCCAGCCGCCCGACCTCACCCGCATGCCGCCCGGCTGCGCCTTCGCCCCGCGCTGCCGCTTCGTCACCGACCGTTGCAACGCCGAACGCCCGACCCTCGAAGAAGTCGGCAACGGCCACATGAAGGCGTGCTTTGTCGATGCCCATGCCGAGTCTGCGGTCCACGCCGATGCCTGACGCCACCCCGCTACTGGTCGTCGAAGACCTCAAGGTGCACTTCCCGGTCATGTCGGGCGCGGTGCTCCAGCGCCAGGTCGCCTCCGTCAAGGCGGTGGACGGCGTGTCGTTCACCCTCAACCGTGGCGAAACCCTGGGCCTGGTGGGCGAATCCGGCTGCGGCAAGTCCACCACCGGCTTGGCCATCCTGCGCATGCTCGACATCACCGGCGGGCGGATCGTGTTCGACGGCGAGGACATCACCGCCCACGGCCGCACCCAGATGCAGCCAATCCGCAAACGCATGCAGATGGTCTACCAAGACCCGTTCGGCTCGCTGAACCCGCGCATGAAAGTCGTCGACCTGATCGCCGAGCCGATGATCGTGCACAACCTCCTGCCCAGCGCGAAGGCCCGCGCCGACCGCGCGCGCGAACTGCTCGCCCTGGTCGGCCTGCGCCCCGACATGGCCGACCGCTACATCCACGAATTCTCCGGCGGCCAACGCCAGCGCATCGGCGTCGCCCGCGCCCTGTCGATGGAACCGGAACTGCTGATCTGCGACGAGCCGGTCTCGGCGCTCGACGTGTCGATCCAGGCGCAGATCGTCAACCTGTTCCAGGACCTGCAGCAGCAACTCGGCCTGACCTATATCTTCGTCGCCCACGACCTGGCCGTGGTGCGCCACATCAGCGACCGCATCGCGGTGATGTATCTCGGCCGTATCGTTGAAATCGCCGACCGGGAAACGCTGTACAAGCGGCCGCAGCACCCGTATACCCAGGCGCTGCTGGCCGCGGTGCCGATCCCCGACCCGGAGATCGAGGCGATGCGGCCTCAGATCGCGGTCACCGGCGAGGTGCCGAGCGCGCTACGCCCACCACCCGGCTGCCGGTTCCATACCCGATGCCCGCGCGTGGTCGACCGATGCAAGACAGACGAGCCGGCATTGCGGAGCCTCGGGGGCGGGCAGATGGTTTCCTGCCATCTCGTGTGAGGGGAAGGAAGGCCAGGGGCTTTGCCCCTGGACCCCACCAGGGGTCCGAGACCCCTGGACCCTCATCCATTCCGCCGAAGGCGAACGAACCAAATTGGGTCTGGGGCCGCCGGCCCCAGCGGGTCGAGGGCAGAGCCCTCGCCTGCCTTCCTGTTAGCGCGAAAGCGGAATCCGGCTACTGCCCTCAAGTACGCGCAGGCAGGCCACGCGGCGGTCGGCTCCCACCAGGTTAAGTGTGGGCGTACCGCTGCGGCAGCGGGTCTCGGCGATCGGGCAGCGCGGCGCGAAACCACAGCCGGGGGTGCGCTCGTCTGGCAGTGGCGGCTCACCGCGCAGGCGGATACGGCGGCCACGCCGTGCCGGGTCCGCAGGCAGGTGCGCGGACAGCAGCGACTGCGTATAGGGGTGTAGCGGGTCGCGCAGCAGGTCGGCGGTCGCCCCCTCCTCCACGATCTCGCCGAGATAGAGCACGACGATACGGTCGGCAACGGGTTGCACGGCGGCAATGTCGTGGCTGATCAGCACGATCGCCATGCCGTCGTCACGGCGCAATTGTGCCAGCAGTCCCAGCAGGTCGGCGGCGGCGGCCACGTCCAGCTCGCGCGTCGGCTCGTCCAGCACCAGCAGCTTCGGCTGGGTGGCAATGGCGCGGCCCAGACTGACCAGTTGCAACCGGTCCACCCCCAGCGAATCAGGCCGCAGGTCGAGCTCCGCCGGGCGCAGGCGCAGGCGCGCGGCCAGCACATCGACCGCCGCGCGCCGCGCATCGGAGCGCAGCTTGGTGTGGAGCCGCAGCGGCTCCTCAAGCAGGGCGCGTACGGTCATGCGCGGGTTCAGCACCGTGCGCGGGTCGCGGAACACCATGGTCATGCGCCCGCGCAGGCGGCGCAGCCGGCGGCCGGACAGACCGGTAATGTCGCTGCCTTCCAGCATCACCGCGCCATCGTCGGGGGCCAGCAGGCGCAGAAAGGTGCGGGCGAGGGTGGACTTGCCGGCGCCGGATTCGCCGACCACGCCGAGGATCTGCCCCGCTTCCACCTGCATGTCGATGCGGTTCAGCGCGGCCACCTCGCGCTCGCCACCACCCAGAAGCACGGAGACGCGCCGCAATTCGGCGACCACGCTCATGCGGCACCGATGCGCGCGAAGTGGCAGCGCGCTGCGTGCACGCCGGCGCCCACCAGAGGAGGGGCGACGCCGCATCGCTCGGTCGCCTCGTCGCAGCGCGGGCGGTAGGGGCAGCCGTCGGGCGCGTCGGGCAATGGCCCGCCATAGGTCCGGCCATTGGCGATGGCCAGCCGCTCGGGCATGCTGGCCAACAGGGCGCGGGTGAAGGGGTGGGCGGAGCGGGCGAACACCTGGGGCACCGGGCCTTGTTCCACCACCTGGCCGGCGTACATCACGGCGATGTCGTCGCAGTACTGGGCGACCACGCCGAGGTCGCGGGTGATGATGATGCCGCCGATGCGCCGGCGCCGCAGTTCGAGATAGAGCAGGTCGAGGATCTGCACCTGGGTGGTGATGTCGAGCCCGGCCGTCGGCTCGTCGGCGATCAGCAATTGTGGCTCGTTGATCAGGGCGAGCGCCAGCACCAGGCGCTGAACCGCAGACGGGGTCAGTTCGTGCGGCCAGGCACGGGCGCGCAGCCGGGGTTCGACGATGCCCATGGACGACATGATCGTCTCGGCTCGCCATACCGCCTCGGCCATGACGATCGGGCGGTGCACACTTTGTGCGCGGATCAGCTGGGCGCCGACCCGGGTGTTGGGATCGAGCGTGGTGTGGCCCGACTGCACCACAAAGCCGATGCGCGCGCCGCGCAGGCGGGTGAGGTCGGCGTCGGACATGCGCAGCAGGTCCTGGCCCTCGAACAGCGCCCGGCCGCCGACCACGCGCGCCTCCGGCTGCAACAGGCCGAGAATGGCGCTGGCGGTGAGCGACTTGCCTGCCCCGTGCTCGCCGACCATGCCGAGGATGCGGCCCTTGACCACGCGGAACGACACGCCGTTGAGTGCCAGCGGCATGGGCGCCATGCCGACTGCCGCACGGCTCTGTCGTTCAACTCGAAGGTCCTGGACATCCAGCAGCATCAGTGTGGCACCCCACCCATGGCGCCGCCGAGTGCGGCTGGCCGGCGCCCGGTCAGGTCGGAGATCCCGGCCGCCAGCAGTTGCAAGCCAAAGCCAAGCAGCAGCAGCGCGAGCCCTGGAAAGATCGCCGGCCACCAAGGACCAGCGTACATCAATGCCACCCCCTCGCGCACCATCTCCCCCCATTCCGTGCTGTCGGCGGCGGTGCCGACGCCGACGAAGCCCATCACCGCCAAAGTGCCCAACGCCCAGGCAACGCGACGCGGGATCTCGCCGGCAATGCGGGCCAGAGTGTTGGGCAGCAGATGCAGCAGCGCCAGGCGCGGCAGCGCGTTGCCCATGGCGACCGCACCTTGAATGAAGCCACTCTCGTGCATCGCCCGCACCTCGGCACGCATCGCGCGGGCGAAGAACATCGCCTCCAGCAGGCCGATCGCGATCACGACATGGCGCAACGACGGCCCCATCGCGGCGACCAGCGCCAGCGCCAACAACAGCGGCGGGATGAAGCCGACCGCCATGATCAGGCGCCGCAGCAGCAGGTCGGCAAAGCCTCCCACCAAGCCGGCTATCAGCCCGACCGGCGCACCCAGCACGATGCCCAGCAGCACCGCCGCCAGCGGCACGGCGAAGGCATAGCGCGTGCCATCCATCACCCGGGCGGCCACGTCGCGCCCGTTGGCGTCGGTGCCCAGCGGGTGGCGCAGCGACGGGGCTTTCAGGATATGGGCCGTATCGACCTGCGCCGGACCGTGCGGCCAGGCAATCGGCCGTGCCGCCATGACGGCTGCGAAGCCAACCAAGATCAGCAAACCGAAGCTGGCCGCCAGGCTGCGCCGCGGCAGGCCCCGGAGCAGACTGCCAAGTCGGCGAACAACCCGGCCGATCATGCGCGCGTGAACCGCAGGCGCGCGATGCGGCGCACCACGCCGGCCAGCGCATGGACCAGCAGGGCGAACGCGCCAGTCATCAGGATGAACCCCTGCACGGCAGGCAAGTCCGCCTTGACCATCGCATCAAGGCCATACTGCCCCACGCCACCCCAGGCGAAGACGAACTCCACCACCGCCGTGGTACCCAGTAGGGCTGCGAATTGCCGGTTGGCCCCGGCCCAGATGGTCGGCGCCGCGCCGCGCAGGGCAATGACGGTGAGCAATTCGCGTGACATGCCCTGGGCACGGGCATAGGCGAAGTGCGCGGTCTGCAACTGCGTCAGGATCGCACCGCGCACCGACAGCGTCAGCGTCGCCCCGATCAGCAGCGCAAGCGTCGTGACCGGCAGGATCAGCTGTGCCAGTGCCGAGCGGGTGGCGATGGAATCCTGCATCAGCACCGAGTCGATAAAATAGCTGCCAGTGATCGTCGGTGGTGGGGTCAGCACCACGCTGATCCGCCCGGCCGGCGCCGGCGCCAGTTCGAGCCAGCGGAAGAACACCAGCAGCAGCAGCAGGGCGAGCAGGAAAGCGGGCATCGCCTCGCCGAGGAGGCCGCCACCGCGCACCACGCGGTCTTCCGCGCTGCCCCGGTTAAAGGCGGCGGCAACCCCCGTCGGCACGCCGATCAGCGCCCCCAGCAGCACCGCATAGAGCATCAGCTCGACCGTTGCAGGCAGGCGCACAAACAGTTCGCCGGCCACCGCCTCGCCGGTCAGCCAGGACCGGCCGAATTCGCCCCCCAGCATGCGGACGGCGTAGCGGAGGAATTGTATCACCGCGGGCTGGTTCAGGCCGTAGTCACCCACCAGTTGCGCCTGGACCTCCGGCGTAGGGTTCGGCCCGCCCAGCAGCACCAGCGGCGGCGTGTTGCCCAGCTTGATCAACAGGAAGCTGATCGCGACAATCACCAGCGACAGGAATACGGCGAGCCCCAGCAGGCGCAGAATTGTACGGCCCGGTTGATCCATCGCGTCAGGCGACCTTCAACGCCACGCGCCCGATCCTGCGGCGGGCCGTGAATGCCTTTGCTGGCTCAACCATGGATCCCCTTCTCCCGAGAGCGATCACCCGGGTTCCCTGCTGCTTCGTGTCGCACCAATTTCGGCCGCTTGTCTGCAGTCAGGCTGGCCTGCGCCACCGGCGTCAGCCGGATCGGACCACGACGGCGCTGCATCGCCTGTCCGCACCGCGCGAGCGAGGCGGAGCCGATATCCAGCGCATACCACGAATCGCAGTGATGACAACCGGGAGATTGGCGACGCGTAACCGTGGTGTAAGGGCCGTAGGGCTCAGCCCTTTACCGCACCGGCGGTCAGCCCCGAGGCGTACTGGTCGACGAAGAACGAGTAAACCAGCGCCACTGGCACCGAGCCCAGCAGGGCACCAGCCATCAATGGCCCCCAGAAGTAGAAGTCGGCCCGGGTGAGCTGAACCAGCACGCCGACCGGGATGGTGCGCTCGCTGCTGGCGGTCACCAGGGTCAGCGCATAGATGAACTCGTTCCAGGACAAGGTGAACGAGAAGATGCCGGCCGAGAGAATGCCGGGCCGGGCCAGCGGCAGGGCAATGCGCCACATTGCGCCGAGCCGGGTGAGCCCGTCGATGCGCGCGCATTCTTCCAGCTCGGTCGGGATGGTGCGGAAATAGCCGCTCATCAGCCATGTGACGAAGGGCACCAGGAAGGTGGGATAGACGATCACCAGCGCCCAAATGTTGTCGTCCATGCCGATGGTGGCCATCACCTCAACCATCGGGATGAACAGCAGGGTGGTCGGCACCAGGTAGGTGACGAAGATGGCGGTGCCCACCAGCTCGGAGCCGCGAAAGCGCAGCCGGGCGAGCGCATAGCCGGCGGGCACCCCCATGATCAGGGCAATGGCGGTCGATAGGGTGGCGACCAGCATGGTGTTGCCGACCCAGGTAACGAAATCGGTCTTCTGGAACAGATAGAGGAAATGGTCGAGCGACGGGGTGGCGACGTAGAGCGGGCTTTTGCTGCCGTCGTACAGTTCGGAATCCGGCTTCAGCGCGGTGATCAGCATCCAGTAGAACGGCCCGACCAGGAACACCATGAAGAAGGTCAACGGCGCCCAGATGAACAAGGCGCGCTCCATGCGCGGATGGTGCGAGCGGATGGCACCCGGCGCAAGGCGGGGGGGCGCGCGCCGGGATGGGGCGAGGGCGGCGGACATCTTGGGTTCCCCTACATCGTCGTGCTGCGGCGGATGCGCCGCAGCTGCCAGATGATCAGCACCAGCAGCACCGGCAGCATGGTGAGCGAGATCGCGGCACCCTCGCCGATATTGCCGCTGGCCAGCCCGGTCTGGTAGCTCAGCGTCGCCAGCACGTGCGTGGCGTTCATCGGCCCGCCCTTGGTGAGGCCGTAGACGATGCCGAAATCCGAAAACGTCCAGATGATCGACAGCACCAGCGCGGTCAGCAGCACCGGCATGACCAGCGGAAGGGTGACATAGCGGAAGCGCTGGAACTTGCCCGCACCGTCGATCGAGGAGGCGTCATACAGGTCTTGCGGGATCGCCTGAAGCCCAGCCAAAACGGTGATCGCCATGAACGGCACGCCGCGCCAAGCGTTGACCAGCAGCACCGAGAACAGCGCCAGGTCGGGATTGGTGAGCCAGTTGAAGCCGTGGGTCATCAGCCCGGTTTGCACGAGGATGTAGTTCAGCACCGAGAAATTCGGGTTGAACATCCAAAGCCAGGCCATGGTGCCGAGCACCGTGGGCACGATCCACGGCAGCAGGATGGCGGCGCGCACCGCCCGGCGGAAGCGGAAGCTCTCGTTCAGCAGCAGCGCCAGCCCGACGCCCAGGACCAAGCGGAGCGTCACCGAGCCGACGGTGAAGATGAAGGTATTGCGCAGCGTCTGGCGGTAGATCTGGTTTTCCCAGAGCAGCTCGAAATTCTCCAGGCCGATGAAAACGCCCGAATCGGCCAGCGTGCGGTCGGTCAGCGCGTAGCCGACCGCCACGAAGAACGGATAGGCCACCAGGGCCAACAGCAGGAGCACCACGGGTGCCACCAGCAGGTAGCCGAGCGCCCGCTCGCTGTCGATGATGTCGGTGACGAAGCTGCGCCGGACCGCTCGTGTGGAGCGAGCCGGCGCGCCGGTCGAAGCAGAACTGTTCACGCCGGCGTTTCAGGTACGGGTGCGGCGGCGGACGATCTGCTGGTACTCCTTCTCGGCCCAGGCCACCGCGTCGCGCGGGGTGAGCTGGTCGGTACAGGCCTTGGCGAACATGTCGACCAGGATGTACTTGTTCACCGCCTCGGCTGCCGCCGGGCTGGGCGGGCCGGCATAGCCGGGCAGACGGTTGAGTTTGTTCAGATCCTTGAAGATCTTCAGTTTCGGGTCGCTCGGCCACACATCCTCGGCGTCGAAGCCGGCGAGCTGCGGGATGAAGTAGGATTGGCCGGTCTTGGTCCATTTCGGCAGGAATGCGCGGCTGTACCAGGCCTTGAGGAATTCGCGCTGGCCGGCCTTGTTGGGGCTGGCGGCAAACGGCAGCCACACGTTGATGTTGTAGCAGGCGAAGCGGCCGGCCGGCCCGCTCGGCCACTGGCCGTGCTCCATGTTGTCGACGATATTCTTGCGGGCCGGGTCGGTGGCCGCCGCGGCGCGCGAGGCGAGGTAGATG
>Ga0105048_10018240_pt1 | contig 10800 bp, 5 predicted proteins | sample MAT05_FD_78382 | JGI IMG/M metagenome (GOLD analysis project Ga0105048, IMG submission 78382) | Freshwater microbial communities from Lake Fryxell liftoff mats and glacier meltwater in Antarctica - MAT-05 | ecosystem: Environmental > Aquatic > Freshwater > Ice > Liftoff microbial mat | place...
CAGAAGCCGCTCTGCCAGACCATCTACGAAACGCGGATGGTGACGGCTGCGGCCGCGGAGGCCAAGGTCGTTACGCAGATGGGCATCCAGATCCATTCGCACGCTGTGCATAAATCGGTGGTGGCGACGATTCGGGCCGGGGCCATCGGCAAGGTGAAAGAAGTGCATTCTTGGAGCAACAAGACGTGGGGCGATGATACGCCCAAGCCGATGAAGGAAGACAAACCGCCGGAGAATCTGAACTGGGATCTTTGGCTCGGCGTCGCCGAGGATCGCCCATTCATTGGCGGAGGCTACTACCACCCCGGCAACTGGCGGAAGCGGTTGAGCTTCGGCACCGGCACCTTCGGCGACATGGGCTGCCACATTCTCGATCCGGTGTTCAACTCGCTGGGCGTTACGTTCCCCAAGGCCGTCACCAGCGTCGGTGGCAAACCCAACGAAACCAACTGGGGTTTGAATGCTCAAGTGGAATACGTCTTCCCCGGCAGTGAGTTCACCACCGAGGAGGTGAAGGTGACTTGGTACGACGGCATCAACCGCCCGCCGGAGGAAATCCGCAAGGGCATCGCCGGGAAAATCAGCGACCAAGGCTCGATCTACCTTGGCACCAAGGGCGTGCTCTATTCACCGTACATCGCCGCGCCGGTCGTCATCGGCACGGATGGCAAACCGGCCATGGAAACCGGCGACAACCATTATCTCCAATATGTGGATGCCGTCCGCGGCGTGGGCAAAACTTCCGCGCCGTTCAGCTACGCTGGGCCGCTGACGGAAATGGTGCTGCTGGGCTGCCTGAGCACGCGCTTCCCCAAGACCGCCATGCAGTGGGATTCCGCGAAGATGGAATTCAAGAACGAGCCGATGGCAAACGCGTTTGTGCGCCGCACTTACCGCAAGGGCTGGGAAGAGAAGAGTCTATCGTAACTACTTCCCTACACCGAACAACTCCGGCAAGTACTTCACGCTGATAGTGCCTTGATTGAGCACGCGCTCGTGGTACTTGCCGAGGTCGAACTTCTCCCCTTCCATCCGCTGCACGTTCCGGCGCAGATTGTAAAAAGCGTTTCGACCGATGAAGTAGGTGGAAAGCTGGCAGGAACTCTGCTTGGCCCGCTGCACTTTGCCGAAGGCTTCGCCTTCGGTTTGGAAGCCGCGATCGATCAGTAGGGCCATCGCTTCTTCGTCGGTCATGTTCGTGCAGTGCATCTTGTTGTCGAGAATCGCGTTCAACACCGCTCGCAAATAGAACTTCAATTGGTGCATCCGCAGGGATAAATCGCCTTCGCCGTAGCCTTGGTCGAGCATCATTTGTTCGGTGTACACCGCCCAACCCTCGGCGAACACGCCGGAGGAAAACACCTTGCGGATCAGGCTCGGATTGCGGTTACCGAATTCGAGTTGAACGTAGTGCCCCGGGTAGGCTTCGTGGATCGTGAGCACTTGCAGCATCGCCCGGTTGTACTCGCGGAGGAACGCCTGTTGGCGTTCTTCCGGCCAATCGGAGGGCGGGGGCGAAATCGCATAGATGCTCGGCGCGGTCGGATCGAGCGCGGGCGCAGGGTTGAGGTAAGCGGCCGAGAAGCCGCGTTGGAATTCGGGCATCTCGATGATTCTGCAGCGATCCGGTTCCGGCAGCGTGAGGATCTTCTTTTCTCGAATGAACGTGCGAATCTTCTCCACCGTCTTCTTGGCGTCCTCCACCAGTTCTTCCGGCTTGCCGTGATCTTTGCCCAACTCGGCGATAATTCTGCGGATGGTTTCGCGCCGGCCCGCAGCATCGTCGGGCGGGAGCGCCGCACCGGGGAAGGTCTTGCCCCAGAGTTGCTTGGCAACGTAGTACATTTCCCGCCCGACCCGCTCTTCCTCGGCCTCGGCGAGTTTTAGCACTTCCTCCGCTTCGATCCCAGCATCGAGTTCGAGCCGGAGTTTCTGGGCGAATTTCGTTTTGCCGATCCGCCAATCCCCTTGGCTGCGCGGTAGCAAATCCTTTTCCAGCCACGCCTGAAATTCCTTCAGCGATTTCACCGCTTCTTGGCAAGGCTTGGCGAGCAAGCTCGTCGCGGCGTTCTCGCCGGTGAGGGCGAAGATGTCCTTCTCGTAGAACGCGATGGCCCCGAGGTTCCGCTTGATCGCCACTTCCACCAAGATCTTCGGGCACTTCGTGAGCATGATCTTGTTCTGGGCCGCCGCCACGACCTTGGGCACATACCCGATCCGCTTCGCGGCGTTCGCCACGTTGCGTTCTTTCGGCAGGGTCGATTGGGTGAGAATGTTGAACACGCTATCGGAGATGTATTCGCCGAACGCCCGCGGATCGTAATCGAAACGATCGAAGCCCATTTCCCCGCGTTCGATCTCCGAATTCAGATTGTGCAGCCAGATTTTGCGATCGAGCTTCCCGGCGTCGCTCAACTTGGTCGCGTCCAGTATTTCCAACCGTTGCCGCCAAAGGATCGCCTGTTTGGAATCGTTCAATTTGGCGTCCAACAGATCGTCGAGCCGATCGTCGTAATCGCGGTTGCCTTGCGAACTCGCAAAGGTCGGGTGGCGTTGGAACTCCGAATCGAGATACGAACGAAACAACCCGGCGAGTTCTTCGTCGGGTGTTGCGGCTCGATTTTCGGAAGCGATCATAGCGAATGCGGAAAGAACAATTGCGAATCGAAACATCGGGCACCTCATGCGGGATGGCATGAGTTATAAGCGAAAACCGATGGGCCGCCACCGTCGGCTCCACAATTCTTACTCGAGCGGCAGTTCTTGTTTTACCCTCTCTCCTGTCGGGGAGAGGATCGCTGCGAGCGAAGCGAGAGGCGGGGAGAGGGGCTTTATAGCCAATCACAACCCCTCTCCCCGTCCCGAAGCGGGACGACCCTCTCCCCAACGGGAGAGAGGGTGGAAATCCACCCGACGCTCGTATTACTGCCCGCCGATCCAGCCGATGTAGAAGCTGAACACCTGTTTGATATCGCCGGGGGCTTGTTTGACCGGGAAGCCGAAGTCGAGGGCAATGGGTAGCGGCCCGAACGCCGGAACTTGAATCCGCAGGCCCAAGCCGACCGCGACGCGGTAGTTGTCGAACGAAGCTCTCGAATCTACCGTACCGTGATCTACGAAGGTGACGAATCGCAACTTCTCGTTGGCCACCAGCGGAATCTGGTACTCCAACGTATTGAGGAATGCGAACGAGCCGCCGACGTTGAGCGTGTTCTCGAACGGGCCGACGCCGCGGAAGGCGAAGCCGCGGAGGCTGCGGAACCCACCGGCGAAGAATCGCTCGTACACCGGCGCGTTGGAAGTAGTGGCCGAGACTTGCGTACGGGCCGCGACCACGCCTTTCCAGCCGCCGTCGCGGGCTTGGTGTACGGTCCAGAATTTCGTGGCTTCCGCGGTGCCGATGGGGAAGGAGTAGTCGCCGAAGATTTGCTCGTATCCGAGATCGATCACGCTGCCGGAACTCGGCATCAGGAAGCTATCGCGGGTATCGCGGTTGATGCCGCCGCGCAAGCCGACTTGGAAGTGCTGGCCGGCGTAATCGGTGATCGCGGGCGTGGCGAAATTTGGAATGTTCTTAAGGTTCACCCCTTCGACGCGCGAGGCCAACGAGGCGTGCCAAGTTTGGGCATTATCGAATCGGTAATCGAGCGTGAAGCGACCGCCGTATCGGCCTTCGGTGTATTCGGTGTATTGCCGATCGGCGTAGTAAAAGCTGGTGGTGAGGCCGTATTTGCTATCGAAGAGGAACGGTTCGCGCCACGTCATTTCGTAACGGGAGAATTGCGTTCCGGGCATAGCTTGAATGCGGAATTCTTGGCCGCCGCCGCGGAAAGAGTTGCCGCCGATGAGTTCGTCGAAGTTGCGCGGGAATTTCGTGATATCGAAGTTGCGCTGATTGATGGCGAGCGTGCCGTTCAAACCGGCGTTGGAGTTCACGCCCACCTGCAAGCCCACCATGCCGGTGCGGGTTTCCTTCACTTTCACCACGAGATCCTTGTACTGTTCACCGCGATCCGAAGGCACCACGAAAATTTGTGGCGGCTCTTCCTGATCGAAGATTCCCCGGCGGGCGAGGTTGCCCTCGGCTTGCTTGATGAGCGGGTATTGCAGCACTTGCCCCGGCAGCAGGCCGCCGAGTTCGTTTCGGATCACCCGCTCTTCCGTATAAGTGTTCCCTTCGATCTTGATCACGCCGATGCGATCCGGGCCGCGGCCGTAACCGTTATCCGGTTCGTACACGCGGAAGCAAACATCGACCACACCGGGCTTTTCCGGCACGGCGTAGTATTCCCGCTTTACCCCGACTTGGTGGCCCCCGTTGCCGTACAGCATGGTGATGCGTTGCGTATCGGCTTGAACCAACGATTCGTCGTACCGTTCGCCCGTTTGCAACCCGACCACTTTCTTCAACCGTTCGGCTTGGAAGGCTTTGTTCCCCTCGAAGCGGACGCTGCGCACGTTGTACGCCCGCCCTTCTTGGATGTGGTACACGACGTGAACAGAACTGAGATCGTCGGTGAGCGGGTAGACCTCGGCTTCGATCCGCGTATCGAGGAAACCGAGCTTGGCGTAGTAGAACTCCAACTGTTCTTTATCTTTGGTGATGTTTAGCGGCTGGTACTTCGGGGAGAGAATCGTGGTGAATCCCAAGAGCGCCCCGCTCGTCGTTACGATGGTTCGCAACCGGCCGTCGCTGGCTTCTTGGTTACCGAGGAACGAAACTTTCCCCACCCGAACCGTCGGCCCTTCCACAATGTTGAACACCACCCGGCTATCGGTGATGCTATCCCCTTCCAAGAGGGTACAACTCGCGTAATACCGGCCATCGTCGCGCAGCTTGTTGGCGAGCGATGCCGCCGCGAGCTTGTTGAGCGCGGGGTTCATCGGGTTGCCCCGCCGCACTTGCATCAATTCGTAGAGTTCATCGGAACTGTAATGCTGGTTGCCGATGAAAACGATATCCCGAACGGTTCCGGCGAGTTCCTTCATGAATACGAAAACGATCACTTGGCCATCGTTGTTCAGTTGCGTTTTCAATTCCACGCTGTTCGCCACAAACCAACCCGTTTTGGCGAGTTGTCGCACATCCTCGCCGGCGGTCGCTTCGTCGTAGGGTTTGCCCACTTTCAGGAGCATCTTGGCGAGGATTTGCTCTTTGGTACGCAATTTCGTTTGGCTGGTTTCGATGCGGGCAATGATCCGACCGACGGGGCTATCCTCGGCTCGCACCTCGGCACACGCGCCGGCAAGCCCGAACAAAGCGGTGAGAAGCCATGGAATATTCGCCACGCGGAATACGGTCATCGACAATCCCCCCCCGAGATCCGGCGCGGTTTCCCGCACGGAACGCGAGCGATAGCGTCGCTGGGAAAATAAGTCAAGTCCGCGCTGCGGATTGCCGAACTGGCCACCGCAAAGAATTTCCCCGCAGAGAACGCGGAGATCACAGAGAAAGTCAAAAATGAATCTCTATTCTTCCTCTGTGCCCTTTGTGCCCTCAGTGGTTGATTCTTCATGAGCATTTATTTCCTCACCGGCGGTACCGGTTTCGTCGGCAGCCACATCGCCGAGCGATTGCGCGGCCAAGGCCACACCGTGCGTTGTTTGGCACGTTCCAATAGTGATACCGCATTCTTGAAATCCCTCAGCTGCGAAATCGTACCGGGCGACCTCACCGACAAGGAAACCTTGGCGAGGGCGGTGGACGGGGCAGACTACGTCATCCACAGTGCCGCGAAGGTGGGCGATTGGGGGCCGGTAGAGGAATACCGTCAGGTGAACGTCGAAGGGTTGCGGAACCTGCTCGATGCCTGTGTGGGCAAGCCGTTGAAACGATTCGTCCACGTCAGCAGCCTCGGCGTGTACGAAGCCCGGCACCATTACGGCACCGACGAACGCGAACCACTGCCAGAGAGCCACATCGACGGTTACACGCAATCGAAAGTCGAAACCGAAAAGCTCGCGCTCACGTACTTCCACCAAAAGGCCGTGCCAATCACCGTCGTTCGCCCCGGCTTCATCTACGGCCCGCGAGATCGCAGCGTGCTCCCGAGGTTGATCGAACGGTTGAAAAAAGGGAGCATCATCTACATCGCCCGAGGGAAGTACGCGCTCAACACCACTTATGTTGGCAACCTCGTCGATGCCATCCTGCTGGCAAGCGACCATCCCGCCGCATTGGGGGAAGTCTTCAACATCACCGATGGCGAGTTCGTGTCGAAGCGGAAGTTCTTCGAGTCCATCGCCGACGGAATGGGCATCCCACGACCGAAGCGGAACATCCCGCTCTTCCTCGCACGGTTCCTCGCTCGCTGGCGCGAGAACGTCTTCCGCCGCAAGAACAAGCCGCACCCGCCACTCATCACGCAGGTGGCGTTGAAGTTCGCCGGGTTGAACCTCGATTTCAGCATCGCCAAGGCCCGCACACAACTGGGATTTGCGCCCGCGACGGACTTCAACACCGGCATGGCGAAAACCATAGAATGGTTCAAGGCAAACATTAAGTAAGCGTGCGATCAACACTGTTTTTTTACATACTTGGAGAAAGCATGAAACGATTAGCATTCGCACTAGTTCTAAGCAGCCTGAATTTCGCACCCTGTTTGGCAGATGACAAAGAGTTGCCAAAAGAGTTCGTTCAGCTCCAAGGAACTTGGAAAGCAGTTCAAATGGTCGTTGTGGGCAAGCCTGCTTCAAAAGAGCAATTTGTCACTGATGGCATGATCTTCGAGTTCAAAGGTAAGGAAATGACGCCATCTCGGGGTGGCAAGAAAAGCCCAATGAATGTCAAAGTGACTCTTAATTTAAATGCGGTTCCTTCTCAAATGGACTTGGATATGCCAGAAGAAGGGAAGACGCTTGCGATTTATAAAATTGAAAAAGATACGTTGACTGTTTGCATGATGCCAGACGGCAAAACTCGACCAGCCAAATTCGAATCAACCAAGGAATCAGGTACCGTGTTATTTGTTTTTGAACGAGAAAAGAAATAACGGCTTGTTTGCATTTTAAATTAGCATTCAATCAATCAAGGATCGCACGATGGCCGAGAAGATTACACCCCGCAAGGAAGACTACGCCAAGTGGTACCTCGATGTCGTGAAGCAAGCCGGGCTAGCGGATAACTCCGATGTGCGTGGCTGCATGGTCATCAAGCCCACCGGGTACGCCATCTGGGAGAACATGCAGCGCGGCCTCGACCGCATGTTCAAAGACACCGGCCACGTCAACGCCTACTTCCCGCTCTTCATTCCCATGAGCTACCTCGCCAAAGAAGAGCAGATGGCGGAGGGTTTCGCCAAGGAATGTGCGGTCGTCACGCACTACCGGTTAAAGGCGGATAAAGGCGTGCCCCTGCACGTCGATCCGGATGCGAAACTTGAAGAGCCGTTGATCGTGCGGCCGACGTCCGAAACAATCATCTGGAACACCTACAAGAATTGGATTCAAAGCTACCGCGATCTGCCGCTGCTCATCAACCAATGGTGCAATGTCGTGCGCTGGGAAATGCGCACACGGTTGTTCCTACGCACCGCCGAGTTCCTCTGGCAGGAAGGGCACACCGCCCACGCCACGGCGAAGGAAGCCGAGGAAGAAACCCTGCAAATGGTGCGGGTATACCAGAAGTTCGCCGAGGAATTCATGGCCATGCCGGTGATGGTCGGGCCGAAGAGCGAAGGGCAGAAGTTCCCGGGTGCGATCTACACCCTTTGCATCGAAGCGATGATGCAAGATGGCAAAGCATTGCAGGCGGGCACCAGCCACTTCCTCGGCCAAAACTTCGCCAAGGCCTTCGACGTGACTTTCACGAACGTCGAGAACAAGATCGAACACGCGTGGGCCACGAGTTGGGGGGTGAGTACCCGCCTGATCGGTGGCCTCATCATGACCCACTCGGACGACAACGGTTTGGTGCTGCCGCCGCGACTGGCTCCCACCCACGTGGTGATCTGTCCCATCGGCCGCAATGATGCGGAACGCGCCCCGGCCATCGCCGCGGCGGAGAAACTTGCCGCGGAGTTGAAGGCGATTCCCCGTTGCGAGTTCTTTTCTTACGAACCGATCCAGGTGAAGATCGACACGATGTTCGACAAACAGCCGGGCTACCGATACGCCGAGTACGAGCTCCGCGGCGTGCCAATTCGCGTGGAAATAGGTGCGAAGGATTTGGAGAAGCAGAGTTGCGCCGTCGCCCGACGGGATCGCCCCGGCAAGGAAGGCAAGCAATTCGGTGTGCTGTTGGAAACCGCCGCGAGCCACATTGATACGCTCTTGCGTGAAATCCAAATCGCCTTATTCGACCGCGCCAAGAAGTATCGCGATGACGGGATCAAGACGGCTTCGAGCTACGCCGAGTTCAAGACGATGGTCGAACAGCCCGGCTTCGTGTGGGCACACTGGGATGGCACCGCTGAGACCGAACGCAAGATCCAAGAAGAGACTCAAGCCACGATTCGCTGCCTGCCGTTCGACGGCCCCACCGACGCGGGCGACTGTATGGTGACGGGCCAGCCCTCGGCCAAACGGGTACTGTTCGCGCGGGCATATTGAAATGAAAAGACCCACGGGTGGCGACCCGTGGGCTTTGGTTTGTCTATTAACTCCTAACTTGCAACTCCCAACCATTCTCAGTCGTTCAGGTTGATCAGGAAATTGTCGAAGCTCTTGCGGGCCTCGGACTCCTGGGCCATGAGTTGCTTCTGCTTGTCGGTCAGCTTGTCCATCTCCTTTTCCTGGGCGCTCAACTTCTTCAGGTAGTCCTGGTACACTTCCGCTTCCTTCGGGGTCTCGCGAAGGTTCTTGCGGATGCGATCCTGATCCGCCGTGATGCGTTGGACGTCCGCGTTGACCTGTTGGAGTTCGAGGCGGACGCCGTCCCACCCGTGCTTGACCTTCAACGCCTCGGTGAGCTTTGCCTTGAGCGCGGGCGACGCTTCCGAGAGGTTCATCACGAACTTGATCGTGTCGTCCGGGGCGTTCGACAGGCTGATCTGCTCACCCAGGTCGTGCTCCTCGACGACCTTGTACTCGGCACTCTTGCCGGCCTCGACCTTCGTCTCGAAGCGGTACACGTTCGCCAGTTCCTCCACCGGCTTGGCCGAATCGACGAGCTTGAACTGCTGGTTCGTCCGGTTCGGATGCTCAATGAGCAAGGTACGATCGGTATCGCTCTTGTTGCTGATCTTGTACACCTTTTCCTCGCGGTTCCGCCGCGTCACGTGGACGATCCCCTTCACCGCCTTCACGCCCGTGATGAGCGAAGAACCGTTCAGGTTCTGCGGAATCACTTCCGTGCCCAAGTCCACGGCGTAAGTAATCAAGCGTTCGTCGTTGGGTGTCACATCGAGGATGCGGGCATCCCCAGCATACGTTGAACCTTCAAACACGGTCACCGGGCCTTGGCTGAGGTGAACGCCGGTAGTGTTCTTGAAGCGCAGGCCCAACAGCGGGTGCTTCACTTGCACGCCGGGGTTATAGAGGCTGATGCGCGTGCCTTCGATGTCCTTGCCGACGATGGGCAGCAGTGCGGACTTCTGCCGGCCGAGGTTCACCGGATGGTCGATCACGTATTGGAAGAAGTCGCCGAGCATCGAAGCCGTGGCACTGGACGCGACGGAACCGAGATCCATGCGCTCGCCGAGTTGCTTGGCGAAGTCGCGGCTGGCTTCGGTCGCGCCCCTGGGATACGTTTTCTTCATCCCGTCCATTTCACTCTGCAGTTCCAGTTGCTCGAGCTTTTGTTCCCGTTCAACCAACCCACGGCGACTCGGTTCCGATTTCGATTTCTCCTGCAAACGGTCCATCGCAAGTTTGTCTTCCACATTGCGGAAGCCACCATCGTAGGCCTGCGGTCGCAGGCTGGCGAAGAGTTCCGGTTCCACCGTCGGCCGTTGGATGTAGAGCGGGTTGTACAGGTCCATCTTGAATGAGATCGGCCGGCCTGAAACGAGGGCCATCTTTACGGTGCCCCAGTCCTCGTCCGTCGGGTTCTCGACGATCGCCCACCCCTGCAGGTAGGGCTTGCCTTCTTTATCCAGCACCAAGCGGTAGCTCGTCTTCCAGATCGGTGCTTCGATTACGTAGCCGACTTTCACCTTCCGCTTGCCATCGCCGCTGAAGTGCAATTGCACGCTCTTCTTCAAGGTATCGTGCGAGAGTGCCAGGGTGTCGAGCGCCCGGCGGAGTTCGTTTTCGAGAACGGGGTTCGTGAAACGCACCCGTTGCACATCCATCATTTTGACAGAACGCAGACCTTCCGCCGTGGAAATGTTCAGCATCTCGACGTCAAGCTGGGCCGCACCCACCGGTATTTTCTGCTGTTCGAGGCCGAGAATGGTGCCTTGCAGGTTCCCCGGTTGGGTCGTGTTGCCGGGCTGCATCACGATTTCGATCTTCTCGCCACGAGTCTGACGCAGGATGTCCGCGAGCGTCGGCTGGCCGTTCAAGTTGATCGCGAAGCTGCTGAGCGTACGGGCCACTGGTTCGTGACTGTCGTAGCTGACGCTCGAAATGGTGCCACCGTTGAAATCTTGGAGCGTCATACTCTTCAACAGGTCGTTGATGTCGGTCTCGGGGAACGTCAGATCGACGCGGGCCTCATTCTCGACTTCACCACTGCGGGCGAAATAGCCGACGCCGGAGTTGAAGAGCACCACGTTGGTGATCGGTAGGCTCACGGCTTGTTTGGGGTCGTCTTGTTTCTTGGCGACATTCGCACTGTAAAGCGAATTGGCGGTGAGGCCGAGGCCGACGGCCCCCGCCAGAGGCACCGCCATCAACCAACGACGTAAACGCATGGCA
>Ga0105048_10018241_pt1 | contig 10799 bp, 9 predicted proteins | sample MAT05_FD_78382 | JGI IMG/M metagenome (GOLD analysis project Ga0105048, IMG submission 78382) | Freshwater microbial communities from Lake Fryxell liftoff mats and glacier meltwater in Antarctica - MAT-05 | ecosystem: Environmental > Aquatic > Freshwater > Ice > Liftoff microbial mat | place...
GGTCTCCGCACCAAGACCAAATAATCCGTTGGTTCGCTCGTACGGGGTGGGTCAGTTTTAAACGAGCGAAGGTGGGTCAAATCCTCGCGAGCGTTGACACGTGCATCCGTCCAGCCCTCTGCAGTCAAGGAGGCGGAGGGGGCCCAGCCCCCTCCGCACCTCCCCAGCTTTGCGCCTGCCCGCTCAAACCCTTGTCTCCTGTTCGGCAGATGCTGTCACTTGACTGTTCGGGAGATGGTGTCACTTGGCCGATAAACCCCGACCCACAATCCTGGCTTCCGGGTTTCCTCCTTAAACCATCCGGACCTTTCGTGTATTTCGTGTTTTTCGCGGTAATCCATCCGAAAAATCCCCTGCTCCCCGGGACGGCTCGCCTCATTTCAGACTTCTTCCTTCTGCCTTCTTCCTTCTTACTTCCCGGCATGGCAACGCCACGCGTAAACAAGCTCGTCCTCGCCGTCCATGGCATCGGCGACCAGACGCGGAACAGCACCATCCTCTCCACCGCCGCGCAGTTCTGCCATAATTTCGGCTACCGCGCCCTGCTCCCACTCGGCGGGTTCGCCGACACCCTCCAAAACGGCGCGCCGCCGTTTGTGATCATGGAGACCGCCCCGTCCCACCCTGGCCCCCTCAACACCATCGGCTTCGCCGAGATCTACTGGGCCGACCTCGCGCGCCAAATCGCGACGGCCGGCTACACCTTGCAGGAAACCAAGGAGTGGTGCCGCTCCGTCGTCAGCCGGGTCCGTGTCCTCGCCGAGCGCCGCGAGCCCGGCCGCACCGACATCCATTACGACCAGATCGAATACGTCCTCGATGAGGCCATCGACGCCATCGGCGTGATGGAGTCGCTGCTTTTCCTCGCCCGGAAAGCCGGCGTGCTCGACTTCGATCTCAAGCAGATGCTCGACGACTACCTTGGCGATGTGCAGCTCGTCACCGAGTTTAACGGCATCCGCGCCAAGATCCTCGACCGCCTCCACGACGCGTTCGCCAACGCCCACGCGCTGTATCCGCAGGCAGAAATCTATGTCGTCGCCCACAGCGAGGGCACCGTCGTCGCCTTCCTCGGACTCCTCCAGGCCGTCACCGATCCGCGGCAATACCCCTGGATCAAACAGGTGCGCGGACTGATGACCATCGGCTCGCCGATCGACAAGCACCTCATCCTCTGGCCCGACTTGTTCACGCCGTTTTCGGGGCCCGACACCCTCGCCCTCTTCGGCCAGTTGCCGTCGGACCAGCCCCGGCCGGCCCCGCCCATCCGCTGGCTCAACTACGTGGACAACGGTGACCCGGTGGGCTTCGAACTTGATACGGCCCGCTGGTGGATGACGACCCATGGCTACGACCAAGTCTTCGAGTTCACCGAGAACGACGATTTCTATTTCACGCGCTATTTTGTCCCCGGCAAGGCGCACACCGACTACTGGAACGACGCCGACGTCTTCCAGCATTTCATCATGACGGTGGTCGCCCCGCCCCAGGCCCCCTCCGATGCCCCGTCCTCCGAACGCCGACAGGAACTCGCCAACGGCCCGCGTCAGCTCGTCTGGGCCCGGATCACGAGCTACGTCGTCGCCTACCTCATCCCGCTCGGCGCCATTTTTGCCGCCGTCTATTTCCTGTGCAAAGGCGTCGAGGGCTACCTCGATCCCAAGGGCGACTTCGACCACCCCCATCTCATCCGCAACGTCTTCGCTCTCGGCGGACTGCTGGCCGGTGCCACCATCTGGCTGCGGCTCACCCAACTCGTTCGCTTCGGTCTCTGGCACATCGTCGGCTTCGCCATCTACCTCGCGTGCGCGGGGCTGTTTTATTTTGCGGTCGTGCGCACCGACGACCTTGCGTGGTTCAACACCCTGCCCAACAGCCTCGGCGACCGGTGGACCGACCCGCGCCAGGGCCTCGTCCTGCTGAGCGCCGCCCTCGTCTTCCTCGTCATGTTGTCCAACGCCCGCTGGCTCCGCCGCGTCTGGGCGGACTCAGTCGCTCCGGTCTTTCGGCACTTGTTTGCCAAGAAACCCGTGCTCGGCGTCAGCACCACGCTCCCGACGCCCGGGTCGACGCCCTCGCGCTCTTCCGAAGCGAAGAGTGAATCCGCCGCCTCGCACCGCCCGCTGGTCCGCAACGCCCTGCGTTCCATGCTGATCACCGGCGGCGTGGCACTCGTGCTCAACACCGCCTGGTATGCCCATCTCTACCATCCCGCGAAAGCCCCGCTCTGGCCGATCGTGCTCGGTGGCGCGGCCTTCCTCTACCTCTGGCGCCTCGCCTCCCTGATCTTCGACCTCGTTTTCATCTGGCACCGCTACATCCGCTTCTCCGGCGCCATGACCTTCCTCCGCCGGTCGATCCTCCCCGCCGCCGCTGCCGAGGCGCCAGGCGCGAGCGGAGGGAAGACGTAGGAAGTAAGAAATAAGAAGGAAGTAGCGTCGGACCCACCGACTTGCGTGCATCCTGCCCGCGTGCCGGGCGTTTCGTTTTTCTGACTTCTTCCTCCTTCCTTCTTAGTTCTTACTTCCCCGAATGTCCGCCTTCGAGCATGCCCTCATCCTCCTTCTCCTCGTCTCCGGCCTGAGCATCCTGACGCGCTGGCTGCCGTGGTGGCCGCCCCTGATCACTTACCTCGGCGGCGGCGTGGCCGTCGCCCTCATCCCGGCGTTTCCCCGCTTCACCCTCGACCCCGGGTTTTTCTTCCTCTGCTTCCTGCCCCCGCTGCTGTTCTCCGATGGCTGGCTCATGCCGCTCCGGGAATTCGTCAAAGCCAAGCGCCCCATCCTCCTCCTCGCCATCGGGCTCGTCGCGTTCACCACGCTGGCCGTCGGTTTCGTCGCCCATTGGCTGATTCCCGGCCTGCCTCTTGCCCTGGCATTCGCCCTCGGCGCCATCATCTCGCCCACTGATGCCGTGGCGATCAACTCCATCACGGCCCGACTCCGCGTCCCGGCCCGCATGACCGCCATCCTCGACGGCGAGAGCCTGATGAACGACGCCACCGGTCTCGTCGGCTTCAAGTTCGCGATCGCCGCCGTCCTCGCCGGCACGTTTTCGCTCTCATCCGCCGTCGGGGAATTTTCCGTGGTCGCCCTGGGGGGGTTGGGCCTCGGCCTGCTGATCGGCTATGCGATCGGCAAGCTCCGCGACCTGCTCCTGTACTTGCAGGTGAGCGACCCGCTCCTCGAGATTACGCTCTCCCTGATGACGCCCTATGCTGCGTTCCTCGCCGCGGAACTCTGTGGCGTCTCGGCCATCCTTGCCGTCGTCGCCGCCGGACTCTACTCCGGGTGGCGTGATCCCGTGCGCATGGACGCCGAGACGCGCCAGAGCACCTTCGCCGTCTGGTCGCTGCTCATTTTCTGGCTCAACGGCCTCGCTTTTGTCCTCCTCGGGCTGCAATTCCCCCGCCTTCTCGCCGCCGTCAGCAGCCACTACACCACCTTCCAGCTGGTGCTCTTCCCCCTCGTTGTTTCCGGCACCGCCATCTTTGCGCGCCTGATCTGGGTTTATCCGGCTACCTACCTGCCGCGGCTCTTCAAGAAGGTTCGCGCGACGGAATCCCGCCCGTCCCGCCGCGCCGTTTTCATCGTGGGTTGGGCCGGCATGCGCGGCACCGTCACCCTCGCCGGCGCCCTCTCCATCCCCCTGCTCCTGCCCAACGGCTCGCCGTTTCCGCACCGCGATATCGTCATCTATCTGGCCTTCGGGGTGATCGCCGTGACGCTCCTCCTGCAAGGCACCACGCTTGAGTGGCTGATCCACCTCTTTGGCATCCGCGATGATGAGAACCGCCCCAAGGAGGAACTTCTCGCCCGCACCGCCGCCGTGGATGCAGGCCTGAAGACACTGAAGGCCATGGAGCATTCCGCGACGACACCCGAGATGCAGGAGTCCCTCGACGCGGTGATCGAGGAATACGAACGCCGCCTCGCGTCGCTCACCGCCCAAGGCGAGACCCGGACCAAGGCCCGCCGCCGCCGCAGCGCCAGCTTCCACTACCGCGCCGCCGCGCTCCACGCCGAACGCCACGCGATCGACGACCTCTGGCGCGCCGGCACCATCATCGACGAAGTCCACCGGCCCCTACAGCAGCTCTTGGATCATGAAGAGTCGCTCCTGCGGGGATCAGCGCCGCCGCCGCAGGCGGAAGACTGACCCACCGCGGCGCTGGGAGGTAAGAAGGCAGAAGGAATAATTAAGAACTCACCCCCCCCTGATTTCGGAATTATTACGCTGGGTTCGTCACTTCATTCCTCTTCCTTCCTTCTATGGAAGACCTCCGGAAGCGATCCAAAGCTTTCGCCTTGCGCATCATCAAGCCGTTCGCGGCTCAACAAAATTGTACCAAAGCACGCATCATTGGTCGTCAGGTCCTGAGGTCCGGCACCTCGGTGGGGGCCAACTATCACGAGGCCTATCGCGGACGCAGCAAAGCTGAGTTCACCTCCAAGTGCGGAGACTCCCTGCGCGAAATCGAGGAAACCGGCTACTGGCTCGAACTTCTTGTCGATGGGGAACTGGTCGCTCCAATGAAACTCTCTTCCCTCCGCCAGGAATACGACGAACTGACTGCAATTTTCGTCACGATTATCAATCGGGCGAAAGGTGAAGCAAATGGGCCGAAGGGAAAATGAGGGAGTCTCGGACGGCCCCGCAAAAGACCGGGCTGAAATCCGACATTGAGACCGCCCAGGAATGAGCTGTTTCCGGCTTTCCCTTCTTCCTTCAACCTCCTGCCTCTCACTTCCATGAATCTTCGTTGCTACCTCCGAACCTTCTTCCCTCTTCTTTCTTACTTCTGCCTTTCAGTCCGCCTCCGCTACTTCCTAATTCTTCCTTCTTCCTTCTTGCTTTTCAGCGTCGTCCTCCGCGCCGACACCAAGGTCGAGACGAAGGTGGAGTCGAAAATCGACACCAAACCCGACGCCAAAAACGAGAAGGACGATATTCCGGAAGATCCCGCCCCCATAGTCACCGCCCACACCATCACGATCAACGGCCAGCTCATCAAATACCACGCCACCGCCGGCTACATGGTTTTGAAGGCGGAAGAGGGCAAACCCCTCGTCGCCGGCGCCACCCCGCCCGCTCCTTCCGCCGACGCTGCCAAGGACGAGCCCAAGCTCTCCAAGGACGGCCTCAAGTCCAAGGCCAAGGTCTTCTTCGTCGCCTACGCCCTCGACGACGTGAAGGATCCGGCCACCCGCCCAATCACGTTTTGCTTCAACGGCGGCCCCGGCTCCGCCTCCATCTGGCTCCACATGGGCGCCTTTGCCCCCCGCCGCGCCCAGCTCACCGACGAGGGCGAGGCCCCGCCGCCGCCGTATCAAATCGTGGACAACGAATCCACCTGGCTCGACCACACCGACCTCGTCTTCATTGACCCCGTTTCCACCGGCTACAGCCGTACCCTGCCGAAGGAAAACCCCGCCCAATACCACGGCTTGAAGGAGGACATCGCCAGCGTCGGCGACTTCATCCGTCTCTACACTTAGCGCAATGCCCGCTGGCTCTCCCCCAAGATCGTCCTCGGCGAAAGCTACGGCACCACCCGCGCCGCCGGACTCTCCGACTACCTGCAGACCCGCTACGGCCTCTACCTCAACGGCATCATCCTCGTCTCCTCCTGCCTGAACTTCGGCACGATCGACTTCAACCCGCAGAACGACCTCCCCTACATCGGCTTCCTGCCCGGGTTCGCCGCCACTGCGTGGTATCACAAAAAACTCTCCCCCGAGCTCCAGGCCAAGTCCGTCGCCGAGGTCGCCGACCTTGCGCGCACCTTCGCCGGCACCGACTACACCCTCGCCCTCGCGCGCGGTGACACCCTGCCCGCGGCCGAGAAACAACGCGTGGCCGCCGAGTACAGCCACCTCACCGGCCTGCCCCTGAAGTATGTCCTGCAGCGCAAGCTCCGCGTGTCAGACGGCATGTTCTTCTCCGCGCTGCTCCGTGACGAGGACAAGATCCTCGGCCGCTTCGACTCCCGGTTCACCGGCCCGCGCTACGAACCCGGCACCGACGCCGGTTACAACGAGTGGGATCCGAGCGACGAAGCCACCAGCGGCCCGCTGTTCGCCGCTTTCAACGACTACATCCGCCGCGAGCTGAAGTTCGAAAGTGACATCCCCTACGAAGCACTCACGGACGTCGGGACCTGGAACTTCGGTGACGCGCGCGACGGCTACCCCAACACCGCCGACGACCTCCGCAAGGCGATGACCCGCAACCCGTACCTTAAAACTGGGTCACCTGCAGCTACTACGACCTCGCCACTCCTTTCTACGCCGCCGAAACCGTCGTCGCGGGCATGAACCTAGAGCACTCGGTCAGGGCAAACTCACGGTTCTCGTATTACGAGTCGGGGCATATGCTCTACATCCATCAACCCTCCCGCGTGAAATTTAAGTCCGACTTCGAGTCGTTTTTGAACGACGCGTTGCATCAGCAACCGGTCCATACGGCTGCTCGCTAAGCCGTCTCTCCACCGGTTACGCTAGGTGTTGATAGCAAGGAACCACTCGACCCTCTTCTTCCTTCCCTACTTTCGACTGAACGGCGGCTCGCGGACAAAAAGGTGAGCCGACTGGCGTTTCAGTTGTTTCGCGAGCTCCTCGTCGCCGGTATCGTTCAGCGTCTTAGCCAGATCGAGCAGTTCGACCCGGCGACTGAGACGGAGCACATCTTCCTCCACGATCTTGGCACGCGTTTCGTTTTTCATGGCACCGAACAGCGAGACTTGGGCCTGCTCGGAGCCCCAGTTCAGCACCACCTTGTTGAGCAATCCGCGGTCAAAGCCATTTCTGGGACCTAGGTAACGATCGAGTTTCCCCTCCTGCGTGAGCAAATCCGCGGTTTTGGGCGGAGGCGAATCCCGCACCATGAAGCGCGGCAACGCATGCACCTCGCCCACGGCGGCGTTTTCCCGGGCCAGCACCTCCGGCAACACAGGCTCGGGCACAGGCTTCACCCGGCGGAGCACCGGCAGGCTCGTGGTCAGCACGGGGTTCACCGGGGCCAATATCACGTTTGGTGTACCCGGCTTCGCGTCCGCGACGAATGGCGCCGGTTCAGCTGCCAGACCGATTCCAGCCAGCAAGAGGCCGCCAGCGAGACAGGGTCGGATGAGGAAATAGATCACCGTGCGGAGAAGGGATCGGAAGCTTGGTTCAGGCCTCCGGACTCTGCAAATGTTCGCCGGCCATGTCACTTTATAGGTGACGTAGCCCCACCGGCGATGGAGGAGATATGACGCAAGCCAAGTCGAAGGCTGGCGACGAAGAGCACCGAAAAGAATCCAGGTTTAAGTCTCGATCGGGCCTTCTGATTTGGCCGACCAACACGGCGTACGGACTTAAAGCGTGTTCACTTGTGCAGCTGAGCCGGAGGTGGGGCGACGGAGGGTGATCCCGCCCGACCAAAGGCATGCCGGGGATAAACGATAGACCCCGAACCACGGGGGCGGGCCGATTCTGATCCGTCTCATCCGTGATACCCGGGGTTAAAACATCGGGCGCCGATCTTCTTTCCTCGTTCATGCGTCTGGCTTGTCCTCCGCATTTTTCGCGTCCTGCGCGGGTAAAAAATTCATCCAGACGCTCCCAAATCGCATCAGGATTGGTCCGCGCTCGTCGAACTATCCCAGGTTAAAATCCAAAGCTGCCCCCGCATTCGAGACCCGCGGTTTGCGATTCGGCGCAAGCGCATGTCCCATGCGACCATGACTCGTCTCATGCCTTCCGCCGCGCTGGGAGTTTGTCTGGCCTTGCTCGGATCGGCGCAAGCGGAGGAAATCACGGTGCCGGGCGGCAGGATCGAACTACAATTTGCGCAAACTCCGTCCGCTGCCCTGCGGCCGCTCGTCCATCGCTGGGTTGAGACCGCCGCCCACTCGGTCGCCGGCTACCATGGCCGGTTCCCAGTCGAGACGGTGAACTTGCGCATTTCGCCGCAGAGCGGACAAGGCGTGTCCCAAGGAGAAACCTTTGGCTGGCCGGGCCCCCGCATCAAAATCAACGTCGGCACTGCGACCACGGAGGAAGATTTCCGCCGGGATTGGGTGCTGACCCATGAGATGCTGCATCTCGCCTTCCCCTCGCTGCCTCAGTCGCATCAGTGGCTGGAGGAGGGCATCGCGACGTACGTTGAAGGCATCGCCCGCGCCCGCGCGGGGATTCTGACTCCCGCGCACATGTGGGGCGATCTGGTGGAGGGCCTCCCGCAAGGTCTGCCCGAAGCGGGTGATCGCGGGCTGGACCACACTCACACCTGGGGCCGGACCTATTGGGGCGGCGCATTATTTTGCCTGCGCGCTGACGTGGAGATCCGCCGCCGCACCCAAAACCAGCTCGGACTCGAGCACGCTCTCCGTGCGATCCTCGCCGCGGGCGGCGACGTGGGTCACGACTGGTCCATGAACCGCGTGATCGCCACGGGCGACGGCGCCACCGGCGTGCCGGTGCTGCGCGAACTCTACGATCAGATGGCCAATCAACCGGTACACGTCGACCTGCCGGCGCTGTGGCAGCAACTCGGCATCGTGCGCCACGGCGTTGTCACGACGTTTGACGACCACGCGCCCTTGGCGGCCATCCGCCAGGCGATCACCACTCCGTCTTCGCCAGGAAAGTGATTTGCGCGATCCCTTTACCACAGATTGCGGACACGGATCGATCTGAACCAAAGACTAGGTGAATCAAATTGATCCGCGTGCTCTGTAATCCGCGGTTAACAATCCGGGGCGACTTCAGGGCGAGAAAAACGCCCCAACCGGGTCTGATCCCTTCGCACTAGGGAGAACGAGGTGGTCAGCAAGGTTGCCCATCTTCCACTGTGAGCATCCGATGGTGGCATCTCGGTCCAGTTTCACGGACGGGATGGGAATTGGGCAACTTGACCACTTCAACTTTCCCCTCAGGCCCGGCATCGGCTGCTCGGCTCGTCGCGCTTCCGACACCAGCCGGCTCACGGCGCTCTCAAGTTTCCCACGGCATTTTTCAACGCAGAATGTCCGCGATCTGTTTCTCGCTGTACCCGCGGCGCTTCATCTCCGCCTCCGCAAACGCGCGCAGCTCCGGGCTCTCGCTCTTCATGAACTTCCGGAGATTAGTCTGAACCATCACCTGCACAATTCCGAGATCCTGATTCTTCACGTTCAGATCCTCCAAAAACAGATAGACCTCCTTTGCCTCCATAAAATTGCCGTTCGTGAGTTCCCAATCGATCGTCATGCGCATCAGCTTCGAGCCCCTCGCGGCTTCCCTCATGCGGTAGCTGCGGACAAAAAGCCCCCGCTCGTCGACTACGTTGATCACTCCCTGCTCGCGCTGGGGTTTCACCTTAAGCAACAACTCGAATTTCATCGCGCATTTGAGTTTTCGATACTCCAGCACCTCGGGCGAATCTTCCGTCAACGTCGTCAGCTCCCCCTTGGCGAGGCGTTCGAGGTTCTCCGGCGTGTTGTCGATCAGTCGCACCGCATACAAAGAGAAACTCTTTTTTCCCCGCTCGAAGATCGCCTCCACCCCCGGCAGCGCGATCGCCGCCGCCCTCGCCAAGTTCAAATCGGCATAGCCCGCCGCGAGTCCTTTCTGCTCACCGAGAATCACGAACGCATCCACCACGCCCTTATCGTCCGCGCGAAAATCCCAAAGCTGCCCCACGATCTCGGCGGCCGGGCTCACCGGCATGGGCTGTTCCGCGGCCACGGCCCCCAGCCCTGCGCTCGCCAGCAACGCACCAACAAAAAAAGTGGAAACGGCCATGCAGCGGGCCCGGAGTGTTTGATTCATCAACCCACTCGGAATGCACCGTTACGATTAGTCAACCCGCGCCACGCCCGCCGAAAAAAATTGCCGGCCACCCGCGTTTTCCCTTGGCCACTGCGCCTCGCGCCCCAACCTCCCCCGATGCGTCTCCTGCTGCCCCGCTCCGCGCTCGTCGCCGCCCTCGCCGCCGCCTTCATCACCTCGACCGTGGCTTTCGCCGCCTACGTTCGCGACAGCACGTCCGCCTCCGAGCACCTGCGCAACCTCCGCAACGACACCGAAAGTCTCCGCGACACCCTGCGCAGCCAGCGCAACAGCCCCAGCCCCCGCAGCTACAGCGGCCCCTCCGCCGAAGGCCTACGCGCGCTACGCGCTCAGGAACAAGCCCGCTTCGATGCCGAAACCAATCGCCGCGCCGCCGAGCGCTACGCGGATTCTGAAGCGGGCCGCGAAGCCGCCGGGCGCGCCCGTTACGAAAACGCCCTCCGGATGATCGCCGAGGAAAAGGCCGAACTTGCCGCCAAAGCCCGCGCCCGAGAGGCCGAATACCAGGCCCGCGCCGACCGCAGGGAAAAGACCAGCTGGGAAAACTACCGCGCGGTGAACCACAACTTCATCCCCCGCTCCCGCGCGCCGCGTTTCTCCACGCCCGACGTCGCTCTCACCTGGTACCTCGCCCACGACCGCGAATCCCCCAACCCCTGGGCCGCGGGCCACGCCGCCATTCTTCTCATCGACGGTTACGGCGTGCCCGCCGATCCCGCCGCGGCCGCCCGCCTCCTTGACCCGCGTACCCGCCGCGAACCTACCGGCGAACAACCCCGCCCCGAAGTCGCCGCCCTCTTTGCCTACCTCCGCGCCGTCCACCCCGAGGTCTGCGTGCCCCTCGGTTTCCCCGCTGATCCCGCCGTCGCCCGCTGCGATCTCGAAGCCCTTGCCCTCCTCCCGCACAACGACGTAGCCCGCTGGTATCTCGCCCGGCTTCTCAGCGAATCCCCCGATCGCGCCGATCAGAAAAAAGCCCTGCAA
>Ga0105048_10018242_pt1 | contig 10799 bp, 10 predicted proteins | sample MAT05_FD_78382 | JGI IMG/M metagenome (GOLD analysis project Ga0105048, IMG submission 78382) | Freshwater microbial communities from Lake Fryxell liftoff mats and glacier meltwater in Antarctica - MAT-05 | ecosystem: Environmental > Aquatic > Freshwater > Ice > Liftoff microbial mat | place...
ACGATCACCGACTACCCCATCTTCCCGGGGGGTAAGCTGAAAGATGGGTGCTGTCCGCTCGCCGGCGCCAAGAGCGAGAAGTCCATGCACCGGCGCACGGTCGCGAAATTCTGGGCGCGCCTGGAGCGCATGGTCGGCGTCGCCCCTCAATGGACGGAGGCGGAACGCGCCGCGCTGCGCGCCCACAAGGACGCGTCGCGACCGGAGCGAGGTGCGGCCAGATCAGCCCGCGGTGCGGAGACGACGCCGGCGGAGGGCGGCGACGAGGACATCTGGGCAGGGGAACGCCCGCTAGTGGGCACCTACGGACTGCGACGGACCCTGATCGACCTCGTGCAAGAGTTGGGCACGCCGCCGCATGTCGCGGATCTCATCTCCTGCCACGCGCCAACCGGGAAAGTGATGTACGGCGCGAAGCCACCGCACGGGCCCGGGACGCGAGTGGGCGTCTACCTGAACACGACGGACCGTGTGCTGCTCCATCAAGCGGCCGAAGTGGTGCAGCGTCTGCGCACGCGTCCCTACGCGCCGACCCGTCTGAGCTTTTCCGATGAGTAGCTGGGACCGGACCGGACACACGGGCTGCCCGCACGATGTGGTAGACTGCGATGGTGGGGCGTCGTCACGGCAGCGGGAGCGGGAACGGTCGAGAGGACCATCGAATCGCGTATACGGTTCCGTCTACGGTGGGCGCCCTTAGAGGCCCATTTTTGTGTGGTAGAGCGCCTGTTTCGGCTCGCCCGCAGAGAGGCGCGTAGAAGGAAACGGGCGACTCGACGGGCGGGGCGACAGCCGAACGCATCGACGAACTGAGCATAGGCGTCGCGATTCTGACGCAACGGGACCGCATGGCGACCGCATTGGCCCGCCTGCTGTACCGCCGCGCCGGCCGTCAGACACACGACCGTGCCGACCTCGCCTGCGTACCCGTGAGCGCCGTCCTCGGCGCGCTCCGTCCCGTCAGCGACGCGTTTCCAGCCGACGTGCACCTCGCGCTGCAGAAGAGCTTCTTCGACCTCATGTCTCGCATGCGGCTCGCCGCAATGACGCGCCGGCTCGGCCGCAGGCCGCGCGCCCACGAGCTGTCCGACCAAGTGGCGCGGGACCTTCACACCCGCAACCAGCAGCATGCCGGTGAGCATGCCACGTTCGAGGCGCCCCGTCTGGCAGAGCTCGACGGCGGCATCGACCGTTTCGTCGATGATGCGATGTCGATGCGGCGCGTGATCGCCGCTCGGTCGGAGGGGCGCATTCCGCTGCTCAACAGCGACCGCCAGTCGGCCGATGTCGTCGCATACGTTCTCCGGGCGCTTGTGCGGACCGACGAGTTTCCCCACGACTGCCCGTCACTCTCTGTCAATGCGACCTGCCACGCCGCAGTCCGCTGGGGTCAGCAGCGCGTGTTCCGTGTCAACGACATGATGGACTGCAACCACGCCAGCGCCGCGCTACCGTACTGCGATGGATTCTTCACGGAGTCGTCGCTCCGCGCGCTGATTCATCAACGGCACACGAAGCTGTCCGAGCTCTTCCCGTGCGCTGTCATCTCTGATGCGACGACGGCGCTGGACTGGGTGGAGTCGGCGCCGGTGGCGGCGTGATCAGTCCGCTCCATCCGCCACGGCCGCTCGACGCGCACGCCATGCCTCAAACTCGCTCCGCCGTAGTCTCGCGCGCATCGCCGTCGCCTCGTTGAGATTGATGAGCATGCCCATGGCTTGTGCGACGAGGTCGTCGACATCAGCAGCGATCACCGCATGGTCGCGAGCCCATGCCTCGAGCCACTTCGTCGATGGCACCACGAGACCACGCACGATGTCCCGTACCACGGCCTCCAGCACCTCGCGGTAGCGGAGCCGAATCGGATCCGGCTGCGCCGTGGCGTCCCGCACCACGCGGTACTGCGCGCAGGACCGGGCGTATGCCCACATGAAGACGTCGCGCAGGAGTTCGACGCGCCGGAGCTCGTACACCGCCAATGTGCCATCGATGTACGCGCGGACGGGCACGTCGATGAATGACAATGGCACGAGGTTCGCGCGGATCAGCACGAGCGTCGGAGCAAGAGACAACGGGACATTCTCGATCACCCTCGTACACTAAAACTACGGGAAGATCGGTGTCTCACTCATATTGGCGGAGAGGGGCCATCGTACGATGGCTTGCAGCTCGGCGTTGCTGAGCGCACCGTCCGTGATCGGTGGGCTCGAGCACTCCGACCCCTGTATCGAGTCGGCGCTCGGTGGGTTCGAGGACTCTGCCCCCTTGATCGGTCTGCCGGACGGACCCGAACGTGTCGCTGACTCGTTACTGAGACACACGGCACGTCGCCGGTCAATGACCGGCCCCTGCCACCGTTGCGCGACCGCTCGCACCTATCGCTACACCCATGCGCCGTCTCTCTGGATTGTCCCTGCTCGCCCTGCTCACTGCCGCGTGCTCCACCGGCGCGGCGGATGCACCCAAGGCCACAACCACCGCGCTCGCCACCGACACCGCCCCGCCCCCCGCCCGCGCCTCGCCCCTGATCGTGGCAGGCGGTACCATCACCGGTACGGTGCGTGAAATCATCCCGGCGGAGTCGTATCTCTACCTGCGGCTCGACACGCCGAACGGTGAGTGCTGGACGGCCGTCAATCACGCCAAGCTCGACGTCGGAGCCACGGTCACGGTCTACAATGTGCTGCCGATGGAGCAGTTCGCGTCGCCTACGCTCAACCGCACATTCGCCACGATCTACTTTGGCTCACTGGAGCCCGTGGCTCCACCGCCGACGAATGCCGCCACGGCGCCCACCGGATCGCCCGACGCCACCGATGCACGCGTGGGCGTCGTCGCACCGGCGCGCGGCAGCGGCGCACATATCATCGCGTCGCTCTGGACGGACAAGGACCAGCTGGTGCGCACCACCGTTGCCGTGCGAGGCGTGGTGGTGAAATTCAATGCCGGCGTCATGGGCAAGAACTGGATCCACCTGCAGGACGGCAGCGGTAATCCAAAGGCTGGCACACATGACATTGCCGCCACCACGCTCGAGGCGGCAGCGGTGGGCGACACCATCACGGTGATGGGCACGGTACGCACCAACGTCGACGTCGGTGCGGGATACAAATACGCGCTCCTGCTCGAGAACGCCCGCATAGTGGGTCGGTGAAGGCGGGTACAGAGGCCAGGACTTCCTCGCGTTGGCGGTGAAACCGTACGACCTCTCCCTGTTCCACCGCACATCGGTCGTCTTCGTCAGGCTGCACCTCTCACTCGTGCGCCGCCCTGCCTCGAGCACCGACGCCACGGCGGATCGCCGCGATCAGCAGACCGCTGCCAACTCTCGAGAGCACGAACACGCTGGCATCGCCACGCGCCGCTCGTTCGGGGCGCCAGAGCAGCGATCCGAACGACGCGATTGCCAGGCTGCCGATGCGAGCGACGTCGGGACGTGGTGCACCGTGGCGATCATGCACGACCAGCGTGTGGGTGACCGCGCACCACGTGCGTGCGGCGATCCCGACCGGACAAGGCTCACGGCTGGCGGTCCACGGCACTGCACGGGTCAGCCCCCGATGCGATGCCACCCTCAGCGCCACGAAGCCCGACTGATCCGCCAGCCGGCGAGCCGCACCTCCCGCCGTGCGTGGCCACGCCTCCGGTGCGTTTATGACCTGCGCCACCGTCACCCCAAGCACCACGCCGGCGCTCATCCGCAGCAGGGAAGGACCTGCCGCCGCAACGGCCGTGTCAGCTGATGGTCGTACCTGCGCTGCAGCGACGTGCACGCACGTGGCACTCATCACTGCCGCGGCAACGCGTGGGAACGTCAGGAACATCGTCACGCCAGCACTCCGGGACCGTTGCGGTGAATTCTTGACCTTGCACCAGTGAATACACTGAAGTCCGCAGAACCGGTTCAGCGCGCCGCAGCGCAGGCACCCGCAGCGTCGAGTGCGCCTACCTGATCGACGTCGCGCGCACCCCGGAGTCGGCCGAGGCCACGAAGGGAGTGCCTGCCACGCCGAACCCTTCGCGCACCGACAGGAACCATCGCCGCGCCTCGTCCGGCCGTCCGAGGCGGCGCAGCGTTTCGGCACGCGCCAATCGATCCAGATGCTGGCCGAGTGCAGGATGTTGCAGCCGGAGGCGCGCCGGAACATCCGGGATACCCGCGTCGAACGCCACGAGCGCCGCCGAGCGATTGCCCGACCGAAGGTGCCAATGCCCCGACACCGCCTGACCCAGCGCCGCGGCCACGCGGGATTCTGCTGCGGGACGAGTCGCCAGCGCCTGTACCGCGGCCGTCGCGCCAGCGGCATCGCCAAGCCGCACGCTCAGCACGCCGACCAGATACTGCCGCACGTCATCACGTTCGATCGACGACAGCTCGCCACTGGACGGCAGCAGCGCACCGCGACGAGCCTGTGGTGCAACGCGCAGCGCAACACGCAGTGCGCGCAACGTGTCCACACTCACGACGACAGCAGGCGCCAGCGCGGACAGTGCGCGCTGTTCCATTGCCTGATCCGGCTCGAGCCGTGCCGCACTGCGATAGTGCTCCTCAGCGGCGTTCCACTGACCATCGGCCACGTCCAGCGTCGCCAGTGCGAGCAAACCGTCACTGCGCGCGCTCGGCGCAGACGCAAGCACACTGGCGTACGATCGCGCCGCCGCGCGATCCCTGACGTCCGCGCTGACGCGCTGGAGTGCGACGCGAGCGAGCCCCGGCTCGTCGATCAGCGTGGCCGGCGCCCGCCTCGGTCCCGCGGCAGCAATGCGACGACGATGCAGTGCGGTGTACGTCGCTCGGATACCGGGCTGCTCCCCGGCGCTGTTCGGACTGAAGTACATGCTGTACAGCGTATCCAGTTGCCCGCTCCGATTCGCGTTCGCGGCGAGATCCATCAGGTACACGGTCACTTCACGGTTACGCGGATCGAGTGCCATCACCTGCTGGAACGCCGCTGCAGACTCCTCGATCGGGCGACCGTAATACGGGTTGCTGCCGAATCGCGCTTCGCCGAGCAGCATCCACGCTTCGACATCGGTGGGGTAATCGGTCACGATCTGCGCGAACTGCCGCTCGGCCTGCACCGCGCTGCCGAATCGCAGCGTGTGATACGCACGGATCAGCGCCTGCTGTCGTGGCGGCAGCGACGCGGCCAGCTCCGACGCACGCCGTGCCGCACGCGCGCTGAGGGAATCCACATCATTCCACCTCGCGGCGCGGGCGAGGCGATACCAGGCCAACGCAAACATCGAGTCGGCAGCGACGGCGTCCTGAAACTCTGCGACGGCCGCCGCGGGCCGCGCATCGCGCAACTCACGCTCTCCATCGAGATACGCACGGAGCGCACGGGTGGACGTCGTCGTCGCGGCGGCAATCCCGGCAACCGTGTCACCGGGTGCGAGCAGCTCGGTCGCGATCAGCTGCCGCACCAGCGCATCGATGCCGGGGACCAGCGCGCTCGAGTCGGGCACCGTGGTCTGCGCACGCCCGACTTCGCGGCCGTCGATCCGCCGCAGCGTCGCGCGAAACGTGAGTGCGGCGCCGGTCGCCACGACGCTGCCGACGACGTACCGGTCGGCCCGTACGCTGATCGCGAGCGCGCGTGCCCCCGCAGAATCGAGCGTCGTCGACCGTCGGTCGCCGGCGGCACCGAGCACCGTGTTCGGATCGATCCCACGCACCAGGCCCGTGCCGTCGAACGCCGGTGTCAGCAGATCGACCATGCCGTCGGCGAGATAGTCGATGTTCCGGCTGCCACGCGTGGTGAACGGCAAGACGGCAATCGACGACAGCGGCAGGCTGGTCCGCGCGACCTCGATGGCCTGGGGTGATTCGGCGACCGGTGCCCGCCGTGACATCATGACCCATGTCGTGAGCGCGAGCGCTGCCGCACCGATACCCACGGCTACACGACGATGCCGAGAGTCGCGTTGCACGCCGTCTGCGCTCGGGGAACCGATCGGCGGCGTGCTGTCCGGCGTCGTGAACTCCGCGCGGTGTGCCAGTGCCGCAGGCGACGCGAGTGCCTCGAGTACCGCGGCGCCGTCAGCGGGACGTTCTTCCGGAGCCGCGCTCAGCATCCGGCGGATCAGCGCGCCCAGCGCGGGATCGATCGACGTGCCGTCCGAATGGACCATCGGTGGCAACTCACCGGCGTGGATCGCATCACCCAGCGCTTTCGGATCGAGGCCGGTGAAGGGGCGGTGACCCGTCACCATCTCGAAGAAGGTCACCCCGAGCGCCCAGACATCGGTACGCGGTCCGCGTGTCTCACCGCGCCAGAGTTCGGGGGCGAGATACGGCAGCGTGCCGCTGAGCCCAGGCGTTCCGGCCGCGGCCTCGTGAGCGTGGACGGCGACGCCGAAGTCGAGCAGACGGGCCATGTCACCCTCGCCGAATCCGACATTCGCCGGCTTGATGTCACCGTGCACGATACCCGCGTGATGGGCGCAGGCCAGCCCGCGTGCGAGATGCTGCGCCACCTTGCCGATGTCGGCCAGCGGGAGCGGGCCACGCCGCAGCCGGTCACGCAGCGTGCCGCCAGCGCAATACGCCATCACGATGCAGAGACCGCCATCGTCCGTGGATTCGACCGCGTAGATCGCGCAGACATGCGGATCCTCGAGGCGCGACGCGGCCTGCGCCTCGCGCACCAGCCGCGCACGCGCGGCGGAATCGCGGCTCAGACTCGGCGCCAGAAATTTCATCGCGACATCACGCGCCAGCAGCGTGTCGCGGCCGCGGTAGACCACCCCTGCACCGCCACTTCCCAGGCGCTCGTGCACCAGAAAGTGACGGATGCGATCGCCGGGCGCCACGGACAGCGGCGGCGGTGCAACGCCGTCGGCGCGCTCGGGTTCCGCAGGCAGCTCACCCTGGGCCAGCGCCGGATGCACGACGTCGGCGTAGAGGCCACCGAGGAACGCCGGCGCGCCCTCATGGGCGGCGACGAGTGATGTGAGCTCGCTGCGCAACGCCGGATCGGTACCGCAGGTGACGTCGATGAACGTCTGCCGCTCATTCGACGGCAGCGACAGTGCCATCTCGAACAGCGTGCTGAGACGATCCCACTGCCCATCGCTCGCTACCCACGGATCACTCGGCATCGGCGGCTCCGTGTGCGCGCAGTGCGCGATGCAGCCAGGCCTGTGCCAGCCCCCAGTCCCGCTTCACCGTCGCCTCGGAGATCCCGAGCGCCAGCGCCGTGTCGGTGATCGACAGCTCGCCGAAGTATCGGCATTCGACGACGCGGCAGGGTCGCGGATGGAACTGCTCGAGTTGCTGGAGCGCTTCCTCGAGCGCCACGATCCGGTCCCCGCGATCGGTGCCGAGGGCTGGCGATGCGAGCTGCTGCGCGGCGACCCCGTCGAGCGCTTCCGTCACGGCACCGCCACCGCGCTTCAGGGTCTCAGCGTTCCGGGCATAGTTACTGACGATCTGCCGTGACGCCCGAACCGCGACCGCGAAGAAATGCCCGCGGTCCTGCACCGACAACTCGTCGGCGCCAGCCAGGCGCAGATACACTTCATGAACGAGCGCCGTCGTGTCCAGCGTCTCGTCGCCATGCTCAGGCCTCCGTCGGCGCGTACTGCGCGCAATCGACCGCAGTTCGCCATACACGCGCGCGAAGAGCCGCGTACCGGCACCTGCATCTCCCGCATTCCAGGCGTGGATCAATCCGGTCACGGAATCGTCGATCTGGTTCACCAGCACCTCGCGGACAGGGGCAGCGCTGCTGCGGGATGCGCCGTCCGTCCCGACGTGGAGCAATACGACGCCGACGGGCTCGGGACGGCTCTCGCTGAAAGGTAACCCGACCAAGTGCTGCCGCGGCCACGAGCGCGCCATGGTCAGTCGATCCAACGCAATGTCCCTCATCCCGCGCGCAACGTCGTCGTCCCACACCGCCGGAGAGCGGCGGTGTGGGACGACGACGGAGAATGCACGCGGCACAGCATTACCCCCGGTGACTGCTGACGGCACGAGGAGACTGTTCGGCGCGATGTGTGACGCGGATGGCCCAGCTCACGACTGCTGCGCACCCCGCCGGCGCGCCGCCACGACGAGCATCAACAGGCCGGAGGCCATCAGAATCATCGAACTCGGCTCCGGGACGACATTGACTGACGATGTGAAATCGAGTCGGTAGATCGCCTGATTCGCGGTCAGTCCGCTGTTGAACACGTAGCCTCCAGTCGTCATCTCACCATTGAAACCGAACAGTTCCGCAAAGTTGAACGATACGACGCCGTTCTGCGGTGTCCGCACCGCGGAGTTTCCGTTGACGAGAAACGCGGCACCAGCAACGCTGAATACTTCCGAGCCGGCATCCCAGATCTGACTCGTCGTCTGCGTGATGCTGTTGATGAGCAGGTCGCCGGCAGCGTTGAACAGCTGATACTGCAGCGGATTGTCATTGCCGATGAAGAAGTCGTTGCTTGGGACCACCATCGCTGCGAACGTGAAGAAGCGGTTCAGCCCAGCGTTGACGATGAAGCTCCGACTGCGGGACTGGCCCGGCAACAACGCGCCCCCCGCAATTTCACCGCGCGTCGCCGTCGGGTCTGCCGCAGCGAAGTCCGCCTGCCACTGGATCCCCGTGCCGGGTTCTGCCACGGACACGATCCCTGGCCCTGCCACCGCGCCAATGTTGAACGCGTCGAACGCGCCACGGTGAAATCCCAGCTGCGTCGCTGCAAAACTGACGCTGTTCGGGGCGGCAAGGTTGGTGACCGTGACGGTCACGGTGCGCATCTGCGCGAGGCCGACCGATGACACCACGCACAAAGCCGTGGCAGTACGAACGATGGAGGACAAGACGCGGTTCATGAGAGCGACTCCCGGAGTGTGAAGGGGACCTGCGCAGGGACGATGATGTCCCCGCTCTCAGCCAGCACACCGTTTCGCCCGGAATGAGCTCACGGGGCGGGAACAGATCCGGGCCATCGTGGCTACATGGATCAGTCCCACCCATGCTTCCCGCCATGAAACCAACCGTCCTCGAGCGACCGCAAGGGCTGCCCCGCGTCGGCACCGCACGGCGACACCTGCCACCTCGGACATTCCGACGGCAGCTGCTTGCACTCCTCGCCCTCGTGCCGTGTCTGGGTGCGCCGCTTCGCGCACAGCGCGGCGACGTGTCAGCCAGCGACCTCTTCGCACTGGCATCCGCGCGCCCCAAGGCCGCGCTGCCCCCGGGCTGGCAGACGCGACCCGTGCGAGGTCAGCGCCTGCCGATGAGCCAGATCATCGACACATCGGGTATTCGGTACATGCGCCTCAGCGGACAAGGGCAGGCCGGCTGGTTCGTTCGTGAGCTGCCAGCCCCCCTGGTCGGGTCGGCGGGACGCTTGCACTGGACGTGGCGCGCTCCGCTGGCTCCGCATGGTGCCAGCGTCGCCGCACCGGCCACTGACGACGCGGCGTTGCGTGTGTTCGTGGTGTTCGGCCGCCACGGACGGTTGGTGCAGCGGCCGCGCGTGCTGTTCTACTCGTTGGCGGATGGCGAGCCGGCGCCAGACCGTCGAGACTCTCCATTCGGTGTGCGCATCGCCGGCCGGCCTGAACTCGCGCGCGACTGGATCGGGGTGTCTGCCGATCCGTTCCTGGATTATCGCCGAATCTGGGGGAGTGCACCACCGCAGATCGTCGCCATTGGGGTGATGCAGGACACCGATCAGACTCGCAGTGCCGCGATCGGCGACGTGATGAATCTTCACTGGAGGAGTGAGAATGCTGCGCTGCCGTAAATTGTTGCCGTTGATTATGCTGCTCTCCGCCTGCAGTTCAGCAACCCCTCCGACCGCGCCGGACGCGATGGCCGTGCTCCCTGGCGCGCAGATCCCGATGGGTGCGGGCGTGACCGGCCGCTTCGTCCGCACGCGATACGACGTGACCGGCACGGCCACGGTCGCGATCGAGAACGGCGTCGGGGTGATCGAGCTCTCGCCCGATTTTTCGATCGCGCAGACACCAGGCCCATTCCTCTACCTGAACACGACGAACAATCCGAATACCGGTCAGCCGATCCGCATCGCCAACCTTCGAGGCAGGAGCGGTGCGCAGCGATTCACCTTTGCGGTTCCGGCTGGCGTGCGGTACTCATGGATCATCATCTGGTGCGATCCGGTCAACGTACCAATGGCCGAGGCGGCGATCACGCCGGTTCCGTAGGGCAGCGTCACCGCGGTGCCGTGGCAGGGCGTGCAGTGGGCACTGAAACTCGACGCCAGCGATGGCGCAGCGCCTCTCGGTACCGGTGGTATCGTGAGGCGTTGCAGTGTCGGCTCGGCCCGAATGACGGGCCGAGTCTCACGAGACGTCGGCGAACCTGCACTATTGCGGCATGGGGGCGATGCGCCGCTTCCGCGCCTTGACCTCCGCCGTCTCATTGTCCGCCACCGGCTCTGTCTCGCCGTATCCCGCCGCCGACAGCGACGACTCGGCCACGCGGCGTGAGACGAGGAAGCCCATCGCTGCGCGTGTCCGTGTCACGGAGAGGAGATGGTTGTCCTCCTCCGACCCATCGGCATCGGTGTGACCCGCCACGTCAAACAGTCCCGTGCCAAGGCAGGTCGCGGCGCATCCAGCGCCGCACGTCCTGCGGCCGTGAGACGTGCGTTGTTGAGCGCGAACGGCACCGTCACGCCGGACACCAGCGCGCTGCAATCCACGACCGGCGTTGACGCGACCGGCGTTGACGCGAGCGGCGGCATGGACGGGACGGTCACGGTGGGCGCCGGTGTGACAGATGCCGTGACGGGTGCGGTGACCATCGGCGCGACGACGGCCGCCGCGCTGG
>Ga0105048_10018245_pt1 | contig 10798 bp, 7 predicted proteins | sample MAT05_FD_78382 | JGI IMG/M metagenome (GOLD analysis project Ga0105048, IMG submission 78382) | Freshwater microbial communities from Lake Fryxell liftoff mats and glacier meltwater in Antarctica - MAT-05 | ecosystem: Environmental > Aquatic > Freshwater > Ice > Liftoff microbial mat | place...
GGGTTAAATGAATTTTTGCTGAAAGCAGGCGGCCAATTAAAGGGCCTGGATGAAAGCATTCAGTTTACCGGCAACCAAATAACAGAAGATGAATTGCAGTTAACTCAGTTTGAAAGCAAACTGGTTGACCTGAAAAATTCAGTAGAAGAAAAGCGCAAAGTGTTTGATGATAAGCGCAGCCATATAGATGAATTACGCAAACAAAGCCAGGCTTTACAAAGAGAGCAGTTTGATGCGGAGAAAAAAGTGGCCATTGCAGATACATCAATACAAAATTTACAACGAACTGTAACCCTAATACAGGAAGAGAAAACACAACGCCAAAACCAGTTACAACAACTGGAGCCCGAAAAGAAACAAAAAGAGGCAGAACTGGAGCAGAAGAAAACCGATCTGCAACAGTTAAATGATCACCACGAGTTTACAAAGGAACAGATTCTGCAAACGCAGAACAAGATGGAAGGTCTGCGAAATGAACTGGCAACTGAAAGCCGTACATTAGACAGTAAGAAGAACGAACACGATCTGCTGAAGAGTTTAATTGACTCGATGGAAGGTTACCCCGAAAGTGTAAAATTTTTACACAACAATCTTAATTGGAACCATACGGCACCACTTTTAAGTGACATAATTTATGTTAAGGAAGAGTATCGTGCGGCCGTTGAAAATGTACTGGAACCTTATCTGAATTACTATGTTGTAAATAACCTGGAAGAAGGTTTACAAGCTGTTCATTTGCTGGATGATAATAAAAAAGGTAAAGCTAATTTCTTTTTGCAAGATAAGTTTAACGGTTTTGAAAGTCATCATCAACCGGAAGGAACTATAGCCGCTTTGAGTGTAGTGGAAGTTGACGGTAAATATGCCAATCTTGCCAAACACTTACTGGGCAATGTTTTTATTGCCGAGGATGAAGATGCCTTACGCAATAGTAATGGAGCAGTAGTGCTGGAAAAAACAGGTAAATATGTAAAGGGCAAATATTCATTAACCGGCGGAAGCGTTGGTTTATTTGAAGGGAAGAAAATTGGCCGTGCAAAAAACCTGGAGAAATTAATTGAAGAAATTGTTACCCAGGAAGCAGTTGTTACAGCGTTGAGAGCAACCATCCAGGAGCATCATAACGAAGTGATTGCTTTTAACGAACAATTGAAAGAGAATGCCATTAAGCAAACGCAGCACGACATTAATAATTTAACCAATCACGTATTCTCTTTACAAAATAAAATTGAAAATCTTATACACCTGGAAGAAACCAGTGCTGCAAGAATAACGGAATTTGAAAGGCAACTTGAGACCAATCATGCAGATATTGCAAGTACCAGGGAAACTTTAAACCTGTTTAATACACAGATTAAAGAACTCACCGAAAAAATGCTTTTGATAGAACAGGATTATGCGGCAGCAGAAGAAGAATATAACAGTGCTACTTCCATTTTCAACGACAATAACCTGCAGTTTACCAAACAGCAAAGCAAAGTAGTTTCGCTTAAACAGGAGTTTGAGTTTAAAACCAACCAACTAAACGATCTTACACTTCAAATTGAAAGCAGCACTGCACAAATCACCGAGGCATCTGCCAGCATTACTGAAACGGCAGGCCAGCTAAAGGAACTGGAGGCGATGGTTGTAAGTATGTTACAGAATAAAGAAACCGAAGAAAAGGCATTGAACGAGGCTGATCAATTGTATTACAACCTGCGCAATGCATTAACAGAAAAAGAAAATGAAATTAAAAGCAAGCTAAAATCGAAAGAAGGAATTGATACCTTGCTTAATGAAATAAAAGACCGGCTAACTGATCTTAAACTGCAACTGGCAGGAATGAAAGAGCGTTTGAATGTAGAGTTTAAGGTTGACCTGGATGTGATTATTGATGAACCACGTACCACCGACACACCTTTAGAAGAATTGAGGGAGAAGAACGAACGGCAACGCAAGCGTTTGGAAAACATTGGTGAAATTAACCCTACTGCCATTGAAGCTTATACCGAAATGAAAAAACGTTACGAGTTTATTCTTGAACAAAAGAACGACCTGGTAACTGCAAGGGAAAGCCTGATGCTGACCATACAGGAAGTGGAAGCAACTGCCAACCAGCAGTTCCTGGATACATTCAATAAAGTGCGGGAAAATTTCCAAAAAGTGTTTAAAGCATTGTTTACCGAAGATGATACAGCAGATATGATTATGGTTGATCCCGAAAATTTAGCCGAAACTGGTATTGATATTGTAGCTAAACCAAAAGGTAAGAGACCGTCATCAATCGGCCAGTTAAGTGGTGGAGAAAAAACATTAACTGCAACGGCTCTATTGTTTGCCATCTATCTTATAAAACCTGCACCATTCTGTATTTTAGATGAAGTTGATGCTCCACTTGATGATGCCAACGTAGGTAAGTTTACGCAGATGATTAAAAAATTCAGTGAGAACAGCCAATTCATCATTGTAACACACAATAAAATGACCATGAGTGCCGTGGATGTAATTTATGGTGTAACGATGCAGGAGCCCGGTGTAAGTAAACTGGTTCCGGTTGACTTCAGAAGTTTAAATTAAAATTTTATTGGCTCAATATTTGAAATGTAGTGTTATCTTAACACTACATTTTTAATTTAAAAAACTAATTATTATGGAAGCACAATCAATCATTATCGTTCTTGTTTTAGGCGCTGTAGCTGGGTGGCTTGCCGGGCTTGTATTCCAGGGCGGTGGCCTTGGGCTAATCGGCAATATTGTTGTAGGTATTGTTGGGGGTTTTATCGGCTATTGGCTTTTACCAAAGTTGGGTGTAAACATAAGCACAGGTACCGGATGGTTGAATTATGTGTTAACGGCAGCAATTGGCGCCATCGTATTACTGGCAATTATCAATATTATTTTTGGGCGAAACCGGTCTTAACATCTCTCTCTTTTAAAACAAGGCCATAAGAAAGTTTAGCGGATTACACCAATTATAAAAATAATTGTTGTAATCCGTTTTAATTTTATTGGTAATCCTGTTTTGCCCTTAACGATTAGCAGAATTTTATTCAGCAGCATTTTTTACCCGTTCGGTTACCAATTTATACACCTCATCTTATTTGGGCTTCTTATTTTTTTTTACCGTGTTATATTTGAATTATTAAATCCAAATAAAATCCAACGTTTATGAAAACCTACAACTATCAGAGTGAAAATGAATTAATTCAATGTTACCTCGATGGTGATTCCCATGCTTTTTCATTTCTGGTAAGCCGCCATAAAACCAAAATATTCACCTCTATTTACATGTTGGTTAAAGATGAGTATCTGGCCGAGGATATTTTTCAGGATGTGTTTATCCGCATAATAGAAAGTTTAAAAAGAGGTGCTTACGTCGAAAACGGTAAGTTTTTAAGCTGGGCCATACGAATTGCACATAATATGTGTATGGATCATTTCAGAAAAGTAAAACGCACCCCAACCATTAAAACCAGTGATGACTGTGATATTTTTGAGAAGTATCATTTTGCAGAGCCGGCTGCTGATGTTAAGATGATGCAGCTTGAAACGGACAACTACGTTAAAAAAGCAATTGATAAATTACCTCAGGATCAGCGGGAGGTTATTATCCTGAGGCATTTTGCCAACCTGAGCTTCAAGGAAATTGCAGCCTTATCCAATATTAGTATAAACACAGCCCTGGGCCGCATGCGTTATGCACTAATAAACATTCGTAAAATTTTACCCGAGGCACAATTAGCATCTTAAATCATTCAGATACTATTAAAAAAACTGCCAATGCTTAAACTTTGGCAGTTTTTTTTTAAAAATTATTCCCAAACTAATTTTCCGATTCTGCCGCTGCCGCCCGAAAAATAAATAACCTTACCTTTCTTTGCCTTGCGTACTGCATGAAAACTGTCTTTACTTATCCAGGCCCAGTTTAGGCCATCATTGCTGCTGTAATCAACGCCATTTAATCCGCAGCTTATCCATTTTTTTTTAGCAAGATATTCAACACAACTGCGATAACCATGTGGCCCAACAATTGGTGCAGTAAAAGTTTGGCCGCCATCCATCGTAATCACACAGTTTTTTGTGGTATCATCCTTTACATTAAAATCTCCTCCCACAACTATCATTGTTTTTTTATTTTTTACGGCGATGGAATTTGCTCCGGTACTTTCTTTACCCTGTATAATGGGCAGCTCTATTTTTTTATCCCTGATAAATAATCTTGCACGCAGGCCGCCGCTTACAAAAACTGCTTCACTTTTACTAAGCCTGCGCACATTAGTGCCACTACTGGCAAAAAAAGCTTCGCCCTTGTCCGCAACAGGTATGTTTACCGAAGGAATACTAAGCCAGGTTTCGCCGCCATCAAAAGTTCTTGCAATAAATATTTTATTGCCGATAGGGTCGCCAATTACAATGCCACTTTGCTCATTCCAGAATTCCATGGCATCCATAAACATGCTGGTGTCTTTATTTTCATATACAACTTTCCAGTTTTGGCCGCCATCGGTTGTTTTTAAAATATACGCAGGTGAGGCAATGCCCATAATGATGGCAGTATTTTTATCAAAGGCTTCAATATCCCTGAAATCAGTCTTCTCAAACCCTTTAACGGTTTTCCATATCCAGTTTTCGCCACCATCAACACTTAAGCCAACAGAACCACCACTACCGCTTACCCAAATAACATCATCATTTACTACACTTAAACCACGTAAAGAGGCTTTGCTGCCCGAGTTTAACAGTTTAACGGTTTGTGCCGTTAATGCCGTTGATACCATTAAAAACATCAGCATAAAAATAAATCTCGAAAAAAAATGGCTCATAAATTTTAGTTTAAAGGATATCATGGCCTTCTTTATTCATGGTATCAATATTTACAAAATGGGTTTTCGACATTTCCTGTTTTCTGCGTATCAGTTTTAATGAAAGCTTTACCGCTACAATAAATGAAACTACAGCACCAGCAAAATGCAGCCAGGTATTACCTACAAATAAAAAGAAATCGAATGTGCCATGAAAAACAACCGGCCAGAAAATTGCCAGGAACATGTATTTTCTTTTGTTGGCCACATCAAATCTTGCAAGTCCTACATAATAACCCATCAGCACCCCAAAAGTGGCATGGGCTGGCACCGATAGAAACATCCGTAACACCCCTGTAGCAAACCCATGATTATTTACATAAAGAATATTTTCGAGTGTGGCAAAACCCATACTCACTACAACAGCATATACAATGCCGTCAAAAGGGTCGTCAAATGCTTTGCGTTTGTATGGAATAAAACGCAGTGCCAGAAATTTGCTTCCTTCTTCACTTAGCGCAACAATCAGGTAAGAAAAAACCGCAGTATACAAGATCCCTTCGCCCATCAAATTCTCAACAGGTCTGGTTATAGCTAACTGAATAATTATTGCCGGTATAATACTGAGCACACCCATAAAAAAACTCAATATCAATAAACCTAGTGGTTCCGGGTTGTATTTATCTTTAAAATAAATAAACAGGCAGATGGCAATGCCAGGTGCAATAGCAAGTGCTAATAATCCCATATTTAAAAGAGGTTTTTGTGTTACTTTTGACCAAGTTACTACTTCGTTCTTTCAGATAAACAAGTTTTTTATTTATTTCACAAAATGACTTCTGAGCTTTGTAGTACAAATAAATGTTTTTAACGATTGCTCAAACTAATAGATTATTTTAATGAGTTATAACTATTTACCGTTAGATAAAAATCCAACCGATTTTCAACAAATAAAGAATTTACTGGCGCACGACCAATTGGTCTCCATCACTTTTGATGCACATGACCGCATAACCAAATGCCGTAAATATCTGGATGATAAAATGAACAATTCTGATTCATTGTTTTACGGCATCAATACCGGTTTTGGGTTTTTACAAAATGTGCAGATTGATAAAACACAATTGCAGGAATTGCAAAGAAACCTGATACAATCACACGCCTGTGGAATGGGAGAAGAAGTGCCGAAGGATATTGTAAAGTTGATGATTGCCTTTAAAATAAAATCGCTCAGCTATGGTTACTCGGGTGTGCAAACTGATACAGTTGAAAGACTGATGGATATGTACAACAACGACGTGATGCCGGTCATATATACGCAGGGGTCTTTGGGTGCCTCCGGCGATCTTGCGCCGCTTAGTCATTTGAGTTTACCTTTAATTGGCATGGGCGAAGTGTATCATGCAGGCGTAAAAATGGCAGCAGGAGATGCATTACAAAAATTGGGCTGGCAGCCAATTTCGTTGAAAAGCAAAGAAGGACTTGCGTTGATAAACGGCACCCAGTTTATGAGTGCTTATGGCATGTACAACCTGGTACAATGCGATCGATTAATCAATTGGGCCAATATTATTGCAGCCATCAGTTACGATGCATTTAATTGCAGCACCGAACCCTTGCACCCAAATATACATGCCATACGTGCACACAGCGGCCAAGTATCAACCGCCGCATCGCTGCGACAATTGTTGGAGGGAAGTGAAATTGCTGAACAGAAAAAATCACAGGTGCAGGATCCGTATTCTTTCCGTTGTATACCACAGGTGCATGGAGCAACCAAAGACAGTTTTGATTATATCCTCAGTGTTTTCATCAAAGAAATAAATTCGGTAACCGATAATCCCAATATTTTTCCGGATGAAGATTTAATTGTGAGCGGTGGAAATTTTCACGGCCAGCCATTGGCAATCACATTAGATTTTCTGGCTATCGCTATGGCAGAACTGGGCAGTATTTCAGAAAGAAGAACGTATCAGCTCATCAGCGGACAAAGAGGATTACCGGCATTCCTGGTTTCAAATCCCGGGTTAAATTCAGGGTTGATGATTCCACAATACACAGCGGCAGGCATTGTAAGTGAGAATAAGCAATTATGTACACCATCCTCTGTTGATAGCATCCCATCAAGCAACAACCAGGAGGATCATGTAAGTATGGGTGCCAATGCTGCTGTCAAATGCAAACGTGTAATTGACAATGTAGAAAAAATACTGGCGGTAGAATTACTAACTGCTGTGCAGGCATTGGAATTCCGCCGGCCGCTGAAAACATCAACAGTACTGGAAGAAATAGTGACTTCATTCAGAAAAGAAGTAAGCTTTAACCAGGCAGACAGAATAATACATGATGATTTGATAAAAGCGGTAGCGTTTATCAGGAAAGATTTTCATTAATCGCAACTACCGATTCCAAAGCCAGTTTCGACATATTATCCAATGAATTCTGGCGCTGGTCGGCCGACATGGCTTCATGTGTCGGAATAACATCAGAAATGGTAAGAATTGTTGCCGCTATTTTATTTAAGTATTGAGCATTGGCAAATAATGCAAAAGCTTCCATCTCTACACAAATACAATTATTTTTTGCAGCAAGTGGTGGAGTACCTTTTTTACTCCTGTAAAAAACATCGCTTGAATGTACGTTGGTAGCATTAACGGCCATATTCAGTTTTGCAGCAGTTTCATTTATCAGGTTAAAAGCTATGCCCTGGTGTGTTATATGGTCACCTGCAATTCCAAAAGCTTCACTTGCGTAGGTTGATTCGCTAAAGGCTTTATCCGCATTTATTACATCGTATACTTTGGTTGTTGCTTCGTATGCACCTGCAGTGCCAATACGTATGATACATTCTACGTCATACTCATTATAAAGTTCGTAAGAATAAATACCTATTGAAGGGCAGCCCATACCACTTGCGCCCACGGTAACCGGCACGCCTTTGTAGGTACCGGTAAAATAAAAAGCATTGCGGGTGCTGTTAACCTGCTTTGCATCCTGTAACATATGTTCTGCAATATGTTTGGCACGCAATGGATCGCCGGCCAGTAAAACAATTTTAGCAATTTCGCCTTTTTGGGCACTGATATGAAGACTCATAAAAAAATATAAAAAATGAACAAATTAATTAACATCGGCATAAATCTATTAATTTGAAAAGGAATACAAGCTATTGTTTAAATTGCAGTATATACATTTCAACCAGATAAAATACCTTTTGCAAATATATGAATACAACAACAAAACAATACGATGCTGTTAAATACAAAACCCCAACAGGCAGTACTATATGCTGCAAAGGTTGGGTACAGGAAGCTGCGTTGCGTATGCTTTTAAATAACCTGGACCCCGAAGTTGCCGAACGCCCGGAAGATTTGATTGTATATGGTGGGCGTGGTAAAGCTGCCCGCAATTTTGAGGCATTGGATAATATTATTAAAGCCTTAAAGGTTTTAGAAAATGATGAATCGCTGTTAATACAAAGTGGTAAACCCATTGGTATTTTACAAACACATAAAGATGCACCCCGTGTACTAATCAGTAATTCGCAACTCGTACCCAACTGGGCCAACTGGAAACACTTTGATGAGCTGGAGAAAAAGGGACTGATGATGTACGGGCAAATGACAGCAGGTAGCTGGATATACATAGGCAGCCAGGGTATTGTGCAGGGTACTTACGAGACCTATGCAGCTATAGCCAATAAACATTTTGACGGCACATTAAAACATACTTTGAATGTAACGGCAGGTTTAGGCGGTATGGGTGGTGCTCAGCCTTTAGCCATTACCATGAATGAAGGTGTGGCTTTAATAGCTGAAGTGGAAGAGTGGCGTATTGACAAACGCCTTGAAACAAAATACCTTGATGAAAAACATATTGATATTGATGAAGCCATTGATGCGGCCGTAAAATATAAAACCGAAGGAAAGGGAATCAGCATTGGCGTTTTATGCAATGCTATTGATCTGTTACAAAAATTGATTGAAAGAAATATTATTCCGGATACATTAACTGATCAGACATCGGCACATGACCCGCTGATTGGTTATATACCACATGGACTTACAAATGAACATGCAAATATACTCCGTGAAAAAAATCCTGAAGAATACATTGCACGCAGTTACGAAAGTATGTACCTGCATGTGCAACTGATGTTGCAACTGATGGATAAAGGAGCCATAACATTTGATTATGGAAATAATATTCGTGCCCGTGCAAAGGAGTATGAAGATCGTCAGGCGTCAAATGTGAATAATGAATCAGCAGCAGTCACTCACGCTTCACGACTCACATCTCACGACTGCTTTGCTTTTCCCGGCTTCGTTCCCGCATACATCCGTCCGCTTTTTTGCGAAGGCAAAGGTCCGTTCCGATGGGCTGCACTCAGCGGCGATGCTGAAGATATTGCTGTAACCGACAAAGTAATGATGGAACTGTTTGCAGATAATGCAAGCCTGATGCGCTGGTTTAAACTGGCGCAGGAAAAAATTGCTTTCCAGGGATTGCCTGCACGTATTTGCTGGATAGGGCAGGGTGATAGAGAAAAAGCTGGTCTCGCTTTTAATGAATTGGTAAGAACCGGAAAAGTAAAAGCACCCATCGTAATTGGACGTGATCATTTGGATACAGGATCTGTTGCCTCTCCAAACCGTGAAACCGAAGCCATGCTTGACGGCAGTGATGCGGTTGCCGACTGGCCGGTGTTAAATGCATTGATAAATACTGCAGGCGGGGCCAGTTGGGTTTCTTTGCATCATGGTGGTGGTGTGGGCATGGGTTACAGCATACATGCCGGTATGGTGATTGTTGCCGATGGAACCGATGAAGCTGCTGCAAGATTGAGCAGGGTGTTGCGTAACGATCCGGGCATGGGAGTGATAAGGCATGCGGATGCAGGCTATGATGTTGCGCTGGATACGGCGAGGAGATATGGCCTGGACATAAAGGAAAGGTTGAAATAAAAGGAAACAATATTTTTAGAAAAATTAAATGAACATTTTTTTTAGCGTCAAGAAAACAATAAAACTGTCAAAGCATACACAAAGTGAAATTGAAACATAATATTATACATAACTTAGCTATTGCAGATCATTTAAATAATAAATCAGAAAAATCAAAAAATAACAAATGAAATCATTTTTCTTTTGCAGTGTATTGCTGCTCTCATTTCAATTAAGCCAGGCACAATTAAAATATCCTGAAACAAAAAAAGAAAGCCAGGTAGATAATTATTTTGGTATCGCCGTACCTGATCCTTACCGCTGGCTGGAAAATGATAACAGCGCCGAAACAAAAGCATGGGTTACCGAAGAGAATAAAGTAACCTTTGGTTACCTGGATAAAATTCCTTTTCGCCAGCAATGGTTTAAACGCATTGAGGAAATGAATGATTATCCAAAATATTCATCGCCATCACGTACCAATGAATATTTTTATTACAGCAAGAATAACGGTTTGCAAAATCAGTCAGTGCTATATCGTCAAAAAGGATTAACAGGCGAGCCGGAAGAAGTAATTGACCCCAATAAGTTTTCTAAAGACGGTACAGCAGCGCTTGCTGCGTTTACTTTATCAAAAAACGGTAAATATGCAGTGGTTGGCAAATCTGCCGGCGGCAGCGACTGGAGAACATATGTTGTAATGGATATGCAAACACTTACTTACCTGCCCGATTCGCTGGCATGGGTTAAAGTAAGCGGTGCAAGCTGGCTGGGAAATGGTTTTTTTTACAGCCGCTATCCCACACCGGATAAAGGAAAAGAGCTTACAACAAAAAATGAAAATCACCAGGTTTATTATCATAATCTAGGCACATCGCAAAGCGAAGACAAGCTGATATATGAAGACCCGGCCAACCCGGCACGTTTTAATGGCGTATTTACCAGCGAAGATGAGCGCTATGTTTTTTTGAACATTGTGGACAGAAGTAAAAAAGAGGGCAATGCATTATGGTATTACGATAATAACAGCGCCGATAAAACTTTTAAACCAATCATTAAAGAGGCCGGAGA
>Ga0105048_10018247_pt1 | contig 10798 bp, 9 predicted proteins | sample MAT05_FD_78382 | JGI IMG/M metagenome (GOLD analysis project Ga0105048, IMG submission 78382) | Freshwater microbial communities from Lake Fryxell liftoff mats and glacier meltwater in Antarctica - MAT-05 | ecosystem: Environmental > Aquatic > Freshwater > Ice > Liftoff microbial mat | place...
AGATTTTCTTACGTAAGCCACTGTTTCAAGCAAAGTACCGTCGCCACCCAAAGAAATTACGAAAAACGCTTTCGCAATTAATTCTTCTGAAGTAGAAAATGTTTTAATGTCAAGGTTAAAATCACTATTCGATTTTAAGAATTTATAATAGGGTTCATGTATGATAAGGTCTACCCCTTCATCTTTTAAATAATGAAAGATTTGCTCAATATAAAACGCTTGGTTAACTTTTGTTGAACGCGCGTAAACTGCAATTGTCATGTGACAAAGATAATGATAAATTTAATTTTTAACCTTTATGGTTTTGTCGGCGCTGCTTAACATCTGTCCGATTGGTGTTGTAAACTCACTTAAATTATTATCAATCAATTTTTTTACAACATCTTGTACTGATTTTTCAGTCACAGAAAAAAGTATTCCGCCATTGGTTTGTGGGTCGGGTAGCAACGAAAACGCCTCAGCCACATTAACTTCATCTTCGAAACTAACTTTGCGCTGGTAGGCATTCCAGTTTCTGTAAGTGGCATCAGGAACAATGCCCCTCGCCATATAATGTTCGAGCGATGTAATTTTAGGAATCAGATTGTAATTGAGTTCGACGGTTAAATGACTTCCTTCCGCCATTTCAATTAAATGTCCCAGCAATCCAAATCCGGTAACATCAGTCATGGCAGTAACACCGCTTATTTTACCGAGTTGTTCTCCAATTTTGTTGAGTTGTACCAATTGTTTTAGCCAATTTTCTTTGTCTTCATCCCGTAACAAATTTCTTTTTTGAGCCGTGGATAAAATACCAACCCCTAAAGGTTTTGTCAAAAAAACAAAGTCACCTTCCCGCGCTGTGTTGTTTTTTTTAAGATGGGCGTGATCGACCATTCCGTTTACCGAGAGACCAAAAATTGGTTCGGTGGTATCTATGCTGTGTCCACCAGCGAGAGGAATGCCCGCTTCGGCGCAAATGGCGCGAGCCCCCTCAATTACCTGTCTTGCGAGTGCCGCCGGTAATTTGTTAACTGGCCAACCTAAAATGGCAAGCGCCAACAACGGTTTTCCTCCCATAGCATATACATCGCTGATGGCATTTGCTGCAGCAACCCTTCCAAAATCATAAGCATCGTCGACGATCGGAGTGAAAAAATCTGTGGTTGAAATTAAGGCTTTGCCATCACCGAGATCAAATACTGCGGCATCGTCGTTACTGCCATTGCCGACTAATAAATTTTTAAAATTCTGTGGTGCTATTTGATTTTGTAATATTTCCTCTAATACCTGAGGAGCAATCTTGCAGCCGCAGCCGGCTCCATGCGCGTATTGCGTTAGTAAAATCTTATTTTCTGGTTCTGACATGGTTCAACACTTTATTTACATTTATTTTTAAATCAACAGAATCTGAGGGTATAATTGTGATGATATTTCCGGCGTTGTCGCGGTTGAGGCTACTTTTTAAATAGTATTTATCGTAATACTTCAAAAGCACAATAAAACAATTTTTCATGTCGTCTTCCAAAATAAAGTTGATGGCTGTTTTTGTTTCCAAGCCCCCTAATCTTTTTTTGATGCGAACGATTCCGTTTATAAATTTGTCTTTTTCAAAAGCGCCGTATGTTTTTAAAAGGTGATCGAGTCTAACGCCGAAGGGCAGATCCATAAATAACATGTGCTGTTGTCTCATAGTTTTAAAAAATTCGATTGGAATATTTACATCGCCAATACGCTGGTTTTCGTCTTCAATCCAAAAATGTTCATCGGCATTTAGTTGAAATAGCTTAGTGGCTAAGATATTTTCAAACATCTCCTGTGTGGGCTGTTGCTGGTTTTGCAAGTTTCCAAAAGCAGAACCTTTGTGCAGCGCGAGCCCTTCGAGATCGATCGTGTTTTCGTTTTGTTTTTGTAACGCATGCAATAGCCCTGTTTTATCGCTCCCTGTATAGCCGCCAAGTACCGTAAACGTATAGGGTTTTGTAAATTGATCGAGTACATAATTTCGATAAGCTTTGTATCCCCCACTTAAAACATAGACCTTAAATCCATAAAGATCAAAAAGCCATGCCATAGCCGCACTGCGCATACCGCCGCGCCAGCAATGAATAAAAAGTACTTTACTGGTTGATTTCTTTTCTTTAAGTAAAGCTTCGACCTGTTCAACCATTTTCACCATATTTTTCCCAAAACAATCAAGCCCAATTTTAATCGCCTTTTCGCGGCTTTCCCTTTTATAGCTGGTGCCAATTATTTTACGTTCTTCGTCGGTGAATAAAGGCAACGTGAGCGCCTCGGGTATATGCGCTTGGTTGTATTCGGTGGGACTTCGGACATCCAATAACAAGCCATTTGCTGCATTAGAAATAAACTCCGTTATCGATATTTTTGTCACAGACATTTTGGTACATTTAATGATTTTGTCAAACGAGTCGGGGATGAAAACCCCTGATCTGGTTAATTTTTTAGTTTAAGTCTGTAAAGGTAATCATCCGTTTTGTAAAACGATAGGATTAAGGAACAAAGGGTCATTTGGCATTACTTCGAGTCTTTGTCTTCGCTGAACTTCGAATACCATTCAGAAAGAAGAATCTACTTTGGCGCATCTGATCAAAGCGAAAAAACGATGAACTTATTTTTTCCGCATCAACACATTCATAAAATATTTACGGTGATCGGTGTGCATGCTTACAACTTCAAATCCAGCGTTTTTAGATAATTTTTTGATGCCATCAACGGTATATTTACTCGATATTTCGGTAAACACAGACTCTCCCTTAGCAAATGAAAATGATTTTTTCAGTTTTTTAAAATTAACGACATGGTTTTTATTGGATACAATGAAACTCTTTGCCGCCTGAATTTTTTCGTCATAAATAGGAGCGTGAAAAAAATTCTCAGTTTTAAAATCAGCCCCCAGCTCTCGGTTTAACACAACAAGTAAATTTAAATTAAATTGGCTGGTTAGTCCTGTGGCATCGTTGTACGCGTTTAAAATAAGTTGCGAATCCTTTACCAGGTCAAAGCCAATCAACACATGATCTTTTGGATTGATGTTTTTATTTAGGTAGTGCATAAATTCGGTAGTTTCTGAATCTGAAAAATTTCCAATATTTGAACCTAAAAAGAGTATTAGTTTGTTTCGCAATGCTAAAAAATGCTTTGTTTCAAGGATCTCAGTATAATCACCTGTTACGGTTATTACGTCTACCAACGCGCCTGTATTTTTTTTTGCTAGTTTTAAAACCTCAGCAGAGATATCCACGGGATAATAGGTCACATCAAGATTTAAATCATCTGCGACATCGAGCAATAATTTGGTTTTGCTGGCGTCACCGGAGCCCAGTTCAATAATATTAAGGGGCTTTCCAGTTTTAAAGGAGGCAAGAATAAACTTACTTTCGAACTTTAAGATCTCCGTTTCGCAACTTGTTAAATAATAGTCGGGAAGCCTTGTAATTCTTCTAAATAAAAGATCGCCTGTTGGGTCGTAAAAATATTTAGATTTTAAATATTTCTGAGGGGCTGACAGCCCTTCGTCTGCATCTTTAGAAAGTTGTTCCGTGAATTTATCTTTAAATGCATCCATTAGTGTCCAATTACGCCCATTTCAAATTTGCAAACTTTTTTTAATGATTCTTCATCTGTGATCATTGAAGTTTGGGTTTTTATAAATCCAGTTTTAAGATCGTAAACCCAACCATGCAGATGCGGCGAACCCGTGCTTTTCCATGCGTTTTGGATCGTATTCGTTTTTCCCAAATTGTACACTTGTTCGATCACAATTAACTCTACTAACCTATCGAACCGCGCTTCTTCATCGAGCGGAGCTAACTGTTTCCAATAATAGTTTTGGGTATCTTTAATGGTTCTCAGCCAATTGTCGATCAAGCCATATTGCTGGCTACCCATAGCAGCTTTCACACCACCGCAGCCATAGTGCCCGCAAATAATAACATGTTCCACTTTTAAAACTTCTACGGCATATTGCAAAACACTTAGCATGTTCATATCTGTCATTACCACCAGGTTCGCGATATTTCGGTGAACGAATAAATCTCCGGGGTGTGTTTTGGTAATTTCGTTGGGGGGCACACGGCTATCCGCACAACCGATCCATAAAATTTTAGGAGCCTGGCCCGCAGCTGATTTGATAAAATAATCAGGATCGAGCTGTAATTTTTCTGCAACAAATTCTTTGTTGTTTTCTAGTAGTTTTTGGATGTATTTGTTCATGTCTATAGATTAAAAACTTTTGAATAAATTTCTTTAGGCTCCTCTTTCTGTGTATGTCTTGTTTCAAGTATCTCGAACACATTCTTTTTAATGGTATGTGCAATGTCGCCAATGGGAAGATCATTACAGTCTAGTCCGAAACGATCTTCGATTTCTTCGGCCGTCAATTCGAGCCCTACAAAAGCAAAAAACACAAAAGCCACCATCAGAATGGAGCAATAGCCGGAAACAGGCATTAAAGCACAAGGAAGGCAGACCGTGTAAAGCGTTATGAACAGCTTTAAATATACGTTATATGAAAAACGTATCGGCTTTTTTTTGATTCTTTCACATATTCCCAACACATTTACCAATTCTTGAGAGTGTATTTTTATATTCAAATGGCCTTCATTTGAAATGAGTTTGGCTTGATAAGCGTCCTGCACACCATTGGTAATGCTTGATGCGATGCTAGCGGGAATGTGCGATTTGGCTGAAAGTTCTTGTTTTTCATTCTCATTAAGTCCTATCAACTCATTTACATTTGCGCCATCTTTTAAATGATCTCTTAGCGCAATACAAAAATTGCTGATGTAAACAGCGAAGAAGGCTCTACTTTTTTTATCGTCCTTTGGCAAGGTACTGTGAACATAAATTGCAAGATTGCGGCAGTTATTTACAAGCTCGCCCCAGGCTTTTTTGCCATCCCACCAGCGGTCGTAAGCTGTTGTGGTGCGAAACGATAGTAAAACACTGAGCACAACACCGAGCAAGGAGAAGATAAAACTGTCGAGCGCCATTTTTTCAAAGCCAAGCATCTGCATCCAAACAAAACAAATAACCGCCGTGTGGCCGGCAACTGCCAGCGTGCTTCTTAAAACCCTTTGCATAGTCCAACTGCGAATAAGATGCCGCACATCGCGCAACCAATTTTTATTTAACGCGTAAATAATCATGACTTAAATATAATAATTTAAAATTTCGATTAAATGTTTTTAACTAACCTAATTCCCGAAAACTGCCATTGTAAGTGGGGATTAAAAAAATTGCGGTAAGTAGATCTTGCATGGCCCCTCGGGGTAGCGATGGAACCGCCTCTTAAAACCATTTGGTTAATCATAAATTTACCGTTGTATTCACCAACAGCACCAGTGGCAATTTTAAAACCCGGATAAGGGAGGTAAGCGCTTTGCGTCCATTGCCACACCGCAGGTTCAAAATATTGGGGATAACGTTTCGCCGCAGTTTCAAATTCAAATTCAGTTGGTAGTCTTAACCCTTTCCATCTGGCGAATGCGTCGGCTTCATAATAATTAAGATGCATAACGGGAAAACAGGGATTAATTTTTTCTAAACCATTAAACCCAAAGACAAGCCAATTCTCATCTTTTTTTTGCCAGTACAAGGGGGCTTTAGATAAACTTGTTAAAACCCAAGCCCATCCATCCGCAAGCCAGAGTGAAAAATTAGTGTAACCGCCCGCAGCGATGAATTCTAAATATTCTTGGTTTGTCACAACCCTATCGGCAATCGAAAAGTTCTGTAAATATTGTTTGTGAGCCCCCAATTCATTATCAAAGCAAAAATCAAGTCCCTCGTGGCCAATTGTAACAACATCTTCTTCAATTGAAAGCCAATTGACAATGGCGGGCAATTCTTTATCGGCATAAAATAAACTTGGGTTCCATTTCGGCATTAATGGGTTTTGAGAAAACATATATTTTGTATCGGTAACCAACAATTCCTGATGCTGTTGTTCATGTTGCAGACCAAGTTCAATCGTATCACAAAGATGTTTGCCGGGTTCATTTTCAAAAACACTTTCCATTTGCGCATCGACATAATTCCGGTATTCGTACACTTCTGACAAAAAGGGTCGACTCAAAAATCCCCTTTGGTTCCTGGCTACTCTTGCGCCGAGGCTTTCGTAATAGCTGTTGAACAAAAAGTGAAAGTCGTGATTAAACTCCTTGTAACCTTTTAAATATTTTTTGAGTACAAAAGTTTCGAAAAACCAGGTACTGTGAGCCAAGTGCCATTTTGGTGGACTTGTAAATTCTTCGGCCTGCGCCACAGTATCTTCTGGTTGAAGGTCTTTGCAAATGTTTAATGTTTGCGTTCTGGTGTGTTTATATCTCTTTGCTAATATCATGCGACGTTAAGAATAAGGTGAAAACAAATCGTGTTAATAAAAATACAACCATTTCTCGTTTGGTTCAGCAGGAATTACAAACGGATATTTTGTTTTATGGTAATGAGCAGTCATGTGTTTGTTGGATGAAATGTCACAGCAAAGAGTTGGGCCGTATGTTTGGCAGGTTCGCAGGCGCAACCATTCGGAATTAGTTTTTAGGCACTCGGCGCCAGCAAGCCTTTCTGGCACTTTAAAATTTACAAGCATTTTAAAATCTTCGCAATCCTTCATCATACTTCAGCCAAATATTTATGTACATAACTAATGGCCATCGAACCGTTTCCTACGGCAGATGCTACACGCGTCATTCCGCCTGAACGAACGTCACCAGCGGCAAAAATACCTGGACAACTTGTTTCAAGTAAATAAGGATCGCGATCATGTTTCCATAGCTTCGAAAATTCTTGGCGGTTCATCAAGTCGCGGCTCGTTAACAAAAATTCTTTATCTTCTTTTAAAATGTCATCAGACAACCAATCGGTAAAAGGTTTAGCACCAATAAAAATATAAAGCGCTGCCGCCAGATAATCTTCTTTTATTTTTGAGTCGATATTCTGAATGGACAATTTTTCAAGTCTTTCTTCCAAGCCCCATGCCTCAAATATTTCTGAGCGTGACATCACTTCAATATTAGAGGTACCTTTTATTTGGTCTATCAAATAGGAACTCATCGTAGCAAAAAGATCTTCTTTACGAATAACTATAGAGACATTTTTCGCAAATTTAGCAAGGTACATGGCTGCTTGTCTGGCAGAGTTACCGCCACCCACCACAAATACGTCTTTATTTTTGCATGAGCCGGCTTCAGTGGTGTCCGCGCCACAGTAAATGCCTGCCCCGCTGAATTTTTCTATTCCTGGCGTATCAAGTTTTCTATAGTCTACGCCTGTTGTAATTACAACAACGCGGGTATTCACCTCAGTTTTATCATCTAATACCAAAGTTTTATAACCATCTTTTACTTTAATTTGTTTCGCCACGCGCGGCGATAAAAATTCTGTTCCGAATCTGGTGGCTTGGGTGATAGCTCTGCGGGTAAGCTCCGACCCACTAAGCCCGCTGGGAAAACCCAAGTAGTTTTCTGTGCGCGAACTGGTACCGGCTTGTCCGCCTGGCGCCCTTTTTTCGATCAACAAAGTTTTTAGTCCTTCAGAAACCCCGTAAACATTGGCTGCTAGACCTGCTGACCCAGCGCCGATTATAATCTCATCGTAAATATCATTTTTTAAAGTAGGGCTTAAACCAATTTTTAAAGAAATATCGCTTATTTCAGGAGATTTTAAAATGCTACCGTCTTCAAAGATCATTACCGGGCAGTCGGCACTTTGTAGATGATTGGTTTTGATAAACAAGTCAGCCTCTTGGTTGCCAGTGGCGTCCATCCACAAATACGGAACAAGATTGCCTGCCAAAAAATCTTTGATTTGGTGCGCCTTTGGCGAGAATTGATAGCCTATCAATTTTATTCCTTTAAAATCTGGCACGTAAGCATTCTGCCAATCGTCGAGCAACTCGCTAAGAACCGGAAACATTTTTTCTTCCGGTGGATCCCAAGGTTTTATGAGGTAGCAGTCGAGTTTTACAGAGTTCATGACTTTCACAGCCGCGTCTGTATCTGGGTAGGCAGTTAATAAAACGCGTTTGGCATCGGGGTAAAGCACCGTGGCTTTTTCCAAAAAATCAACACCTTCCATTTCAGGCATCCTTTGATCGCTTACAAACATCGCAACTGATTCGCCTTTGTTTTTTAAAGATTGCAACATCGCTGAGTGTTCATTAGCGGAAGTAGTGCTCAATATTTTATAATCCATCCTGAAGTTAGACTTCAGGTCGCGGCTTGCGGCTCTCAATACCTGAGGGCCGTCATCAATCGAAAAAATAATGGGTTGGTTTTTATCTGCCATAACAATGGGGTCAATTTAAATGTATAAATTATCTGTTAAGAGGGAAACAAACGATAAACTCTGTTCGGCCTGGAATCGAATTGACTTTTACGGTACCGTGATGTTGTTTCATAATGCGCGACACAACGTCCAAACCAAGGCCGGTGCCTTTTCCGATGTCTTTGGTGGTGAAAAACGGATCAAATATTTTTGCTAGTTTGTCTTCCGGAATGCCAGAACCATTATCAATGATGGAGACTTTTACAAAATCTCCTTCCTTTAATGTTTTTATTTTGAGTTTGTTTTTCTCTCTGCCTTCCAACGCATCAATAGCGTTGTCGATGATGTTGGTCCAAACCTGATTAAGTTCACCAACCGTTGCTCTTACCTGAGGTAGCGACAGATCAAAATTCCCAATCACCTCCACTTTTGAGGTTTTGATTTTGTGGCTGAGCATCAGCAATGTATTTCTTAGACCGGAATGCATGTCAGAGAATTGCATATCGCAGGGTCTGCCCATGTGTGTGAAATTTTTTACAGAACTCACTAGGACTGAGATACCTTGCGAAGAATCCTGAATATCTGCAACCATCTTTTCGATAACAAGGTTATTGTTTACCCAGTTTAATACTGACGAAAGCGATTCACCCGGGATTTTATCTTCCATCTTTTTTATATCCACATCGGGAAAAGCAAAGTCAACAAAATTTTCAGCAAGTTCATAGCCGTTGTCGATGCCATAATCATCAAAACAAACTGTTAACTCATCTTCTTTACCAGTGCGTTCCATAAGCGAAAGGATTGGTCTGTTTTTTCTTGCCAACACTTCAAAGAGCTTATTATTTACAGCATCGATTTGTTCGCTGGTCATTTTATTAGAAAGTACTTTTTTGAGAGTTTCAGACTCTAAGTTTAAATGTTTTTTGAGGGAGATTGATCCGCGGACGATAGCAGCTGCCGGGTTATTGAGTTTGTGCGCCAAATCGGCGGACAATTTACCAAGCGCTATCATTTTTTCGTTTTGCTGTGCTAATGCGGTAAAATCCCTCACGCGGGTAGTCATCGCGGACATAAGGGTCTGTGTTAATTCGAAATAACTGGCAATTAGCTGTTGGCTCAGTTCTATCGGCGGGGTCATCACCTGCGAATCTACTACCGCTTGACCATCTGCCCCGGCAATCTTTCCACGCGAAAAAGGCTCGTAACCTGTAATCACGCCTGATTCAGTGTCAGCAATTTCGTACATGGAGCCATTTTGAAAATAAAAGATTTTTATTTTTCCACCGATTATAAAATGGGTGCCAGTGATGAGGGCTTGTTCTTTAAATAGAAAGTTTCCGGCTTTAATTTCGTAGCGTCTCGAATTTTTTACAGGCCAATCTAGTTGATCGAGAGGAACATCTTTGAGTTGTTGATTTGTTTTTAAAATTTCGGCGCCTACGTCTATCATAAAACCTGGATTAAAAAAGATGCAAAAATAATATTTATTTGTAGCGACATGTCGCACACAATCTGCGAAACGCGTCAATAATGTTGCGATGGCGTTAAAAGATCGGGTGACCAACAAGACCTCTAAATCTTTATGCCGAAGGTAGTATGTCGTTTGTTTGTTTTAATTCACCTTGTCATTTGGGCTGTATTTCAGGATTTTTTTGAGATTAAATTTGTGTGTCGTACCAAAAGTAAAAATAATTTAGTCCAGTTATTTTCCTTCGGCGCAACGGCATCTAGGATTCGTTTAGTGGCTTTTGTACTAATTTACAAATCAAGATGGTATAAGAGCCTGCATGAAAAAGGTACAATATCCAATGGTCGTTCTTAGTCAAAATTTAATTTTGAGGGATTTATTTACAAAGAAATACGGGGATCATTTTCCCCTATTATCAATGCGTTGCCTTATAATAAATTTCTTTTAGGTGAAATTCCATCTCTGGTCTAAAAAGATTGATACGCCCCATAGTAACGTTTACCGCGATAGTCTGGTTGATGTAAATCATTTTTTTATACACTTTAAAGTCTTTGGCAATAACTGGTATTGAAAAATTTACTTTGTAAGCATCATATTTTAAATTTCCGCCACCACTTACAACGATACTATTTTCTGTACTAAAAATTGTTATTTCTACTCTTTGCTGCTGGATGTGTTCGTTGAAAAAGATTTCACAATTAACCAAAAAACTTTTTGTGTTTTGTGTGCCTTGGTCAGGAAATTGCTCCACGGGCAATATCGCTTTAAAATACAAGGTAGAATCTAACATATCGTTAACCCAAGCATTGTCTTTATTATTTTCACTTCTAAAATTGCTGAAATCTATTTTGAGGTAAAACTCATTTCTCGTTTCATCATAAAACATAAGGCTTGTGTTGTTGATGGTGAAACAATCTTCTTCATCAAGGCAGGACTCAATACTCGTGTTGGAAGACATTAAATCTTGACTTTTAAAGTTAAGAGCGAGTAAAAGAACAATCAGGATTAAAACGGGTTTCATCTTTCTGTATTTACAAAAGTGCTGCCAACAGCATTTAC
>Ga0105048_10018249_pt1 | contig 10798 bp, 8 predicted proteins | sample MAT05_FD_78382 | JGI IMG/M metagenome (GOLD analysis project Ga0105048, IMG submission 78382) | Freshwater microbial communities from Lake Fryxell liftoff mats and glacier meltwater in Antarctica - MAT-05 | ecosystem: Environmental > Aquatic > Freshwater > Ice > Liftoff microbial mat | place...
AAGGGTAACCATTCCATTATCTTCAAAGTCTATTACTCCCTTGTGATGGCTGTTGCCAATGATGGCTTGTATCATTTGTACATCGCCAAACATCCAATACAACAAATCTATAAAATGACTGAACTGTGTAAAAAGCGTACCACCATCCATATCCCTGGTTCCCTTCCAACTATTGCTGTAATAGTCATTGTTGCGGTTCCAAAAGCAGGAAAGCTGGATGCTTAAAATTTTACCCAGCCGATTTTCTTCCAACAGCTTTTTTACGGCTGCTACGGGTGGGTTGTACCTGTTTTGCTTTACAACAAATAAATGCTTTTTATTATTAGTTGCAGCTTGCAGCATGGCGTTGCAGTCTGCCGTTGTTAAGGCCATGGGTTTTTCGCACAGTACATGCATTCCATTATTGAGTGCTGCTATGGTTTGGCTGGCGTGCAAACCATTGGGAGTACATATTGCTACTGCTGTTGCCTGCGGAAATGCTTGCAACATTTCTTTGTAAGTTGTAAAAGCAGGCACTGAATACATTGCTGCTAGTGCTGCTGCTTTTATTTCATCTATATCACATACAGCTAATAATGTTGCTTGCTGCGCTATTATTGCTGCATGGCGATTGCCAATTCGGCCACAGCCTACTAATAAAAAAACAGGCAGCACGGTGGTATTGGTAATGATTGTGTTGTTTTAATGTATGATAATTTTATTGTTGTCATTTTGATGTTGCGAAAATGTTTTTTTTCCTACTGACAGGGCGCTCCTATGGGTGCTACTGACAGGTCGCTCCTATGGAGCTTTTATTGATAGGTTATTTTTTTTCATTCCTACTACTGACAGGTCGCTCCTATGGAGCTTTTTGGGATTTATTATTTTATGTTTTTTTTCTACTGACAGGTCGCTCCTATGGAGCTTTTTGGGATTTATTATTTTATGTTTTTTTCCCTACTGACAGGGCGCTCCTATGGAGCGTTTATAAATGGGTTGCATCATTTTTTTTTTAAAACTGCAGGGTTTAGTTGCTGTAAAATGTTGCTTAATTTTTGCTTATATGCCTCGTATCCAAAATGCTGTAATAGTAATTTTCTGTCGGGTAAAAACTGATTGGTGTTATTTATTACCGTTTCAATGGCATTACTTACAGCCGCCTTGTTATCCGGATCTACCAAATAACCTAGCTTGCCATTTAACAACGCATCTACAGATCCGTCTTTGTTGCCGGCAATTACAGGAAGCCCATAATACATGGCTTCTATAAATACAATTCCAAATCCTTCTTTTTTGCTTGGCATTACGTACATATCTGCCAGGTTATAATGTTCAGCAATTTCAATATCCATGATGTACCCAGTAAAAATCACATGATCTTTTAGCTGGTTTTTTTCTATAATTATATCCAACCTTACTTTTTCTGCTTCATCGTATCTGCCAATAATCAGGTATTTAATATTTGGGTAAAGAGTTGAAAGATTTTTTAAACAACCCAATACATGGTCGTATCCCTTATACAATTCTTTTGATGATAGCCTTGTGAGGGTTATCAGTACCACATCATGCTGCTTTAATCCATATTTTTTTTGAAGGTCCTTATTTTTTCCCGTTGTAATGGGGGCTGGTAAAAATGGGTCGAGGCAGTTGTTTAATACAAGTACCTTTTTGTCGGATATTTTGGTGATAGCCAAAATAGCATTTTTTGTAAACTCACTTACACAAATTACCCTGTCGCATTTGGTCAACATCCATTTTCTTATAGCAGATAGTGGCTCCCAAACTTCTATACCATGTGCCAATAATACCAGCTTAGTTTGCGGAGATAGCAGTTTAATGATACAGCCTAGCGATAACAAATTAATATGGCTAAGAATAACAATTTTACTATGAATCCCCTTTTGGATAGCTGCTGTTGAAAATGACAATTTCTGTTGATAAAAACCTTTAAATAAGCTGGATGAAATGTATTTTTCATTCACATCAGCAGTTGCATCATACATGGAATAAACCAATATTTCTTTTATAGAGTTAGGAATATAACCATCTGGTATTTTTGCGGCTAATTCATTATGCTTATTACTAATTGCTTTTAAATCGGAAAGAGTTTTACAAACAATTTTGCACACTTTTTCTATACCGCCGGTAGCCGAAAAAACTCTTAAGGTTAAAAATAATACGTCCCTATGCTTTGCCATAATTACTAAGCAGGTAGAGCGTAAAAAATTGCGACCAATGAAGTTCGTTGTTTTTTAATTTTGTATGATAGGCACTAATATCTGTACCGGATGTACTATTATTATATTGATTGTTGCTGAGCCATTTTTTAAACGGAAAAGTAAAACCCATTTTTGGTCTGTTCCACACAATTGGTGGCAGTTCATTTTTAAAAGCATCAATCAATAATTGCTTACCTAATTTTCCACTGTATTTTGTGGCACTTTCTATCTTTAGTGTAAGTTGCATAAACGACTTATCCAAAAAAGGGAGGCGAATTTCTAAGCCATGTGCCATACTCATTACATCTGCATCTCTAAGTAACTGATTTTGCATGTAGAGATTAATTTCCATCCAACTAGCCTGGTTTTGTGGGGTTAAATAGTTAATTTTTTCTAATTGAGGCTGGGTAGATAAAATTTTCCATGTTTCATTTTCGGTACCACCTAAAAATTTTGCAATTTCAGAAGGAATAAATTGTCCTCTTAAAAAAAGATATTTCCCAATAGCTCCATTAATACTTAAATACTCGAGCCGTTTTAATTTTTTGGAATTGGTAAAACGGCCTGTTCTTAATAACGCTGCAGGAATATGCGCTAAGGATAAAGCTGTATTTATTCTTTTAAAAGATGGGTAACCGCCATATAATTCATCGCCCCCTACCCCGGAAAGTACCGCTTTTAAGCCGCTGTCTTTAGCATATTTACTTATAAACCAAGTATTTATTCCATCGCAACAAGGTAAATCCATTGCGTTTATAATGGATGGAAGATTGCTATGAAAATCATTTTCTTTTAGTAAAAACTGCTGGTGATTGCAGGATAATTTATCTTTTAAAGCATCCTGGTATTTTTTTTCAGAGTATGCTGCATCTTCAAAATATAAGGATACAGTTTTTAGTTTTGATTGGTGTTTATTGGCTAAAAGCGCAATAATGCTCGAATCTAGTCCACCACTTAAAAATACGCCAATGGGTGCATCAGAAATAAGGTGTTTTGCAACTGCTTTTTCTAATGCAGTTTGTATTAATGAAACAGCTTGTGCCCGGTCACTAATTTTTTCTAAAAAACTGTAGCGGAAAAATGATGTGGTTTTGTTACTACCCGATTTTAAATCGTATAAAAGATAAGTGCCTTTTTCTAATGGTACAACTTCTTTTAAAGTAGTTATGGGCTCAGGTAAATGACCATAAGCCATTAAGTAAACGGGCCAGTTGTTGTTTTCTTGCTGTAAATGTGGTATAAGCCGCAATGCCCTTACTTCAGATGCAAATGCCAGTCCTTCTTTTGTAACTGCGTAATATAATGGTTTTATACCAGCAACATCCCGTACTAGTGCTACGGTACCATTTTGTTTATCATAAATGGCAAAAGCAAACATACCTTCAAGCCGGTCAAACGCTTTAGTGCCCCAGGCAGCATAAGCTGCCAACAGTACTTCCGTATCACTATTGGTTTTAAATTGAAAACCAATAGCTTTTAAATCGGCCTTTAAAAGAAGGTAGTTATACAACTCTCCATTGTAAGTGATTGCATATCGGTTTTGCTGGTAAAGCATTGGTTGATGACCTGCAGATGTTGTATCAATAATAGAAAGTCTTCTATGGCCAAAACAAAGATGATTGTCTATATCGGTATAAATGCCTTCATCATCTGGTCCGCCATGCTGCAAGGTGGTACACATAGATTGTACCATATATTTTAATTCATCAATTGGGTAAGCGGTACTTAAAATACCTGCTATTCTGCACATTATTATATAAGGATATTGGTGATATTGGAGTTGGTTTTTTTTATTCCTACTATAATTCGGGGAGCACTTCAAATTGTAGCTCCCGATTACAGTCGGTGAGTACATCCTACCGAAGGTTGTCCGTGGTTATTATCTTCACCAAATAGTAAGTGCAACTACAATTTGAAATGCACTCAATCTATGCTTTGCAGTTGAAAACTCTTTACGATTTTAACTGCAAAAGCAGGGTTTAAAAAAGCTATTGCAATTCAGTATACATTGGAATAACTTCCAGGTTTTTTTTATCAAAATTGGCATTGAGGGATACGCCCATACTCTCTATGAGTACCCTTGCTTTGTTACCTGATACCTCAACTAATAAACCCTCGTAATTCATAAAAACACCTTGCTTTACCCTTACTGTTGCATTTATTTTTAACTGTTTTAGCTGTTCTATCTCAACCTCGGTAAACTCATTGAGAAATTTACGGATGGTATCAATTTCCTCCACTCTAATAATGGCTGGCTTATGTAGCCAATAAACAAAATTTAATACACCGTTTATTTTTCGGAGAGCCCATTTCTCCTTTTCATCTACTTTAACAAATACGTAAGATTTAAAGAGGGGTTCCATCACTACTTTTTTCCTATCGCTCCATTGCTTGGTAACTTTATTTAACGGACAGTAGTTTTCGTACCCATGTTCATCTAACAATTTAGCAACTTTTTTTTCCCATCGTGGCTTGGTATATAGTGCATACCAATTAAATATATTATCCGACATTGTATAGCTTCGCTTAGCCTCAGTCACATATAAAATGGAACCGAAGAATAAAAAATGATTTAAATGATTAAAGCCATTGGCTTTTTATCTTGCAAAAATTACAAAGCAATATAGCTTTGATAATGATATATCTTAAACCGACCAATACCAGTAAAATAGTAGTATTAGCCTGCAAATTTACTCTCTTGCTTTTCTTTTAAGCCTGCTCCAAAATCTTTTAAATTTAGCATAAGCCTGTTTGCTATCATCTATAGCATAGCCATACCCATAGCCGTAGCCATACCCATAGCCATAGCCGTACCCATAACCATAGCCTGTATTAATACTACCAAATGAAATACCTCTTTTCTTTAACCCGTTAAATACAATACACATATTATTGAACTTTTTGGTTATGCTCAACTCATTAATCATTCTAATAAAAACCTTAGGTGTTTTATCATGCCGAACCACATATACTGTTACATCACAAAATTCATTTAGCAACTGAGCGTCTGTAACGGGGCCAATAGGTGCTGTATCAAAAATAACGTAATCAAATTCAGATTTTATTCTGCTGATCATTTCTTTGTAGGCAGGCTTTCCTATTAATTCTGTTGGATTAGGCGGAATAGCACCTGCCGAAACAATAAATAAATTTGGGATAGAGGTTTCCTTAATTATTTCTTCGTAAGTAGCCCTGCCTGCAACAAAATTAGATATGCCCGGGTCTCTTTCTACTTTCATCAATTTACTTAGTTTGGGCTTTCGTAAATCCATTTCGAGCAGTGCTACTTTTTTGCCGGTAAGACAAAAACTAATAGCCAAATTGATAGCAATAAAACTTTTACCCTCGCTAGATACACTAGAGGTAACAAGGATTGTTTTGTTTGTTTCGCTTAACCCCATGAAGGATAGATTTGTTCTAAGGGAGCGGAACTGCTCAGCAATTACCGTTCTTTTTCCTTCGCCTATCACTATGGGAGAAGTGGTATTAGCTTGTACAATTTCTCCTACAAAAGGCACGGATGTTTTTTCTTCAATATCTGCCCTAAACAATACTTTACTTTTAAACTGCTCTTTGAGCAATACTAAAAACACTGCAGATAGCAGCCCTACAATAAAGCCGGTAAGATAATAATCTTTAGCAACCGGGCGAATGGGACCATAGCTGCTTGCCTGCTCCAAAACCCTAAGATCTGCGGTTGTAGATGCAGAGGATAGCGCTGTTTCTTCTCTTTTTTGTAATAAGTAAGAATAGATGTTATTTTTAATTACCTGTTGCCTGCTAATGGCTAATAAACCTCTTTCTTTTTCAGGCACCGTTCGCAATAAATTATTACTGGTATTTAATTCGGCCAATACATCTTTCTTTATAGTATTCAGGTTGTTTTTTATGTTAACTAAATTTTCTAAAATATCTGCACGCAGGCGGGTAACTTTATCATTCATTAAAATAGCCGTTTCACTTTTTTCGCCAACCGTTACATTTGTTTTTTCTAATTCATACTCCGATGTATAAAGATTAGATAACAAGACTGATAAAGTACCATCTGTTATTAGATTAAGAGAGGGCACGGTACCAGATTTTTTACCTTTATTTAAGATATATGTTCTTACTTCATTCAGTAAATCAAGTTGCAGGTCTATTTCTCCCTTTTTAACGTCGAGCCCTTGTACTTTTTGAAAATAAATATCGCCTTGTGTACCAAGGCCATACAATGATTGCTGGTTTTTATAAAATTCAATGTTTCGCTCAACACTATCGAGTTGGTTAAATACAAGCCGCAACCTGTCGTCAATAAAATTGAGTGTGCGCCTTGCTATTTGGTTTTTATCATCAATACCTTCTATGTTGTATATCTGAAAAAGTTTTGTAAGAATATCCCTTGCTTTATAAGGCTCCGGGCTTTCAATCTTTACATCTAATACGGTTGATACATTGGATAAGGGAGAAGCTCTCAATGAACCGATAATTTCACCGGCAACAGCCTCCATGGGACGCAACTTTACAAAATAATTTTTGCCTGTTAAATTTTTGGTGTACCGTTCATTTATTAAAAGCTGGTAATGTACATTACCTAATAAAACAGTACTGCCAAAAGAAATGTATTGGTTATTAATATTTACCAACTTTTTTTGCCAATCTATCGTAAAATAAAAGGTGGCATAACTGTAAATGCTATCCTTTTCAATAGCTATAAACTTTAAGGGACTGTTTGCGCCATACAACTCTTCCATCTTTACTTTACCTTCGTTGTAAACTGTTGCATACAAGTTCAAAGAGTCAACAACCTGCATCATTAATCCACTCGATCTTAAAACCAATATTTCATTTTCTACAATCTTTTTTTCGCTAAAAATATTTAGGGCGTCTAATACTTTAGAGTCTCCCCCACCCTTATTAGGATCTTTGAGTAAAACTTTTGCTGTGGCTACGTAAATAGGAATCTGCGATTTTAAATAAACGTATGCTACACTTAAAGCAATGGGAATTGTAAGCGCAAACAGGGGCCAAAAGGGAAGGTATTTCTGCAACAACTGCACAAACACATTGGTTTCCTGTTTTTCTTTAAAAAATTCCTGCTCATTCATAATTGTAGTAAACTATCTTCTAAAAAATACCTGATAAATAATAATAGCTATAGATAAGGTTTGGAAAATTATGGTAGAAAATTGTTGATACCTATCCCTTCTCATTTGCTCCTTTACAATACTTTCATCCTGATTAAGCACCAATATATCGTTGGGCTGCAGGTAGTAATAGGGAGAAGTGAATATGGAATGATCTTCGAGATTTACGTGCCTGAATTGTTTTGTATTGTCCTTTTCACGAATTACCATAACACGTGATAGTTTTGTTACGAGCGTAACACTACCGCTTTGTGCCAATACGTCTATAATTGAAATATGTTCTTCCGGTAAAGGCAATACCTGCTGTTTTCCAATTTCACCCAATACGGTTACAAAATGATTATTAAACGCTATTTCTACTATTGGATCTTTTAGGTAAGGCTCTAAATTTTTTTCCAATATAGCTTTTAATTGCTTTCGGGTAAGCCCTGCCACTTTTACCTTACCCAATTTATGAATGTGAATTTCTCCTTCTGCCGATACCTGAAAGCCTGGTGCCGAACCCTTTGCAGATGCAGAGGCTGAATTATAATAGTCATCTTCCAGCTTATTAATACTGGAGATGGAGATCGATAATATATCATTTTTTTTGATTTGCAGCTCGGCAGGAATATTACTTGTGTTAGAAATGGTAGTATCTCTTGTAATATTTTTAAAATAGCTGCCAGGTTTGGAAATGATACAGGATGACAATAAGCATGCCGCCACTACAAACAGCAGTACGCTGTTTATTGAACGGCTTAATAACTTGCCAAAACCCTCATTAAAAAAAGCGATATCAAAATTTTTACATAACCTAATACAAATTACTGGTGCTGCCTCCGTTACACTAGGCAAATTAGTGTCTGCCAGGGGTAGAAGCCGGATATTTTTAGGTGGAATATTATCCATTTGTATTTTTTGCAAAAATATTGCCATTTGAAGTAAAAATAGTCTCGTAAGTAATTGATAATTAAAATAAAGTGAAATATTTTTTTACTGCATTAATAAATTTACAAAAACCTTGCTTTATGTAATGGATATAATTTAATGCTGACTTTGTATTTACCTGCCCCCAATATATATTTTGAGCGGCATCAACCAACTTAAAACACTATCAAAAAATTTATTGTAATGTAACTTTAAATGCAGCAACTAAAAACGATAATAGTATTTAGTACTTTTTGTAACCACAAAAAAGTAATAAAGAAAAAAATATCTCTCCTGCAGTTAAGATTATTATTTAGATAAATGGTACAGATTTATTTTTCTTTCTGTGCTCATTTGCTTTTTTAATACCATAACCTATGCCAGCGGCAAGCAGAATACTTATTCCTCCATCAATAGGTATAGGTGCATCCGGATCTACAAAATCGTCACCCAACTGTGCATGGCCAGTTAATGGGAGTGAAAGTAATACCATTAAAAAAAGATTGGCTATAATCACCGGAATATAGAGGCGTTTGTTCATCATTTTTACAATTTCAAATATAATACCGCAAATTTAAGCTAGTTTTTGAATTTTGGCAATTCTGTTGATTAAAAGGTATGCTTTGAAACACTCTAAAAATCAATTTGATATAGAACACGTTAAAAAAAATTAAAATAATAAAGCAGAATGTGACTATATATAACTATCGTTAATTTTAATTAATTTATATTAAAATTTAATTATTAAAAACTGTCCATTTGTTAATCAATTAATGCGCATTATACACCTATTTACCATTTAATCAATCAAATAAGTAAAAAATACCAGATAAAACAGGAGGGTAAAGAAAATAAATTGATGGTAAGCAAGTTTAACACATTGAAAATTGATTGAATAGCTTTGAAGCATTTTAGTAATGAAATTTGTATAACTCACTTTACAGTAAGACGAATAAAGTAAAAAAAAAATATTACCACCTAATAAATGCTGCATAAGCTAATTGTAAAATAATAATTAACATACCATACAACATAAATGAGCAAAAATTGTAAGTTTATAGATTATAAAATTCTATTTTGCCATCAAACAAAAATTTAAAAAAATTATTTATGAAACAGTTATTCTCATTCGCCGTTTTGGCATCTATGTTATTTGGTTCCCTTCAGGTTACTGCACAAGATGATAAAAGTAAAAGACCGAGTCCGCCGGCTACGGTAAAAGCAACAATAAGTTCTGGTGCCAGTGTAAGCATCAACTACAGTCAACCATCTATAAAAGGCAGGGTAATAGGAAAAACAATTGAGCCAAAAGATGGAGAAGTTTGGAGAACCGGCGCCAACGAAGCAAGCGTATTTGAAACAGACAAAGCCATTAAAATAAATGGCCAAAATTTACCTGCCGGAAAATATGCCCTTTTTACCTTGGTAAATGATGGGGTTTGGACTGTTATTTTGAATAAAAACTGGAAGCAATGGGGTGCTTACGATTATAAAATGGCTGATGATGCAGTAAGAATAAAAGCCAAAGCAGAAAAAACACCTGCTAATACGGAAAAGTTGACTTTTACTATTGGCACAGATGGTGCAGTACATTTACTTTGGGGCGATAACAACGTGAGTTTTATGTTGATGTAAAGCTTATTTAAAAATAGTAAATGAACAGTAATTACTATTATAAAATGAGGGTTTAAAGAAGCTATATTGTTTCTTTAAACCCTTGTTATTTTATCACAAAAGAGATAGATGCAGAATGCTTTTGTAAGTTGTATGTTGGTACAATAATTAACCCGTTAGTTACTGCATCAATTCTTTAAACCCATAGTATCAGGTGCATTTCAATTGTCGCTCCCAATTTCGAACGGTGGGGGATACTATACGAGTTTAAATAACGTTTGGTGTTTACCGTACCATCAGGTGCTGCCTCAATTTGAATTACACCCCTATTTTCTTACTTAAAAAAATTACTTTTACAGCATGGCAGAACTTTCTATGCAAGATGCCTTGCAGCAATTTTTAAAAAACAGTCGCCTTAAAAGTGGCATACAAGCATTACAAATAGAAGATGTTTGGGAGAAAATAATGGGGAAAACTATAGCTAAATACACAGATAAAATCACCATTATCAACCAGGTTTTATATATACAATCGCAAGTTGCACCGCTTAAAAATGAGTTGATGTACCAAAAAGCAAAGATTATTGAAAGGGTAAACGAAGAACTTGGCGAAGCTGCTATTAAAGATGTGGTAATAAAGTGAAGGCTACATTTTTACTCTTGGGTCTATTAGGCCATAAATATAATCTGCCAGCAAATTGATAACAATAAAAAAACAGGCGCTTACCAAAACCGCCCCCATCACAACGGGATAATCTAATTTGCCCAACGCATCCACCGTTATTTTGCCAATCCCTTTCCACCCAAAAATATATTCCACAAAAAATGCACCTGCCAACAATTCTGCAAACCAGCCGGTAATGGCTGTTACTACTGGGTTTAAGGCGTTTCGTAACGCATGCCGTATAATAATGGTTTGCCGGGTAAGTCCTTTGGCATAAGCGGTTCTAAT
>Ga0105048_10018252_pt1 | contig 10796 bp, 6 predicted proteins | sample MAT05_FD_78382 | JGI IMG/M metagenome (GOLD analysis project Ga0105048, IMG submission 78382) | Freshwater microbial communities from Lake Fryxell liftoff mats and glacier meltwater in Antarctica - MAT-05 | ecosystem: Environmental > Aquatic > Freshwater > Ice > Liftoff microbial mat | place...
GCCGATCATCGCCTGGAGGCTGGCCCGTGCCTCTTCGTAGCTGCCGATGGTCGCCACCAGCTTGTCGCGCATCAGGTTGGTAAAGCGGGCGGTCTCGCCGATCTCGTCGGTCCCGTACCGCTCGATTGGCGGCGTCACGGGCGTAACCTTCACCGTCAGGTCGTTTCGGGACATCGCCCCCAACGCCTCGGCCAGGGCCGTCGCACAGCGCTCGGTCAGCGACTTCAGCGTCGTCTGCACCTGCTGAACGCCTTGGCTGATGCCTCTTGCGATGAAGAAGGCTACCCCGAGTCCCACAACAATGGCGGCCACAATGGTCGACATCACAACCAGATTGGCCATGTTGCCGTCGCTTTTTTCTGCCTGGACGACGGCCGCCATTCGCTCCGCCTTCAGCGTGACGAGTTTGTCAATGGTGGCCACGAATCGAGCAGTCGGCTCGGCAATGGCTGGGCCCTGTAGGAGCTCGAATGCAGCCTTGTTGTCGTCTTTCGCTGCAAGATCAAGTACCTTCTGGATCTCGGGGCGGTAGGCTGCGTAGGCCGCCTTGAGGTCGGCCAGCACGGCTTTCCCCTTGTCCGTATAGAGGAGGCCTTCGAGCGCTCTGATGTTCTCCTGGAGGCCGCGGTCCTCGTCACGGAAGCTTGCTAGCGCCTTGGCGTTCGCGTCGCCTTCGGCGAGAATAAGCTGGCGGACATCGCGCTGCATCACATGGAACGCATCCTGGGCGTTCAGGACCGCGATAATGCCAGGCGTTTCGATGTCGGCGATGTCGTGAATGGCAGCCGCCGACTGACCCAGATAGTAGATCCCGAGCCCGCCAACGATGGCGAGCAACACCAGCACGGCGCCGAAGCCGCTGAACAGTTTGGCGCGAATCCCCATTCGCATAGTTGTTCTCTCCTTGACCACGAGAATGAATCGTGATGCAGACCGCTCCGCGCCACGAATGTGAGATGCGGCTGACAACCGCAAGTTCGATCAGTGTCGTCGTTTCGTGCGGATTCACCAGAGGTGGCTGACCTTCGCCGCAGAAGGTTCACGAATCGCGATGAAAAACCGAGGCTGATCCGGTCACACCTACGTAGCCACGACCGCTGCAGCATGCGGTGTCAGACCACGCGGGTGAGGCGTCGCGGCTGACGTGCGGGGTTGCGGTGCTTCGCAGGCTGCGGTTCAAGGTCGTCCTCCAGGTCGAGCTTGAGCCGCGAGACGACGGTTTCGAGACCCTCGGCGATCTGGGCCAACTCATCGGCCTGCGCTGTGATCTCTTCCACCTGCGCCATCATCTCTTCGGCTGCGGCCGAGACCTCCTCGGTGGCGGCCGAGTTCTCCTCAGCTACGGCCGCAATCGACTGCACAGACGACGCAACTTGACTGGCTTGAGCCGCCATCTGCTCTGTTGCCGCAGAACTCGATTGCACGACCCTGCTAATCGCGTGTACTGCGGCCATCATGCGCCTCGCACCGCTGTCCATCTGACCGGCCGATGCGGTGATGCTCACCACCTGGGAAGCAGTCGAATCGACGCTCCCGAGGATCTCGCCCAGCGCCAGACCCGCCTGATTCGATGTGGTCGAGCCGTGCTCGATGCGCTGCGATCCAGCGGCCATCGCGCGCACAGCCTGTTCGGTGCCAGTCTGGACGTCACGGATGAGTTCGGTGATCGCTCGGGTCTCACGCTGCGAACGCTCCGCCAGTTTGCGGACCTCGTCGGCCACGACAGCAAAGCCACGCCCATGTTCGCCAGCCCGCGCCGCTTCGATGGCCGCGTTGAGCGCCAGCAGGTTGGTTTGCTCGGCGATGTCGTCGATGGTCTCAACCACGGCGCCGATCTTCTCACCGAGCCGCCCAAGAGCAACAATCGTGTCTGCAGCCTCGCCGACGACGGTCTTGATCTCGGCCATTGCCGTGACCGTGTCTCGAACGGCAGTGCCGCCGCGCTCGGCTGATGTCCGCGCCTGGTCGCTCACCGACGACACCCGGTCGGCGTTTGCCACGACCTGCTGCACGCTGGTTGCCATCTCGTCGGCGGTGGAGACGGCGGCATCAGCCTGGCGAGCCTGGTCCGCTGTTCCAACCGCGATGCTGTTGATCACCTGCGTCAGTTCGTCGACAGCCTGACTTGAGGTGAGGGCCGCCCGACTCGTCTCGACAGCGCCGCTCGCCACATTTTGCATGGCCGCCGCGACCTGCTGGACAGCCTGGCTCACCTGGCCGACTGCATCACTCAACTGCGTACTCACCCGAGCGACCTGTCGGCTCGTGCGTGCTGCCTCCTTCAGCGTTCCGACAAGGACGGCCTTCATCTCCGACCCATGCTCCGACAGATCGTGCTCTGCCCTCCCAACCTCGATCTGCTCGAGGTCAACGCCAGCAGTCGCCAGGTAGTCAAAGAAGAATGCGTCCATGATGGCCTGGATGTCGTAGTTGAAGACCGTGAAGATCGCGCGCTCGGCCTTTTCGCGGAGCCCGGGGCGCATCAGAAAGCTTCGCTTCAGGTACGTGCGAACAAGATCCTGATAGACGCCGTACGAGCCGACGTACCACTTCAGCGGCAGATCGATCTGGTTGTGGAGTCGGCCGACCTTCAGCCGCCGTTCGAAATACTCGGTGCCGAATCGCCCACCCTGCGCCGCCTCCTCGAAAATCTGGCGGAAGTAGCCGGTCTGTGCCTGTTCCAGGTGCTCACGTAGTTGTTTGATCGGGAAGTTCGACCTGGCCGCAAAGGACTCGAAGAAGGTCCGCGTGCCTGGGTGCTGAAACTGATGGTCGTAGAACTCGCGTGCGATGGCTGGTGCTACGCGTTGGCCCCATGCTGCCAGCGAACGAAGGACCGCGATGTCCTTCTCGGTAAACCGAAGCAGTGCCTTCCGAAGAGCAAGGTTCTGGTCGTTGATGCGATACTGCGACGTCAAGGTCTCCAACGCATGCGCTCCTATCGAACGATCCATGAATGCGACAGCCCTTGTCGCTCCGGCCTAGCGTTCAATGCCTCCGTGGGTGTGCCGCGATCCGGCGTTTAGCGACCATTGACGAATGAGCTGACGTGAGGCTCGACCGCGCATCGGTCGAGTGACCAGGTGGCAACGCCTCCGGCGAAAGCGAGCGGCGAAAGCACGGCCATATCGCCGCTGAACGGCACGGCCCAATTGCCAGTCGGATCCCTCCTCCCCTTCTGTCCATCGACGGGAACCAGGGCGGTTCATGCCCCCACGACGCTGCGGGTGCTACCGTGTAGAGGTCGGGCTCAGCTTCCCCACCGAGCCGGCCCCTATGCAAACCAACTTTGCGCTGCCATGTTTTGGGACGCCCAATGGCTTGAAATCCCAAAATCCTGATGGAAACCTGACGTCGTGGCACCCTGTAGCCCCCCGCAATCGGCGGGGCTAACTGGAAAAGGACGATGGCGACTCATCGACGCTGCGGGAAGTGGGGCGAACGAACGCGGTCGACGACCATCTCGAAGACGAGGACGACAGCCCGCCGCCCGTCCCTCGTGACAGACATCTTGTCATCGCACTCGCCGAACTGGTCGCCAACTTCGAGACGTCCCCCGCACCACCGTGCAGGAGCGGAACTGCAGCAGCAGCACGTACTTCTTTCGCGTGGCCGCCGGCAGTGGGCTGGTGCGCCATTGCCAGCGCGTCATCGTCGACGATGACGGGCTCGCGTCGCACGGCAGCCAGGCCGTTGAGGCCGTGGTACTCACGCTGGACGCGCCCCACTAGCGCAACGGGGTCCGAGGAGCTTACGGTGGTGAGTGTCCGGTCCTCGGGGCTCCTGCGCAGGCACTCGCTGTGATCGGCACCGGCGATCCGAACGGCTGGTGTGGCGAACTCTGCCAGCAAGCGTTGGTGATTGATCTCGGCGGCCAGCCACTCGGCAACCGCGAGCAGCGCGATCCGGGTCTGCAATCTGTCAGTGACCTTCTGGGTGGGCCGTTCACGTGCAGCCTCGGCGGCTTTCCGCGCGCTGAGATCACGGATCGAGATCGTGGTGTACCGCTGGCCATCAGCACCGGTGAAGATCGTCGTCCAGATGTCGGCTGGGAAGACGGTGTTGTCAGGGTAGCGACACGCCAACTCACCACGGAAGCTGCCGGTTCCTTCCCGCTCGGCGACGGCCTGCACCACGGGTGGGTCGGTTGGGCCGAGAATCCTCGCCCGTCCATCACGCCGCAGGTCGTCCTCGCTTCGACGTACGGGCGTGCAGGCCACCGGGTTCGCATGCAGGATGCGGCCATCCGGCGAGCCGAGCAGGATAGCATCCTACGCAATGTGTACGGCCGGCCATGCCGAACGCGTCGGCGTCAGGTGTGGCAGGCACCCCGGCCCGCCGCTCGGCTGGTGTGCACCCTGAAAGCGACCCCCTCACTCACCGTCAAACTTCGCTCACTTTCCAGAGGTACACTCGCAGATGGTTCAGGCACGCATGGCTCGGTGCCGGTGGCTATGCACTCCGGCCGTCGTCTACCATGTCACAAGACGTGACAAGCGACGGCTGCGATGCGGCGCCGACCTGGATGCCGACGCGGTCTACCACGCTTCTCCTGGGGAGGATCGCATGGCTATCGCCGCCGAAATGGCTGGCCTGACCCGCGAACGCATGATGGACATGTTCCGAAGCATGGCACAGATTCGGGCGTTCGAGTACCGCGCCTACGAGCTGTATCGCGAAGGCGTCATGCGCGGCACCACGCACGCGTACGTTGGCGAGGAAGCCATCGCCGTGGGCGTCTGCTCGGCGCTGAATCAGGACGACACCATCACCAGCACCCATCGCGGCCACGGCCACTGCATCGCCAAGGGCGGCGACGTAAGCATGATGATGGCCGAGTTGCTCGGCAAGGAGACCGGCTACAGCCACGGCAAGGGCGGTAGCATGCACATCGCCGACATCGACAAGGGCATCCTCGGAGCGAACGGCATCGTGGGCGGCGGCATGGGCATCGCCACCGGAGCAGGACTCTCGGCCAAGCTGCTCGGCAATGGCAAGGTCAGCGTCTGCTTCTTCGGCGACGGCGCGCTGAACCAGGGCATCTTGCACGAGTCGATGAACCTGGCGGCCATCTGGAAGCTGCCGGTCATCTTCATCTGCGAGAATAATCAGTTCGCCATGTCGGCGCGCGTGCAGCAGATGACTGCGGTCGAAGACCCGTCCATCCGCGCGGTGGCCTACGGCATCCCCGGCTCGAACGTGGACGGCATGGACGTGCTGGCCGTGTTCCGCGCCGCCACTGAGGCCGTCGAGCGCGCCCGCGCCGGCCAGGGGCCGAGCTTCATCGTCGCCACCACCTACCGCTTCCTGGGCCACCACGTGGGCGACCCGCTGAACTACCGCACCAAGGAAGAGGTTGACCCGTGGCGCGAGAAGGACGCCATCGAGAAGCTGCGGCACTATATGGTGGACAACCACGTCGCCACCGAAGAGGAAGCCGCCGCCATCGAGGCCGAAGTGCAGGCGAACGTTGACCAGGCGTCCACCGCCGCGAAGGCCGCCCCCGACCCCGACAAGTCGATCCTGATGGACCACATTTACGCGTAACGCGCCGGGAGAGAGATCATGGCACTAGCAGCGGCCCCGGCGACGACCGGGACCAAAGTCATGACGTATGCGGAGGCGCTGAACGAGGCCCTCCGCGAAGAGATGCGCCGCGACCCCACCGTCTTCGTGATGGGCGAGGACGTAGCCATCTGGGGCGGGGGCGGCGTCTTCGGCGTCACCAAGGGGCTGGTTGAAGAGTTCGGGCCGGACCGCATCCGCGACACCCCGATTTCGGAGTTGGTGATTGCAGCAGCGGCGGTTGGCGCGGCAGCCACGGGCACCCGTCCGGTCGCCGAAATCATGTACGTGGACTTCATGGCGCTGGCGATGGAGCCGATTGTCAATCAGGCGGCCAAGATGCGCTACATGTTCGGCGGCAAGATCACGCTGCCGATGGTCATTCGTGCTCAGGAGGGCGCCGGTCGCGGCAACGCGGCCCAGCACAGCCAATCGCTGGAAGCGTGGTTCGCGCACATCCCCGGCCTCAAGGTCGTCGTGCCGTCCACCCCGGCCGATGCGAAGGGCTTGCTCAAGACCGCCATCCGCGACAACAATCCGGTCATCTTCCTTGAGCACAAGGTCTTGTACTTCACGAAGGGCGAGGTTCCGACCGACGAGAACTTCACCATCCCGTTCGGGGTGGCCGACGTGAAGCGCGAGGGCACCGACGTGACGGTGGTGGGCATCCACACCCAGGTACTCGAAGCGCTGAAAGCGGCCGAGGAGTTGGAGAAGGAAGGCATCAGCGTCGAGGTCATCGACCCCCGCACGGTCTCACCGCTGGACGTGGACACCATCGTCACGTCGGTCAAGAAGACCGGCCGGCTGGTCGTGAGCCATCAGGCGGTTGAGCAGGGCGGCGTCGGTGGCGAGATCATCGCCCGCGTCGTCGAAGCGGCGTTCGACTACCTGGACGCGCCGCCACAGCGCGTCTGCGGCAAGAACGTCCCGCTGCCGTACGCGGAAGCGCTTGAGCGAGAGGCGCTGCCGTACAAGGACGACATCATCGCCGCCATTCGCCGGATCATCTAGGGCGGGTGCTGGGTTCTGGGTGTCAGGAGGTGCGGGCGCGGGCGACTGCGCTGCCGCCGCTCCCCTGACACTCCGGACTCGTCCCCCGACACGCCCATCCCATGCAAATCTACTGGTTCGGTGCCCTGCTCTTCGGCATCATCATCGCGCTGTTCGCGGTGCAGAACTCGTTGCCCATCACCATCCGCTTTCTCTGGTTCAGCGCCGAGGGCGTGGCCGTCTCCGTGCTGGTGATGATCTGCGCGGCACTCGGGGCGATGGTGACACTGATGTTCGGGCTGGGCCGGGAAGTGCGGCTGCAATGGTCCCGGCGATCGGTGCGGCGCACGGCCAACGCCCTCGAAAAGCGCGTGGCCGAGCTTGAGAAGACCATCGAGCAGTTGACCATCGAGAAGGCCGTGCTGCAAACGCAGGTCGATTCCCACAACGCCAGTGCGGGCGACCTGCCGCGCTACGAGGCCGTTCCGGTCAGTCCGCCGCCGGTGGGACCGGCTGACGAACCGCCCGCCCTCCAGGGCCGCACCCCGCCTTTCTGACGGCCGCCTGCCCTCCTGGGCCACTAGGCCGGGCCGAGCAGCGGCGCTTCGATGCGCCTGCTATGTGGCTGCGGCCCATCGAGCGCGCGGTCAAGGTTGAACGCCGCGCTGATGAGCGCAAGGTGCGTGAACCCCTGCGGGAAGTTGCCAAGTGCCTCCGCTGACGGCCCGATCTCCTCGGCGTACAGCCCGAGCGGGTTCGCGTAGGTCAGCATCTTCTCGAAGGTCAGGCGGGCCTCACGCAAATGCCCCGCTCGCGTCAGCGCCTCGACCCACCAGAACGTGCAGATCGAGAATGCCCCTTCCGCGCCGTACAGGCCGTCCGGCGCAGAATACGCAGGGTCATAACGGTACACCAGACTGTCACTGACCAGCAGCTTGCGCGTGGCGTCGATAGTGCCCAGCATGCGCGGATCGGTCGGGGCCACGAACTTGACGAGCGACATCAGCAGGTTGGCCGCGTCCAGGTAGGGCGCTCCGTAGTACTGCACGAACGCCCCGACCTTCGGATCGTACCCCTTTTCCATGACCTCTTCGTAGATGGCCGTGCGCGCGTGCTCCCAGCGGTCGCGCGGAAACGGCAAGCCGCGCTTCGTCGCCATCCGCACCGCTCGGTCAAAGGCAACCCAGCACATCATCCGCGAGAACACGAAGTGCTGCCGGCCGCCGCGCACCTCCCAGATGCCATCGTCGGGCTGCTGCCAATTGTCGCACAGCCAGTTCAGCATCCAGGTCAGCGTTTGCCACACGTCGTACGAGATTGGTGCGCCGTACTTGTCGTAGAGGTAAATGGCGTCCAGTAACTCGCCGAAGATGTCCAGTTGGAATTGGTCGGCGGCAGCGTTCCCCAGTCTGACCGGCCCAGACCCTCGGTACCCTTCCAGGTGCTCAAGGATCTCTTCCTTGATGTCGTTGGAGCCGTCCACGCGGTAGACCACCTTGAGCGACTTGCCGGACGCCAGATCCAGACATTTCGTCGTCAGGAAGTCGATATACCGCGCGGCCTCCTCAACGAACCCAATCCGAATGAACGCGTAGACGATAAAGCTGGAATCTCGGACCCAGCTATAACGGTAGTCCCAGTTGCGCGGCCCGCCGATGGCTTCCGGCAAGCTCATGGTCGGCGCAGCGATGATTGCGCCGGTCGGGGCATAGGTCATCAGCTTGAGTGCCAGCGCCGACCGCGCCACGTGCTCGCGCCAGCGGCCACGGTAGGTGGACTTGGCCAGCCAGCGCTGCCAGAAGTCCACGGTGCGCTGCACCATGTGGCGCAGCGTAATCGTCGGGGGTAGGCTCATGCGCGGGTGGTGCCCCTCGACCCACTCCAGCACGAAGCCCACCCACTCGCCTTCGTGGATCGTGAACCGCGCCCGTGCCACGCCATCCTCGATGGTCAGCGGCACGCTCGCCAGCAGGCTCACGAGTTCCGGCTTCCCGGTGTCGGCGGAGAACAGGCAGCCGTGCTGCACCGCGCGGACGGCGTGGGGGGCACGCGCGTAGTCAAAGGCTGGCTGACACAGCACCTCGACCTCGACGGAGCCGCGCACGCCATGAATGACACGGACAAGGTCGTGGGCCAGCGCCGCCGTGCCCTGTTCGTCGGCCTCGATGGGCATACAGTCGTACAACTCGGCCACGCCACCAGGGGTCACAAACCGGGTGATGAGGACGTTTGTGTCCGGCACGTACAGCTGGCGGGTGGTGCCCTCGCCGCACGCACTGATCCGAAAGCGCCCGCCCTTCTGGTCATCCAGGATGGCGGCGAACAGCGACGGCGAGTCGAAGCGCGGCAGGCAGAGCCAGTCTATCGAGCCGTTCCGGCCGACAAGCGCCGCCGTGTGCAGGTCGCCAATGACGCCGTACTGGTCAATCGGTAGGTATCCCACGCCGTCCCCCGCGCCACGGTGCGGCACCCTCGGTGGGCCGCCCAGCACGATCATGATGCACGATCCATGCTATCCTGCGTCCCTGACGCCGTGTTCGGCGACGGCGCACCGATCTTCCCACACTGGTCATCTGTGCTGGAGGTTCCCGATGCCCCGCCTCCGACTGCTCGGGTCACTGTTGGCGCTCGTGCTGCTCGTTGTTGCCTGCTCCGCGCCTGCCGCTCCTGCGGCCCCGCCCGCCAAACCGACCGAAGCCCCGAAGCAAGCCGAGAGCAAGCCGGCTACTGCGCCGTCGCCGGCCGCAAGCAGCCCGTCGGCTTCGCCAGCGGGCGGCTTGCCCCCCGCACCTTCTCCGACTGCTGCCTCCCCGGCCACGTCGCCGGCGGCCAGCCCGGTTGCCGCTGCCGCCGCACCATCCGGCAAGCGCCTGCGCGTCGGCCTCGTCACCGACGTGGGCAAGATCGACGACAAGAGCTTCAACCAATCAGCCTGGGAGGGCGTCCAGCGGGCGCAGCGCGAGCTTGGCGCTGAAGTCAAGTTCCTGGAGACGACGGACCCGAAGGACTACGCCAAGAATATCGACCAGTTCGCCCAGGACGGCTACGACGTGATCGTGACCGTCGGCTTCGCCATCGGGCAGGCGACCCAGGAAGCGGCCGTCAAGTACAAGAACGTCAAGTTCATCGGCGTGGACCAGTTCCAGGAGAAGCCGGCCGACAACGTGGCCGGCCTGATCTTCGACGAGGACAAGGCCGGGTACCTCGCCGGTGCGCTCGCCGCCCTGCTCACGAAGTCGAACGTCGTCGCGGGCGTCCTCGGTACCGATCTGGTGCCGCCGGTCGTCAAGTTCGGCAAGGGGTACGAGGCCGGCGCGAAGGCTGTAAAGTCCGACGTGCGGGTCATCATGGCCTACCACCCTGGCGGGCTGGCGCGCGGCTTTAGCGACCCGGACTGGGGCAAGGCCACGACGACGCAGATGATCCAGCAGCAGGCCGACGTGATCTTCGGCGCAGGCGGCAACACCGGCAACGGCGCGCTGCTCGGGGCGCTGGAGCGCAATGTGCTGGCGATTGGCGTGGATACCGACCAGTGGGAGACGCTGCCCCAGGTGCGGCCGGTGCTGGTGTCCAGCGCCATGAAGTTGATCACGCCGGGCGTCTTCGACCTCATCAAGACCCTGGGCGACGGCTCGTTCAAGGGTGGCAACCAGACCGGACAGGTCGGGTTGGCCCCCTTCCACGACAACGACGCGAAGGTGCCAGCCGCCGCCAAGACGCGCCTGCAAGAGATCGACGCCGGGCTGAAGAACGGGTCGATCCGCACCGGCGTCACGCTCCCCTGATGCGCCGTTGCCCTCACCCCCTGGCCCCCTCTCCCGCCAGCGGGAGAGGGGGAAACGCGGCCTAGCGCCATGCAGCGCGGGGCGCTAGGCCAGACGCTGCTGGTGCAGGTACTGGCCGTCCTGACGGGGCTGGCTGCCGGTGCGCTGTTGATCTGGCTGTCTGGTGGCGACGCACTGCTGGCGTACGGCGGCCTCTGGGAAGGGTCGTTCGGGAAACCGGCGTCCATCTCCGAGACGCTCGTCTGGGCCACGCCATACATCCTGGCTGGGCTGGCGGTCGGGCTAGCGTTCCGAGGCGGCCTGTTCAACATCGGTGCTGAGGGGCAACTGAGCGTTGGCGCGCTGGCGAGCGCCTGGGTCGGCTATGCCGTGCAGGGCGTTCCGTGGCCCCTGCACCTGCTGCTGGCGCTGGTGGCCGGCGTCGCGGGCGGGGCGGCCTGGGCGGGTATCGCC
>Ga0105048_10018253_pt1 | contig 10796 bp, 3 predicted proteins | sample MAT05_FD_78382 | JGI IMG/M metagenome (GOLD analysis project Ga0105048, IMG submission 78382) | Freshwater microbial communities from Lake Fryxell liftoff mats and glacier meltwater in Antarctica - MAT-05 | ecosystem: Environmental > Aquatic > Freshwater > Ice > Liftoff microbial mat | place...
ACCATGGCGGTAAAGTTTTATGTTCATCGTTTGGATAAATCGGCATTGCATTTCGTGAGGACACGACTGCAGCACTTCGACAAAGGTCTTGCAGCGTGACATCAAATGTAATTATTTCCCCTTGCGTTTCGTGAGGACACGAACCACGGCGGCTATGGCCCAAGAGTATAGATTTAGCACGTAAAAACAACTTCTATGACGAGGCCAACATGATGGAAATACACCGAGTTTTCGTATCAATATCGACAAGCTTTAGAGAACCACATCTTCTGCCTGCATATTCCTGCACCACCTTCCAGATTTACCACCAAAATTCTTCTCCCTGTTACACTAGGTATTATATTTGCCGACATTATAATTTAATACTCAATGCTTAAAATAAAATTCGGGACCGATGGATGGAGGGCCATTATTGCTCAGGAATATACAGTACAGAATGTGGCCAGAGTGGCAGAAGCGACCGCCGTTTGGCTTCTACGAAAAAGCGCTAATCCAACCGTTGTGATTGGCCATGATTGCCGCTTCGGTGGCGCCTTATTTACAGAAGCAGTGATCAAGGTATTTTGTGCCAACAATGTGAAGGTTCTGACACCAAAAAGTTTTGTGAGCACACCTATGATCTCCTTTGGAGTTCTTACCTATAAGGCGCAACAAGGGGTTGTAATTACGGCCAGTCATAATCCGCCATCGTATAACGGATACAAGTTAAAAGGTGCCCATGGTGGCCCTACTCCTCCCGATCAGATTACTGAAGTGGAAGCATTAATTCCAGATCACGAAGTAGAAATAAAAGGCGACCTCAAGGAATATGAAAATGCAGGTTTACTGAAGTATGTTGATGTTGAAAAAGATTATGAAGAATACTTATTGACAAAGTTTGATATTCCGGCTTTGAATCAATCGCCGTTTAAGATGGCGTATGACGCGATGTTTGGAGCCGGTCAGAACGTGATGCGACGTTTATTTCCGAAGGCTATTTTTTTGCATTGCGAAGAAAATCCTTCCTTTAAAGGGATTGCGCCCGAACCTTTACATAAGAATTTACTTGAGTTAGCAGAAACGATGCGTACCACTCCCGAATTAAAGTTCGGGTTGGCAAATGACGGAGATGCAGATCGAATTGCCTTGTATGATGAGGATGGTAAGTATATTGATTCGCATCATATCATTCTATTACTGATCCATTATCTTTTCAAATATAAAAAACTGACGGGCAAGGTGGCTATTGCGGCTTCCACTACGCTTCGTGTAAATAAAATGTGTGAGAAGTATGGCTTGCCTTGCGAAGTGACCCCAATCGGGTTTAAATATATCAGCCAGATAATGATGAACGAAGATGTACTAGTAGGAGGTGAAGAAAGTGGCGGGATTAGTGTTAAAGGACATATTCCTGAACGTGATGGTATCTACGACGGACTAGTGATTTACGAATTCATGAATGCAACAGGTAAGTCATTAAAAGAACTGTGTCAGGAAATTTATGAGGTAGTTGGAAAATTTTATTATGAACGCGCAGATCTTCATTTGCAAGAAAGTGAGAAACAACGCGTTATTCATGAATGTAAGCAGGGAATAAGCTTTTTTGGTAAGTATCAGGTTGTTGATACCAACCTGATTGACGGCTTCAAATATGAGCTTCCTAACGATTGCTGGACGATGATTAGAGCGTCTGGAACAGAACCTTTATTAAGGATCTATGCGGAAGGGAATACTGAGGAGGAGGTTCTTGATATACTACAAACAGTAAGAGGGACCTTAGGGGTTTAGCAGAAGTTTATTCCCTGCCCAAATATTTAATACCCACGATACATTATAGATTGTCCACTGAAAACTAATTGAAGGCAATGTTTGTCGGTATTATACCAATTATACACCAGATATTAATAGCAAAAGGGATAAATAAACCGGCTCAGTTAAAGGGGGCCGGCTTTATTATAAAGTCTATTTTGTGATTATAAAGTAAACTCTGAGCAGTCTATGGATCGTTTTGTCCTCTTCTCTCTCACTAAAAAAGAGGCTGCCTATTACAGACAGCCTCTTTCGCTTTATTATAATAAATCCTGATTAATCATTCTTTCTTACTTTCTCTACGAAGGTAAGTTTGTTATTTTCAAAGATCTGAACAGTATAGATTCCACTAGCCACTTCTGACATGCTTATTGTCATTTTGTTCATTCCGGCATTTGATTTAGAAATAACCTGTTTAACAGTTCTTCCACTCATATCAAGAATTTTCACAACTGTGTTTACTGATTCATTTGTGAATAGATCGATGTTCAATGCATCTGTCGTTGGATTAGGATAGATAGTTACTGTGTTACCATTGGCAGCCCAGATCAAATCAACTACTTTAGATTCGTACGACATTTGACCATCCATATCAACTTGTTGAAGTCTGTAGTAGTTATGACCTATAGCTGGTTGAAGATTCTCCGCTGTATAATTGATAGTAACAGTACTGTTTCCACCAATTGCCTTAGAATCTACTTTAGCTAGCTTAGTAAAGTTGATACCATCTGTGCCATATTCGAGATTAAAGTAATCATTATTCTGCTCGGCACTTGTTGTCCATTCAAGGATATCCATTGAATTTCCTTTATGTCCAGTAAAGCTTGTCACAGTAGCTGGTAATGGAACGTTGTTAGGATTACATGCATGGAAGTAGAAACCACCAAATCCTGATACAGGAATGGTTACTTCCCATCTTGCTGCCGCTGCATTCCAAGTAGCTGTTACTGAATGAACTGTGGTTAAACCACCCGGCGCACCAGGTAATACTGTCTGAGGAACTTGAGAGATACATAATGTTGCTAAATCACCATTAACCGGGGAAACAGGAACTGAGATCTGAGGGAAAGTACCTGCGTTTGCGTTATAATCATTGAAATCATCATTAGTTAGATACAATGTCAAGGTTGCAGCTCCAGGGTTATCAGCACTGATTGTATAGTAACGGGCAAAATAAGGTTGAGTGTTATAAACCGGAACTGTACCTGCCACAATTGCACAAGCATTTACATTTCCGAGGACATTACCACCAACTGCATCTTGTATTGTTGCGATCATTTTACAAGCAGGGTCAGTAAATGAAATCGTTGTACCATCTGCTTGGGTTAATGCCTGACATTCAGTACCTGCAACAGATGATGCGTTTCCAACTGTTGTATTAACAAGATCACTACTTGAAGTAACTGTTAAGTTTAATGTGATAGAGCTATCGCAACCTGCTGTGTTTAAGAAAGTCGCGGTATATGTTCCTGAAGCGGTGTATGTCGATCCATTGGCAGACCATGTATACGTATTACATGAAGATGCTGTTGTAGGCGTATTGATGGATGGTGTGTTAATTGTCAGGTTCAAGGTGTTAGAACTGTTACAACCAGCTGTATTTATATATGTGAATACATATATTCCACTTGTGGTATATGTGACTCCATTAACAGGCCATGTATAGGTAACGCATGCACTCTGAGATACAGGAGTATTAATTGTACCATTATTGATAGTAAGGTTAAGAGTTTCAGTACTTAGACATCCTGTGGCATTCAGATAAGTATGAGCATATGTTCCTGATACTGTGTAGGTTAGGCCACTTGAAGCCCAGCTGTATGTATCACAAGCAGTAATACTCACTGGAGGAGATACTGTACCAGAATTAATTGTAAGAATAATCACAACTGTACTATCACAATTTGCAGCATTTAGGAATGACGCACTATATGTACCGGAAACACTATACGTCAATCCATTCACAGCCCACACATATGTATCACATGCAGCCAATGAAATTGGTGTATTTACAGAACTATTATTAACTGTCAGATCCAATGTTCGAGTACTATCACATCCTGCCGCATTTAAGAAACTTGCAGTATATGTTCCTGATAAGGTATATGTAAGACCATTCGCAGACCAGTTATATGAATTACACGCTGTTGCTATTGCGGTTGCATTGACACTACTTGCGTTAATAGTCAGGTTTAATGTATAGCTGCTATCACAACCTGCGGCATTGAGAAAGGTTGCTGTATATGCTCCGGAAGTTGTATATGATAAACCATTAGCAAGCCATGTATAAGTATTACAAGCTGTAGCTGAGATAGGTGCATTAATTGTACTTTGATTTAATGTTAGATTTAATGTACGGCTACTGTCACATCCTGCAGCGTTGGTGAATGAAGAAGAATAGCTACCAGAGGCGGTGTATGTCACGCCATTTACTAACCATGTAAATGAATTACAAGCCGTAACTGTTACTGGAGTATTAACAGAAGAGTTATTAATAGTCAACGTTAATGTTACTGTACTATCACAACCATTCGCGGCAAGTAACGTTGCTGTATATGTTCCAGACAACGAATAACTCACACCGTTTCCAATCCATGTGTATGAATTACATGCTATTGCAGATACTGCATTTGTAATTGGTGAGGTTGGTGCTGTAATAGTAATAGAAGCAGTTCCTGTACACGCTTTTGCGTCTGTAGCCGTAATTGTATAGGTTCCAGCAGGATAAGAAGGCAATAAAGGCGCACCGTTTACCAGATACGTCAATGGGTCATAGGGAACACCACCTGTTGCAAAAGGTGTAATCGCAGAGAATCCTCCGAAACAAGGAATTGTTGTAAAGGTAGGAGTTACGACGATTGGTGGAGCTGCTAACATAAATCCAATGGCAGTATCGAAACAACCATGATCATCTTCTATATAAACTGTGTATGTACCTACTCCTAGAGAGTCAACGCTAAGTGCAAAGTTATCATCTAAAATATTATTCAGGGTATCTCCGTTAGCGTTCGTCCACCATGTAAGGTAGCCTTGAAGAATGTTTGTGCCTCCGGTAATATTGATGCTCAACATACCGTCGTTGCCCTGGCAAGAAACCAGTGAATCAATTGTAAATGTTTGCATTAATTGAGCGGGCTCAGTCATTATAAAAGTATCACAGGAAATCGAGATACCGGATAAGGCACAGATTGTGTGTGAGCCAGGTCCAATGTTTGTAAAGAATCCTGTTGAATTAACAACGGCACCACCATCAAGTATATAAACATAAGGACCTGTTCCTCCAACTACTGAATCTCGTACAGAACCATCTGCGAATCCAAAACAAGAGATCGTTTGATCGATGACGGCATACGATTGGAAGGCAACGGAATTGATAGTAAGATTAAGAATATTCGTGTTCACACAACCAGATGCAGTCAATACAGTTTGTGTATAGACACCGCTAATTGTATATGTTTGTCCGTTCACAGCCCATGTATAGGTATTAGAAGCAGTAGCACTTGAAATAACAGTTTGGTTAGTATTAATCGTAAGATTCAAAATAAATGAACTATCACATCCGGCAGCATTGGTAAATGAAGCAGTTTTAACTCCAGAGGTCGTATAAGTAACACCGTTCACCATCCATGTATACGAATTACAGGCAGAGACTGTTGCCACAGAATTGCTACTAGATGGATTAATAGTTAGGTTCAAGGTAACTACACTATCACAGTTTGTAGAGCTGATTAAGGTTGCTGTATAAGAACCGGACAAGGTATAAGTTGTTGAGTTTAAAGACCATGTATAAGAATTACAACCTACGGCAGTCATCGCTGAAACTAATATCGCAGGTTGTGTAATACTCAAAACAGAGGTCGCTGTACAACCTTTGACATCTATAGCCGTTACAGTATATGTTCCTGCCGGATAGGATGCAGCTATAGGAGAACCATTCACGGTTAATACAGCAATACCTGTACCACCTAATGCTGATGCAGTGATTACAGAGGTTCCGCCATTACAATTAATTGAAGTGTTTGAAGCAGTAACTGTCAGAGCCGGAGTTAATGCTAAATTTACTGAACTACTTAATGTACAACCGTTATCATCTTCGACCAAGAGGTTATAAACACCAGCAGGCAAATTTGAGATGGTTAACGCGTAATTATTTGTTGTTTGATTATTTATTGTATCCGGAGGTACATTCGAATTTGTCCAGATAGTAAGGTAACCTGCAATATTATTTGTACCGCCCGTTACGATTGCACTGATTTGGCCATCATTTCCTAAACAGGAGACTGTTGAATCAACTACGAATGCAATTGCTAAAGGCGCGGGTTCAAAGAATGTAATAGTACTGCATAGTGTGAATGTTCCATCAGTGGCACAAATTGTATGAGTACCAGCCGTTAATCCAGGGAAAAATCCTGTGGTATTTGCAAACAGACCACCATCAACATTGTATGTAAATGTACCTGCTCCGGTAGCTGTAGCTTGTGCAGATCCGTCATTGGCACCATTACATGATATAGATTGATTTTCTACAACACTCAATGTAAATGATCCACCTGTTATAGTTAGGTTCAGTGTGGCAATAGAATCACAACCATTTGCATTTACAAGAGTTGCTGTATAGATTCCACTCACGGCATATGATTGTCCGTTTGCCAACCATATATAGGTACCTGAAGTACTTACAGTAGCTGTTGAGGTAGTGGTAGTATTTATCGTAAGGTTAAGTGTAAGATTACTGTCACATCCCGCTACATTCTGATATGTTGCAAGGTAAGTTCCCGAGGTGGTGTATGTGGCCCCATTCGCTGTCCAGGTGTAAGAGTTACATGCGGCAGCGTTGATAGGCGGGTTAACAGTACTATTATTAATTATAAGGTTTAACGTGATACTACTATCACAACCAACTGCATTCAAAAAACTTGCTACATAAGACCCTGTCGCAGTATAGGTATTTGCATTAACTGCCCATGTGTATGAATTACACGCAATTGCTGCTGCCGGGGCATTGATGGTTGGTGAATTAAATGTGATATTTCCAGTAACTGTACTATCACACCCAATAGATGTAACATAAGTATTTGAATATGCACCTGTAGACGTTACAATTGCACCCCATGGTAAAGTGTATGATGGGTTACAGGTGGTAGCAGAAAATGATGAGGTTAAAGGCGCTGAAGGCTGCGTGGTAACAACTACTGAAGTATCTACACAACCATATGATGTGGAGATTGTAATCGTGTTTGAGCCTACAGAAAGATTAGAAACAGTAAAAGGATTTCCCGTATAGGCAATGGCCGTTCCTCCATTGACCGAATAAGTTCCCACTGTACCTGATGGAGCAGCTGATCCTGTACTTGTCAATGAAACCTGAGCTGTTCCAGTACTTTGACCAAAACAGGCAATTTGTGTTGATGAAGCTGTTGAGGCTGTAAATACACCTGTAGGATTTAAGAAAAAACATGAGATATTTACTACTCCTGTCAATACCTGAAGTGTTCCAGCTCCAGGATTATTTCCAATACCATTAATTGCATAATTAGAGTTAGGAGGTGTTACAATACATGTTGCAATACATTGTGTTTTTCCTGGTGCTGTTATGGTTTGCAATGCAAATGCAGGACTAAAGTCTACTGGGAAGCTGACAGTGTTTGTAACTCGCATCGTTGCTATCCGAATCGGGACACCAGCAGTCAGAAGCACCTCATTTCCTGCGGTCGCATTCACAGTTGTCATTCGTAGATGATTAGTTGCAGAGGTATATCCCGCTGAAACAACTGGAATAGTTGACAGGGCAGGATCCCTTGAAACAAATGAGTGCGTGATTGTACCTGTACTATTCAAGCCTGCTGCGTGATTTATTCCACAGGAATAGCCCCTAAGTGCCAACGTTGTGGTTCCTGTATTTGTGAACATGATATCATATTCAAAAATGTTGGGGGCTGTTTGTACTGCATTCTGCAGAGTCATTGTTACTGCTGTTCCTGCCTGGGAATAACCGATAAATCCGGTTAGCAGGAGGCCTAGCAAAACAATTCCATATTTAATTTTGTTTGATAACCTTGTACTCATGTGTGATTTTTTTTTATTAACGATTATTTTATGTGTTTTTTTGTGAAAAAATTGTAGGATAATATTCAACACATTGCGAAAATAATACATTTATTTAATAATTATACTAATGCTATTGTTTTTTTATGAGACTTTACAATTACTTCATCGTCATTAACCCTCTTTTCTACAACATTGTTGTTTTACGTACGGCGGTCTTTTTTTTAAAGGCTGAAGATACGAACCTACGACGCCAATAGCTAAGGTGCTCGTTTCTTTGAAACAGGGATATACTCTTTTATTACTCTTATTTAGGGATTGTTTGACTTTGCACAGTTTTTTAAAACTTTCACCATATTCAACCACAACTTGCAGCGGAGTATCATCAACAATAATAGAGCCGCATCCTATGAAGTTTCTGTTTGAAACTTTCTTTGCCCTATTTAGGAACAAGATAAAATGGCATCTATATCTGATAGACATCATCAGGCCACTTCTCAATAGACACCCTTGCATTTGTTTAGTGATAGGAATATCGCTCTTATTCGGGACTTAAATAAAAAGCCGTCTCAAATGAGACGGCTTTTTGAAATTTAGAAGATTCTAAATCTTATTGCTTGTTGAATGTTTGAGCATAGTTAAGGGCTTTGCCATCAACTACTTTCAGCATATACATACCGTTTGCTAATTCAGCAACGTTTACAGTGATCTTATTCAATCCTTCAATTAAGTCAGATTGAATCACTTTCACTGTTTTTCCTGTCATATCCATTACTTTGAAAGTAGCTCTTGTAACTGTAGATGAACTAACATCTACATAAAGATCTCCCATTGTTGGATTTGGATAAACGATCACCGCGTTAGATACAGCGAGGTTTGCTGCTTCGGCTGTGTTACGAACAAGGTTTGGTGCGAACTGACCATAGTTACCCATTTTGTCCATTTGGGCAAAATAAGGATTGGTTGTTTCATCAAAACCACATTCTGTCAATTCAAATTTATCGCCATTGGCTAAAGATCCTGTGTATGGGATGGTAGCAATTACATGCCAATCGCCATTCATGAATTCTTTAGATAACATTGGTAAATTGTCTGCAGCATCTCCGTATGACTGGAAGCTGAAATTGTTCTTTTCAAGAATAGTTCCAGATGGAGCTATCTCAAAAGGAGCAGTGGATGCACTCTTGTACAAAAGGACATCACTTTTAGATGACCATTTTACACCGAATACCAAACCAACGAAGTTACCGTCGATCGCAGGATTCACATAACTAGAACGGATCGTTCCAGTAGTGTTTCTCGCTTTGATCACGATCGCCTTAGCGTCGTTTGTGATAGAGAATTCATAATTCCCTGTTGTGTTAGGGCATTGACCGAATACATTCGCTGAACATACTAAGGCAAGTGCCGCTACTATTAATTTTTTCATTTTCATTTAATGTTTTAAAGTTTCCCTCCCCGTATCCTCCTCCGGAATTTCCGGAGGAGGTGGGATGAGGTTTAAATATTAATTATTAGTTCGGAGTGTGTTGAGACAAGATATCGTTCGGAGTTGAAATAGGAGCGTTTGAAGAAATAATCTTATTAAGGATAAAGTTTTTATCGTTATCGTTATTATTATATTTCACACGTCCGTCCATGTTCGCATCTTCTGTTCTGTACACTGGCTCTAAAATGTTGTTTGGAGTGGCAATACCTACTGCGTAGAGTATTGGCTCCTTATCATTATTTAAACCATTGTATTTCACATTCTTATCAGTTCTTGTATCACCAGGCCACATTAATCTCCAAGCGCCGGCTGTTTCACGAGCAGCATTTGTAACACCTGGCTTAGTCCATACTGGTGTTGGAGTTGTGAAGTCAACTAATTGAGTAGTTGCTGTTAATGCAAGGCTGTTAGCAGTCATCACACCAAGGTTGTTTCTGTGTTTCACAGTCACGTAGTAGTTACCTGGGCAAACACAGTTGAATGTCAATGGATTACCATTCACATCAACGATATCACCATCGCGTTGGATCAAGGCATTCTGAGTAGCTACTTTAGAGTAAGCAGCATCTGTGTTACGGATCTCAACATGTACCCAGTCAACGATCGCGTTGTTACCAGTTGTTGTGAACATAGCAGCAGATGTTGCTTCACCACCAGCATATCCAGGACATCCGATTGGAGTGAAGTTCAAGGCAGTGTATGGTTCGCTTGTTGGAAGAACACCTCTTGAACGAAGGCTATCTTGCATCATTCCACCACCCATGTAAGCACCACTAAGCAATGCTTTAGGAGAAACCTGAACACCATTTGTCATGGTCAGGATCAATGTAAGAACTGAATCACATCCAACTGAGTTAGTCGTTGTATATGTGTATGTTCCAGCCATTGTGTACGTTACACCATTAGTCCATATGTATGAGTTACAAGCAGCAACAGTAGTTGTACTTGAGCTACCATAGTTGATAGTCAGGTTCAACGTAGCTGTATTTGTACAACCCGCAGCATTCATTGTTGTGAACGTATAAACTCCACTTGCAGTGTATGTAGTACCATTCCACGTGTATGAATTACACTGGGTAGTAGTAGATCCACCGTTCGTAGTGCTGTAGTTGATAGTCAATGTCAATGTAGCAGTATTTGTACAACCTGAAGCGTTCATTGATGTGAATGTATACGTTCCACTTGTCGTGTACGTAGAACCATTCCATGTATATGAATCACAAGCTGTTACTGTTGAATTATCATTGGTAGAACCTTTGTTGATAGTCAATGTCAATGTAGCAGTATTAGTACAACCTGCAGCGTTCATTGATGTGAATGTATACGTTCCACTTATCGTGTACGTAGAACCATTCCATGTATATGAATCACAAGCTGTTACTGTAGCATTACCATTAGTAGAACTGTAGTTGATAGTCAATGTCAATGTAGCAGTATTTGTACAACCTGAAGCGTTCATTGATGTGAATGTGTA
>Ga0105048_10018254_pt1 | contig 10796 bp, 8 predicted proteins | sample MAT05_FD_78382 | JGI IMG/M metagenome (GOLD analysis project Ga0105048, IMG submission 78382) | Freshwater microbial communities from Lake Fryxell liftoff mats and glacier meltwater in Antarctica - MAT-05 | ecosystem: Environmental > Aquatic > Freshwater > Ice > Liftoff microbial mat | place...
CGTACATCGGCACGGGCGTCGTTGTTGCGATGTTGATCGACATCTCGCGGCTTTCGGTGTACCTGCGCAATCTCTCGGCACAACAGGCCAATCTCGACTATCGCCTGCTCGGCGCTGCGGTGTTGTCGGCGTTTCTTGGTGCGTATCTCGCGAACCGATATCTCCAGAAGGTCACGCTTGCCGTGTTGCAACGCGTGGTTGCGGCACTGCTGATTGTCGTTGCGATTGGCCTGATTGCAGGTGTGCTCTAACGGGTGTCAAGGTTTCCCTGGATGTCACTGGTTCTACGGTTCATGCAGGTGTGCAATCCGCCGGTTCTCGCATGCGTATTTCACCTATCTCGAATTAGTGATTTTCGCACCTGAAAACGTGGCGCGCCGAAGTTGCATACCCCGCAATCCCAAAGCGCAGAGCCAGTGATGCACATGAAAAATACTTTGAGCGAAGTGTTGCAAATGTCGCGACCGCGTAGATTCTTTTGGGAGAATGCAGTGTACGAACGGTTCCACATTGACTCTCACACCGAGGTTATCATGGCCGATCAGAATCGCAACGAGGGCGGGGATCCCAATTCGAACAAGGGTCTGCAGTCGGATTCCGACCGCAACAAAAAGGGCGACCGCAACAACGACGATAGTTCGCAGGAAACGGGTGCTGGACGCACCGACCAGAATGATCGCGACACGAATGATGATCGCTCGAAGCAGGGCGGCGAGGGCCGCAATCAAGGGGACGAGGACATGCAGGAACCTGACCAACAGAGCGACCGTCAAGGTGGTGGCGGCTCTGGCAAAGGCAGCAGCAATCGGTAATACTGGCCGTCCGTCGGCTCGGCAGCGCACGCCGGTTTCACATCCCGGCGTGCGCTGTTTGTTTCGGGGATAATCACACCATTGGTGGATCATCCTCCCGCTCGAAATGTCTGTGTTTGCTGAGTGCCTGGATGAATGCTCCTACCCCATTGTCAGCGGCGACCTTTTGGCCTTTCGCGGGAGCGGATGCTCCTTGCACGACACCGGGATCGGGTGCGCCATCGGGTAGCGAAGGAGAGATACCCGCCTTGGTTGTCAACGCAGCGCTCGTTTCGTAGAGGAGAATTGGCTTGCAGTGACGGTATTGATCACGCACGAATTCAACCGCATGACCAACAGCCGCCAGTCGCGTCGCTGCCGCTTCTCCATCAGGTAACACCACCGCATCCCACAGTGCCGACGGTGCCGTCTCAAGGGTGACTTCAACCTGAATCGCTTCCCCCGCGTCCGGCTGCACGGTGCCCAATCGTATTCCGACAATACGCGGCACCGCCCCTGCGGCCGTCAACGCGCGGTACGTCGCATGTAAACTTTGCGCGTTCACTCCATCCGCAACCAGCAACGCAATTCGTCGGGTGCGCACACCAAGTGTCCCCGGTCGGCTGAACAGCGAGAGTGCCGGCGAATGGTCCACCTCCGATTCAATCGACAGGCCCAAGGCTCGCGGCTGTGGCGCCGGGAGTTCCATTCCCAGGTCGTCCGCAACCGCTTGCGCAAGCCCCGCGTCTATGTTTGCAAGAACCGAGACCACGCGTTCCCGAATGGCGGGAGTCTGAACTCGCGTCAGCTCAAACCGGAAGGCGTTAGCAATATGCGCCTTCTCCACGCTCGACTGGCTTCGATAAAACAGCGTTGCCTGCGAGTAGTGATCGGCGAATTTTTCGGGTTTCCCACGAACCTTGTCCTCGAACACGGGCTGCGGAAACGAGACAAAACCTGCGGCGCCCGCCTGATACGGACAGCCCCCGCCCAGCGAATTGGGTTCGTACGACACGCGTCCCCGAGGGATGGCTTTCCGGTGCATCCCGTCACGCTGATTGTTATGCACCTGCGCAATGGGCGTGTTGATGGGTATCTCGTGGAAATTTGGACCACCCAACCGTGACAGCTGTGTGTCGAAATACGAGTGGATGCGTCCACCCAGCAACGGATCGTTTGAAAAATCGATACCTGGAATCACGTTCTGCGCGCCGAAGGCCACCTGTTCGGTTTCGGCAAAGAAATTGTCCGGATTCCGATTGAGCGTCATGCGACCCACCGGACGCACCGGCACAAGTTCCTCCGGCACAATTTTCGTCGCGTCCAATACATCGAAAGAGAACGAGTTAGCAGTCTCCTCCGAAAATATCTGCATACCCAGTTCCCACTGAGGAAACTCACCGGCTTCGATGGCTTCCCACAAATCGCGACGATGGAAGTCGGCGTCGGCGCCCGCGATTTTTACGGCTTCATCCCATACCAGCGAATGTGTGCCCGCCACCGGATTCCAATGAAATTTGCAGAACACGGAGTTGCCCTCGGCGTTCACGAGCCGGAAGGTGTGCACGCCGAATCCCTGCATCATGCGGTAGCTGCGCGGAATGGCCCGGTCACTCATGACCCAGAGCAGCATGTGCGCCGATTCCGGCATGAGCGAAACAAAATCCCAGAAGGTATCGTGCGCCGACGACGCCTGCGGCATGGCGTGATGCGGCTCGGGCTTCAGCGCGTGCACGAGATCAGGAAACTTCATCGCATCCTGAATGAAAAATACGGGAATGTTGTTGCCGACAATGTCCCAGTTTCCTTCGGTCGTGTAAAACTTGACCGCAAACCCGCGTGCATCGCGCACCGTATCGGCCGACCCTCGTTCTCCCGCAACCGTGGAAAAGCGCGCAAACACCGGAGTACGCGTTCCCGCCGTCTGAAAAGGCGCCGCGCGTGTAAACTCGGCCAGCGACTCGTAGGCTTCGAAAAATCCATGCGCGGCCGATCCGCGGGCGTGCACAATACGTTCGGGAATGCGTTCGTGATCAAAATGCGTAATCTTCTCACGCAGCACAAAGTCTTCGAGTAGCGTTGGCCCACGCAACCCGGCTTTGAGCGAGTTCTGATTATCGCTGACCAACGTGCCCATATTGGTAGTCAACGGTTGACCCGTCGAATCAACACGGGCCGCATGCAACGGCGCGATGGTCGCGTTCACGCCGACCTGCGCAGGTGCACCGGTTTTCACTGAAGCGATGGCTTCGCCAACCGTGCTGGCGCCGACTATATCATCCGAAGGCGGCGCGTCTGGACGTCCGCTTTCAGGGGCGTGTCCTGAGGCGAGTCCATGCTCGGAATCCTTCAACTCGTTGAACGGCATCGCCGCAGCGAGCGCATTCGTCTCTTCCTGTTTTGTTACAAGCTTCCGCCCGGTGACGTCCAGCGCCTTCTGATCGACGTCCAAGCCCGCAGGGCCCGAAACGGTGCTTTTCGCTGACGACACTCCTTCAAGCTTCCCGGCCATCCCTCCTTCGGAATTCTTGCCCGAGTGGTTCTTTTTTTTGGCTGGCATTGCACGTTCCCCACGGTGTGTAAACGCAAGAAGGCGCGGCAAACCTTGACGGTTATGCTCGCGCCTTCGACGGGCAGGCCTTTTGCCTGCTCCTCAAGGTTGCCCCATCGGGCTTTTTCAACGTCGAAGTTATACGCACTGACGGGATTGCATGTCAACGGCGAATGTAAGCCGCGCTGTGCAAATATCACGCATGGGAGCGTCATTGCTTATTCCCGACGCACCTTGTCAAATTCAATCAAGATCTTTGTGATCTCAGTGGCGTTGCTGGTGCCGTAGTTCGCGTGACAATTGTTGAACACGACGTGCACTCCTTGTTTTGCCTTGGCCATGTCGGGGAAGCCGGACTTCGCCTGTCTCAGCATATCGGCAAGGCCGCCAATTTTTCCCGTCCACTCGCGAAGTTGCAGGTTGTCGTACAGGTAGCGGTAACGCTCCGAGACGACGGTGTGACGCGCCTCCCAGGCATCGGTGCGCCGGCCATGCAGCCGGACCACCGATAAATCGGGGGTCGTTACCAGCACCAGTGGCGGCATGCTGCTGCCTGTTCCGGGAGGCGCGTCAACGACGACATAGGTCAGATTGAGTTTTTCCAGCAACGCGCACGTTCGCGCCGCCAGCGTGCCTTCCACCCACGCGGGATTCCGGAATTCCACGGCTGCGCTAAGAGTGCCGAGCCGTTCGCGAGCGACGCGAAGAACGTTCGCATTTTCGCGGGTTGGAACAAACCACCGCGGATACTGCAACAGTATCGGACCAAGTTTGCCCGCGTCCTTCAATGGGGATAAAGCGCCGTGAAAGCGTTCCCACACGTCATCAATCACGCGAGTAGGCAAATCTTTCTCGCGAACGAGCTCGGCGCCCACCACGCTTCGCGGAAGCAGTCGGCGCAACCAATCAGGAATGCGTTTCGTTTCCGCGGCGTGGCCGGTCATCAGCGCATAGGCCCTTACATCAAACACGAAATCATCCGGAGTGCGCGCGGCCCAATGCGCGGCCATTGCACGCGTCGGCGGCACGTAAAATGTGGAGTCAATTTCCACTACGGGAAACTGCGACGCGTAGTGCCTGAGGCGAGTTTCCGGCGTCGTTACGTGTTGCGGATAAAACGCACCGCAACGCAGCAAGGTGGGATCGGTCCAGGACGCGGTGCCAATACGCACTTGCGTGTCGTCAATAGTGAGCACACCCGCACCTGTTGCAGCACAGGCGACACTCGCCACTCGTGCCTGCGCGACTGATACTCCCGGATCGTGCACAACATCCCACGTTCCGGGTGCGTCAAATTCGGCCGGTATTTCCGACGGCGCGAAGCTTATGGATCGGCTGGGAGCGTTCGCGTCTCCGACGGTTGAACGGAGTTCGATAGGTATTTCTGCCGGTGGCGAGTCGAGCTGCTGCAACATGCGTCGTACACGTGCCGGCGCTTCGCGCGTGAGTATGGCAATCAGCGGCGCTTCGGGAAGATTGACCCAATAACGCTGAGGCATCTCGGCCTGCATGGTGGCTGTCGCCAGCCGCGCTGGATTGAACGTGTGAGCGTAATAACTCAGCCACAGCTCTTCCAGCTCATCGTCTCCTGGAGCCGCCGCTCGCGTGAGGCCCGCAGAAAACTGTAAAGCGTTTCCGTCCCAGTGCGCGCACTCCGCGGGGGTCAGGATGGACCAGTGCATTGAAGCAAATCGACGCGCAAAAAACGGTGAAGCCCGCTGCACAATGTGGTGCGCCGGCTCGAACCACGCCACGTATCTGGTCATGCCGCCACTACGTTGGCCAACCGAAGAGACATTTTCAACGTCGGGGCAATTCACTGCCCGGAACCGGACGAACGCATGCATTTTGTGCACATCTCTTCGCACCGCCTTGTCCATGATGAACAGGCTGTTTACGTCGGGGTCAATGGCCACCTCCAGTAGCGATGGTTCGCCATGCGTGAGTCGGTACAGCACGCGGTAGAGGGAGTGCCAGCGACCGTCGGCCGAATGGCACGCCACTGACGCCGAGAGCCGCAGAAATTCGCGCGGCACTCGCTGCGCCGCATGCGCGTCGACCGGCATCACGCCGCCAGTGGCCGAGATCGACGTGTTCACAGCCTGCGCCCTGTTTTCCAGACAGGACGTGGCGCCGTCAGCCATCAAATCGGACTGCGTGTCGCATCGCGACCGCCAGTGTATCCGATCGGGTGCTACCCCCTGCTGCAACAGAGCACGCGCAGCCTGTCGCCACGATTCGTAGCCATTTTCGACAATGACGTGTTGCACTACACCTCGCCGTGCAGCGCGCTTTGCTGCAACGCGAACATATCCAGCTGGTTGGCGGGTGCCACCAGCGAGCGCAGCGCTTGTTGATCGGGAGATTGAATGCCGCGCGGCACATGGTCCGCCACTTCCACAAATGGCAACACGCGAATCATCGGAACACGAATACGGGCCAGATCGGCCACTCGTACTTTTCGCCACCTTCTTGCCCGTACAATGCGATCGACGCTGCGGACGCCCAGTCCCGGCACCCTGAGCAGCATCTCGCGCGGTGCGGCATTAAGGTCGATCGGAAATACTTCGCGATTGCGGAGCGCCCACGCGAGTTTGGGATCAACCGTGAGGTCGAGCGAACGCGCCGTCGGAGGGGTGATATCCGCCACCGAAAATCCGCAAAAACGCATCAACCAATCGGCCTGATATAGGCGGTGCTCCCGCACCAGCGACGCCGCGACCGGAGGCAAACCGGGGGACGCATCGGGAATTGGAGAGAAGGCCGAGTGGTAGATGCGGCGCAGCCGTTCGGTGGTGTACAGTGAATCGGCGAGCGTGAGAATTGCGGCGTCGTCGGTTGCCGTTGCGCCAACAATCAGCTGCGTACTCTGCCCCGCCGGTGCATAGCGTGGTTGCCCCGTAATACTCCCAACAGCGGACACCGCTGGCCTCCCTACCTTCGCTTCAGCTTTCGCCTCGGCAATGTGTTCACGCACACCGGTCATGGCGCTACGGATCTGCACCAGTTCCTTATCTGGTGCCAAGCGATCGAGATCCGCCTGATTGGGCAGCTCAACATTCAAACTCACGCGATCAGCCCAGCGTCCCGCCTCGGCAATCAGGGCCGGGTCCGCGTTGGGCACCAGCTTGAGGTGGATGTAGCCGGCGAAATCGTGATCGCGCCGCAGTGAACGCGCGACGTGAATGATTTGCTCCATGGTGTAGTCCGGGCCACGAATGATGCCCGAACTCAGAAAGAGCCCTTCGATGTAATTGCGCCGGTAAAATTCCAGCGTGAGCCACACCACCTCGTGCGGGGCAAACCGCGCGCGTTTCACGCCGCTGGAACGTCGATTGATGCAATAGCTGCAATCGTAGATGCACCAATTCGTGAGCAGTATCTTGAGTAGCGAAACGCAACGGCCGTCGGGCGTGTAGCTGTGACAGATGCCCATGCCTTCGGTTGAACCGATGCCCCCCGTTCGCAGCGATCTTTCCCTTCGATCCACTACTCGCGCAGGAGGCATCATACTTGGCGGCATCAGCCAATATTTCCAACTTCTCTTTGACATCCACGGCCTTGGTCCTGAGTGGTATCTACCGAACATACACCGAAGTATCGAACTCGACCATGCCGTTAGGTGGCGGCAGCCTTGACCGCGAATGGTTTGGCTGGAGACGAAGCGAATGGCGCTGGATACATATTCCCGCGGGAAATGAAGGCGTGCGTCTATCACTGCGATGGCATCGCGCCGTCGGCGATTCCGGTCAAGCCCGGCGTGTAGCGCAAGCACAGTAAAGACGATGCGGGGCAGCTCGCCCGCATGTACCGCGCTGGCGAGCTCACGGTGATTCGAATTTTCAGTGAAGCCAAAGAGCGGGTGCGCGATGTGGTGGGTGTCGCGAAACGCTGCAACGCTGCAACGCTGCAACGCTGCAACGCGAAGTGATCAAGTCGCGGCACGGCATTCTCCGATTTCTCGCACGATGCGCCGATATCGCGCTCACGCCCATAAATGCCCCAGCCGTCGCGACGCTGCACTACTTTCGCAGGCTCCAGGTGCATAGCGCGATGGTCCTCGCCACGGAGTTGGTGGTTTGCCTCGCATCGGAACCTCATGCCCTATGTCGGCTTTGAGCCGCGCGAACATACTAGCGGACCACGCGAGCGACGCGGATCCGTCACCAAAGCCAGCAGTGCACATTGTCGTCATGTGCTCGTCCACGCCGCGTGGGCGTATCGCTTGCATCCGAAGAGCGGGCCGGCCCTGGCAGTGCGCCAACGCAGATAGCCGGCGGTGGTCATGCTGCTACAGCGTTACAGCGCTTATACACGATGTGTCATCCGATTTCGTTGCGACGCGGCCCGCAGACCGCGGTTGTCGCGGTCGCGCGTGAACTCGTGGGCTATCTGCGAGTCGCTATGCGCGATCTCGAAGTCTCGGGTGCTGCGGTCATTGACTTCGCATCGCCAGTCGCGGCAAATATCCTCGCATTCCATCCACGACACATGGAGGGCCACGGGTGTCCGTCGGTACGACAGGATGTGCTCGCCCTCGTTATGGGGTTGGTGATGGATGGCTCACCACCGAATCACCGCTCCTAGAATTTGTACGCTCCAGACGAATTCAATTCTTGCCGCTCCGGAGTGGCGTCACGCTGACCGGTGCAAATCAGCAGGTTTCATCGTCAAAGAATCTGCCGGCGCCCGTGGCCCCTCACGGACGTGTGCATCGCATCACCAAAGCAACAACAAACAGCGCGGCCTACAAAGGATCGCTTGACATCCGCCCAGTCATTTCAACGAAGTTCGACTCAACGCCAGAGGGTGAAGAACCCTTCAGTCTGAGTGAATAGGAGCGCAGCGGCCGCTGCCCGATCAGTAGAAATGGGCAGCGGCCTACAACGGGTGGATTCTACTCGGATTGCTGGACTGCATCTCGAGCCCGGAGTCGCAGACACTGCCGGTGAAGTGCGAGATTTGAACGTGGGGCAATCACACGCCCGACGCGGCGATTGCCTTTTCAAGCTCGAGGTACATGGTGGTGCCGAGCTCAATGTTGTCGACGATTGCCGAATCGCATCCGACAACCTGAAGTGTGTGGCGCGCGGAGTTGTATACTACTGCGGTTGCAGTCTGCAAGAAGGCGGCGATGGCGCGAACATCAGCGGTGTGAATAAGCGCTTTTGCCCTTTGTCGTTCGAGAAGACGAACTTCGTCACCGCCACCTGATCCGCACGCGATGTGGCACATGCCATCAGCAGGAGAGGTGTGGCATGTTGACGTACCATTGCATCGCGCGCAGTAACTTCCGGTTTCGCCTTCCCCTCCGCCTTCAGCAGGCGTGTATGCCACAGTCCGGCTCGCACTGCATTCGCCGATGAACTGATGTTTGAGATAGAAGTAAATCACGCCGCCGCTGCCGGGAGTGCCTTCCCACCAGTATTCGCACTGCTCACAGCGAACCTCACCATCAGCAAGTGTCGAGGGAGTACCCGACGCAGTGGTAGGCAGAAGATTCACCGTCGCCGGGAAAAGTGCGAATGAAGCTGACAACGAGAAACCTACGAGTGATTTGCGCGCGGTCGTTACAACCACGCGTTTGAAAGTCGAGAAGCGTAGCATTGGAGAGTTACCTGGTGAGAGTAGCCGAAACTCCGTGAGCGTTAATGAATAGTCGCCATACATCAACCCGCGGTTCACCTGATTTCGTGTAGTACGAATGCCCCATAAACTCCGGCGCGATCAGATGAGCGTGAAACGGGAAGTATTGCCGTGCAAGAAGTTTGCCCTGATCAACATCGACGACGTCTACTGCCGTGATCCACATTCGATCATTCAATTCAGATGACAAGCGCATTTCCTCCGGGAACGGATATTTCGTGCCCACAGTGTCCCATCGCGGTGCAGGAAGCTGCCACAATAGCCACAGCTTCCCACTCGACAATTGCATACCGCGCAAGGCCGTTCGCGGCGGAATGCTGACTTTAGTCGGCCGAGATTTCAGGTCCATCTTCACAACTTGAATTCGTGATTCCGCAAAGCGCACGTCGGATTCTGACTTGGTCATGATGGGTGACTTATCAAACCAAGGCGCAGCGATGGCAATGATTCGCGTTACGGACCCGTCGGACACTCTCACTTCTTCCAATCGATAGTTAGTTGGCTCTGCGACCCAGACGCGCCCGATCTCAACGCCAGCCGATAGAATGCGAGCAGTGTGGGCTCCCATACTGGAAAGGTTTGGGGTTCCGAACGCCTTTTCAATCTCTCCGTGGTTACTAAGGGCATACAAGGGAATACCCGCAAAATTGGGCGCGGCGCTGCTGGCGCTCGCGATGATCGAACCATCGGGCCGAGGGATGTACGCCTGCGAGAGGCCACTCTCGCTGTTGATCGTTACCGTTGTTCGGACGTCGCGAATACCCTTGCCGTCGAGAGTCAGAACACTGATACGACGACCACTGTCGAGAACATGAATTGTATCTGCTGCATCTACGACAAATGAAATGGGATTCCACAACTCGCCGGGACCAGGCCCGCGACGTCCGACCGTCCGTTCGAACCGCCCTAAGGAATCAAATACATATATTCCGACGAATTCGCGATCAGGCACCATCGCCAGAAGCTGTCCGTTGCTGGTCCTTCTAACGATTGGCAAATCCTGCCACGCGAGCTCCGATGGAATGTCGCGGAGCTCTCCAACTACTTCAGCGGTCAACTTGCAGCTCGAACATTGACTCAAGGTGTCGGTGACCCGCACCGTTGGAATACCCGCTTCAATCGCGTATGCGCTCGATGATCGGACCGCGTCTGCAACTCCCTTCAGCTCGGGACGGTCAGGAGAACCACAGGCGAACGACAGTCCACTACTCAAAGCAATCATTGCAAATCTCAGATTGCTGGGACAGAAACGCCTCGTACGCGATTCTTTCACTGTGTGGTCTCCTCGATGAATGTCATGGCTGCCCACTCAACGTGATCGACTGCCTTCAACGAGTTGTCCGACGTCATTGGCGGGGGGAATAAGAGGTCGTCGCAGACTCCTCCACAAGTTTGGGAACAACAGGTGGATGTTTCAGCTGAATGCAGGCAAAAATCAGTTGCCTCATATTGGACTGGGGGGGGGGAGGATTGTCAAGGGCACTTCCAGCCAGCCTGGAACTCCCAATGTCGCGCACAAACCGGTAAGGTAAATCGAACCGCTCAGCCACGAAGCAGGTGCCGCGCCAAACTGAAATATCGTCTGCTGGGGGCGGCGGTCATTTCGGCGTCTTTTGGCGCGCATCGCGCCAATCGCTGTGTCCGGAAGGTCGTGTTTGCGGTGCTGCAGCGGGATGACACGGCACTGCTGGTGCTTGTGGCTGTTGGGCTGATTGCGGGCGTGTTGTAAAAGGAGTCACACATCAGCTACGGGCTCTCCAGTGTACTCGGTTTCACGTTGTTGCGTGCGCACCCTGCGGCGAATTCCA
>Ga0105048_10018255_pt1 | contig 10796 bp, 10 predicted proteins | sample MAT05_FD_78382 | JGI IMG/M metagenome (GOLD analysis project Ga0105048, IMG submission 78382) | Freshwater microbial communities from Lake Fryxell liftoff mats and glacier meltwater in Antarctica - MAT-05 | ecosystem: Environmental > Aquatic > Freshwater > Ice > Liftoff microbial mat | place...
CCGGTCAGCCGCCGCATGGTCGCCAACACTCGCGGAACGCGGCAGCTGGTCGTCGGCACCGTCGCCGAGGCTGCCCGGAGGATCGGCGAGTATCTGCCCGATGGTCCCCTGAAAACGCGCGCGCTGGGCCTTGCGACGCGGCGGTCGGCGCTGGCGACCTGGGTCCACGGCCACACTGTTTTTCCGCGTTGGGCTGCGCAGCGCTTCGTCGGAAATGCAGCGAGCGAACCTGACGACACGCTGGAGATGCAGTCCGTCCTCGACGCATTGCACCCGAGTTGGCGCGGCGAATCGCCTCTGGGCCTCTCATGCCTCCTCGACTCGGGCGTCTACATGGGCCAGCAGCTGCTTCGCGACTCCGACGCCACGAGCATGGCCCACTCGCTCGAGCTGCGAACCCCCCTCGTGGACAAGGAGGTCGTCGCTTTTGCGCGGACATGCGCCGAGGCTTATCGCCTCGATCCGGATGCGGCGGGCCCGGGCAGCTACGAAAAAACCGGTGCCAAGCGGGTCTTGATCCACGCGCTGCGCGACCTGCTTCCACCCGACATCGGACGAAGGCCGAAGAAAGGCTTCGCGCTACCGCAGAGTCACTGGATGGCGCGCGAGCTGGCTCCCCTCGCCGCCGAGACCTGCAGCCCCAGCACGCTTGCGGCTCGTGGTCTCGTCGACCCCGGCGTCGTCGCGCGGATCTACGATCCCAACACCCGGGTCTCGCACGCCGGCCCGACTGCGTTTCCGCAGCGCTGGAGCCTGATGATACTGGAGCTCTGGTGTCGCGCAGTCGTCGACGCTCCGAGCTCCGCGAGCGGACGCCGCGTCGCCTGACTCGACATCTGAAAATCAGCGCTCGCCCGCGCAGAACTTCCCGTCCGCCGCCCGCCACTCCATGACGGTGCTGCGCAGATCGTGGATCGGCATCCGGGCCGCGATCGCCGGATCGAGATCCCCCGACGCGACCAGCGAATCGAGCACCTCGCTGGCGATCGGCTGCAGGCGGATGCGCGCGCGGATGACCTCCGGGGTCGGCTTGGGGATCGAGAACGTGCGCGTGCGGTGGGTCGCCGCGAAGCGCGGATCGAGCGGATCGCGGGTGGCCGGCGCCGGCAGGATGCTCGGCTCGACGTGCGCGACGTCCCAGAACATCAGCGCTTCGGTGCCGTCGTCCTTGGTCACGTGATCGCGGAACAGCCACGTATCGGGCGCGCTCGGGCCATCGACGCCGCTCGAAAACACGGTGCGATCGCCGATCGTGGCGACCAGCTCCAGCCACGCCCGGCGATCGTGCGACGCGCCGCTCGGGAAGTGGTGGCCCGCAGCGATGTTCTCCAGCGTGATCGCCACGGTCGACCCGTTCGCGAACGGGTACACGCAGAGCGACGCCTGGAGCACGGTGGCCAGCTCCTGCTCGATCAGCGCCGCTTGCGCCTCGATCTCGGGGAACGGTGTGAGCGCCTGATCGACCGCCGGGAACGCGTGGCTCTTGAGCCGCCGCACCGGCGCGCCCTCGACGTCGGCGACGCGCCCGTCCTTGCTCGGCATGTGGCAGCCCTGGCAGCTCACGCGCTCGATCGACGACGGGCTCGAGTACAGCGAGCCCTTCCACTCCTCGAACCCGCGCTCGAGCGCGACGCCGCGCGGTGTGACGATATCGTGGCACGAGCCGCAGATCTGCGACGATTCGAGGGTCTTGCGATCGTGGAGCGGCGAGTACTGCGACTCGTGGGCGGGCGTCTCGAACGGATCGGCGATCCCGCCGCGCATCACGCCGTCGTTGGCGCGGGTGAGCGCGGCGTCATGCGTGCCGGTCACCGCGTCGATCTCGTGGCAGAAGACGCACGTGATGCCCTGGAGGTGTGCCGGGACCTGATCGAGGTTGGTGCCGTCGGTCGTCGCGCCCTCCGCGAGCGCCACCGGCGCGTGGCACTTCACGCAGAAGCTGCCCAGCTGGGCCTCGCGCTGGCCGCGCGCGTTCATCGCCCGGAACACCGGGTCGACCGAAGAATAGGCGTGCATCGAGCCTGACCACTCGCGGACCGTGGTCGGGTGGCAGCCCGCGCAGCTCTGCGGATCGAGGCGCTCTTCGCGCGTCAGGGCTGCGTCGGTGCAGCCGGCGAGAAAGACAAGTAAGAGACTAACCTTCGACACAGAAGGCGAAGACCGTCCGCTCGGCGGGTTGATCGCCGGCCGGCGTCACCAGCACGCGCAGCTCCCAGAGGCCGGGCATGAAGAAGTTGATCGGTCCGACCACGCTGCTGTTCGCCTCGGTGCCGGCGACGGGGACGAACGACGGCGGCGTCGAGCCATGGCCGTGCTGCGGCATCCAGGGGCGGACCTCGATCGCGTCGGGCGCCATCATCGTCCCGCTCGCGTTCTCGCGGACCTTCAAAGTGAACGTGTTTTCGCCGCGATCGGGGGGCGCGAGCACCGAGTCGAGCAGCGTGACGTCGAACTTGCCGCCCTCGCTCGTCTTGGCCAGCCCCGCCACGTACGTGTCAGCGGCCGCACCACCGCACTTCACGGCCGGCGGCGGCTCGGTCGTCCCGCCGCAGGCGAGCGCCGCGCTGGAAACGAGGCCGAGGAGGAAGAGGCGCACGTCGGACATTCGACACGAGTTACGCGCGAGGTGTCTAGCCGTTACCGGGCGGCCTTGAACTGCTCGGCGACGGCCGCGTACCGCTGGGCCTCCTCGAGCTGCCCGGCCCGCGCCAGGAGCTGGGCATGGAGGGCGAACGAGGCGAAGCCGTCATTGACCCGCGTGTTCAGCTCGCAGTCGTGGATCGCCTCCTCGCTGGGCGTCGCGCTCGACTCGAGATGCGCCGTGCAGCGCGCGAAGATGGCCGGCAGGTCGGAGCCCTCCCAGTCCATCCCGGGGGCGTAGGTCATGCCGAACATCCGCCGCGGGTACGGATCGAGCGCGAGGCTGGCCGGGAAGCCGCGCAGCGTGACGAGCATCATCGCCGTGGACGCGATCGCCACCGCGAGCACGCCCAGCACCGCGACGCTGAGGCCGCGTTGCGCGACCGTCGATCGCGCCAGCCCGAGCGGCATGAAGTGGGCGATCAGGCCGCCCACCACCCAGCCGCCGAGGTGCGCCGCGTTGTTGATGCCGCCCATCATGAAGCCCCACGCGACCATGTAGATGCTCCAGCGCGTCATGCCCGAGACGACCTCGCGCCCTTCGCTCCCGCGCCGACGTGCGCCGAACAGCGCCGCGCCGATGAGCCCGGAGACCGCACCGGATGCGCCGGCGGAGACGAACTCGATCTGTCCGAGCACGAACACGTACCAGACGAAGCTGACGATCATCGAGGCGACCCCGCTGAGGAGGTAGAGGATCATCATCTTCTTGCGATCGAAGAGTTCCTCGACGAGCGGCCCGGCCGACGACAGCGCCCAGAGGTTGAACGCGAGGTGCATCAGATCGTGGTGCGCGAGGATGCTGGTCACGTAGCGCCAGTGCTCGCCGAGGAGCTGCCGCGTGCCGCTGGTCGCGCCCAGCTGGATCAGCGAAAAGTGCGAGAATCCCAGCAGTGATCCGTGGTCGACCGGCGCGGACAGCACGACCATCATCACGTAGTAGACGATGGTGATCAGCGCCAGGCTGGCCGTCCCCGGCGCACCGCGCATCGACTCCGGCAACAGGTGCTGCAGCAGCGCGCCTTCGAGCTGCGTGCCGTGCAGATACGTTTTACAGCGGCGACAGCGCTCGAGCTCGCGGGTGATCAGTGCGCCGCACTTGGGGCAAGTCTGCAGCTCGGCCACGGGAGATTAGATCGAGAAGCTCTCACCGCAGCCGCAGGCCTTGGTGGCCTTGGGGTTCACGAAGCGAAAGCCGGCGTCGAGGAGGCCGGCCTTGTAGTCGAGGGTCACGCCGTCGAGGATCAGCTTGCTCTTCTTGTCGACGCGGACGGTCCCGCCCGAGGTCGCGATGACCATATCGCCGGGCTTCTCTGGGCCGGTGTCGACCTCGACCACGTACGAGAGGCCGCTGCAGCCGCCGCCGCGCACGCCCACGCGGAGCGCCGCACCGGGCGGCGCGTCGTTGGTCTGGAGGAACTTCGCGACGCCCTTGGCGCCGGACTCGGAGACCGAGAACGGCGCTTCGCCCGCAGGGGTCGCGACCGGCTCGTTGCCGAGGATGTTGAGCCCGCTCATGTCCTCGAAACCTACGCCCTGCAGCTTCGTTCGTCGAGCGCTTTGGATTCAGGGAAACCAGCGAGGAGCTGGGCCGCGGGAGGCCTCCTCCCAGCTGGCGGACGAGGCGCGCAGCAGCGGGACCTTCTGCGCGAGCGCCTCGATCACGAAGTCGATCTCCTCGGCCGTGGTCGTGCGCCCGAGCCCGAAGCGGATCGAGTGGTGCGCGAGCCCGGTCCCCAGCGCGGCGAGCACGTGCGAGGGCTCGCGGGACGCGCTGGTGCAGGCCGATCCCGACGACAGCGCCACATCCTTCATCGCGTTGATCAGCGCCTCGCCCTCCACGTGGAGGAACGCGAGGCTCAGATTTCCCGGCAAACGCTGGGTCAGATCGCCGTTCACCACGACGTGGGTCAGGCGCGCCATCACGCCCGCGAGGAGCCGGTCGCGCAGGTCGAGGAGCCGCGTGGCCTCGCTCGCCATCTCCTCGGCGGCGACCGCGCAGGCCTCGCCGAGCCCGACGATCCCCGCGACATCCAGCGTGCCGCTGCGCAGGCCGCGCTCGTGGCCGCCCCCGAACATGATCGGGGCGAGCGTCACCCGCGGGCCTTTTCGCCGCACGAACAGCGCCCCGACCCCCTTGGGCCCGTAGAGCTTGTGGCCGGAGATCGAGAGCAGATCGATCGGCATCGCCTGCACATCGAGCGGGATCTTGCCAGCGGCCTGCGAAGCGTCGGTGTGGAAGAGCACCCCCCGCTCGCGGGCCAGCGCGCCGAGAGCGGCGATCGGCTGGAGCACGCCGATCTCGTTGTTCGCGGCCATCACCGAGGCGAGCAGCGTTCGGGGCGTCAGCGCGGCGGCGAACGCCCGGGGATCGACCAGGCCGGTCGGCGCGACGCCGAGGATCTCCGCGTCGAACCCCTCCTCCACGAGGTGCGTGAGCGGATCGAGGATCGCCTTGTGCTCGGTCGCGACGCTCACGAACCGATCACCGCGCGACGCGGGATCCTGGATCGCCGTCAGCCGGGGAGAGAGCGATCCCGTGGCCCCGCCCGAAAGGAGCGCCCGCTCGTGGCGGGGCAGCCCGTACGCCCGCGCCACGCCGAGGAGGGCCAGGTTGTTGGCCTCGGTGGCGCCGCTGGTGAAGATGATCTCCGAGGGGCTGGCGTTGATCAGCCGCGCCACCTGCTCGCGGGCCCGGTCGACCGCCGCCTCGGCGACCCACCCGAAGCTGTGCTGAGAGGCTGCATTTCCGAACTTTTCCCCGATTCCACCGAGAAAAGGCAGCATCGCCGCCCGGACGCGCGCGTCGACCGGGGTGGTCGCCTGGTGGTCGAGATAGATGGGCAGCCGAACACCCATGCAGGTCGATGACACGCGCCAGGGTCCACGCCGTCAACCTGTGTTATGTGTCGAACCGGTGATCCCGGGTGAGGCGGCCAACATGCCGCGCTTTCGTGGAGGCCAGTCCGGCTTCTTCGAGGTGTGGTTCGTCGAAGTGCAAGATGACTTGCAGGAGACCGGTCTCTGGCTCCGCTACACGCTCCGCTCGCCGGAGCGCGGTCACGGCCCCAAGGTCGCCGAGATCTGGGCGATGCACTTCGACCGCGGCGATCCGCGCAAGAGCTTCGGCCTGAAGCGCACGGTCCCGTTCGCCGCCAACCAGCTCGAGCAAAACCGCTTCGAGCTCAAGATCGGTGACACGTCGATCGATCACCTCGGCTGCCGCGGGCGCATCGAGGATCAGGGCCGCTCGATCGGCTGGGACTTCAAGTGGACCGACGGCGAGCTGCTCATGCACTTCCCGTACACTGGCATGTACGCGAGCCCGTTCCCCGCCACGAAGGTGCTCGCGCCGCACTTCGACATGCGCGCCACGGGTACGTACAGCGCGGATGGCCGCGAGCGGAAGATGAGCGGGGCCCCCGGTCAACAGAGCCACATCTGGGGCACCGAACAGGCGCGCCGCTGGCGCGCGTGCCACGCCAACACGTTCCAGGAAGATCCCGGCGCCGCGTTCGAGGCGCTCACCGTCGACGTACCCCTGCTCCCCACCGCGACGATGTTCGCGCTGAAGCTGGGCGGCGAGACGTTCCTCTTCCACGGCCCGCTCGATCTCTTGAACGGCAACGAGAGCCGCACCGACGCGCCCGCTGGCAACAACGCGCTCTATCCGGTGTCGCGCTGGACGGTCGGCGGCGGCGACGAGAACCTGCGCTTCCGCGGCGAGATCTCCGCGCCGATCGAGACGTACCTCGGCCTCGAGTACGTCGATCCCGACGGATCGAAGCGCTTCTGCTCGCACAGCAAGCTCGCCGAGGTTCGCCTCGAGGTTCTGTTTCCCGATGGAAATGGCGGCTGGCGCGTCGGTCAGACGCTGACGACCGGGCCGAGCGCCGCGCTCGAGTTCGCCGGCAGCGCGCCCGATCCGCGCGTCCCCATAACCGTGACCTAGAGTCGAATGACCGCGGCGCCCCAGGTGAAGCCGGCGCCGAAGGCCGCGCACACCAGGACGTCGCCCTTCCCGATCTTGCCGCTGCGGATGCACTCGTCGATCGCGAGCGGGATCGAGGCGGCGGTCGTGTTCCCGTACTTCTGGATGTTGTTATAGACCTTCTCGTCCGGCAGCCCGAGCGCCTTCTGGACGGCCTCGGAGATGCGCAGGTTGGCCTGGTGCGGGATGAAGAGCTTCACGTCTTCGAGCGTGAGGCCGGCCTTGCCGAGCGCAGTCATCACGCTCTCGGGCATCTTGCGGACCGCGTGCTTGAAGACCTCGCGTCCGTTCATGCGCGGGTAGTGCTTCCCTTCCGCCATCATCTCGGCGGTGAGGCGCGGCATGTAGCGCGAGCCGGGCGCCTCGAGCCAGAGCTCCTTGGCGTGGGTGCCGTCGGCGCCGACATCGGTCGCGAGCACGCCGGTCTTCTCGTCGTCGGAGCCGCCGTAGATCACCGCCGCGGCGCCGTCGCCGAAGATCACCGAGACGTCGCGGCCGCGATTGGTGAGGTCGAGGCCCGTCGAGTGGACCTCCGATCCGATCATCAGAACGTGCTTGTACATGCCGCTGCGGATGTACGCGTCCGCGATCTGGGTGCCGTAGACGAAGCCGCTGCACTGGTTCCGGATGTCGAGCGCGGCGATGCCGGGCAGGCCAAGGAGCTGCGTCATCAGCACGGCCGAGCCGGGGAAGTTGTAGTCGGGCGAGAGCGTCGCGAAGATGATCGCGTCGATGTCCTTCGCCTTGAGGCCCGCGGCCTCGAGCGCGCGCTGCGTGGCAGGGAGCGCGAGATCGGAGGCGCCCGTCTCGCTCGTGATCCAGCGTCGCTCCTGGATGCCGGTCCGCTGCTGGATCCACTCGTCGGTGGTGTCCATGAGCTTCTCGAGGTCCTTGTTGGTCACGACGTTGTCGGGGACGTAGTGGCCGGTGCCGAGGATCTTCGTGCGAATTGCCATGGATCGCCGGACTAAACGAAGCGCCGCGCGAAAACAACGCAGAGCGACCGACGCGTCGCGTCAGTCTTGTTTTTCGCAAACCATCCCGACAGTCATTACGTCCTATGCTACGAAATGGGGACGTACACGTGGCTCGCCATCGCACTGTGGACCGCGCCTTCGCCGGACCTCGCGGTCTTCCCGATCGAGCCGAGCAGCGCCCAGACGCGCCCGCTCGACGCCGCCGTCGCGAAGCAGCTCGGCGCGAAGAGCCTCAAAGCCAAGGCCGGCTGCGACCCGTGCAAGATCGACGTCGCCAAGAAGGCGAAGGTCACCCGGGCGTTGGCCCCGCGGATCACGAGGCGCGGCGACACCTGCACCGTCTCGATGGTGCTCTTCGATCTCGCGACCGACGCCACCGCCATCGGCGGCGTCGCGGAGGGCCGCTGCGCCGAGCTCGCCACCGTCGTGAAGAACGCCGCGTCGCTCGTCGGCGGCCGCACCACCGGCAAGCTCTCCGCGGACGGCAAGCGCGACGGCATGTGGACCGTGTTTCGCGCCGACGAGACCAAGTTCTCGCTCGCCACCTACGCCAGCGGCGTTCTGGAGGGTCAGAGCATCGCGTACGACGAGGACGGCGAGGTCGCGATCTCGACGACGTACGTCGGCGGCAAGAAGAACGGGCGCTATCGCGAGTGGAAGCGCAAAGGCGACACGCGCCTGCTGCACGTCGAGGGCGAGTACACCGACGGCGAAAAGGACGGCGTGTGGACCGTCTACGACGACGCGGGGCACCCGATCGAGCTGACGACCTGGGTGATGGGCGCGATCAAGAAGTAGCTTTGGGCGCCGCAGCCTCGCGCTCGGCGAGGAACGCCATCACTGCGTCGACGATGCGCTCGGACGCCTTGCCGTCCCAGAGCGCGGGGACGCGGCCCTGCTTGCCCTGCCCGTCGATCGCCTTGTTGGACTCGGCGCGGATGCGATCCGGATCCGTTCCCACGACCGTGTTGGTGCCCTCGGTCTCGGTGATCGGGCGCTCGGTCGACCCGCGCAGCGTGAGGCACGGGATGCCGAGCGCGGTCGTCTCCTCCTGGAGGCCGCCCGAGTCGGTGAGCACCAGCTTCGCGCGCGAGGTCAGCGAGAGGAACTCCACGTAGCCGAGCGGATCGACCATCTTCAGGTTGGGCGCCGCGGCGAAGCGCGCGCCCACGTCGCTGTCCGCCATGCGCGCGCGCGTGCGCGGGTGCACCGGGAACACGATCGGGAGGCGCGCCTGCACGTCGAGGAGCGCCGCCGCGATCCGCCCGAAGGTCACCGGATCATCGACGTTCGAAGGGCGGTGCAGCGTGAGCACCGCGTAGTTGTTGGCCTTGAGGCCGTACTTGGTGAGCACGTCGACCGCCTGCGCGCGCGGGAGGTTCATGCGCAGCGTGTCGATCATGCAGTTGCCGACGCAGACGATGCTCTTTCGCGGCTTCCCCTCGGCGAGCAGGTTCTCGTCGCCGTCCGGCGAGGGCGTGAGCAGCAGATCGGAGATCGCGTCGGTGACGATCCGGTTCACCTCTTCCGGCATCGCCCAGTCGCGCGATCGCAGGCCGGCCTCGGTGTGCGCGACCGGGATGTGCAGCTTGGTGGCGACGAGCGCCGCCGCGACGGTCGAGTTCACGTCGCCCACCACGTTCACCAGGCGCGGCTGACGCTCGAGGAAGACCTTCTCGAGGCCGATCATCACGTTCGCCGTCTGCACCGCGTGCGAGCCCGAGCCGACGCCGAGGTAAACCGCCGGACGCGGCATCCCCAGCTCGTCGAAGAAGACCTTCGACATCGCGTCGTCGTAGTGCTGGCCGGTGTGGATGATCTCGTGCGCGATCCCGCGTTTCACGAACGCCGCATGAATGGGCGCCGCCTTCATGAAGTTCGGACGGGCTCCGACGATGGTGAGAATCTCGCCGCTCATTGGCGGCGGACGTTACGTCGATCTCGTGTTAGGGACCAGCGTGGTTCTGGCCCTGCTTTGGCACGTCGCGGTGACGGTGCTGACGCTGATGCCGGGCAAGGACATCCCGCGCGTCGACATCGTCGACTTCGACAAGGTCGCGCACCTCGGCGCGTTCGGCCTGATGACCTGGCTCTATCTGCGCACGCGCATCGCGCGGCCGTGGATCATCGCGAGCGGCTGCGCCACCTACGGGGTGCTCATTGAGGTGGCGCAGGGACAATTCACCGTCGACCGCCAGGCCGACCCGTACGACGCGCTGGCGAACGCGATCGGCTGCTTCCTGGCGGTGCTCATCTTTACAAGGGGTTTTCGCGTTGTAAGCAATGGTAAGTGATTGAGCGCAACACTTTTCACTGAGGGCCGACAACCTCAGCAATGTCGAAGATCGTCTCCAACCCTGGAATCCGTACCCGCAACGACGATGGCCAGATCCGGAAGCTCCGCTCCGACGCCCAGATCGGCAACGTCCGCTCCATCAAGGAGCACGCCCCGGACCTCATCACCGGGATGGGCGCGAAGACCGAGGTCGGCGAGCTGCGCTCGCAGTTCGGCGGCAAGGACGTCGGCGAGATCGTCCACCTCCCGAAGGCCCAGCGCGCGGTCGTGATCCAGCAGCGCCTCGCCGCGCTCGGCCTCGACAACAAGGCGGCCGAAGCGGTGATGACCGCCGCGCTCATGGGCGGCCTCGGCGACAAGATCGTCCAGGGCGACAGCTACTACGTCCAGATCGGCGGCAAGAAGCTCGACCGCGAGCTCCTCGAGGGCTTCGTCCTCTCGCTGAAGGGCAACGTCGTCTCCGCGGATGACGCGAAGAAGAAGATCGTCCCGGAGATGATCGACGGCGGCGGCATGACCGCGACCGAGACCGCGACGTACCTCTTCGCGATGCAGCACTTGCCGGTGACCGACAAGGCGCTCCGCGAGCAGCTCATCCCCGCGCTGCGCGAGGCGACCGGCTCACCCGTGAAGCACCTCGGCCCCAACGAAGCGGGCTTCGACTTCATGGAGCTCTACGATCACCTGCAGACCCATGGCCGGCTGCAAGATCTCTACGCCGCGAAGACGGACATGAGCAGCGCCGAGATGCTCGCGATGTGGGACAACGGGATCACGCTCGCGGACCTCGACAAGCACCTCGAGTCCGCGCTCGCGCCCAAAAGCATGGCCGGGCTGAAGGACACGTTCGGCGCCGAAGAAGTGAAGAACGTGCAGAGCTGGCTGAAGAGCG
>Ga0105048_10018257_pt1 | contig 10795 bp, 7 predicted proteins | sample MAT05_FD_78382 | JGI IMG/M metagenome (GOLD analysis project Ga0105048, IMG submission 78382) | Freshwater microbial communities from Lake Fryxell liftoff mats and glacier meltwater in Antarctica - MAT-05 | ecosystem: Environmental > Aquatic > Freshwater > Ice > Liftoff microbial mat | place...
GCGCCATACCATTCAGGATGCTCTACTACGGCTCGCATCCGCAAGGAATCGCGATCCCGTAAATCGTCGGCACCCAGCACAATCATTGGCTGTTCGAGGAAGCCGCGAACCGGCCTTAGTATCGGGTCGCTCGTTTCCGACGGCGGTTGCAAGCGAAGCCATTCTGCCTCGCGGGCCAGCAATTCAGGCGTTACCTCCCCTGCTGGCCGTGCGGCGATTTCGCATTGTACGCGGATCAAACCGGCCAGTTCGGGCGATCGGTTTTCGTCGAGCCAGTCCGCGTAAACGAGCCGCGGAAGGTCGTTCGTCGGGTCGCTGAAGATCGTTCGCAGGAAGGCTTCGCGTTCGTCGAGCATATCATCACCATTGTGCGGTTCGTTCGTCGAAACCGAACATCAAATTAAAATTTTGCACGGCCACGCCACTCGCACCACGAACGAGATTATCCTCGGCCACAAGGATCAGGATCCGCCCGCGGACCAACTTCACACAGACATCCAGATAGTTCGTTTGTGCACAATCTTTCGTCGTTGGCAACGTAGTTTTTACGCGTACGAAAGGCTTCGTACGGAAGTATTCGCGGTACAGCACGTGGAGTTGTGCTTCCGCTACTGGCTTCGTCGGTATCGCGTAAATCGTGCTGAAAATGCCTCGATCCATCGGCATCAGGTGCGGCGTAAACAACACGCGAACCGGGCCTTTAGCGACATCGCTCAGCGATTGTTCGATCTCCGGCGTGTGCCGGTGCGTGCCGATCGCGTACGCTGACACGCTCTCGTTACACTCGGGAAAATGCGTCGTAAGCTTCGGCGTACGCCCGGCACCAGACACGCCGGACTTACTATCGATGATGATGCTGTCGCGCTCGATGACGTTCGCCGCGATCAATGGCGCAAGGCCGAGAATCGCGGTCTGCGGATAACAACCGGGGTTCGCCACGAGTGTCGCCGTGCGAATCGCATCGGCATAAATTTCCGGCAAACCGTAGACTGCCTGAGCGAGGTTGGCCGCGTCGCGATGCGGTTCCTTGTACCATTCCGTGTAACTTTTCGCATCTCGCAAACGATAATCGGCGGACAAGTCGATCACGCGAATTCCTCGTTCGAGGAGCGTCGGAACTGCCTCCATGCTCGCGCCATGTGGCAGGCAGCTAAACACGCACTGCACCCCGCGCGCCTTGAGTGCGTCCGCGTCGAAGTTCTCCATCGCCAGATCGAACCGACCCGCCAGCACGGGGTGTTCCGTAGAGATCGGCTTTCCGGCTTCTTGTCGCGACGTAACTGCAATGACCTCGGCGTTCGGGTGCCGAAGCAGGATTTTCAACAGTTCCACAGCGGTGTAACCCGTCCCGCCGAGAATCGCACACGAAATCTTGTCCATCGTTCACCGTTCGCGTTTGTGCCAGATACCCGTAATATAGCGACGCCCTGCCCCGCTGCTTACCGTCGGTATGAGCATGAGTGATTTCGCCGAACTCATCGACGTGCTTTACGAAGACAATCACGTGATTGCCGTCAACAAACCGGCGGGATGGCCGAGTGCGCACTTCGATGGTGAAGACGAAACCGTCGATCGACTCGTGAAAAGCTACCTCAAAGAAAAGTACGCGAAACCGGGCAAGGTGTACCTCGGCGTCGTTCACCGGCTCGACAAACCGACGAGTGGAGTGTTGCTGTTTGCACGCACGAGCAAGGCAGCCGCTCGGCTGTGCGAGCAGTTCCGCGAAGGAGCCGTGGAGAAGGTGTATTGGGCCGTCGCACAGAGTGCGACCGCGTTCGAAAAACCGTGGGGCACGCTCGAAGATTCGTTATTTCACGACGATACTGAACGCCGCGTACTCGTTGTACCACCCGATACGCCCGGTGCGAAACTGGCACGCACGCACTACCAAGTGAAGGCTCGCCACGATGGGTGGATCTGGCTCGAACTCACGCCGCAAACGGGGCGAAAACATCAGCTTCGCGTGCAACTCGCATCGCGCGGCGCACCGATCTGCGGCGACAAAAAGTACGGCAGCCACTCAATTTTCGGCGAATCGATCGCGCTACACGCACGACAGGCGACGTTTTTGCACCCGACGAAAACAGAGCCGATCGCGCTCACTGCCGAGGTGCCGAATGTCTGGCGTGGCCGCTTCGCACACTTGTTAAATGCCGGAGGCGTATGAAGTACGACGAAAAATTGCGAGCGATTCTGGCTGCGGTGCAAGTCGATCCGGGGCAGCGCGGTTTGGCGCGCGATCCGCACGACAACCTGTTCACCGCCACCGAGGGCGACTTTGAGGCCGCGTGCCATTTTATTTTGAACGATGGCCGGAAAGATGTGGCAATCTTCACGGGATTTTACATCCCGAGCGCCACGCCGCCCGCGTTCGAGACTGACGGGCCACTCGGTGCGGTATTCCTCGCACGCGCCCTAAAATCGCTCGGTTATCGCGTGCAAATTTGCGGCGAAGAACCCGTCGTGCGTGCTTGTCAGCGAGTGTTACCCCTAGATGATACGTTAACGAAGCCCATCGTGATCGCCATCGAGCGCGGAGGCCCCGGTGCGGATGGTCGATGTCGGACGATGCGAGGCATCGACATGACGGAACAGTTGGAAGTTCAGAACCGCATTCTCGAAAGGCTTCGCCCGAACATCGGTATCGGCGATGGCGGGAACGAGATCGGCATGGGCAAAATTTCACACGAAACGATCGTCAAAAATATCCTCAACGGCGACCTCGTGCATTGTCGTGTGCCCACCGATTTTCTCATTGTGGCGGGCGTCAGTAACTGGGGTGCCTACGCGCTCGCGGCGGGGCTGTTGCTGCTGACTGACACCCCATCGTCAGCGAATTTTTTCGATCTGGAACGCGAACGGGAAAACCTCCGCGAAATGGTACGCGAAGGCCCACTCGTCGACGGTGTGACAGGCCTGTCGACCGCGACTGTCGATGGGCTGTCATGGGCCGCGTACATGCAACCGTTTCTGACCATCCGCGAGATACTCGAAACATGACTTTCCCGACCGCACTCGACGTTCGCACCGCGTGCCGAAATGGCCTTCTGACAACCCCAACGCCGGGCTACGCGCCGGGGTACGTGCAAGCCAACCTCGTCGTGTTGCCACGCGATTGGGCATTCGATTTTCTACTGTTCTGCCAACGAAATTGCAAGCCGTGCCCGCTGCTCGACGTTACGGATGCGGGCGATGAGGAGCCGCGCATGATCGCGCCGGATGCCGATTTACGGACCGACTTGCCCGCGTATCGCGTCTGGCAAAACGGAGAATGTGTCGCAGAGCCGATAGATGTCAAAACCTACTGGCGCGACGACCTCGTTTCGTTCCTCATCGGTTGCTCGTTCACGTTCGAAAACGCACTCGTTCAGCAGAACATTCCCGTACGGCACATCGAAGAAAATCGCAACGTCCCGATGTACCGCACGAACATCGCCTGCCGGGCGGCTGGGCGGTTCCACGGGCCGATGGTTGTGAGTATGCGGCCCTTGACATCGGCCCACGCGATTCAGGCAACCACGATCTGCGCTCGTTACCCCCTCGCACACGGTGCGCCGATCCATTTCGGCGACCCTGCCGCCATCGGAATACCCGACATCGACAAACCCGACTTCGGCGAGGCTGTGACGATTCATCCGGGTGAAATCCCCGTGTTCTGGGCGTGTGGCGTCACCCCGCAAGCCGCTCTGATGACCGCAAAACCGCCGTTCGCCATCACGCACAAACCGGGCCACATGTTCCTATCAAACCTACGCGACCACGACCTCCAAACAGACTGATTCTAGTCGAGCAGTGGGTGTATGCCATGTATGCAAACTGCTATATTAATGAGTACTATAATATATTGCCAAAGTGAAATTGGCGCTTATTTTGCACGCAGCGTCATGCCTTGGGTGCTGCCGGAGAACATTCCCGACGCCGACTTCTTCGTGGGCCTGTCGTACATGCAATTCAGGGACGGGCAACGTCTTCAACAGATACGGAAAGTGGGTTCTACGCCGGGACACCATATAGCGTTTGACTCCACGAGGCGCAGCGAACACTTGGCTTCGCTGTCCCGTTAGGCTCTCGAACGCCTGAAGCGTGACCACTCCCTGCATGCCGCCCCGAATCTGGTGTTCCGTCATGCGGTACGAATCTCGAAGGACGACTATACAGCGATCCTGGCGAGCGTTCGCGGCGGTGGATCCGACGACATCCGACAACGACCAACGGCGAACTTCCGAATAATTTTGCCCGGTACGTAGGATAACGCTATACTACTAGAGTATTAAATAGTATAATTACGATTTTACCACCGAACAGAGGCATCCGATGAAGCATTTCGCTTCGTTTTCTCGCGATCCCCGTCGGGGTTTCACCTTGATCGAACTACTGGTCGTCATTGCGATCATCGCGGTGCTGATCGGGTTGTTGCTTCCGGCTGTCCAGAAAGTGCGACAGGCGGCGGCGCGGATGCAATGCCAGAACAACTTGAAGCAAATCGGTCTCGCGATACATAACTTCTGCGACGTAAACGACGGCCGGTTTCCGCGTTCCACCCACAGCGGCGACATCACGAAATCGTGGATCTTCACGCTCGCGCCTTTCATAGAGAACGTGAACAAAATCCGTATCTGCCCGGCCGACCCTAAGGGGCAAGAGAAACTCACCAACGACGGCACGAGCTACTCTATGAACGAGTACATCTGCGAAAGCTACCCGCCCGGTGCGATCGTTCACCTGTCGAAGCTACCGGCCACGTCGCGTACGATCGTCGTCTTCACGCTTTCTGACGACAAAGGCACGGCCGTCACCGAAGACCACACGCACTCGTCGAACTGGTTCCGACCGCCGCCGGACACCGCCGATGCCCGCTGGACGCGGATTTGCCGCGACATCCAGCCCGACCGCTTCGGCGGTCGTCCCGGCGACCCGCCCGCGAACCGAATGAGTGGTCTTTCCAACTACTTGTTTGCCGACGGCCACGTCGAAGGGATCGCGGCGACGCAGATCCGCCAGTGGTCGGACGACAGCTTCAACTTCGCCAAGCCCGCCGAATGACGATCTTTCTTTCTAGAAAAATTTCCTACTTCTAAGGCCTCACCATGACTCGTTCTGCACGAAACCGTCGGTTATTCGCACGCCCCCGCATGGAGCAGCTCGAAGCCCGGACGACCCCGGCCACGCTCTCCACTTTTCTGACGACGGAACATACAGACCTCAATATGACTTTCTCGGGTGGAACAAACTTTGACGTGGGGCCGCGCGACGCCGACAGTGCCATTCAGTACACCGGGGACGAAGGACTTCTCTACGTCGGCACAAACGCGGCTCAAGCCCGGCCGGCCGGCAGCGAGTTCGACTTCATCGGCGTGGCGAGCGGCCAGACCATTTACCGCTTGTTGCAGGATCAGGACACCGATCTGCTTTACCTGGGATTCGCAGCCAGGGGCGTAGCGGGTGGCGCGTTGAACAAGTACGACGTAGCGGCGGAGTCGGGTGGCCGTGTGACCGGTACGGCTCAATGGACCAAGTTAACGCTCGAAAGCGTCACCGGGCCGGGAGAGTTCTCGGTGTGGCAAAGTGGCGTCACCGGGCCGGTCTCATTCATGAGGACGTCGAACGGGGTTTCGGCCGCCGATTCGCTCTGCGTCCCGGCCGGCGGCCACCTCCACTACAATTTGGCCTTCACCGCACTGGGCCGGTACGAGGCGAAGTTCCACGTCTCCGGCAACGTCAACACGGACGGCAACACGAGTACACTCGAATCGGTTGCCACAGGAAAATCGGTTTCGGTCTTCTTCTCGGTGGGTAACGTCGGTAAGTTCTCGATCAACCCGGCCAGTTACACCGTGAATGAAACGGCGGGCACGGCCAGCGTGACCGTTACGCGAACTGGCGGTAGCGATGGTCGCGTCACCGTCAATTACGCCACGACGGACGGCACCGCGAAAGCTGGACAAGACTTCACCGCCACGTCCGGCACAATCACGTTCAACGACTTGCAAACATCGCAGACAATCACGGTTCCCATCATCGACGACACCGCGGAGGAAGGGGCCGAGAACTTCACGGTAACGATCAGTCAACCCGGTCCTTCCTCGATTGCGAACCACATTCAAAATGTGGAGTTCGGCGGATCGGGTCCGTCGATGCTGGGCGCAACGACGTCCGCACTGGTGACGATCAGTGCGAACGATCCGAACACCGCACCGACAATTTCGGCCATCGCCGATAAGACCACGGCCGAAGATGCGGTCGCCACAGTGTCGTTTACGGTCGGCGATATTCAAACGGCTGCTGGCAGTCTGGTCGTCACGGCCATGTCCTCGAATTTGACGGTCGTACCGGCCGCCGGCCTGTCGTTCGGCGGTAGCGGGGCGAACCGAACGCTGACCGTCACACCGGCTGCGGATGCGAGTGGGCAAAGTACCATCACCGTGACGGTGCGCGACCCCGGCAACTTGACGGCTCAATCGGTCTTCGTGCTGACCGTTACGCCCGGGGCCGATGCGCCCGGCGTCACACCGGCCGCGACACTGGAAGGCCAGCAAACGACGAGTGGACTCGTCATTTCGCGGAATGCGATGGACGGGCCCGAAGTCACCCACTTTCAAATCACGGCCGTCACGAACGGCACGCTGTTCCAGAACGACGGGTCCACTGCCGTCACCAGCGGCCAGTTCTTCACGTTCGCGCAAGCGAATGCCGGGCTACGATTCACACCGGCCGCCGACTTCGCGGGCACGGCCAAGTTCAGCGTGCAGTCTGCCACAGGCGCGTCGGTGGCTAATCTGAGTGGCGGCCTTACCACCGCCGTCGTGACGGTGACTGGAATCAACGATGCCCCGGTCGGCACGGTCATTTCGTCCGTGACATCGCTCGAAGACGCCGGGCCATTCACCCAGGTCAATGTGCTGACGGCCGTAGGCGGCGGGGGCGGGGCGGATGAAGCGAACCAAATCGTGACGCCCACCATCACGACCGACAACAAGGCTTTGTTCACCGTTCAACCGGCCCTCGATTCGTTCGGCACGCTGACGTACACCACGGCCCCAAATGCGTTCGGCACGGCGAAAGCGACCGTCACCCTCACCGACAACGGCGGTACGGCGAACGGCGGCGTCAACATGCGGACGCGGACGTTCACGATCGGCGTGACCAACGTTCAAGAGCCGCCGGTTGCCGTCGCCGATACCGCAACCGTGAATGAAGATGGTTCCACTCTCATCGACGTGTTGTTCAACGACACCGACTTCGAGAACAACCCGTTGACCGTCGCCTCGTTCACAAAGGCTTCGAACGGCAAAGTCGTCCTGGAAGGTACGAAACTGCGTTACACGCCGACGGTGAACTTCAGCGGCGCGGACACGTTCGATTACACGGTAAGCGACGGCAATGGTGGACAAGCGACGGGCACGGTGTCGATTACGGTTACCGCCATTCCCGACGATCCCACGGCCGGCAATGACGACTTCGGCGTGACGCCGGGAAATGTGCTGCGTGGCAACGTGTCCTTCAACGACGCTGACGGCGACGGCGACGCGTTGACTGCGGTGGTGACGACCGGGCCGACGCAAGGCACTCTCGACCTGCAAGCCGATGGGCGATTCGTTTACTCGCCCGGTGCGACCCTCGCGGGGTCTGACAGTTTCACCTACACCGTCAACGACGGCACGGGCAGAACGTCCACCGCCACGGTAACGATTACCGGCCGATCAGCCACACCCGCAGTGGAAGTTATCCTCGCGGAAGGCGATGTCGATATTGGCATCGCGTACGAAGGTGACGAATTCGAACCCCACATCCACGACGAGGAAGCCGAACTCGAGTACGAACCGGGTCAGGGTCTCTTCCACCTGCGGCCGATCGGTCTCTTGGCACGGCCGGATTCGCCTGCGTTCGACTTCATCGGTGTACCCGCCGGCGCCGACTTCTATCGCTTCTCACAAAATCCGATCGGCGGGTTGCTGTACCTCGGTTTCGGCGCGGAAGAACTGGTGAACGGCGTATTCGCGAATGACGAAGTCACATTCCGCGTGCTGGCCGTCGACGGGCCGGGCCAAATCTCGATCTGGAACAACACCGACACGGGACCGCAGGTGTTGGTCGCCACGACCGACGGGCTGACCGCAGCGGACCAACGCCCACTCGTGGCGGGTAGCCACACGCACTCGAATTGGGGTTTTAGTGCCCGCGGCCTCTATGCCGTCACGGTGCAATTCAACGGTGTTCTGGTGGACGGGACTTCCAAAGTCAGTGAACCCGCGACGTATTTCATCGCCGTCGATCCGGCGAATGCCGCCCCGGTGCAGACGACGCCGGCCACGGTCGTTACCGATTATCGCGCAACCTTCGCCTTCACCGGGCCGAACGGCGTGAGTGTCGCCGATGCCAATCCTCATTCAGGGCCGATGCAAATCACCCTGACTGCGAACAACGGTACGGTCAACATTCCGACCATCATTGGCGTGACCTTCCTCACCGGTGATGGTGTCGCCGACACGCAAATTGTGATCGCAGGCAAGCTCGCGGACTTAAACACCGCCCTGACCGGTTTAACTTTCTCGCCGAATGTCGGGTTCAGTGGCGATGCCAGTGTGGTGGTCACGACCGACGACCGCGGTTTCCTGGTGACGGAAAACAACCAGACAACAACTACGACCATCCCGATCGCGGTGGGTCCCATACCCACCGCCACGATCACGGCCACCGCCACGAACGCGGCCGAACCGAGCACCAACGGCGAAGTGCGGCTCACCCGTTCGGGCGGCGACCTCGATTTGCCACTGACCATCACGCTGAATCTGAGCGGCACCGCACAGGCGGGTTCCGACTATGTAGCCTTGCCGACAACTGTGACCTTCGCACCGGGGCAAACCATCGCCGTTCTCCCCGTCTCCGTCATCGACGACACCGCTATTGAGGCTGACGAAACGATCGTCGTTACCCTCCCGAACGGCCCCGGCTACACCGTAACCAGTAGCCCGTTGACGCTGACGGTCACCTCGGAGGATGTCGCGCCGTTGATTCTGCCGAAGGGCTTTGCCGCCGGGTCGGGTTCGGGCGGTTCCGTCATCACCTATAACCCCGATGGCTCCTTCCGATTCCGGGCCGATCCCTTTGGGCCGTCGTTCAGCCGAGGCGTTCGTGTCGCGACGGCCGACGTCAACGGCGACGGCGTGGACGACCTCATTAGCGGCGGGGGTCCGGGCGGAAATTCGCGGATCGTGATTCTCGACGGTTCGTCCCTCGCCCTGCTCGCCGATTGGGTGGCGTTTGAAAACACGTTTACGGGTGGCGTGTTCGTGGTGGCGGCCGACCTCGATGGCGATGGCATGGCCGATGTGATCGTTACACCCGATGTTGGGGGCGGGCCAGTTGTCTCGGTTTACGACGGGGCACAACTGACGGCAGGATTGAACGCAGCCGCAAATTTGTACCGCTTCTTCGGGATCGAGGATGTCAACTTCCGTGGTGGTGCCCGCGCGGCAATGGGCGATGTCAACGGTGACGGTCGGCCCGATCTTGTGGTCGCGGCCGGTTTCGGCGGTGGCCCACGAGTCGCGGTTTTCGACGGTCAAACGCTGGCGAATGTGGACCGGCGTAAGTTGATGAACGATTTCTTCGCTTTTGAGGACACGCTGAGGAACGGCTTGTTCCCAAGCGTGGGGGACTTCAATGGCGATGGGTCTGCCGACCTCGTTCTCGCGGCGGGGCCAGGTGGTGGCCCGCGCGTTCGTATCCTCAACGGTCCCGCCATATTAGCGGGGCGTGAGGAAACTCTCGCAAATTTCTTCGCTGGTGATCCGACTGCTCGCGACGGTGTGCGTGCCGTAGCCGTGGATCGGAATGCGGACTCTATCGCGGAATTGATCGTCGGCAACGCGAGAGGTCCGGGCCGGGTGTTGGTCTATTCGTTCTTGGGTACACTCCCGGAATTGGTATCGGAACTCGACATCGACGACGGATTGAACGGAGCATTCGTGGGATGAAGACAGTAAGTGCGTGCTTCCGCTTCTTCTTTTAGCTGCAAGTAACCGAGTACTTTCTTCGCGGATACGGTTTCGAGGTCGGCGGAAACGGCTCCAGGACGAACTGACTCGGCTGCTCGCATCGGCCCACTGGAAGTTGCTCAGACCCAATGTTTATGAGCGGGGTGAGCGATGACCCGTCGCACCACCAAACGCCGCACCTGGCCTTCGGTCAGTTCCAGTTCCTTCAAGAACCCCCCGATGCGGCCGGGGTTCATCCGCACTTCCACCGGTTCCCGCTGTTCGTAACTGCGGTGGTACACGGCGTTGACCACTGCTTCTTCGATTGCAGGAAACGGATATACTTCTCGCGGTCGAGAATGGGACATCGTGCCAGCCCGCAGTGCAAGCAAGGCGAACCCTCGGAAAACTCCACGCCGTGCCTCGAACGGGAAAAGCGCACACCTTGTTTGCGCTGCGGTCTGGCACGAAAACGTATCAAGTGCCCCCAGTCGAAGTATTTCGGCATTCCGAGGCAAGTCGCCGCACTTTGCGGTAGTACCTGCTTTTCTGATGGTTTTCGAGGCTCATGGGCAGAAATCCTGTGACAAATTCGGCTCGACCAAACACGCCGGAATTGTTCGGTTTCTTGAAGAGACGAAAATCGTAATACCAGAATCAGTAACGACTTGGGAAATGTATCATTTTGGAATTCGATGTGAAGCGGAAAGTGAAATCCTGCGACAGACTTCTTAACGCAAACCCCTTCAGAATAAGGTTTTAAGCAGAGCGGGATACGAGAGTCGAACTCGTTTCACAGCCTTGGGAAGGCTGGGCAC
>Ga0105048_10018259_pt1 | contig 10794 bp, 6 predicted proteins | sample MAT05_FD_78382 | JGI IMG/M metagenome (GOLD analysis project Ga0105048, IMG submission 78382) | Freshwater microbial communities from Lake Fryxell liftoff mats and glacier meltwater in Antarctica - MAT-05 | ecosystem: Environmental > Aquatic > Freshwater > Ice > Liftoff microbial mat | place...
CAAAGTTGCCATACACCACCATTTGCGCGCCGACCTGTTCGGCCAGCTGCTGCGCCTCGGTCAGGGTGGCAATCGCGCCCACCCGCCAGCCATGTTGCGCCGCATCGCCGCTGTGCCAGACCAGCGGCGGAAAGTCGAATTGCACCTCGGCCGATATCGCATCTTCCAGGTAGGTCTTAAACGTTTCAGCCGAGCTCAAACTCAGCTTCGCCCCTTCTGCCGATGTGGTGATGCCGGTGCTGCTCAGCTGGCCAAACTCCACAAACAAAATGTTGAAGTGGTCGCTGGGCATCGGCTCGGTCACCACGGTCGGTGTCGTGGTTGTTGTCGCCGCAACCGTCGAGGCAGCTTCAGTGGGCGCTATAGTGGCGGCTGGCACAGTGGCCGTCGCAGGCGGCGTGGCTCCAGTGCCTGGGTTCGACACCACCAACACCACAATCACCAGCACGATGATGCCAGCCGCGGCCACCAGCCACGGAATGGGCAATGCAGGCAGGCGGTTGGTGGGTGCGGAGTTCGCTTCTGTATAAGTCCAATCAATACTGGGCCGCTCGGCGCGCAATTTGGCAAGCAATGCCGGAGTCTGGTCGCGCCGCTCGAAATACGCAATGAGCTGATCGACCCAATACTCTTTGCCCTTGTCGCGGCCCGGAATCAGATCTGCATCGACCCCGAGGTCGGCGCACAGCGTGATCAGGTCTTCGAGACTGAACGCATCAACAATGTTTTGCCGAAGCTCGGCGCGACTTGCCATGCAGGAAGTGTAATGGAGGCGGGGTGATTGCGCTTATCGGTTGGGTGGTTGTCTCACCTGGATGCCTTCAAAGCCGTCCACGCAGCCGCCTCACGCGCAAAAAATTGCTCGCGGCTGTCCAGCTCGTTCGTGGGCAGAGCTTTGGACATCTGTTAAGCGTCTGGATCAGATGCGATTGCATTGATCACTCTCTTCCACTCGTCTTCAAAGACAACCTTATAGTGAACAGAGTGATCGGCCCACTTCTCGGCCACCTCATCGAAAGGCATGGGGACACACAGCTGATTGCATAGGGCGAAGAGTTCTTGCTTATATTGCGTATCTTCGTTTTTCAACTGAATGCCTTTTGTCTCAAGGACATACACGGTGTCAAAGGAGTGTTTCAAAGCGTTCAAATCACTTTGGGTTAGTGTGCTCCGCTGCGAAAACACCATGAAATCTGGATACACGCGATATGGTTTCCACCCTTGTATCCCATATCCAAGACGGGCCGGGTTGCGATGCCAGCCCATAACCCAAGATGATTGCTGATCAAGATACAGCACAACGCCACGCTCTAGCTCATTAAAATCGTCAGCACGATATTCAAACAAGCCCATTTGGGGGGATTGGCCATTTGAATCGATCAACGGCGCAGTCGGCGTTGCCATAATCTTCTCTGGCACAGTTGTTCCTTTGCCGATACTGCCTTCCAGAAGCCAAAAGCGTAGTTTTCCATCGGCAATAAGCTTCTTGAAAATTGTCGCTGCCTGATCATGCCGTTGAGAAATAAGCGTCTTTTTTAGCTCATCAATCACCAGCGCCAAATCTCGCTTGATGGCCTCATCGCCGTACCGCTTTCTCAGCTTTTGGATTGTGATCTCGCTCAATTCATGCGCCTGCCACGGATTGGGCACTACATCACCTATTTGGCGAGCCATAAAAGTCAGATCCAAAGGCATGTCATTGGCAAACGCAATATTCTTCTTGACCGGCACACGGCTCAGTCCAACGGCTGTGGCCGAATCTTGTGTTCGTTCAGGGTTGAGCTGTAGTGAGTCAAATCGATCGAGATTAACTTTATCCCAATCAACTCGGCTGAGAACATCCATTTCGTAACCGACTTCGCGCCACTTGCCATTGGCTTCATCTTGTACGACAAAACAAGGCAAATACACTTTGCCGACCCAGTCGGTGAAGGGCTCCCGTATTTTGAACTCAGTTCGTTGACCAGTTTCATTCACTGAAGCAATATGCCCAACCAGCTCTCCCAATCCTTCTTCCTGTAAGCCTTGTGCGACATGCCGAATCAAGTCCCCCGAATATTCTCGAAAGCAATAAACATAGCTTTCATCCAACTCGGTGCGGCCCGTTTTGCGACCATACGGTTGACGCAATACGCGGCCCACAAGCTGCGTAATGCTTGATCCAGCCTTCTTGGGGTTAGTCAGGATGGTGAGAATGTAGGCAAACGAACAATCCCAGCCTTCTTGCAGTGCGCTTTTGGTAATGATGTAGCGCACCTGACTGGTTTTGCTCAGCAAATCTTCGGCCTTGATATCATCTTGTTCACTGCTCTTGATGGCGATTTCTTCGGGTAATGCGCCTTCGGCCAGTAAAAACTCACGAGCATCCTCGGCGTGAATGTAAGGTGGCACGCGCTGATCTTTACCCGTGCGCTCCACCTGAATCAAACAAATCGGTCGAATGTAGGTTCCCGTCGATGCTTCATGGTCACTTGCAATCGTTTCAAGATCATCGCGGCGGCGCTTGCTCGCCAGCAATGTCTCTTTCCAGTTCATTGTGGCTTTGTTGATGACGTTGATATCGAGCTTGATCATGCCCTCGCGCAACAGATCCTGTCCGCTGATATTAACCAGCTTATTGCTCTGAGAGGTTGGCGTGGCCGACAACTCCAGAATGAAAGCAGGGTTAAATCCCAACAGCGTGCTCTGGGCGAGCTCGCCATATGCCTTGTGGCCTTCATCCAGAATGATCAAGGGTTGCAGTAAACGCAAGGTGTTGCCAAGTGATGTTTTGACAATTTGTGATTGCAGCCCACTCTCTGATTCAAATCGATCCAGATTGGGAATCTGTTGCAACAACGTTTGCTGGGCGTCATAGTCATCCTCATCCGGAAAGAACCCCTCAAAGCCGCCTCGATCCTTGAAAATGCGCAAGGTTTCCTTCGATTGGCGATTCGCACTGGGCAACATCAACAGTAGGACAACCAGGTTATCTCGCACATCATCCGGCGCAAACAAATCACCTTTCTCTTTGATGAGTGTCCGATCCGCGCTGGCAATATTGAGATACACCCGGTATGGGTGCGCCCGATCTTTCAGGGCAGTCAGCGTCTGGTTATAAATCTGCGAAGTCGGCACGATCCACAAGACCAATCCAGTTTGCCGCCTCAAGAAGCGCTGATTGATGAGATCAATTGCTTTGACGGCCAGTAAGGTTTTACCGCCGCCGGTCGGCACCTTCAGGCATACCGCCGGCACACGCTCGCCCAAGCCGTTCTTGCGGCTGTAATAATCCTCATGCCCCGTGTATTCCTTCCACGCATGCTTATCCCACTCGAACTCTATGCCCAGGTTTAGCCGGCGAATCTCTTCCAGCTTTTGTTGCGTAGCACCCAAGACACTCAAGTAGCCACTCAATTTATCGAGTGCGGTTTGCTGATATTGCTTGAGCTGCATTTGACTTCACCCCAACAATTAGCTTATCACTTCTCGCAAAATAACCAATGCGATTGAGTTAGTCTGCCCGATACTTGTACACGCCCCACGGCAACTGGCAAAATTCGATGCCATACTCGTCCAAGCGATCTTCATCCAGATATTTCATAGGCCCAATGACCAGCCGCTTCTTCATGCCTGTTTTCCAGGCCGGCAACTCCATTGCAAAACGCAAGTTCAGCGGCGTGCTCTTCAGATAAGCAATATCAGGTTGATAGATCATGTAGACCTCGTAACCTGAGCTTTGCCCCAAATATTGATTTTTCTCCCTGACTTGGCTGTCGTCCAGTTTTTCGCCGGTTGTGGTGAAGAATACATAGCGTGCCATATCCAGATAACTCGGCAAGCCGCCCTGCAGCAGTGTTTCTTCATCCATATTCTGGCCCAGCGTGAAATAACTAAACGATCCACCCAGGCCTTTCTTTAGGTGCGCATCTTTGGAAGTCTTGACGCCCTTAATCACCCGGCGCACGCGCTCCGCAGTCATCTTGTCTGCGTAGTTCTCTTGCTCCACAAGAATAAATCGACGCCTCCCACTATCCTCGGCATTGAGCGCGAGTACGGCGTGGGCGGTTGTGCCGCTGCCGGCAAAGCTATCAAGCACAATAGAGTCTTGATCAGTTGCAATTTGCAGAATGCGTTTTATCAAACTGGAAGGTTTTGGAGTCACAAAAACATCTTCTGAGTTTTTGAACGCCAACAATGAAAGCAATTCGCGTTTTGCATCCTGCGTGTGTCCCACATCTTCGTAATGCCACAATGTCTGCGGGACAACCCCTTGCTTCACTTCAGAGAGAAACCGTTTTTGCCGTGGCATATTACTGCCATTTCCCCCCCCACCAAATTCTATTTTCTTGATTAAGCCCATTGAAATTTTCTTGAGACACAAGCCAATATCTTCCCATCGCAGGGTGGAACTTTTTCCCGCTGGGACTTGTTACTTCGTAAGTCCCGGCACTGTAATAATTGCGTGCAGTTAAGTCACCTGAACTCCATGGGCCACGTGGATCGTCATCAGGATTCTCAAATCGTTCATCCATTTCTTCTGTGCGTGGAAGTAAATTGGGGTGCCATACTTCTAAATTTCGAGCATAAACAATAACGTAGTCATGATCTTCGGAAAAGAATTTGGCTGAATTTTTCGGTGAAAAGACTTTTTGCCATATGACTGTTGCAACGAAATTTTCCTCGCCAAAAATCTCGTCCATCAATTGACGCAAGTGATGCACTTCATTGTCATCAATCGAGATGAAGATCACACCATCATCGCGCAGCAACTCGCGCAACAGCTTCAAACGCGGCGTCATCATGCACAACCACTTGTCATGCCGCGTCAAATCTTCCCGATCAACAACTTTGCTCAGCCAATCCTGCAACATGGGATGGTTAACATTGTCGTTATACACCCACGCCTCATTGCCGGTGTTGTAGGGCGGGTCGATGTAGATGCACTTCACCTTGCCCGCAAAGGCCGGCAGCAAAGCCTTCAACGCGTGCAAGTTATCGCCGTGGATGATGACATTACCCTGCAATGAGGCGCGTTCACCCTTTGCCAGAACGCTTTTCTTCTCGTCCGGCACCAACTGCTGGTACGGCACAGTCAGGTGATGCGAGTGAACAATGGATTTGCCTTTGAACTGAATGGAGGGCATACACCAAGATTATATGAACAGACCCAAATGAAAACAAGCCTTCTGCAATCGAATTGACCACAGAAGGCTCACTGCTATCCAGCGCACAAAACCCGCCAAAAGATGGAGCCCACGTTGAACGTGGGCTCCACCTGACTTCGGCCCGCTATTCAATAAACTTCACATTCAACTCGCGCATCTGCTTGTCGGCTGGCGGTGAGGGAATGCCCAGCATCACATCGGCGGCCTGCTGGTTCTTGGGAAACGCGATGACTTCACGAATATTCGGCGCGCCGGCATACAGCATGGCCAGGCGGTCCAGCCCCGGCGCAATGCCACCATGCGGCGGCGCGCCGTACTCGAACGCATCCAGCAAGTGACCAAACTTCTTGTGGGCCTCTTCCTTGCTCAGCCCCAACAGCGTCATCACCCGCTCCTGCACGTCGCGGCGGTGAATCCGGATCGAGCCGCCGGCCACTTCATAGCCGTTGCACACCAGGTCATATTGCTTGCTCAGCACGCTGCCGGGGTCGCTCTCCAGCTTGTCCAGATCCTCGTCCTTGGGCGAGGTGAACAGGTGATGGTTCGCCACCCAGCGGTTGACGTCCTTGCCCCAGATGAACGAGGGAAAGTCCACCACCCACAAAAAGCCGAGCTGGTTGATGTTGCCCAGCTTGAGCCGGATGCCCAACTCGTGGCGCAACTCGCCCAACGCCTCGTTCAGGGCCGTGCGGTCGTTGTCGGCGGCCAGCAACACCAGGTCACCCGGCTGGCTGCCACTGGCAGCGGCAATCGCCTCTTTCTCAGCCGCGCTCAATTTGCTGCCGGCTCCTGAGTTGCGGTAGCCCTCTACATCGTGCCACAACACGATCAGCCCCTTCGCGCCGTTCTTCTTGGCGATCTCGGTCAGCTCGTCAGTTTGCTTGCGGGTGTAGCCCGCGCACTTGGCCGCCACAATGCCCTTGACATTCGCCGCCTGAAACGGCAAAAACTCGGTGCCCTGCATCGGCGCGCTCACGTCGAACAGCTCCATGCCGTAGCGCACATCCGGCTTGTCCCGGCCAAACCGCTCCATCACCTCTTTGAACGGCAGGCGCATAAACGGCTTGAAAAACAGGGTTTTGCCGTGCAATGCCGCATAGTCCTCGGTGAATTTGGTGATCAGCGATTCGACCAGCGCCAGAATATCCTCGCGATCCACAAAGCTCATCTCAATGTCCAGTTGCGTAAATTCGGGTTGCCGGTCGGCGCGTTGGTCCTCGTCGCGGAAGCAGCGCGCCACCTGGAAATAGCGCTCGACGCCGCCGACCATCAGCAACTGCTTCAACTGCTGCGGGCTTTGCGGCAACGCATACACCTCGCCCGGATGCACACGGCTGGGCACCAGATATTCGCGCGCACCCTCAGGGGTGCTCTTGAACAGAATCGGCGTTTCCACTTCGAGGAAGCCCTGGCCGTCCAGGTAGTCGCGGCAAAATTTGATCAGGCGGTGCCGGGTGGTCAGGTTATGGGTCATGCGTTCGCGACGCAAATCCAGATAGCGATAGCGCAGGCGCAGCCCCTCGTCCATGTCCATGCCGTCCTCATCCACCGCAAACGGCAGCACTTTGGATGGGTTGAGCACGTTGAGCTGCTCGATCATGATCTCGACCTCACCCGTGGCCATTTTGGGATTCGCCATGCCGGCTGGCCGCATCGCGACCTTGCCGGTCACCTGAATCACATACTCGCTGCGCAGCGCCTCGGCCCGCTTAAACTGCTCGCCCTGCACACCGTCGGGGTTAATGACAATTTGTGACAGGCCAAACCGGTCGCGCAGGTCGATGAAAATGACGCCACCGTGGTCGCGTCGGCGATGCACCCATCCCGCCAGTGTCACCGTCTGGCCAGCCTGGGCCGCGCGGAGTTCTCCGCATGTGTGTGTCTTGAACATGATTGCTCCTAGTCAAATGATTCGCATGATTCACATTGACGAGGTCGTCGACGTCAGCGTCGCCGTCGACGTCGACGTTCGCGTTTGCGCAGTGCATTGCGCCTGCATTCTTCACCCAACAAAAAAGCCGCCCCACGAAGGGCGGCTCTCAGTCACTACGCTTGGCTCAATTTGAACACACGAAAGACTAAGCGACGCCCTCTAGAGGCTGTCGTTGTCGTTATTATTCGCGTTCGAATCAAGCATCTGAATTTGCATGTGAGCGGCGATGATACCAGAAAGCCGTTTTTGGGAGGGTCCGCAAAAAAATCTTGAATAAACTCGGGTTCTCGCGGAGAATGCCGCTCATGAGCACGCCCGAGTTTTACGCTGAAGCCCAGGCTTACGACATTGCCTTCGGCGACCGAGATTTTGTGGATGAATGTAACTTCCTGGAATATTGCTTGCGGGAATTTGGAGGTGTCCATGCGGATCAGGTGTCGCCTGCGCCATCTTTCCTGGAGCCGGCCGCCGGTCCCGCCCGTCATGCCCGCGAGTTTGCCCGCCGGGGCTGGCGCGCCGTTGCGCTGGATCTGTCGATGGACATGTTGAACTATGCCCAGACCGGCGCGAACGAAGAGGGCGTGGAACTGGAACTGGTGTGCGCGGATATGACCGACTTCAAGCTGAAACAGCCCGTGGCACTGGCCGCAAATCTGATGGAGAGCCTCAGCCATCTCGTCACCAACGAGCAGGTGGTGGCGCATCTGCGTGCAGTGGCGGCCAACCTGTTGCCCGGCGGCATCTTCGTCATCGAGATGGCCCACCCCAGCACCATCTGGCGCGACAACCTGCCCAACTCGTGGGTGTCCGAAGCTCCCGACGGCACCTCCATCGAGATCCTGTTTGGCGCGGCCGACGATCCCTACGACTGGATCACGCAACAGTGGACGGTCACCACGCGATTGCGCATCAACAACCCCGGCCAGCCCGAGCGCGTGGTCGAATCGCACAATCAGCACCGCTGGTATCTGGCCCAGGAATTGCGCGCCCTCATCGACCTGTCCGGCGCATTCAGCCAGACCCGGTTCTTCGGTAATATGGTGGTGCCCGTGCCGCCGCTGGACGATTCTGCCAGCAGTGATCGCATGATCGTGGTTTTGCGCAAATGAGAAGAGTCAAGAGTCTTGAGTCTTGAGTCCGTAGCGCCACAGCCGGTTCTACAATTGTTGCCATGTCAGCACTCATTTCCAACAAGCCCCCTGACGGGCCACGTTCTGACGTGCCGCGTTCTGACGTGCCGCGTTCTGACGTACCCCGCCGCATCGCTTCCTCCGTCAGCGCGCGCCTCAGCACCATCCGTCACCGCTTGCGCCGCACCGAGAGCGAGCTGGATGCCATCCGCCGCATCTGCCGCATGGTCAATGGCAAATCCGATCTGCGCGCCATCCTCGACATCATCACCCGCACCACCACCGAAGTGCTGCATGTCGATTCCACCTCGATCTATCTGCTGGATGAACCCAGCCAGCGGCTCATTCTCAAAGCCACCACCGGCCTCTACCCCAGCGCCATCGATCACGGCTACCTGCTGATGGGTCATGGCCTGACCGGCTGGGCCGCTCAACAGCGCCAGATGGTGGCCGTGCGCGAAGCTCAAAAAGACCCACGTTTTCGCGAGGTGCCGGACACTCGCGAGCGCTCGTTCAAATCCTTGCTGGCCATGCCGCTCATCAGCCAGGACCGCGTCATCGGGGCCATGAATGTGCAAACGCACCGGCTCCACACCTGGACCGAGAGCGATGTGGAATTTGTGGCTGTCATCGCTGATGTGGTCGCCGGCATCCTGGAGCGCGCCGTGCTGGAGGAACAAACCGAGCGCAAAGTCCGCGAGCTCACTGCCGTGGCCGAAGTCAGCCGCGCCGTCATTTCGCCGGTCTATCTGGATGAGACGTTGCGCGTGGTCGCCGAAATGGCCGCCCGGGCCGTGGGCGCGCGCCGCTGTTCTTTATTGCTATTGGATGAGAACGAGAATGTGTTTGCGCCGCGTGCGGTATGGGACGCGCTGCCCAACATTCGGCCCGAGCCAGTGTGGCCGGTCAATGATCTGCCGCTGCTGACGATTGAGTCCCTGCACAAGCCCGTCATCATCGGCGATGCCCATCTAGAGTTGCGCGCCGAGCATTCGGTGTGGGCCCAAAACGCCGGGTTGCGCACCTTGCTGTGTGTGCCATTGATCCTCAAAGATCGCACCGTCGGCCTGCTCAATGTGTGGTCGGACAACGCCGACGGTTTCGATGACCGGCAGGTCGAGGTGTGCACGACGCTGGCCAACCAGATCGCGCTGGCCATCGAGAACGCGCATCTGGTCGGCAACGCCGCCATCGTGCAGGAGATGCACCACCGCGTCAAAAACAACCTGCAAAATGTGGTGATGCTGTTGCAGATGCAACTGTCCGATGGGCGTGCCGATGATCGCACGATCACGGCCAAGGACGCCTTGCACGAGGCCGTCAATCGCATCATGTCCATCGCGGCCGTGCACGATGCCATGGCGCACGAAGGGTTTCGCCTGGTCGATGTCAAAGAGGTCATCCAGCGCGTAGTCAGCCTGGTGCTGGCCAACATGACACCACCCGGCCTCGAACTGGAAATTCAGGTGGTCGGCCCCGAGATTCGCGTCTCCTCGCGCGCGGCCACGGCGCTGGCGCTGTGTGTCAACGAGCTGGTCTCGAATTCGATGGAGCATGCATTTGTGGGGCGCAACCAGGGCCGCATCGAGGTGAACCTGATCGACAGCGGCAACGGCCAACTGGAGGCCGAGGTGCGCGACAACGGCATCGGCAACACCGCCAATGCCACCAGTGGCGCGGCGCCAACCAGCCTCGGTCTCAACATCGTGCAGGCACTGGTGGCCGAGGATTTGCGCGGCACCTTCACGCTGGAACGCACCGAGCAGGGCAGCATCGCCACCATTCGCGCGCCGATTGCGCTGTCGTAAAGATGCTGCTGGCGGTTGGCTGCTAGCGACTAGCCTCTGTCCGCCAACAGCTAACCGCCATTCACCAGCAGCTTCTTAAACGCTTCCACTATGTCTCGCTTGGCCGCTTCATCAAACGTGGTCGCGCCGTGCCACGATTCGGCCAGCGCCTGCACCACGGCCTCGCGCGGCAGGTCGGGTCGACCGGCCAGCAGCTTCTTGAGACGGCCCCACTGCGGCAGTTTGCCCAACTGATGAGCGAACTCTGTGGCCAGCACCCGCGCGGCCAGATCGAGATCTGTGACGTCCAGGCGCTCGCCGCCAAGAATCAAATCGTGATAGCGCAAAACGCGGCCGGCGGCCACTCGCTTGTTTAGCCGGTCATACACATATTCCACCGGCTCAGTCAACCCGGCCGGGTTCATCTCGCGCACCCAGCTCAGTTGCACCGCGCTGCCGAATCCCAGCAGGGTAATGCGCTCGCCGTTGTAGCGGGTAATCTCGCGAATCTCCGAAGCCACAATCAGCATGTTGCGGCCCACAATGCTCTCGTCCATGAGCGCGCACCGCCGGCCACCCGCCAGGTCATACTCATCGCTGCCGGTGCTGGTGCGCACGGCCAGATGATCTAGGAAGCCAGCCATGTGGCAGCGTGGGATGGCTTCAAGCAAGACCAGATTAAAAGCAGGTACAGCATCGTCAGCCTGATCCACTGCATCTGCCGCCAACAAGCCCGCCTCTTTGCACACATCCAGCAACTGCGCCCAGGTCTGCGCCACCTCGCGTGCCACATGCGC
>Ga0105048_10018263_pt1 | contig 10792 bp, 11 predicted proteins | sample MAT05_FD_78382 | JGI IMG/M metagenome (GOLD analysis project Ga0105048, IMG submission 78382) | Freshwater microbial communities from Lake Fryxell liftoff mats and glacier meltwater in Antarctica - MAT-05 | ecosystem: Environmental > Aquatic > Freshwater > Ice > Liftoff microbial mat | place...
AATCCTCGCCGGCTAAACCGGCCATCGTTACTGTTTCCCATTTTGTCCCTTCGCCGCGTGATTCGTTTCGGCCAATTCGAACTGCGGCGCGTCGATCATATCCTATTTACGAATCGCTTTGTGGCTCATGCCGTGCGGCTTACCGCTGGCGAGCCTGCCCGATTCAACGGCGCGATGAAATCAAGACGGTCAATCTGGCCCAGGCTGGCGGAGGTTCGAGCGGCCGAGGTTCAGGTGTGTCTAACCTGGCAAACTGATTGAAATTAAGCTCTGAAATCTGATCCCACTCTCCTCGCCAAGCGGCGATTGCATCGCGGCTGCTCAGGTTAAGATCCAAAGGTCTCGGCACTCGTGAGAAGTTGGCTCTCCCGCAATTTCCGTGCAACCGGTCATGCCTTCTGTGCGGAAGCCTCCTTGATTGAATGGGATGCGGATGGTCCCACTCCATTCAGCCCAAATGCGCAAGTGTTTGAAAACATAGGGCCGTGCACGAAATGTGCGGAAGAGCCAAGAAGTTACCCATCCTTAACTCGCCAAAAGTTGACTATTAACGTGCCTTTTGCGCCGCGGGGCCTTCGCCACTCTGCCACGCGGCGACGCCGCGCAGGATGATGCCGGCCAAAAGATCGCTCCTCATGAGGAAGGACTTACGCGCCTAATGCGCGGATCCTCACGCGATCCGCAAGGGACTGCCATGTGCAATTCCGACATTCGGCGCGGTCAACTCTATCCAAGCACAAGTGGTCAATTTCCCTCGAGCGCCGAGGCGAGGGTCACTCAACCGAAATACGGAAGTTAGGCGCCATGATCCGGCTTAAGTCTTTTAACTTACTGCGCTTGACGTTTGCGGCTGCCTCACTCGATGGGTGCTACGGAGGAGTTGGGCTTGGGGATTGGAATCAGTAGCTTGCGGCGGCTGGGACCACTGAACTGCCAGATTTACGTTTAACTACCATTCCAGACGCACTCCTAACCGCAAACTCCGCGCCGCCGAAGGATCCAGCATTTGCACCCCACCCACATCCGTGATCACCCCCGCACTCGCCGGCGCGTTAATGTTCATTCCCGGCGCGCTGTAATTCGGATGGTTGAAGATGTTCTGCCCCGTCAGTTCACCCCGCAGCACGAACCGCTCCCCCAGCGGAATTGTCTTGTACAGCCCAGTCTGGAACACATGGATTCCCGGCCCCTTGATCACTCCGCGGGCCGAGTTCCCAAAGGCTCCCGCGCTCGGAGCGGTAAAAGCGCCTACGTCAAACCAGCGATTCACGGTCCTTTCGTCTGCCGGCAAATTGCCATTGCGTAACGCGTTTGGCCGGATCGTAACCTGCGCCGGAGTTCTGCTCGCCGTGAACGCAGTCCCCGTCGGATCAGGACCCGTCCACAGCGGAGTCAGAAATTGGCCCGAATTAATAACATAGATACCGCTGATTTGCCATCCGCCCGCCACCAACTCCGCTAGCTTACCTCCGCCCACCAAGTAGCGTTTGCCCTTGCCAAAAGGAAGCGGCAGCACGAAATTCGAGTTCATCCGATGGGTGGGGATGTCCACCCATACTCCCCGTTCCCGGCGCCGATTATAGGCATCTTCCGGCGAATCGCCCCGTTCCAAATCGCCAATGTCCCGCGCGAGTTGATACGAAGCTTGCAAGTGGAGTCCTCCGGATAAGTTCCGCTTCACCTCTGCGGTCAAAGCATGGTATTGATGGCCGGCCCCGTTCGTGAGATAGCCGATGGCCGGATAGCGGGGGAACGGCCGCGACTTATCGACGAACGCTCGCGCATCGGGAACAGGCTGGTTGACGTTGATCCGGTATTCGCCTTGGCGGGTGTTGGTGCCGATGTAAGACAGCCGGAACCCGGTCCGCCACCACTCCTGTTCAATCGTGAAGTTGTATTGCATACTAAACGGAATGCGAATGTCTTCCCGCACGGCTGAAGGCAAGTTGACACTCGCCAGCCCGCCTGTTGACGTGGGAAAGATACGGGGAAACACGACCGTTGGGTTGTCAAGCGGATTGGTAAAGATTGGCTCACTCAGGTTAAATGGCGTGCCAATCGTCGTCGCTCCGCGCGGCACGATGTCGTAGAACATGCCGAAACCAGCCCGGAATACGGTCTGATTCCCCCAAGGCCGGAACGCGGCCCCCAACCGTGGCGCGAAGTTGTTCCGATCCGTGCGAACTAACGCCCCGCCTGGATAGTTCGCCTTACCCGCCTCCACAATGTCAACATACCCGCGCGGCATCAACGGACTGACCTTCGAAAGCGTGCCGTCAGGAATGATGATCCGCCCGGAAACGATATCGAACACCGAAATCAAGCCATTCTTCTCCTTCAACGGCGGATGAAACTCATACCGCATGCCCATCGTCAGCGTCAACTTCCTCGAAACTTTGTACTCCTCGGCAACGAAAAAGTCATAAGTCCATCGCATTGTATCCTGCCGCAGCGGCGCGAACGCCCGGGCGCTGCTCGTGGGAATGCCCAGCAGAAAGTCGGCGTAAGGATGCCCCGCAAAGCGGTTCGAGAACGTAACATTACCAAACTGATTCGCTGATTGTTGTAACTCAGAGAATCCTACCCGCCCCAGTTGGACCCCCACTTTCAACGAATGCTTCCCGCGGAAGAATGAGAGGTTATCTTGAAACTGGTTCAAGAGCGAACTGAAGCCGGGCCTCCGCCACTCCGGAGCGGCGATCCCGGTCAACCCAAGCTGGCTGAAATTAGTCACCAAAAGGCCTTCCCGATCCGGTAAGTCATCCACCAAGCCAGTCACGCCCAACTCGGCAATCAGTTGTTTCCCGTTAATGGCCCCCTTACGCGGACTATCGTTGAACGCGTAGCCCCACCGCGCCTCATTCAACAGATTCGGGCGGAACACATAGCTATGCGACAGCGTAAACGCCCGCGTATCCCGCCGGCCATCCCGCTGGCCGATCGTAGGCAGCGCCCCCTCATACCGCCGGTCAATCGCGCGGTTATAAGTGTACCGGCCATACAGGAAAGATTTATCGGAGAACCGGTGATCCATCCGCCCCGTAATGTAGTTCTCGGGATCTCGCGGCCGATTCAAAATTTGGCGGAAATTCTGGCTCTGGAACTGATTCGGATCCCCAAAATTTGGGAGCGGAAAGAAACGGTCCTGAATCTTTCTCGCCACGCCGCTGATCCGGGTCGCCGGAATCTGATTGTTCGGAAAAGGAATATTGCCGTTAAACGGATCGCGGATGGCACTCCCCGTAAAATTGCCTTGGCGCCAGTTCGGAGTCGCCACCGTCGGATTGAAAATCGTCGCCACCTGGCTCCCTTTCGTCAGTTCGTACGAGTGGAAAAAGAAAGTCTTGTTCCTCCCGTCGTAAATCCTGGGCAGCACCACCGGCCCCCCAATCGAATAACCCGGAAAATGGGTTACCCCCGTAGTTCTTTCGAGCGCAAAGGGGTTCCGCGCCCGAAACATAGGGGTGCTGTAGTAGTCGAAGGCGGTCCCCCGGATCCGGTTCGATCCCGAGCGTGAAACAATGGTCACTTGACCCAAATTAGCGAACTCCGCCGTGTTGTTCGCCAAATCCACTCGGACCTCCTCAAAACTTTCGATGTAGTTCACCAGCGGGCTCACCTGCCCGCCGTCCGCGCCATTGTTTGTCGTGATGCCGTCAATGGTGGCGTCTGACTGATTCAGCCGGCTGCCCGAAAATCGTCGGTACGCGGATGCGCTCGTCGCTTGCGCGACACCCGGATTCAACCCAACGTAACTCCACAGCGCCCGCGAGTTCAACGGCATGCTCTTCAAAACCTCCGCGTTCTTCGTGTCGCTGATCCGTCCGGTGTCCGTCTCAATCAGCGCGGCTCCCGCCGTCACCTGCACCGAATTCTCCACGCTCCCCGGTTCCAGTCGGACATCCAATCGCCGGATGTTCATCGCCTCCAAAATTAATTTCTCCGCCGCGAAGGTTCGAAAGCCCGCGAATCGCACCTCCACTCGGTACTCCCCCTCTTTCATCTGGGCCAGGGTATACACCCCTTGACCATTCGATGCCACCGTCGTAACAAATCCGCTGGCTGTGTGAACCGCCCGTATCGAAGCCCCGTTGATGGCTAGCCCCTGGCTGTCCGTCACATTACCCGTCAGCGAGGCAAAGGTACTCTGGGCCCGGCAAATAGGCATTAATGACGCCACAAAAAGCGCACTCAGAAGTCGGAGGTTAGCCATAGGCCGAAAATATATCACCCAACCCATGCCAATACAATGAACAAGCGGATTCAGTAGGGGATGTAACCGCTATGTAACCTTGCTATAGTGTAGCTGCCATGGGAGTTAACGTTATCGGCCACCTAGAGGAACTCCAAACGGTTCTGCGCAGCCAAACCTTCGCCAATTCTGATAGCCTCCGCCGTCTTCTCAAATATCTCGGCGAAAAGTCGATCGCCGGTGAAGCCGACTCGCTCAAGGAATACACCATCGGCGTCGACGCCTTCGGCAAATCGGCCGCGTACGATCCCCGCCGTGATTCCATCGTTCGTCTGCAAGCCGGTCGCTTGCGCCAAAAGCTGGCCGAGTATTATCAAGCCGAAGGCAGCCAGGACCCGCTCCGCTTGGACCTCCCCAAAGGTGCCTTCCGCCTTGTCTTCTCCCCTTGGGCTACCGAGAAAGCGTCCCATACCTGGACGGTCCGCCGCGAAATCACTTACGCCGTGCTCGCCGGGGCGCTCTGTTGTGCCATTTGGGCTGGTTGGGCCACCTATCGCCTCTCGCAACAACCCACTTTCGACGGGCCCAACGTATGGACACCAGCCCTCCACGAGTTCTGGAAGCCTTTTCTCGATTCCAAACGCGGCACCCTCGTCGCCATCGGGAATCCCCTGTTCGTCCGAGTCCAGGGTGGCGTTGTCCATCGCAACGCCAAGCTGAACGAGTGGGCGCAACTCCCGGCCGAAATCGCTCTTTTGGACAACTTGAAAAAATCGGAATTTGCCTCTCTGTCCCCCTGGTTCGGGTTCACCGGTGTCGGCGAAGCCAACGCCGCCTTCCTCTTGGCGCGCCATTTAGGAACTCGCCGACAGGATCTCGGCCTCACCCGCAGCAATACGCTTTCCTGGGAGCAGGTGGCCACTCACAACATGATTTTCGTGGGTCCCCCTAAGTTCAACCTCCAAGTCGCTCAGATGCCCATCAAGCCCGAGTTCGTCATGGAACCCAATGGCATTCGTAACCTGCGGCCCGCCCCCGGCGAGGCGGCCTTCTATCCCGATCAATTCGTTCCCACCCGCACCCAGGACGGAGTGACCCATGCACTGATTAGCCGTTTCCCCGGTCTCAACGGCAACGGCGAGGTTCTGGTGTTGGCTGGAAACGCCGGCGCCGACACTCTCGCGGCCGCCCAATGGGTCACCCAGCCCAAACAGACCAACGAACTCGTGCAGCATTTGAGCACTCCTTCAGGCCACCTGCCACCATACTTCCAGGCGATCATCAAAACGGAATTCAAGAATCACGTTCCGATCAGTAGCGCTTACGTCTGCCATCACGTCCTGCGAATCGCCGTGCCCTAGGAGTCTTTCGGAGATAAGCTCCTCCAGCCCAACCTCTTCCGTTATCGATACTCGAATACAACAATGATTCGTGGCAGTCCGCGCCACCGCCCTCTGCTCCCTCAAATGCGGTCCATGGAAGCCTCAGACGAGCGGAAAGTCAGCCCGTCGGCGGAACGCCTTGTCGCTCGCGACCACGATGATGTCGGTCATCAGCCGTATATGCTCTTTCCAAAATCCCCCAGCCCGGCCCAAGGCGCATCCGTCGACGGAGGCGTGGAAATGCGCCCTAGCGGCTGTGACGACCAGCCGGATGCCCGCCGGTCCGATTTCGTCATTACGCAAAGCGGATGAAGCCGATGCGGATCAGCCACGTCACCAGCCCGATGATCGTTGTCGCCAACCCGATCAGGATCCCAAAGGAACTTCACAGGGTGAACCTCAATGGATTCACTGTCTACTACGACCTTGACCATCTGTCAAAAGAACTCAAGAGGGGCTGGGGGGGTTAACCGTTTTGCGCGACCGCATAGAACGGCGGCCGCGACGTGAAATCCTACGTCAACTCTGCGTTAGCATTCAGCGCCCCGCGCTCGTGGTTGTCGTCGTCCATATCTCTAGCGTGGTTGAGCTCCGGACGTTTTCCCTTCTCGCTCTCAAAGTGTCGCTGCATCGGGGTGGCAGCCGTGTGCTCAGTCCGAGGATTTACCCGCTCAATCTTTGATGAAGGAACATTGGCGCGCCCACCGGTACCGGTTGCTCTACTAAGTATTTTCCCTCCCTTGTATTCCCGCCCCCGAGCGTGTACTTTCTGTATTACCCCCCAGATGAATCCTATCTCGATCCTCGCCATAGCCCTTTTTCTCGCTCTGTTCGCCCAGCCCGCCGAGGGCCAATATTACATGGGCTCGCGGGGTGGTTGTTACACGCTGACCCGAAGCGGGAACAAACGATACGTTGACCGGTCGATGTGCACGGGCGGAAGCAAGCCGATGACGGCCGTGAGGTCGAGGCAACCTGCTGCCGTTCCTGCGGTTGCTGCCGTTGCTCCTATTCCTGTCGCTCCTGCCGTCACTTTTGTTGCTGCCTTGGCTCCGGTTCCTGTCGTTACTCCTGTTCCTACCGCGGATCCTGTTCCACTCTTTCCCCCCGCAGCGACCGTCCCTACCGTTGTTGCCCTAGCTGCTGCGAATGTACTTGCTGCTGCGCCGCCGCCGAGGGCACCCCAATCTCCATCGAGATATTATCTTGGCCCGCGGGGAGGGTGCTATACGCTCACGGCAAGCGGTAACAAACGCTATGTGGACCGATCCATGTGCCAGTGATTGTTCGCAATTGACATCAATCGATGCTCCGTGAGATTCAGCGTCCCATGATCCTAAAGGCAGTGCGACTTACCGCCGATGACTTAGGATGCTTCCTAATAGGATGTTTCCTGCCGACTCGCTGCCCGAAGAAGGATGCTCGAACAAGATTTCGGCGACCGATAGTCAGCCCGGATCACCTCTCAGCAGAATGGCTAAGGTTTCCAGCGGACTTCTAAAATTAACCCTCACAACCACGATCCTGACCGTTTGCGCGCTCGGCCAATCCTCGATCGTCATTAGCCAGATCTATGGAGGTGGGGGCAACTCCGGGGCCACCTTACGCAACGATTATGTGGAGTTGTTCAATAGGGGGCGGACCGCGGTTTTCATGAATGGCTGGACGGTCCAGCACACATCCGCCGCAGGCTCGACATGGGACCGAGTGCCTTTGAGCGGAACGATCCAGCCTGGACAATACTTCCTGTTGCAATTGGCCCAGGGCAACGCCGGAACCGCCGCGTTACCGACACCGGATGCGACATCAGGCGTCAACATCAGTGCGACTTCGGCCAAGATAGTGTTGGTCAACAATAGCGTGGCGTTGACCGGCTCGGTACCGACCGGAAGCCAGATCCTAGACTTCGTGGGGTATGGAACCGCCAACACCACCGAGGGCAGATCCGCTCCGGAGCTCACCAACACGACGGCGTTGTTTCGGAGATCCGGGGGGTGTACTGACACGGGTGACAATCGGGCTGACTTTATTACGGGCCCACCAGCGCCGCGGAATTCCCGCACCCAGCCGTCACCGTGTTTCGTTGACGCATCGCCGCTGATCTCAGCCGCAGGCGTGGCCAACGCCGCGAGCTTTGAATCCGGGTTCATCGCCCCGGGCCAGGTCGTTACAATCTTTGGGAGTGCCATGGGTGGCGACGAGCTCGCAACGTTAGAACTGACCGCGGACCGTCAGTCAATTACGAAGTCACTTTCTGGCACGCGGGTGCTGTTCGATGGCGTTCCCGCGCCGATGATCTACGCGCTATCCGGCCAGGTGAGTGCTATCGTTCCGTTTGGGATTGCCAGCCGCCGGAGTGTCGAGCTCCAGGTGGAGTACAGCGGTCGCCTGTCCAACAAAGTGCCCCTTGAGGTGCAGCCAACCGCACCGGGCATCTTCACAATGGATTCGTCGGGAACCGGTGCCGGGGCAATTCTGAATCAGGATTACCGACCGAATGGATTGGACAACCCCGCGGCCAAGGGCTCGGTGATAATTTTGTTTGCCACCGGGGGCGGAGTGACGAGTCCGGAATCGACCGACGGGCGAATTGCGGTTGGAATCGCTAGCCAAACCCAGCCCATTCGGTTGCGGATCGATGGGGTTGAAGCGGAAATACTCTACGCCGGTTCCGCGCCAGGCCTTGTCAGTGGAGTCATGCAAATTAACGCTAAGGTGCCGCAGAATGTTGGTACTGGGTGGCAATCGATAGAAGTGATCGCCGGTGCCAGAACTAGCCGAAGTGGGGTTCGGGTGGCCGTCGCAGCAGAGTAAGGAATTGGAGTGGAGATTGGGGAGAGGCAAGCATGGCATATCTGACGAAAATCGGCCACGTTGAATCGAACATCGGGAAAATCGGATCGCGTGGCTACCACGTCTATCGCCGTGGCGATGTTGTTTGGTCGTTATGGGGACCAGTGGACGTTGTTAGATCGCGGTTCGTGGCAATTTGTCTGGGCCCGCATACAAAAGCTCTCATACGAGTGCGGATCGATTGAGGCTGCCAAAAATAAATTGACCGAGATTCTAAGCAGGCAGGAGAGAAAGGGATACCGGAGGTTGGCGCCAAAATCTCGGATTGTGCGGCCTGGTGGGATCACGATTACCCTTTTGTCAGCGCGCAGGTCGTGGGGCATTCGCCCGCCAACCGCTCAAGTTCAATAGTCTAAACCTAAAACTTCAATGAACGTAATCATTCATCCTTCAGCAAAGAAATTCGCGCCCGATGGCGACCTGCACGGAGCAAGTATCCGACCGGTAGAAAAATTCTTACCCTTCGTAAGCGAAGCCGAAAGAGAACTTCTGAAGAAGGAGTTTCCCAATGGCAAGTTGTACACTCGAGGCGCGTTACTCGGCAATGGAGAAGTCAATTTGCCCACTTGGGAAAAGATCGCGCCTGGAGACCTCGCCGTCTTTTTCCGAGACAAAGCAATGGTCGGCTCGGGAACGGTTGTCTTGAAAATCCGTAGCGTTCCCCTTTCTCGAGCTATTGATGGAATTGGGGATTCACCTGACGGGAGTCCGTTTGAGCTCATATACGTCGTAAAGGACCTGAGAGAACAGAGCACCCCGAAGTCAGAGGTTCAACAACAGCTCGGCTACGGCCTGAGCGATCAGGTCAGGTTCATGGTCGTGAAAGATCCAGAGGTCGCAAGCCGATTTATTCAGTGGATTGCAGGTTTGGATGTTCCGTCGGAGATCGAACTCCGGAAGATGTACGATTCCCCTGAATTTGAGTCCACCGATCGACTTTCGACCGTCTTCACCCGCCGGGAGCAGTCATACTGGCGGAAGGAACTCTTCAAGAAATCGCCTCTGGGCAGATGTGATATCTGCAGCAGAGTAATGCCCGTCGGCTACCTGGTTGCCGCCCATGTAAAGCCTCGCTATCGATGCAACCACGGGGAGCGCGTCGATCGGCACAACATAATTGCGGCTTGCCTTTTCGGATGCGATGCGCTGTTCGAAAGGCGAGCGCTATTCGTGAAGGACGGAATCATTTCTGCCCAAATGGATTTACTCGACAATTCCTTCCTAAAGGCGCAGGTCGGGAATATGGTGGGAAAGCGTTGCGAACGTTGGAATACCGATTCAGCCAAGTATTTCGCAGCGCACAACGAAATGAATTTATAGGGGACGACACCGGCCAACACCGGCTTTCCCGGATCATTGGGCTGGGACTGAGACAGAAACGCCTTCTTTCTAAAATTGCCGCCTCTAGGAGCAATTCTTGACTTAACCAAGGGCATATCTACAATCCTTGAAGCAGTTTCTCACCATCTCCGGGGAGATCAAGGCGGGCGCCTGTGGGATAGCGGCCCACCCACGGCTCACCTAAAACGTGACCGCCAGCTTCTCCAGCCCGATATTCCCCGCCTCGTCTGCGGATAAGAACTTTTCACGCAGATCGCCTGAGCATCGTCGCACCATATCGATTTGCCGACAAAAATCCAGAGCCCCCCTAAAATGTCAGGATTTGCTCTAATCCGCGAGACTGCGATCCCTTAGCTTTATTGCCGCCGCCAGCTTCTGGTAGGCACCCCGCCTAGGGGCGGGAAGGCGGGGCATCGAACCCCGCCTTCCCGCTAGTGAGAGCCCGTCGGTCGCGAGCGTTGCCGCCCAACTGACGCCAGAATCGCCCAGGGATTGACTCATTTTCATCCTTCACTTGTGCTGCGTCACAAGCCCAATATGAGGATTAACAAGGTGGAACGCGATAATCGCGGCCGGCACCCTAATCGCCAGTCCCACCGCGGCCACACTCGACTTCTTCGGTCCATAAACAAATAAATCTGCCTTTTTTAACCCGCTCAAAAAATCGTTCACAAGCAATTAAAATAAATTTTAGGCTTACATTCTAAAGAACTTAATATCAATTTACCCCTCCCAAAGCAACCAGAAATTAGGAACCCATACTGTATAATCGAATTAGAAATAGCAAACACGCCCTGACCTGGCTAACAGGCAGGGCGTTTCGCATTTCTAAAGGAGATTTCACCATGTCGGAAGAATTGACAGACGAACAGAAAAAGGCCCGTCGCGCCGAAATCAATCGTCAAAATGCCCAGAAAAGCACCGGCCCAAAAACCGGCCCCGGCAAAATGAAGGTCCGGCTCAATGCCCTCCGTCACGGTGCCCGAGCAAGCATCATCGATATGTCGGCCCTCGAAAGTCTCGT
>Ga0105048_10018265_pt1 | contig 10792 bp, 10 predicted proteins | sample MAT05_FD_78382 | JGI IMG/M metagenome (GOLD analysis project Ga0105048, IMG submission 78382) | Freshwater microbial communities from Lake Fryxell liftoff mats and glacier meltwater in Antarctica - MAT-05 | ecosystem: Environmental > Aquatic > Freshwater > Ice > Liftoff microbial mat | place...
AAATCCTGCATTCAGGCATCAATTTTGGCCTTTGATCAAATAGAAACCCGCACAAAAAGTCATTGAAAGAATAGCAAAAAAGTCACTCAATCGATCAACGCATTTTGTAAACCGCCGAATCAGGCCTACACATGCCGGCCCGGGGCGGGCACATAATCAGATCGTAGCTGGCTGGCAGCTTTATCCAGGATATTCATGCTCTACAAATTCAAATCCAAAAACGCAGGCGACGTGATCATGCTGGAGGCCAACGGCCGCAAGGTCCTTGAGGTGATCGGCAAGGACGCGGGGCCAACCGGCATTATCCTGGCATCGCAGATGCCAGCGGCTGTCCAGGCACTTCAAGATGCGATTGCTCTGGAAGAGTCAACCCAGCAGGTGGCCGATGCTGATGGTGACGGCGATGCTGGCGCTGCTCATGGAGACGCACCTGGATTGCGTCAGCGCGCCATGCCCTTTATTGATATGCTTCAGCGTAATTACAAGGCCCAAACCGACGTGGTTTGGGGGGTCTAAAACTAATCGACTTTGGCGCCTGATACCTTCACCACCTGTGCCCACTTGACGTGCTCGGCATTGATGAAGGTGTTGAATTGCTCTGGCGTATTGCCGCCGGGTATTGCGCCCTGAGCCAGTAGTTTTTCTTTCATACCTGCCGTGCCCAGCGATTTGGATACCTCTTGCTGAATACGGCTCACGATATCTGCCGGCGTGCCAGCCGGGGCCAGCAAACCAAACCATGAACTGGCATCAAAGCCCGGCAGCTTGCCTGCCTCTTCAATGGTCGGTAAGTCAGGCACAGCCACTGAACGCTGGGCGCTGGTCAGGGCAAAGGCTTTGAGCTTGCCGGCCTTGATTTGCGGCAGGGCCGATGGCAGGTTGTCAAACATCACGTCAACGCTGCCGCCAACCAGGTCCAGCAGGGCAGGGCCAGAGCCACGGTATGGAATGTGCGTCATGAAAATACCAGTACGCGACTTGAACAGCTCGCCCGCCAGATGAATTGACGTGCCGTTGCCACTAGAGGCCATGCTGAATTTGGCCGGATTGGCTTTGGCGTAGTTGATGAACTCCGGGACTGTGTTGATATTCAACGCCCTGGCCTTTTCGGCATTCATCACCATCACATTCGGCACGCCTGCCACCAATGTGATGGGCGCAAAGTCTTTCTGTGAGTCGAAGGGCATCTTGGCGTATAGCGCCTTGTTGATGCCGTGCGTCCCCACTGTGCCCATCAAAATCGTGTAGCCGTCGGGCGGGGACTTGGCCACCAGGTCAGCGCCAATATTGCCGCCAGCGCCCGCGCGGTTTTCAACAATGAACGATTGACCAAAGGCTTTGGTCAATTCAGGTGCCATGGCGCGCGCCAAAATGTCTGTGGTGCCGCCCGCAGCAAACGGCACGATGATGCGCACCGGTTTGTTCGGCCAGGCGGTTTGTGCCAGGCCGTTAGACGCTATTAAAAACGTAGCTGCTAGCGCCAGTATTGATTGGTTTGCAAGTCTTTTCGAGGGGTTAAATGGATACATCATCGACTTTCTTGAGAATTTAAAAAGAAATTAACCGCTTGCTGGCAAGTCCAGCCAACTTGAATGCCTGATGTTGACGCATCAGCATTGGCAGCACTTACAACACCACTTCTCAGCGTGCTCTGTGCCTCGCCTATACATGCACTGTGATGGGCCACAGTGCAGGCCGCCAGGCCATGCGATTGCAAAAAATCGAGTGCCGCCAGCCCGGCGTTGTCCAATCCAACACCTGCATCATTGAACACACTGAGCAGTGGACGAGCCACCAGCGCGTAGCGTGCAGAACTCAAGCCGCCGTGAGAACCACTCACGGCAACGCAGCCCTCATCATGCGGCCCGAGTTCGGTGATGGAGTCAACAACACGCAAAACAGGCATAACTCAGGTTTTACCTTTAATCGCGCCTGAGGCGACAGCGGGACAACCCCACGTCTTGCGCCTTATACAGCGAATAAAAAAACCGCCAGGCCTTGCGGCGCGGCGGCTTGCTGCCTGGCTGGCAAGGTCAGTCAGCGTACTGCCCTGCAGCGGCGATGACGGCTCTCAGCTTGACAATCTCGCTGGCAACGAAAGCTTTGTGTGCAGCAGGCTCCACACGCTTATCGGTCACCACAACAGCGCCCAGGCTTTCCTGCTTTTTGATGAAGTCAGGGTCTTTCAGGGCTTTTTTCAGGCCTTCATTGAGTGCCGTCAGCACTGCAGGCGGTGTACCTTTAGGGGCATACAAGCCGTGCCAGACGGTCAGGTCAAACCCTTTCAAACCCATTTCCTGCAAGGTCGGGTAGTCTTTGAGCAGCTTGTTACTCGACAAAGGCTTGGCGGTGGTCACAGCAAAGGCTTTGACGCGCCCGGCTTCAATCTGGCCAACCGTGTTGGTGGTCTGGTCACACATCAAATCGACCTGGCCACCGACAAGTGCGTTCATCGCCGGGGCGGTGCCGCCAAACGGGATGGTGGTCATGGCTTCTTTGGCCTTGATCGCCGACTGCCACATCAAGCCGCACAGATGTGACGCTGAACCCAAACCGGCGTGGGCAATGTTCAATTTGCCAGCATTGGCACGAATGTAGTTTTCAAAATCGCGATAAGTGTTGGCAGGCAACTGCGGCTTGCCAATCAGCGTCATCGGTACCTCGTTGATCATGCCCAAAAACTCAAAATCTTCCAGCGGCTTGTACGCCAGCTTGCGGTACAGGGCAGGAGTTGATGCCATGCCGATATGGAACAGTAAAAGCGTGTAGCCATCGGGTGCAGCCTTGGCAACTTTTGTGGCACCAATCGTGCCGCCAGCGCCGTTGACGTTTTCAACCACAAAATTGGCACCGCCACCCATGCTTTTGCGCATGGCTTCAGCCAGGTCGCGTGCGACGCGGTCGGTTGGGCCGCCCGCCGCAAAAGGCACGACAAAGGTGACGGGCTTGGTGCCCGGGAAAGCCTGGGCACTGGCTTGCGTGTGGGCGAACACGGCAGCCGTAGCAGCAGCCAGGACGAGTAAATGCTTGAAAGGTTTCATGATGGTTTCCTGATGAACAAACATCAAGTTTACGAGTGTCCTGTCAGATGTGTATCGCGGGAACTACGTAAGTGAAAACTAGCCCCCCCCCACGATTGCTCACTGCGTGTAGCTCTCGGCCCCCAGAGGGGCGGCCTTGCTTGGGGCGGCCCGGCGCTAAGGCTCCCTTCAGGTCTTCCAGATCTAAAAGATGAAATTTATTTGTAGCTTCGTGCGTCTTCAATCACCTTGCCATCATTGGGCAGGCTGCCAGGAGCGACCAGCTCAACCGTGCCGCGCAGCTTGGTCACGTCACGGATGGCTTCGCTGATTTTTTGATCGAGCCCCGACTGGCCAGGTGCTGCTTCGACCTGAAAGTGCATGCGGTCATCAGCCATCTCGCCGCTGACGACAAGGCGTGCTTTCAGCACCTCGGGAAAGCGCTTGGTAATGATGGCCACCTGACCAGGGTGTACAAACATGCCGCGAATTTTCACAGTCTGATCGGCCCGGCCCATCCAGCCTTTGATGCGTGTATTGGTGCGGCCCGTTGGGCAGTGGCCCGGCAACAGGGCGGATAAATCGCCCGTAGCAAAACGGATCAAAGGGTAATCAGGGTTTAGCGTCGTCACCACCAGCTCGCCAACCTCACCTTCGGCTACCAGGTCGCCAGTGCCGGGGCGGACGATTTCAACAATCACGCCTTCGTCAATCACCAGGCCCGAGCGCGCCTCGGTCTCGTAAGCGATCAAGCCCAAATCTGCCGTGGCGTAACTTTGGTAAACCGCCATGTTACGTGCCGTAAACCAGTCACGCAGGCTGGGCGGAAAAGCCTCGCCGCCGACCAGACCCTTCTTCATGCTGCTGATGTCGCTGCCGGTTTCTTCAGCCTTTTCAACCAGAATCCGCAAAAAACTTGGCGTGCCTGCATAGCCATCAGGCCGCAGTTCGGCAATCGCCTGCAGTTGCTGCTCGGTTTGCCCCACGCCTGCGGGGAACACGGTACAACCCACCGCATGCAAACCCGACTCCATGATGAATGCGCCTGGCGTCATGTGGTAGCTGAACGCGTTGTGCGCCAGGTCCCCCGCTCTGAAGCCTGCCGCGTAGATGGCTCTGCCCGCACGCCAGTAGTCCCTGGCCAGACCTTCAGGCTCATAAACTGGACCCGGCGATGCAAACAGTCGAGGCATTTTCGGCCCGCGAAGCAGGGTACTAAAACCACCAAACAGATCGTTCGGGCGTCCCGCTTTTTGCAAATCATGCAATTCGTTCTTGCGCGTCACTGGCAGGCCAGCCAGCGCGGTGCGGCTGGTGATGGATGCGGCATCAACACCAGCCAGCAGCCTGCTAAAAGCAGGCGCGGCTTTTTGTGCATGCGCCACCAGGCCAGGCAAATGCCTCAGCAGATCGGCTTCGCGGCTGGCAGGCGCGCGGGTTTCCAGGGCGTCAAAAAAAGGATTCATGGCTGCCTCATTTAGCTCAGGCCAGCCAGCGCTTGCGGCGCTTGTAGCTTTTGATGTCCTTGAAGCTTTTCTTTTCGCCACCGCCACCTGTTCCCAGGTAAAACTCTTTCACGTCCTGGTTGTTGGCCAGCTCAGACGCCAAACCATCCATCACAATACGGCCACTTTCCATGATGTAGCCATAGTCTGCATAGCGCAGCGCCATGAAGGTGTTCTGCTCAGCCAGCAGAAAGGTGACCTTCTCTTTCTGGTTGAGGTCTTTCACAATCTCAAACACCTCTTCCACAATTTGCGGCGCCAGGCCCATGGAGGGCTCGTCCAATAGCACCATGGTGGGGCTCGCCATCAGTGCCCGGCCAATCGCGCACATTTGTTGCTCGCCACCCGATGTGTAGGCTGCTTGCGAGGTCCGGCGAATTTTGAGACGCGGAAAGTAGTTGTAAACCTTCTCTAAATTGGCGGCAATCTGCGCCTTGCTTTTAACGGTGTAGCCACCCGTCAGCAGGTTCTCTTCAATCGTCAGGTGGGCAAAGCAGTGGCGGCCTTCCATGACCTGCACCACGCCGCGCTGCACCAGGTCGGCTGGGCTCAGGTTTTCAATACGTTCGCCGCGCAGTTCAATGCTGCCTTTGGTAACCACGCCGCGCTCTCCCTGCAGCAGGTTAGACACGGCACGCAGGGTGGTAGTTTTACCCGCACCGTTGCCACCCAGCAGCGCCACAATGCCGCCCTGCGGCACCTGCAGCGAGACACCCTTGAGCACCAGGATGACGTGGTTATAGATGACCTCGATGCCGTTGACATTGAGGACGATGCTGGGAGCGACGGCTGGGGCGGCGGCCGGGTCGGTAGAAGGGGTGGTAGCCATGGTCATAGGGGTGTGTCTTTCACAAATGCAAGCGCTGTAAACACGGTTTCAGCGCTTGCATTTGGCGGTTCGTCAGAGCCGCCTTTCGCCAAGGCGAAAGTTCTCGCGCAAGAAGCGCAGCACGGCCACACTTCTTGCGATGGGGTTCGATCAGGACTGGCAGTCGGCTCCGTCGCGGCGCGTCAGTTTCTTCTCACCAGCATACTTGTCGGCAGAGGCTCTCACGAGAGGACGAATGATCTGGTCATCAGCCTGTAGCCAGTCTGAAGCCCAAGTGAACTTGCTGCCATCCCAGGTGTGTACGCGGGTCCATGCAGATCCCATGTGGTCCTGGCAGCTGGTGGAGATTGGACGCATTACACCTTTGAAGCCCAGCGCGTCGAGCTTGGCCTGCGTCAGGTTCAGGTTCTCATAGCCCCAACGTGCCTGCTCGCCCGACATGTGCTTGCCTTTGCCAAAGCGCTCTTGCGCTGCGCGTACGCCTTCGACCGACAGCATGGCTCCCACAACACCGCGCATGTACAGCACCGAGCCCACTTCTTCTTTAGGCCCCGTTCCCTGTGCCTTGCCGTGCACTTTTTCCAGGATCTCCTTGACCACCGCAGAGCCGGGCTCAGCGCCGTGCTGCATCATCACCGCGCTGTAACCTTTGGCGGCTTCGCCCACGTCTTTCAAATCAGGCTCAGCGCCAGACCACCAGGTACCAAACATCTTGTCGCGCGGGTAGCCTGTAGCTACCGCCTCCTTGATGGCTGTGGGTGTCATGACGCCCCAGGTTTGCATCACTACAAAATCAGGACGCTGCTGGCGCACTTGCAGCCAGGTGGATTTTTGCTCCACGCCAGGTGCAGCCACAGGCAGCGGCAAAATCGTGAAGCCGTGCATCGCTGCACGCTCATTGACAATGGGCAACAACTCGCGGCCAAACGGTGAGTCGTGATAGACCACGCCGATTTTCTTGCCCTTGAGCTTGTCCCAACCGCCTTCTTTTTTGGCAATGTGCTGGAGTACCGTGTCGCCGGCTACCCAATAGTGCCCAATCAGCGGGAAGTTCCATTTGAATACGCCGCCATCGGCGGAATCACTACGGCCATAGCCTGAAGTGATCAAGGGGATTTTGTCGGCAGGCACTTTCTCGGTCAGCGCGAATGTGATGCCGGTAGACAAAGGCTGGAATACGGTTGCGCCGCCGTGTTTGCCTTTGAGGCGTTCGTAGCATTCCACACCGCGATCCGTGGCGTAGGCGGTTTCGCATTCTTCCACCAGGGTTTTGATACCGTTGATGCCGCCGCGCAAATTCACCAGCTTCATGTAGTCCCAGTAGCCGTTCGCAAAGGGTGTGGCATTCGGAGCCACCGGGCCAGTGCGGCCCGTCAGGCTGGGGAAGAACTGCACTTTTTCCTGGGCGACAGCCGCAAGAGGCAGGGCAGTGGCACCTGCCAGTGTCAGCAGACTTGCTGCGGTCAAAAGTTTAAATTTCATGTTCAGTCTCCAAAAGGTTAAAACACACGTAAAAACACACAAAAACAATTTCCAAACGCTCTCCAAAACCCATCGGCTGTCAGTGTTTGCGAGCACGCCACACTGCTGCCTTGTTCTTTACATCGCCTTTAATGTGGGAAAGGCCAGGTCCGCAGCTTTTGCTTGGCCAGGCTCCATAGCCTCGCCAGGCCATGTGGCTCGACAATCAAAAACCACACAATCAAAGCACCGAAAATCATGATTTCTGCATGGGCAATGCCCGCTGTAGAGATAACGATCCCCACCAGGCTTCCCGCCCAGGGCAAAAACTGATTCAAAAAGATCGGCAGGATCACGATAAAGGCCGCACCAAAAAAGCAACCCATGATCGACCCCAGTCCGCCAATAATCACCATGAATAGCAACTGAAATGAGCGGTCAACCGAGAAGGCCGCTGGCTCCCAGGAACCCAAATAAACAAAGCCCCACATGGCACCGGCCACGCCGATGATGAAGCTGGACACCGCAAACGCCGTGAGCTTGGCATACATCGGGCGGATGCCGATCACGGCGGCGGCAACGTCCATGTCACGAATAGCCATCCATTCGCGGCCAATGGCGGAGCGCACCAGGTTCTTGGCTAAAACTGCAAACACCACCACCATACCGAGCGCAAAAAGGTACTTGTCCACTGGGGAATCAATACTCCAGCCGAAGATTTGCATATTCGACACCGACACCGAGCCTGAGGTCGAGTTATTTGTGAACCACGGAATCCGCAAAAAAGCCCAATCGCATACGAATTGCGCAGCCAGCGTTGCAATGGCCAGGTACAGCCCCCGCACGCGAAGGCTCGGGATGCCGAAAAACACCCCGACCAACGCCGAAAAGAATCCACCGATCAGCATGGCAACAACCACCGGCATGCCGTCTATGCGTACAAAGGCGTTGTAGGCGGCGTACGCACCGACGGCCATGAACGCGCCCGAGCCGAGGGAAATTTGACCGCAGTAGCCGACCAATATATTGACACCTATGGCGGCCAGGGACAAAATCAAAAACGGTACCAGGATGGCTTTGAACATGTAGTCGCTGGCCATCAAAGGCACGGCTACAAAAGCCAGCACCAGCAGCAGGCCGATGGCGATGCGGTCTTGCGCAATCGCAAAGACCTGCTGGTCTGCGCGGTAAGTGGTCTTGAACTGCCCGTTTTCTCTGTAAATCATCTTTTTGCTCTATGGGTAGGTTTGGCTTCATTCAAGCCGGGGCCGCGGAACTGGCTTTGCCAGGCCGCAGGCGTAGCGGCCCCCTCGGGGGGCAGCGTAGTACACGAAGTGACAAGCGTGGGGGCATGTCATACGCGGTCAATAATTTTTTCGCCAAACAACCCTTGCGGTCTGAACAGCAGGAAGACCAGCGCCAGCACGTAGGCAAACCAGATCTCAATGCCACCGCCCACATAGGGGCCCAAATACACTTCAGACAACTTTTCGCCCACACCAATAATCAGGCCGCCCAAAATAGCACCAGGCACTGAAGTCAAACCGCCCAGAATCACAACCGGCAAGGCGCGCAGCGCGATAGTGGACAACGAGAATTGCACGCCCAGTTTGCTGCCCCAAATCATGCCGGCTACCAGAGCCACCAAACCAGCGACGCACCACACAATCACCCAGATGCGGTTCAGTGGAATACCAATCGACTGAGCCGCCTGGTGGTCATCAGCCACAGCGCGGAGGGCTCGGCCAGTGGTCGTTTTCTGGAAAAATAGCGACAGCACGGCGACCAAACCTGCAGCAATGGCAGCCGCCACCAGGTCTTCCTGGTTGATCAGCAAGCCGCCTGGAAAAATGTTCGCCAAAATGAACACCGGTTCCTTGGGCAGACCGATGTCGATCTTGTAAATGGCGCTGCCGAAAATCGTTTGCCCCAGGCCATCGAGCACATAGGCAATTCCCAAAGTTGCCATCAGCAATGTGGCACCTTCCTGATTCACCAGATGGCGCAGCACCAGCCGCTCGATTAGCCAGGCGACAACAAACATCATCACTGCGGCGACCGCGAAAGCAAGAATATTTGCCAGCCACAGGCTCTCAAAGCCAAACCACTGAGGCAACCACTGCGAAAAGCGCGCCATGGCCAATGCGGCGAACAGCACCATCGCGCCTTGCGCAAAGTTGAAGACGCCAGAAGCTTTAAAAATCAATACAAAGCCAAGTGCAACCAGCGAGTACAGCATGCCCGTCATCAGGCCGCCAAAAAGTGTTTCCAGAAAAAATCCCATGGTGTTGTCTCGGTATGTGGTGTGTGATGCAGCTTGCGTTCGGTACGTGATAACAGCGTCGCTTAATTCGACGTGCCCAGGTAGGCTTTGATCACGTCAGGGTTGCTACGCACCTCCGTCGGTGTGCCATCACCAATTTTTTTACCGTAGTCCAGCACCACCACACGGTCTGAAATGTCCATCACCACCCCCATGTCGTGCTCAATCAAAACCACTGTGGTGCCGAACTCGTCGTTGACATCGAGCACAAAACGGCACATGTCCTGTTTTTCTTCCACGTTCATGCCGGCCATCGGTTCATCCAGCAGCAGTACTTGCGGCTCCATGGCAAGCGCACGCGCCAGGTCGACCCGCTTTTGCAGGCCGTAGGGCAGCATGCCGACAGGTGTTTTACGGTAGGCCTGAATTTCCAGGAAGTCGATGATTTTTTCAACCGCTTCCCGGTGCATGATTTCTTCTTTTTCAGCAGAGCCTATGCGCAGCGCCTGCAGCAACAAGTTGCTTTTAATTTTCAGGTTACGGCCTGCCATGATGTTGTCCAGCACGCTCATGCCTTTAAAAAGCGCAAGGTTTTGAAACGTACGTGCCACACCCATCACCGCCACCTGGTGGCTGTTCATATGCTTGAAGGTTTTACCCTTGAAGGTGATCGAGCCCTGCTGCGGCTGGTACACGCCGTTGATGCAGTTCAGCATCGAGCTCTTGCCCGCACCATTGGGGCCAATGATGGCGCGAATCTCGTGCTCTTTGACATTGAAAGAGACATCTTGCAGCGCCTTGACACCGCCAAATGCGAGAGAAATATTTTGCACCTCAAGGATGACGTCGCCGATTTTTTTCATGCTGTATGACCCCCACGCTTGTCACTCTGAGTACTGCGCTGCCCCCCGAGGGGGCTGGCCTTGCTTGGGGCTGCCCGGCGCTGCGGCCGACCTTTAACTCGAATAACTGTATTGCTCATGCTGCCGCCTTCACCGCTGCAAAGGTCTTGCAGTCACCAATCTTCAAGGTCGCCGAAACGCTTCCGCTTCGGCCGTCTTCAAACTTCACCACTGTTTCAATGAACTGCTCGGTTTTGCCGTTGTACAGCGCATCGATCAGCGGCTGGTATTTGTCGCCAATAAAGCCGCGCCGGACTTTGTTGGTGCGGGTCAGTTCGCCGTCGTCGGCATCAAGCTCTTTGTGCAAAATCAGAAAGCGGCTGACTTGGGAGCCTGCCAGCAGCGTGTCCACCTGCAGGTCGGCGTTGACCTTTTCAACACATTCTTTGATCAACTGGTACACCTCTGGCTTTTGCGCCAGGTCTGCATAGCCCGCGTACGGCAGATTGCGCCGTTCGGCCCAGTTACCTACAGCATCAAAGTCAATGTTAATAAAGACACACGCCTGGTCCCGGCCATCTCCGTAGGCCACCACTTCCTTGATATACGGGAAAAACTTGAGCTTGTTTTCAACATATTTGGGTGCAAACATGGCACCATCGTTTGCACCGCCCTTGATACGGCCCACGTCTTTGACACGGTCAATGATCTTCAGGTGGCCACTTGCGTCAATGAACCCGGCATCGCTGGTGTGGTACCAGCCGTCGGCCGTCAAGACCTCAGCCGTCGCTGTCGGGTTTTTGTAATACTCCTTCAGCAGGCCTGCTGACTTGACCATGATCTCGCCGTTGTCAGCCACCTTGATTTGCACA
>Ga0105048_10018267_pt1 | contig 10792 bp, 14 predicted proteins | sample MAT05_FD_78382 | JGI IMG/M metagenome (GOLD analysis project Ga0105048, IMG submission 78382) | Freshwater microbial communities from Lake Fryxell liftoff mats and glacier meltwater in Antarctica - MAT-05 | ecosystem: Environmental > Aquatic > Freshwater > Ice > Liftoff microbial mat | place...
AATTCCTGCTGCCGATGAATCTCAGCGCCCATGCACTAGCCATCGCGCTGCGTCTGCCGGCGCCGCGCATCAACGACATCGCGCGCGAAAAGCGCGGTGTGTCGGCCGACACCGCTTTGCGCCTGGCACGCTACTTCGGCACCAGTGCAGAATTCTGGCTAGGGTTGCAGGCGGACTACGATCTCAAAGTGGCGCGCAAGACGGCAGGCGACGTGATTGCACGCGAGATCGCGCCGATGACATTGGCGGTCTGAGAGGCTTTCCCACCAAGGGTTTTAGGCATTTCCCGTCTGCCCGCCGAATAGCGCAGGTGAGCGCAATTTTCGACCGCCTTGACAACCGAGTTTGACCCGACTGATTCAATTCTGATTTATGCGACTCGAAAGCCAAACCTATTTGGATGACGTGATGCAAGCCTCAGGGGCAATCATGGAATTTTGCTCCGGTGCAACATCGGTCATATCGGCGCTTCCGTTCTCCATATGACCCACCCTCGTACCTATGCGATCCGCCAGTGGCGGGCGTTGACGCGCTATACATAGAGCGGTATCTTGATGCCGGACAACAACTTGCTGGAGCGGCAGATGCGGCCGATCGCGATGGGACGCAGGGCTTATCTGTTCACCGCCCCGGAGTGCGGCGGGACGCCGGCGGCGACGATGTATTCGCTGGCGGCGACCTGCAAGCTGCACCGGATCGAGCCGTTCGCTTATCTGAAGGATGTGTTGGGCCGCATCCGCAATCAGCGGATGGATCGGCTGGCGGAGGTGTTGCCCTTCAACTGGTCGCCGGCACACGCATGACCACGGAGGAGCTGGCGCTGCTGGCGCGCAATCTTCCGCAGGCGCAGTCGCTGGACTTGTATCGCCTGGGACAAGCGATCCGGATGTTGTACTCGGAGCCCGAACGGGTGGTCGCCATCCGTATGCATCTGCATCGGGGGATGATGGTGCGGTTTCTCGGCAGCGACGCCAACACCTTCCATACCGGGCGCATCGTGGCGATCAAGGATCGCGGGTTGACTATCGATGAGCCGGCGCTCAACTTGCGGCACTCGAACGTTCCTTACGCGGCCGTTGATCTGACGCAGCGGGTGCAACCTGACGATGGCGCGGTTGAACCGGCGCCTGCGCAGTCGGCCACCCGAGCGGCCAAGCGCGGCGAATTCAAGATCGGAGACCGAGTCATGTTCAACGACCGCGATGGCGCTCCGATCTCCGGCAAAGTCAGCCGCGTCAATCAGAAGACGGTGACCGTGGTTCCCGACCACCGCGAAGGCCATTGGCGCGTCCCGCCGGCCTTGCTGAACCACCTCGTCGATATCTGAGGGCGGCGGCTCGCCGCCGCGCATCTCGGTGCACGAATCAAACCCGATCCGTCAAGGGACGGGGATTTTGGGGACGGTTACTTTACCAGTGGCAGGCCATCACCGATTCGGCCGGCCGCGCGGCCAAGCCGGCCTGGACCATCCGCTTGGGCGAAGCCCGTGTTCGGCATGGCCGGGCTGTGGGATGTTTCCATCAAGGAGGACGGCACCCGCGTCGAAACCTGTCTGGTCATCACCGTGAAGGCCAACAAGGTGATGGACGTGATTGACGGCACCGATACGAAAACTGCGGGTACCCACGACGGGCGCATGCCGGCGATTCTCACGCGCGCTGCGCAAGAGGCGTGGCGGTACGGCTCACCGGCTGAGCCCGCAGCGTGCCTCAAACCCTATCACGATGGGCTGACGATTGTGCATCGGGGGTAGGGGCTGCACAGCGGAAACGCTGGCATACTGGTTCGAATGTCTATCGACAAAAAATCGTCATCGTTGCCGGTCCGAACGGAGCTGGCAAAACCACCTTTGCTCGCGAATTTCTGCCTCACGAGGCGAGATGTCCGCTGTTCGTAAACGCGGATCTGATTGCGGCGGGGCTCTCGCCTTTCGATCCGGATTCGGCGGCGTTTCGCGCGGGACGAGTGATGCTGGCAGAGATTGCGGCGCATGTCGAGGCGGGCCACAATTTTGCGTTTGAGACGACGCTTTCGGGTCTGACCTATTCAACGATGATTCCCAAGTGGCGCGCGTCCGGCTACAAAGTCAAGCTGCTCTACCTCGCTTGCAAACGAAGAGGAGGCGATTGCCCGCGTTGCGATGCGGGTGCGCCAGGGTGGGCACGATATTCCAACCGATGTGATCCGCCGCAGGTTCGTGAGCAGCCTGAAGAACTTTCAGGACTTGTATCGGCTACGCGTAGACTACTGGCAGTGGTTTGACAATAGTGGCTCCAGGCCGCGAATGCTGAACGAAGGAGGCATTGCATGAGCGATACGATGATTTCAAAGTTGCCCGATGCCGACATGCAGGCGGCACCCAAAGCGTTGTTGCGGGCAGCTTTGCGTGCGCGTGAAATTGCCCGACAGACCAATACGCCAGTAGTGGTGATGCGTGATGGCATTCTGGTTGAGGAATATGTGCACGAAGCTGCGCAGCACGCAAAACCGGAATCACTGGTCAGCGAAGCACTGGTCGAATACAAAGCCGGAAACTCCTCGCCGCTTTGAAAGCGGCGATGCCTCCGATGTGGAGATCGTCGATTACCACTCAAAGGATGCGGATATGGCACTCGTCAACGGCATGCGGGCGATTCACCCCGGCGAGATCCGGCGCGAGGTGCCGGATTTTCGCGAGAGCTACGAGGTTGCGGAGGGGCTATACCGGCGCAGTGTGCCGGCTTATGACGAGAAGGTGGGGCGCGATCTGCTGGTCAATGCCCTGGGGCATCGCGGGTTAGCGTGAGCGCAGAACAACCAATATGGCGTCCTCTGGCGCACGAACGCAGCACAATCAACGCCAGCCGTTACCGAAGTGACACCGTGAATCCAGTTCCAGCCTTCGAATCATTCACCGCGACCCGGAAATCCAGGGAGGGGTGCCGGTATTCGTCGGCCCCCGGGTTCCCCTGAAGAACCTGTTTGACAGCCTGGAAGCGGGCGAAAGCCTGGATATTTTTCTCGCGGACTACCCCTCGGTTTCGCGGGAGATGACGCTCGCCGCGCTTGAGCTGGCCCGTGTCGCCGCGTCCAAGCATGCGCCTGCTGCTTGACGAATCGCTTCCTTGGCGCCTTAGCCGGTTGTAGGGTGCCAGTTCAGGGGGCCACCAGGGTGATGGGTCGGTTGGGGAAGTCTTGTGCCTAGGTGGCTGCCGCCATGCCGGTGAGCAGCACAGCGCCCAGACGCCTCAGGGGTTTGACGAAATTCAAGTCGCCTGCGGATAATTGTTGATCTACCGCACTGTGCGGCATGCGCAACTGCCGGCCATGCCTCAGCTGAACACGCCCCCATATGTCTTGCGCAATTCCGCCTTCTGTACCTTCCCCGTCCCGCCCACCGGCAGCGCATCGAGAAAAACGACATCATCCGGCACCCACCACTTGGCCACGCGCGCGGCCAGGAAGGCGAGGATCTCTTCTTTCTCCACCGCCTGCCCGGACTTCCTTACGATGAACAGCAGCGGGCGCTCGTCCCACTTCGGGTGCTTCACGCCGATCACCGCCGCCATCGCCACCGCCGGGTGGGCCATGGCGGTATTTTCGAGGTCGATCGAGCTGATCCATTCGCCGCCGGTCTTGATCACATCCTTGGTGCGGTCGCGGATCTGCATCACGCCGTCCGGCGCGATCACGGCGATGTCGCCGGTGGGGAACCAGCCATCCATCAGCGCTGAGGCCTCGCCCTTGAAATAGCGCGAGAGTATCCACTGCCCGCGCACCATCAGTTCGCCTTGCGATCTGCCATCGCGCGGCAGGGTGGCGCCGGTTTCGTCCACCACCTTGATCTCGATGCCGAACACGCTCTTGCCCTGCCGTGCGATCAGCGCGTGGCGTTCGGCGGGCGTCCATTGCTCCCGTTGCTGCGCGGTGAGCACGCCCATGGTGGCCACCGCCGTGGTCTCGGTCATGCCCCAGCCGTGGCGCACGTCGACGTCGTACTCGTCGTTGAACTTGGCGATCAGCGCCAGCGGCATCGCCGAGCCGCCGGTGGCGGTGCGGCGCATGGTCGAGAACTTCAACTGGTGGGCGTCGAGGTGTGCGATCAGGCCCTGCCAGATGGTCGGCACGCCGGCAGAGACGGTTACGCGTTCGGACTCCATCAGCTCATACAGCGAGGCGCCATCGAGCTTCGGGCCGGGCAACACCAGTTTGGTGCCGGCCACCGGCGCCGCATAGGGAATGCACCAGGCGTTGATGTGGAACATCGGCACCACCGGCAGGATCGCTTCCTGCGCAGACAAGCCCAACGCGCCCGGAATGCAGATGGTGATCGCGTTGAGCACGATGGCGCGATGCGAATACAGCGCGCCCTTGGGGTTGCCGGTGGTGCCCGAGGTGTAGCACAGGGCGGCGCCGCTGCGCTCGTCAAACGAAGGCCAGGCGAACACTTCGCTGGCCGGTGCAATCAGTTCCTCATAGCTCAATACGTTGGCGACACCCGCGATTACCGGCGTGTGGGCAGCTTCGGCCAGGCAGATCCAGGCACGCACCCTGGGGCAATGCGCGGCGATGCCCTTGACGAGCGGCGCGAAGGTGGCATCGAACAGCACTACCTGGTCTTCGGCGTGGTTGATGATGTAGATCAGTTGCTGCGGGTGCAGGCGCGGGTTGCAGGTGTGCATCACCATGCCGCTGCCGGACACCGCGTAGTAGGCCTCGAGGTGGCGGTGGTTGTTCCAGGCGATCGAGGCCACCGTGCTGCCTTGTTCCAGGCCCAGCGCCGTCAGCGCGTTGGCCAGTTTGCGCGCCCGCGCCGCGCAATCCGCGTAGGTGTAACGAAACAGCGGCCCGTGGGTTTCGCGCGAAACCACTTCGACCTCGCCATATTGCGCGGCGGCATGCTCGATGATGCCCGAGACCAGGAGCGGGGCGTCCATCATCAGGCCGGGTTGCAGCATTGTGGTGTCACCTTTGAAAGGATCTGTCAGGCCGGTTTGCCGAGGCTTGCAATGCTATCAGCAGCACTGCCGCCTGGGGCGCCTGGGCGATGGGTTGGGCGGAAGGTACAGCCGCGCCGGCACGCGCCGTGGCTGGAGAGCGATCCACAGGGGCAGCGGGATCGGCATGCCGGTTGCGCGTCGGCGCACATCCTTAGCGCTTTGTCCGCTACACTTTTTGCATGTCACGCCTGTCACTTGCATCCTTCTGGCGCGGTGCCCTGGCCGACTATTGCGCGCGCAGCAAGGGGTGCATCCTCGCGGCTTCCCTCGCGCTGGCGGCGCTGAGCGCATCGGCAGCGGGCATGCTGGTATCGGATCTGGCGCCCGGCCATGACCCTGGGTTGGCGATCCTGATGACGCTGGTGGCACCATTCCTCGTGTGTGAGGTGGTGCTGACTTTCCGGGCCTGGCACCGCCCGCAGCATTGCGGCGCTTTGTTCGTTGAAATCCGGAGGCAATCATGAAGGTTCTGAAGCAGGGCTCGAGCGGCGCAGCCGTGCGCCAATGGCAAACCTTTTTGCGCGGGCAGGGGTTCGCACTCGGCGTCAACGGCAGCTTCGATGCCGCCACTGAATTGGCCACGCGCGCCTTCCAGGCCAAACACAAGCTCGGCATCGATGGGGCGGTCGGCAACCGGACCTTCGGGCGTGCGGCCATGCTGGGCTTCGAACTGGTGCCGTTTGTCGACGATGCGCTGGCGGTGTTTCCGGCTCTGCCGGACTTTCCGCCGTTGACCGGCAATGCCGCTCGGCAGGCGACGTTCGGCCCGCTCGAATTCAGCGGCGCGCCGGTGGCCGGCAACCCCGAAGCGATCCGCATCACCAACCGCTGGGACCGTGACAGCCTGATCAAGGTGCGGGTGCCGCAATTGGCGGGCATCAAGGGTGCTTCGCAAAGTGCGCATGTTTTCTTCCATCGCAAGGCGGCAACTGCGTTGGTGGCGCTGTGGCAGGCCTGGGACGACGCCGGGCTGATCGATCGAGTACGCAGTTTCGGCGGCGCCTACAACCCGCGTTTCGTGCGTGGCAGTACTTCCACGGTGAGCAACCACGCGTTCGGCACCGCGTTCGACATCAACGTGCAGTGGAATCCGCTGGGGGCGCAGCCGGCGCTGCCGGGGCGCACGGGCTGCGTGTTCGAACTGGTGCCGCTGGCGCATCGCCACGGGTTCTACTGGGGCGGGCATTTTTCGCGGCGGGATGGCATGCACTTTGAAGTGGCGCAGTTGTGAATCCATGTAGCTCTGGCTTCACCCCACAGCGCCACACATTTCGGGGTGATCGAATTTCGCCGCATCAACTTCCCGTAGCCGATGCTTTCGCAGCCGCTTTGTGGCTTGCACAACCTGCCGCGAGGCCGCGAGTACCCGCGAGTACCCGCGATTACCTCGTGGCACGCAAGTCGTGCGCGATTGGCCGATACAGTGCATTATTGCAATGTTCTGCCGATAGCGGCAAGGTTGCCATCGACGAATCGAGGGGCGCAAGCCCGTGACATGAATTCACCACCTTTTGAGAGGGAAAGACAGCATGGCCAAAGGTCAGGAGAAGAAGAAGCAGGAAAAGAAGGAACCCAGCAAGACACTCAAGGAAAAGCGTGATGCCAAGAAAGTGAAGAAAGAGGAAAAGAAGCGGGTTTGATCCCGCGCCCCGTCGGCTGCATGGTCGCAGATTACGGTCGCAGTTGATCCGCGTCCGGGCCCGGCCGGCGCGATGTGGGCTGTATTGCACACAGGCGCAGATTGCCGCTGCGGGGCATGACGGTTACCGCGCATTCCGCCGGGCAGGGCGGGGGCCTGCCACAAGTAGCTCGAGCAGGTTGGGCAACCCCGGTGCCGCGCGCTTGAGGCCTGTTGTACGCATGACCGCGCTGGTGCTTGCCGAGCGAATCCGACGCCGGTAAGCGGGCCACTTCATACATCTTTGCTGTAGCCAGGCCGGCGCACAGTCGTCGGCTACTGCCGGGTGCGCGCCGCAGGGTGGCCCCTCTCGTTGATCAATTCGTTGGAGATCGCCATGCCAAAAATCCACACCCCGACCCGCCAGGAACTCGACGGCCGCGTCAGCCGTTTCGGCCAGTTGCGTGAAATGACCACCCGCACCACCGAGCTGGCCGGCATTTCGCAGGAAGCCGTCGATATCATCTTTGCGCGCAAGATCATGCCGGTGATCCTGGACGGCACCAAGAACCCGTTCGGCAGCTACTCACCAATCGTCGGCGCTGCGCGCACCACCATGTTCATCTCGATCATGCCGCCGGGCCAGGGCCCGTGCCTGCATTCGCACAATGACACCTACGAGACCTTCATGGTGCTCGACGGGCGCATCGAATACCGCATCGGCGACCCGGTCGAACACACCATTACGCTCGACAAGTGGGATGTGTTTTCCTGCCCGCCCAACGTCTATCGCGGCTTTCGCAATGTCGGCACCACCGACGCGGTGCAATTGACGGTGATCACCGGCATTTCCGAGGGCCGGGACGATGTGTCGATGCCGGATTCGGTGGCCCGAGAGGTGCAGGATGGCCATGGGCTGGCCGTGTTGGAAGCTTTCAAGAAAGTGTTTCACTTCGATGCGCCGGCCAGGACGTAGCCTGAGGCCAGGCGCATTTGGTTGAGATCGCGCAGCGCTGCCGGGCGCCGGGCGCGGGCGGCAAGCGACAGCATTGTCGGCGCCGCTGGTACGAACTGCTGGCGCGGGAGTGTCTTTAGGCCGCCTTCAATGCGTGGGTTCGTGCGGCGGATGCGGGTGATTGCGCATTACCCAGAACACGTAGGCGCCGAACACCAGTGCGGCAGCGCCGAAGATCAGCGCCTGCAAGGCCACCGGCAGGGCCGGGAAAAACGCGAACAAAAGCGCGAAGGGGGCGCCGCCGATGGCGGTCGAGACGGCGTTTTCGAAGGTCGTTGTCTTGCGGCTGAACAAGCCCAGCACATAGGACAGGATGTCCACCGGGAAGGTCATGCGCAGGAACACCAGCGACAGCACATGGTGGCGCGGATGGATCAGGCGGTCGATGCGCGCATAGCGCGTCACCCTGGGAAACAGCCGCAGCATCAGCGGGCTTGCGCGGCGCGCCAGGGAAAACGAAAGCGCCGCGCCGGCAACCCAGCCCAGCATGATGATGAGCGCGGTCCACCACGACCCCCACAGCAGTACGGCGACGGGTATCAGCGGCAGATTGCTGAAGAGCGGCAGCACCACCGCAAGCGCGGTGGTGCCGAAGAAAATCGCGACGCCGAGCGTGGCATGGTCGCCAAGCGCCGCGCCGAGCGGTACGGCATAAATGCGCGCGAGCCCGATTGCCAGCGCGAACAGCAGCAGCACCAACGCAAGCGAGCGCAACGAGGGCAGCAGATCCTTGCGGGTCAGCTCAGCGTCAGTGGAGTCGGCGATGGTGTTGGCGATGGTGTTGGCGATGGTGTTGGCGATGGTGGGCATGGCTGGCCGTAAAGTGTAGTCTTGATCGCTTCGCGTCACCGGCCCGGCGCTCGGGCGGACGCCGTACCGGAGATCGTCATGAACGCATTCACTGACCTGCTGGATACCTTCGCAAGCCACGCCCAAGCCAACAACGGCGAAGGCTTCGCCGCCCTGTTCACCGCCGACGGCGTCTACGACGACTATTTTTTCGGCGCCCACGGCGGCCGCCCGGCGATCGCCGCCATGCTGGGCCGCTTCCACCAGGGCGGCAGCGACTACCGCTGGGAATTCCATGAGCCGCTGTCCGATGGGCGTATCGGTTACGCCCGCTACCGCTTCAGTTATCGCTCGAAGATCGCGGAATCCCTGGGCCGGCCGATCGCGTTCGAGGGCATCGCCCGGTTTCTACTCAAGGATGGGCTGATCGAGCATTACGCCGAGTCATTCGATCGCGGCGTCGCTTTCGTGCAACTGGGGTTTCCTGCGCCCAAGGTGGCGCGCTTGCTGGAAAAGTACGCGGCGGCTCAGAACGCGACGCCGGGATTCCTGCCGCATATCGAACGATTCGCCCAGGGCGGGCGCTGAGACCGGCGGCAGCTTGTCAGGGCCGCGCCAGGCGCGTAAGTCGAGTCGCCTGCGCCGCATTGACCGCGCCCACCGGCGGCCGCCCGGCGAGTATCTCGGCGGCCTGGGCCACGGTTTCCAGTGCCTGATGTTCGATCGCTGCGGGTGTAAGCCCGGCCAGGTGTGGCGTCGCGATCACTTGCGGATGGCGCGCCAGCGTCGGAGTGGGCATCTGGTCGGGGGCGCGGCCGACATCCAGCGCGCAGCCGGCCAGGCGCCCGCCATCCAGCGCACGCACGAGCGCGGCTTCGTCCACCAGGTTGCCGCGCGACGGGTTGATGAAATACGCGCCCGGTTTCATGGCGGCGAACGCCGCTTCGTTCATCAGGTTTTCGGTTTCCTCATTGGCCACCGCCAGGCACACCACATAGTCGGCAGCGTCCAGCAACTCGCTCATGCTCACCTGTTCGAGCGCGGCATCGGAGACTGTCGCATACGGGTCGCTCACCAGCACGCGCATGCCGAACGGCAAGGCCAGCCGGCACAGGTAACGGCTGATCTGGCCATAGCCGATCAGGCCCAGGGTCGCACCGCGCAATTCGCGGCCCATCGGCGCGGCAGGCACCTGGCCTGCCTGATAGGCCATGGTCATGGCAGTCAGATTGCGCGACAGGTCGATCATCGCGCCGATGGTCCATTCGGCGACTGCGGCGACGAAGCCGGCGCTGGCCTGGGTGACCAGCACGCCGGCGCGGCTGGCGGCGGCGACATCGATGTTGCGAATGTCGATCGCGCAGCGCGAAAAGGCCACCAGGCCGGGCATGCGCTCGAACAGTTCGGCCGGACCGGGCGTCTGGCGATACGCAATCACGAGCGCGCAATCTTTTGCGGCTTCGGCCAGTTCTGCCACCGAAAGTTCGCGCGGCAACGGGTTGATGCGCACCTCGGCCACTGCGCGCAGCGCCGCCAGTGCGCGGGCGCCGTAGTACTGTTCGAGTGCTGCGGGCGGGTGGGTCAGGAAAATGCGTGACATGTGGGTTCTCGATCCGCGTTTGCGGCGGTCTGTGGATGGAGCGGCGGGTGCAATTCGGGTCCGGGCCTGTTCGGGCGCTTGCCGGGATTGCGCTTGCCGGGATTGCTATTGCCGGGATTGCTATTGCCGGGATTGCTATTGCAACGTGATATTGCCGTCCTTGATGACCTTCTGCCAGGTCGCGAAATCGTTGCGTATTATGCTGCGACAGGATTCCAGGCTGCCGCCCAGCGCGCTCAATCCGGCGGCCTCGAGCTTGGCCGCAAATTCGCTGTCCTTCAGCACCTGGTTGGACGCGGAAGCGATCAGTTCGCCCGCGTCCCTGGTCGGGAGAGCGGGATTTGCCACCATGATGATGGCGATGCTTGCGAGCGGCAGCACCGGCGCGAAATCCTTTTGCGGGTCGAACTTCGCCGCCGCGGCATTGAGGATCGGCGCGATCAGGAGCGTGTTGGTGGTGAGCAGCAGGGTGTAGCCATCGGCCGGTGCGCGGGCGACGAATTCCGAGCCGATCAGAGTGCCGGCCCCCGGCTTGTTGTCCACCAGCACCGGCAAGCCGAACCGGGCCTTGAGCTTTTCGGCAAACAGGCGCGCCAGCACATCACCGCCGCCACCGGCCGTGTAGGGTACGACGATGGTGATCGGGCGCAGCGGAAAGTCGGCGCCAAGCGCGGTGACGCCGGGCAGCAACACCATGAGGCCGGAGAGCAGGCAGCGTCTGCCAAGCTTGATGGTCATGCGGGTCCCCGAAAGTGTTGTTGTGATGTGGTTCCGCCCTGCGCAGTCGGCCA
>Ga0105048_10018269_pt1 | contig 10790 bp, 6 predicted proteins | sample MAT05_FD_78382 | JGI IMG/M metagenome (GOLD analysis project Ga0105048, IMG submission 78382) | Freshwater microbial communities from Lake Fryxell liftoff mats and glacier meltwater in Antarctica - MAT-05 | ecosystem: Environmental > Aquatic > Freshwater > Ice > Liftoff microbial mat | place...
ATTCCCTCGCCCGAGCCGCAAAATTCCGATAAATCATTCCATTGGAATACCTTGGATTTTACGGGGCGGATGAATGCAGGAACCACTCGGAATTGCCGTGGTCGGTTGCGGTACGGTTGGCACTGGCACCGTGAAAATCCTCCGGGAACACGCGGCCCGGCTCGAACAGCGCTCGGGCAAGCCCATCGCTCTCCGCAAGGTCGTGGTTCGCAATTTGGCGAAGGTTCAACCGCTGGGACTTCCCGAAGGCCTCGCTACCACCGATTTGCGTTCCGCAATTCAAGATCCCTCAGTTCACGTCGTTTGCGAACTCATCGGCGGAATCACCGCAGCGAAAGAAGTCGTGCTCGAAGCACTGCGTGCGGGCAAGCATGTGGTCACCGCGAACAAGGCGTTGCTCGCGGATAGCGGCCCGGAACTCTTCGCCGCGGCCCGGAAAGCGGAGCGGGCCATCTGTTTCGAGGCGGCGGTGGCCGGGGGCGTGCCGATCATTCGGGCCTTGGCCGAGAGCCTCTCGGCCAACCAGATCACCGCGATCCAAGGCATCCTCAACGGCACTTCGAACTTCATCTTGACCGCGATGGCCGAGCGCGGAATCCCCTATTCCGAAGCCTTGGCCGAGGCCCAGCGTTTGGGGTACGCGGAAGCCGATCCGACGCTCGATGTCGATGGTTCCGATGCCGCCCACAAGTTGGCGGTACTCGCGCAGATCGCCTTCGGCGTCACGGCGAAGCCGCACGAAATCGAACGCCAAGGCATCGATAAGATCGACGCCCTCGATATTCGCTTCGCCACGGAACTCGGCTACACGATCAAACTTTTGGCCGAGGCGTGGGTCGTCGGCTCGCACGTGGCGTTGCACGTGGCCCCGGTGATGGTTCGCAAAACCGATATGCTCGCGCAAGTGCGCGGGGCCTTCAACGCGATCCAACTCGTCGGCGATGTGGTGGGCGAAACCCTGTACCAAGGCCCCGGAGCGGGGATGATGCCGACGGCCAGTTCGGTCGTGGCTGACATCGTCGATCTCGCCGTGGGGCGTGCCCAACGCACGTTCGCCGCCGCCAAACTTTGGAACGAAACCGGCCGAGGCTTCACCATCGAACCCTCCGAGAAGGTGCGGAGCCGATTCTACCTCCGCATTTCGGTACTCGATTTGCCCGGCACGCTCGCCGATGTCTGCCGGGTATTGGCGGATAAGGGCATCAGCATATCCTCGGTGGTTCAACACGAAATCCAAGAGAACGAAGGGCATCAGCGGGTGCCGCTCGTGATCGTCACGCACTATGCCGAGACCGGTAAGTTCCGCGCGGCGGTGAAACAGATCGATTCGTTGCTGGCCGTGGAATCGCCGGTGGTCACCTATCCCGTGGATGATTAATGCCCCAGATACTGCTCATCAACGCCGTCGGCCTGACGCCGAGGTTGCTGCCATTGGCACCGCGGCTATCGAAGGTCGCGGCGGCGGGCTGGGCCATGCCGATGAAGGAAGTGCTACCCGCCGTCACTTGCTCGGCTCAAGCGACCATCCTCACCGGCGAACCAGTCAACCGCCACGGCATCGTGGCAAACGGATGGCTCTACCGGGAGACGAACGAAGTCCGTTTTTGGCAGCAGAACAACGGCTTGATGCAGGCCGAGCCGCTGTACGCCACGGCGAAGAAGCTCAATCCACAGTTCAAATGTGCCAAGCTCTTTTGGTGGTTCAACCAAGGTGCGGATGTCGAATGGAGCATCACACCGAAGCCGTGGTACGCGATCGATGGCAACAAGGCCTTCGATGTTGCGGGTACGCCGGATGGCTTTGCGGAAGGGCTAAAGAAGCACCTTGGCCCCTTTCCTTTCCCCTCGTTTTGGGGCCCGATGGCCGGGTTGAAGAGTTCGCAATGGATCGCGAAAGCGGCCGCCGAAACGTTGAAGCAGCAGCGGCCCGATCTCACCCTCGTGTATCTGCCGCATTTGGATTACGAACCGCAGCGGCGCGGGCCGAGCGGTTGCGACATGGCGAAGCAAGTGAAAGAATTCGATGATGCTTGTGCTCCGTTGCTCGATGCCGCGGAAACGGCGGGTGCACAAGTGTGGGTCGTGAGCGAGTACGGCCATTGCGACGTCGATACGCCGGTGTATTTGAATCGGGTATTGCGGAGCGCGGGCTTACTCGCGGTGCGGAACGGCCCCTTCGGCGAACAACTCGATACCTACGAAAGCCGGGCGTTCGCGGTTGTGGATCACCAACTCGCCCATGTTTACGTCAAACATTACGGGGATGTGCAGAGGGTGAAAGAACTTCTTCACGCCGTGCCCGGTGTGGCCGAAGTGCTGGCGAGTGAGGAAAAGGCCAAATATCAGCTCGATCATTCGCGTTCCGGCGAGATTATCGCACTCTCCACACCGAAGGCTTGGTTCGCGTATCCGTTCTGGCTCGACGACGCTGCGGCGCCGGATTACGCCCGCTCCGTGGCGATCCATCACAAACCGGGGTACGATCCTGCCGAGTTGTTCTTCGACCCGGAGTTCAAGGCGCCGAAGATACACGCAGCCCGGCGGCTCCTTCAGAAGAAGCTCGGCTTCCGCATGAGTATGGATGTGGTTTCGCTCGATGCCGGGATCGTTCGCGGCAGCCACGGTTTGAACCCAGCCGATCCGCAAGACGGGGCCATCATCATCGGCCACGGGCCGAAACCCTCGGCCGGACACGTGCCGATGACGGCGGTGAAGGGGCTATTGTTGAACGCGATGGGATTGGCCTAACCCTCTCTCTCCCCGATCGCCACGAGGTTGGCCAATTCGTTCCACACATCTTGTCGCCAGAACCTGCGGGCGAGGCCGGAAGTGGAAGTGCAAACGTACAATCGTGTGCCGCCGATTGTGCGGGCCTGCAAACCGTAGTCCAGCTGTTCACCCAATGCTTGTCGCGCCGCGTTTTTGCTCGTGAAAGCCAAGAGCTTCGGCCGAAATTCGAGGATCTTGGCTTCCAGTACCGCCGGATCGCGGCCTTCTTTCGGCAGATCGGCATCTTGTCCGAAATGGAACTTCCAAACGTCGGTAAGACCGATGCCCAGCGGCAGTAGTTGGGGATATTCGCTCGGGGCGAACCGTCGCGGGGTCAGGCCGATTTCCAAAAGCGTTTGCCAGAATCGGTTGCCGGGGTTGGCGTAGTAAGCCTTCGCTTGTGCCGACGAACGGCTCGGAGCGGTTCCGCAGAAAACTAAACGCAAATCGCAGGCGAGCAAATCGGGAACGATGGGCGATTGCTGGTGCGGCATGTCAGCGGCGGAAATAGGGGACTTTGTCGCCCGGCAGGCGCGTAGTGGATGGATAGACGTCTGCGTGAATGACGGGAATCAACCAATCGTGGATTTCACCGTTGCCCTCAAACGCCCCGACGCGTTGGTAACGTCGGGCCAAATCGCTGGTGCCGTTTTCACCCGGCGATGGCGTCGGTTGAAGGTAACGTCTACCCACGATTGGCGACGACCGCGCGAAGGATTGACCGCAATTACTGATCGGATCGTTCCTCGTGATCGCCCCCACCGCTCGGTACTGGATTTCACCGCTTTCCAATTCCATTTTGCGTGCGATGAATCGAGTGTACCGGTCGGCGTTGATTTCGTACGGCCCCCATTTCGATACCCGTCCATCGAACGTGGCAATCCATTCGAATGTTTGCCCCGAGGTGAGGTTCACGCCCCGTTCCGGGAACATGGCGAACGGTCGGATCTTGAGGGTTGCAGGCATCCAACTAATAGTATCCACCGAAGTTACCCGTTCGCCCACCGGCAGCAGTTCGGTGCGGACAAACGTAGCAAAAGTATGCGTATGGCGGGTCGTGAACGGCACCGATTGCGCGCCGAAGAGTACCATGTAGTAACGCTCTTGCGGAACATGGATCGGCCCTTGCAAGGCACCCAGCATTCCGAGCGTGACAACGATGGTGGTCATGGGTCAAGGCAATCGTGTTGGAGGTATGCTTTCTTCGGCAGGTTGCAGGAATACCTGAGATCGAATGGGTAAACTTCAGGATCACAAATCGAAGTTGGCGATGAGACCCCACCAAAATCGGCATAATCGTTGGATGTAATGGAAACGCATTGGTACGAAAAAAGAAGCCCGCAGAGAACTGCGGGCTTCTTCGTGTGTTGCTACCGAGCGATTAATTCCCGCCGCCGGTGCCGGTTTGAACGGCTTCTTCTTCCGCCGCGATGATGATCCGTGCGGACACCATAATCATGATGTGCCGGGTTTCGCGGCCGATGCCCACGTTCTTGAACAAGCGGTTTAAGTAGGGAACGCTGCTGAGTACAGGCGGCCCGAATTCGTTGCGGCCTTCTTCGAGAGTCTTCAACCCGCCGACCAGCACGGTTCCGCCATCCGGCACCACCACCGTGGATTGCACGCTGATGTTGCTGAAGGAAGGCTGTTGGAAGAACTGGGTGAACGGGATCGGCGTGCCTTGCGAACCACCCTCGAACACCGGCGTGATGAACGCCGTAACCGGGAAGAGCGGCACCGTCGCACTCGTGAGAGCCGACAGTTGTACCGGCAGCGTGAGGCGGACGAACCGGCGATCCGCAGACACCACCGGTTGAATCGTGAGGCTCACACCGGGGCTGTTGGCACCGGCGGTACCGCCGCCCCCTTGGGCTTGCGGAGCAGCGTTGCCGATCGGGAACGGCGTGTTCTGCGGAATGTACACGAATTGCCCGCCCACGTTGAACACTTGCAAACCGGTGGTGAAGAAAGCGAAATCGCTGATGAACACCGTGGCGGTTTGCCCGTTGAACATCGTGAGCTTCGGGGCTTGCATGATGTTCACGCGGCGGTCGCCGGCGGCGGCTTCCAAGAACATGAACACTTGGATGTCGTTGAGGAAAGCGAGGCCGAGGTTCAAACCGCCGACGCCGTTGCCGGGGTATTGGCCGAACGGGGGCACGCTCACCCCGTAGCTGTTCGGCCGGATGGGCACGTCCAAGTCGCTGGTGAAGCCGCCCGCGGCGGGGTTCCAACCGGTCGTGACGCCGCGGACGTTGATGTCGTTGATGAACGGTTCGGGGCGGAACTGGCCGGTGGTGATCGAACGCTCGAAGCCGTTCGTATTCTTCGTTTTGATGTTCATTTGGAAATCGACGCCGACGCGTTCGTAGAACGATTCGGTCAGCGAGATCAGTCGCACTTCTACGGCCACGCTGAGGTCTTGCAACCGGCGGAGCGATTCGAGCAAATCCTGCACTTCGCTGATGATGTCGGCGGTTTGGTTGACCACCAAGGCGCCGCCGATGTCGTAGTAAGCGATCTTGCCGGAGCCGCCGAGGTCTTCCCAGGCGTACGGCCGAACCATGCTGGTGACGAGCTTCTTCAGTTGCTCGGAGTAGTTCTGTTTGCTCGGGGCCAAGTGGGCGCTCCCGGCGAGCGAGTTGCTCATGTTGGACGGGTTGGCTTCCAGCGTACCCGCACCGCTCGGGGGCGTTCCGCCGGCCCACGGGGTCGCACCGCTGCTGCCGGTCAGTTGACCACCGGGCAATCCGCCGCTGCCTGCGCGGGGCGAGGTTTGCCCTTGTTGACCGGCCCATGCGGGCGTGCCGCCGTTGGCTTGCTGGAGCTTGTGGCTCAGCGAAGCGTGTTCCGGCATGGCGAAGTCTGGGATGGGCGTTACCAGATCCATCACCGAGAAGACCTTCGTGTGCATCCGGCCCTTGGCCTTCTTCATCGTCGTCACGCGGATCACATCGTTCTCGACGACGTATTGCAGGCGGGCCTTTTCGAGCACGAGTTGCATCACGTTTCGCAGCGAGATCGGTTGAGAAATCGTTTGCGTGATCGTCACGTTTTCGAGATTGATGCCTTCGTCGCTGAGGGCGGCGTCGTCGTAAGCGATGTTCAAGAGCGACCGCTTGGCAAAGTCATCCATCACTTCACGCAAAGGTGCATTCACCGTATGCATGGTCAGCGGCTTTTCGAGCTTGAGTTCGATTTCGCGTTCGATCGGCGTGCGGTTCTTGATGAACATTTCATCGCCACCGCCGCGGAGTTGATTGCGGCGGGCCGCGTCGATGGCCACGGCGACCGGGTTATCCATATCCAGCGACGGGCCTTGGCGAATCCCTTTACCCATCACTTGGTCATAAAACATCTGCTCTTTTTCCGCTTTGATGTCCTTCTGCTCGGCCACGCGGCGCCGATTCTTCGCCATCTCGGCGATCAGTGTGAGCGTCGGCTCGTCCGGGTCGAGTTGCTTGGTTTGCAAGGCGAGCGCTTCCGCTTCCTTGTACTTGCCGGACTTCATATAGCTGTTGATCGTCTGCACACGCTTGGCAATCTCTTCCTTCTTCTGAATGTCCGCGGCGTTCTTTACCAGCACGCCTTCTCGGAACTCCTTCTTCTCCTTGGCTTCCTTGGAGTAGAACTCGGTCTGCCGAGCCATCAAGCGGAAGGTATCGAGCTTCGTTTCGATGCGGCCGAGCAACATGTTCTGCTGCGGAACGCTGAGCTTGGAACCGCGAACCTTGGCCACATGATCCGAGAGCGACTGCATGGCGACGGTGGTTTCGCCCTTGTTGAAAGCCTTGAGTGCGGCTTCCTCGGCCCGCAGGCCATCGTCGCGGAGTTGTTGCAACTCGACGTTATTCATCGCCTTCATTTGGTTGGCGAGTTCGCCGGGCTTCTCTTCGACCTTGGCTACTTTCGGCTCCGTCGGCGCCCGTTCGGAGATCGCGGTGGGCGTGGAAGGAATCAAAGCCGGGGCTTCGGGCACCTTCGGGGCGACAGCGACTTTCTCTGTTGGCATGGGAACTTCGGGCGTTGGCACGCTCGGTACCAATGGCTGTTGTGCCACGGCAATAGGTCCGGGTACTTTTGGAACAATCGGTTGCTTCGGAATCGGCAACTCGGCGACCGCCAGAGCCGGTTCGTTCAACTTCTTCAATTCGGTTTCGCAAGCGATGACCAACTCGGCGTAAGATTTGCGTTTCTCTTCGCTCAGAAGCGAAGGGTTGATCTGGCCCAGCACCTTGCTCGCCGTTTCGTACTGTTTGTAATTCATCGATTCGACGACCGAAGCGAGCGAATCTTCCGATTCCTTCTTCTTCGCCTTCAACGATTCGATATCGATGCTCCGCAGCAATTCCTCGGCTTCTTTCGCAACGCCGTACGATGGGTTAGCCATCGCCTTCACGGCCATGTTGCGGGCAAGTTCGATCGTACCGTTCTTGAGTGCCGTTTCCGCATCTTCGATCAATCGGCGGCCTTCGGCCGTTGCCAAATCGACCACTTTGGGAGCGTCCGGTTTAAACTTCGGCACGTCCGGCATCTTCGGAGTGTCGATCACCATCGCCGGCATTTCGGGCATCGTGGCGGGCAGGTTCAGCTTAAGCGGAAGCGGAGTGATGGTTCCGGTTTCCGGCAGCGGCGGAATCACCGGGGCCGTGCCCACTTCGGGGGCCTTCGGTTGGAAGACCGGTGGAATCACGTTCGCCGGTTTGTTCGGGTCGATCACGACCGGGGTTTCTTTGCCTTCCGCTTGGGCGATCTCGATCTTCGTGTTCTTCAACATCGCCAATTCGCGGTCGATATCCTTGGTGCGAATACCCATGCCCACGGCGATTTCTCGGGCCATGTGGAAGGCCAGTTCGGCTTTGGCCGCTTCTTTGCGATCGGCGTGATCTTGCCCCTTCTCGACGAGGCGATCGATTTCCGCCTGCCCCGCGAGGGCACAATCTTGAAGGCAGCGATCGGGGTTTTCTTCGACCGTGCTGAACGGCACATTCAACTTTTGCGCTTGGAGGAACTTCGCTTGGGCATCTGCGATCTTCCGCTGCGCCATGAGCGTTCGGCCTTCGGTCATCAGTTTCATCGCCACGGGGCGGGAAGGATTGCTGGCGACCTGCGGGGCGGTTTGTTCGAGATCGTACGGTTTGCCGGGCACCGTGGGCACTTGTACCACATTGGTGGGGGTGGTGGTGCTATAGTTTGTAGCGGAGTTACCGCCGAAGTGCCCCTTCGGTTGAGTGGCACCGGGGAACCCCGCCCCACCAGTTACCACGATGGTACCGTTCTTTCCGGCGGGCATCGCGGAGTTCAACTTAGCCAAGGCGCCATCGATTTCGCGCTTCAACATGTCCGGGCGTTCGCCGCTGCCGGGCAACTTGCCGTTCGGACCAACGGCGGCGCAGGCGACATCGATTTTCAGCGAGGCTTGGTGCAGGTAGGCCACGCGTTCGGAATCGTTGCGGGCCGGCCGGGAGTACAAATCGCGGGCTTCTTTCGCTAACCGCGAGGCATCGCCGCTACCGGCTTTGCTGCGGGCGGCGCCCACGTCCTTCGTCAAGGCGTCCGGGGTATCCCCGAACAGGCCCCAACGGCCGGAGGCGTTGCCTTCCGCCGCCATGCGTGCGTAGTTTTGTGCGGAATCGAGATCCCCCTTGTTGAACGCTTCGCGGCCGAGCCGGAGCATTTCTTTGGGGTCGAGATTCGCGGCGGGCTTGCCCACCGGCGAGATCAATTGCATTTTCGGTGCGGGCGTTTTGGGCGGCACGTACACCGGCGATTGCGCCAGTGCCAAGCCGATTCCGGTTCCCGCCACGGCGAACGGTGCCAAGAGCAACCGCGCCTTCCAGTTCCAACGATTCTTGCGAAACACCATGGCCTCCATCCCCCCAGATATTGCGAAGCCAGCACGAAAGTTCGACATCTCTCCGGCGAACCGATTCGGATCCCCCGATCCGAACACGATTCGCACCCGACACTCCCCCGAAAGGGAGTGATCGGTTCTAGCCGGGGGGCAACGCCCCGTGCGAAAAAGAGTGTGAAAGCCGTGCGGGAATAGCCACGGGAGCAATCGGGGTCAAGCGCTGTTGGCGGCGATTTCGCGGAACTTCAAAGATTTTCTTCATTTCCCGGCACTCGGCTGTTAACTTGACGAAACGGGGCCGTCTTCATTGAATCGGCTACTTACGGTCTCCTTCGTTCTCGCGGGGTCGCTCATGCGTTTCGGAATTCTCGGCCTGGTGGCCGGCACACTCGTCTGCCAAGGGTTAGCTTTCGCCCAACCCGCCGCGAATAAACCGCAGTGGCTCTACGCCCACGATTTGAAAGTGCGCAAGGGCGGAGATTCCGATTGGGACAAAGCCACCAAGCTCGGCATCGAAGTGTTCAAGGATGCCGGTACCGGTGCCGCACTCGCCATCACTCAAGCGGGCTATCTCGCCGTCGGGCCGATCGGCGAAGTCGGATCGAACAAACAAGTCGATTGGCTGTTCGGCCACGATCTCCATTCCCGCAAGGCCGATGAAGACCGCTTCAACCCGAACACCACCAAGTACGGCGTGGAAGTGTACAAAGACGGCGGCAGCGGGAAACTCCTGTACCTCAGCCAAGCCGCGGGGGTCGCTTTCGCCGAGGCGAAGGTCGGCAATACCGATAAAGATCCCGAATGGCACCACGGATTGAAACTGAAAGTGCGAACCCCTCTAGAAGAAGCATTCGGCCCGAACACCAAAAAGTTCGGCGTCGAAGTATTCAAAGATGGGAACACTGGCGATTTGATTTACGTCACGGAAGCGGGTTTGATCGCACTGGCGAAAGCCCCCGCGATGGCCCCGGCCAAAGACGCCGTGAAGAAACCGACCGCACTCTACGCCCTCAGCCTGCGGGCACGCAAAGCGGACGAACTCGATTGGACCGACAAAACGAAGAAGTACGGCATCGAAGTGTACAAGGATGAAAACACGAACACCTTGATCTACCTGACGGAAACCGGAGCCATCGCCACCGTCCCCACACCCGCCGGAATCAAAGAGAAACAAGGCGTGGAGTGGCAGCGTTCGATGGTGTTGAAGCCCCGACCGGGAGGGGAATCGTCGTATGCGAAGGCCAACCGCTTCGGCGTCGAAGTGTTCCTCGATAAGAACACCGGCAACACGATCTTCCTCTCGGACATCGGCGGCATCGCCGTACTCCCGCCGAAGAAGTGAGATCGGTTCACAAGCCCACCCGTTGCAACGGGTGGGCTTTAGCTGTACACTTCCGCGTTTACGCAATGCGGCAACCGTTCCCCTTTAACACCTGCCAATAAGTTTGTGGCACACATACTCGCCATCGCGTTCCGCGTATCGACGGTGGCACTCGCAATGTGCGGGGCGATCACACAATTCTTCAATTGGTACAATTCGTGATCCGACGGGAGCGGTTCCGGCTCGGTCACATCCAACCCGGCGGCGAAGATCGTTCCGTTCCGTAACGCTTCGGCCAACGCCAGTGGATCGATGTGCCCACCGCGGGCCGTGTTCACGAATACCGCCGTCTTCTTCATCTGCCGGAATTGTTCCGCCCCGAACATCGAGCGAGTACTCGCATTCAAATCCGCGTGAACCGAAACGAAGTCGCTCTCGGCGAGCAGCGTTTCCAGCGAACAATGCGTCGCACCCAGATCGGCTTCCGCATCCGGCTTGGGGCTGCGCGAAGAGTAAAGCACCTTCATTCCCCAACCGAAATGCAATCGTTTCGCCGTGGCGTAACCAATGCGGCCCATGCCGACGATTCCCAGGGTGCGGCCGACCAAGTCGGCCCCGAGCCAACCGCGGGGTTCCCATGTGTACCATCGGCTTTCCTTGGCGTCGGCGATGCATTCGCCCAACCGCCGGGCCGCGGCGAGTAGCAATGTCACGGCGATATCGGCGGTGGCATCGGTGAGCACGCCGGGCGTGTTCCCCACGGCGATCTTGCGGGCCGTGGCCGCGGCGAGATCGATGTTGTTCACCCCCACGGCGAAGTTGGAAATCACCTTCAAACCGGGGCAC
>Ga0105048_10018271_pt1 | contig 10788 bp, 5 predicted proteins | sample MAT05_FD_78382 | JGI IMG/M metagenome (GOLD analysis project Ga0105048, IMG submission 78382) | Freshwater microbial communities from Lake Fryxell liftoff mats and glacier meltwater in Antarctica - MAT-05 | ecosystem: Environmental > Aquatic > Freshwater > Ice > Liftoff microbial mat | place...
CTGAAAGGACGCCACACGCGTGAGATCACAGGCGAACGATGAGGCTATCAGTTCAGACTGCATGCGCAGCATCTCGGGAAAGCTGTTGTTGGCCTTGTGATCAAGCCCCAGTCTTACGTCTGGCAATTTCCCACACATTCTCGGAGCACTTGATTTTGCGTCTAGCAAACGCTTCTGAACAGATGAAATGCCGTCCAGGTGTTGCTCTAGTTTACGCTTGTCTGAAGCGTCAAGCTGAGGCGTAAGCCGCTTGAGCTCGTCCCTGACAAGATCAATGGCACCGACCTTGCGCGCCTTGAGTTGCTCAAAGTTTGCTGGGGTTCCACCCAGCATAAGGCGGTCGAACATTCTGTAAGGACTTGCTTCGGGAAACAGTGGAGAATCTGGTCCGGCGTGCACCATCGTGCGCAACCGGTTGCTGGATGTTTGGTTGCGCACAGCGAACTGCAGGCTTTTAAACTTCGTTTCGTTTGGCAAACGGTTGGCGATGATCTGATCGACTGATGCGCCTCCGGGGTTGCCTTTTGAGGACACACTGTTGCCGGTCCACAACACGGCCAAGGGAGATTCGTGGCCGCCCACTCCTGATCGCTGTCGCGCAATGTTCTTTGGGAAGATTAATTTGGATCGAAATGGTGCTAGCGATTCTGTGATTGAACCTGCACGGAATGCAAGAGTGTTGTCGCCGCCATCGGGCCAAAAGTGGTCCCAGACAGATCCGGTGCCATTGGTCACCAGCAGCAATCTTGTCGGGAATCCATTGGCCGCTTCAGCTCGCCGGTTCAGGAACGGAATGAAAGGCGCAGCGGCTGCAGAAACACCAAGCGTCTTAAGGAAGTCGCGTCGCAAAGGAGTCTTCATCATGGCTTGCTCCCAATGGGGGTGGATAAAGTTCGGAACGCTGACGTCTTCGTTAAGGCCACAAGCAAATCAGGGAAGCGACCTGCCGAGGCAGTGAACGCCGCTTCGCCTTCGGCGATTGTCTTTTCGTCAATGTCTTCCTCAAGTCGGCTGAAAACGAACCGGAACCATTGCCTTGTGAGGCAATTCCGTACTTCTTTGGCTCCCGCAAGCTTCTTTAGAAGGGGGAGCGCGCCGTCAACATCTCCGTCGCTGGATTCAGTTCCAAAGACGGTGACCTTGGCGTTGATCTTCTTGCCATTCTCCGTGGTTCGCCATCGGCCAATGCCGTCGAAGGTTTCCAATGCCATACCAAAGGGATCAAACAGGGCATGGCAAGACGCGCACGTTGGGTTGGCGCGGTGTTGTTCAAAGCGTTCCCTGGTGGTCGATGAAGGATTCACCATCGGGGGATTCACATTTAGATCATCGGGCGGTGGCGGTGGTACAAGACACAGCAACTTCTCGGCAATAACAACGCCGCGTTTTACTGGAGCCGTCTGATCGCGGTGTGCGTGCGTAGCGAGAAAGGCGCCTGACGTCAGCAGACCCGCTCTTTGGCCAACGGGTAGATTCACCCTGCGAAGCGTGGCAAGAGCGGTGTCGAATTTAGGCGTTGGCAAGCCATACAATGCATACAAGCCGCGCTTTACGTACGAGGCGTTCCCTGTAAGCAGCGAGGTTAGCGTGCTTCCCAAGCCACGAAACGATTCGTCCGCCAGTTCGTCGAACTCCTCGAACATATCGGCTGCCAGTTCCTCTGTGAACAACGGATACGCAGCGGCGTCTTTGCTCAGTTCAGCAGACGCATTTACGTGCAGCCACTGCGCTGCAAAAGCAGCGATTCCCATTTTCGCCTTGCGAAGATTCAGCATGCGCCGCGCCTGAGCGGCAATGCCATCGGCGTCGCGCAATCGACCGGCCTCCGCCGCAGCATACAGCTCATCGTCTGGCGGGCCATTGAAGAGCATGAACGAAAGACGGCTGGCAACTTCATAGTCCGTCAACAGCACGGGAGCACCCGGTGATTTCGTGCCACCCCGCTCGATGCGGTAAAGAAAGTTCGGCGACTGCATCATGGCTGAAACGACACCGGCAATGCCTGTGGCGAACTTTCCGTCGGAGCTCTTTCCCGTTTGGAACAGTTTCTCGTAAGCCGCAATCTCAGCAGCCTCAAGTGGGCGCCGGTAGGCCCGCATGCCAAAGGTTTTCAGAAAGCCACTCAAACACGCGGCCTCAGCCATCACGGGAGGAGCACAAGGAACCAACCGGGCAAGATTCGATACAACGCCGTCGCCAATGTCCTCAGCCGATCGTTGGTAGTTTTCAAGCTGCAGCTCCTTCGCAGGCGCGAGGGAGTTTGAGAAGAAGCCAGCTTGTTCCTCGTCGGCAACGAAGCCTTCCGAATAGTCGCCAAACAGGCCCGTCAGATCGAAAACGGCGTGGTCGTACTGTTGTTTTGTAAGTCGTCGAAGCGGCGCCATCAAACCGGTGTCCGCAGCTTTCGGAGCAGGCGTCTGCACGGATTCCCCGCCCTGCCCTGATCCTTCGCCTGCAGTGCCACCTGATTCACCTGTGCCACTTGCTCCACCATCATCGTTTTGTAGGCCGCCCTGCCCTCCATTGGCGGAGCCTTCGGGTGAACCGCCGCCTTGACAGGCAACCAACGCAAAGGTCAAAAGTGCAATCCGAGCGCGATTGATGCGCATTGGAACCGGGACCGTGTTCGCCGCCAATAACTGCATGGCATCTCCTAGGCTTGTAACCGCCGCAGGTGCCAAAACACCACTGCAGCATTGCAGTTAAAGGTTAGCCAAACTGGCGGAATCTCGTAATCATTCAAACACTTGATGCAGGTCGCATTTTTAAGGCCAAGTGTTCAATCTAGATGGACAATGCCGCGCTGCACAGCCACCGAGGCCGCTTGAGCCCGATCGTTGACGCCCAACTTGGTGAAGACACTTGTGACGTGTGTGTTTACAGTTCCAGCGCTGATGCCCAGTGCGTTCGAGATTTCTTTGTTCGAGCTGCCGCTTGCCAGAAGCGTCAACACTTCCACTTCGCGGTGAGTCAATCGTGGCCGATTGTCAGACACCTTGGCTTGCACTTCTGCCGGCAACCTGGCCTTTCCGGCCAGGACAAGTTCAATCATCTCGATCAATTCCTCTGACACGGTTCGCTTGAACAGATACGTTACCGCGCCCGCGGCCAACGCCCGGTGAATGTCCTCGTCACCTTCGTAGTTGGAAAGCGCAATTACTTTGGCATTTCGATCGAATTGCACAATCTTGCCAATAGCGGCAATTCCACCTCCGTTTGGCATGCGAATGTCGATGATTGCAACATCGGGCTTGTGTGCTGCATACATTTCAACCGCTTGCGCGCCTGTGGAGGCTTCCGCAACCACGGTCAAATGCGGCTTTGATTCCACGGTAGATCTAAGCCCTTGCCGCAGCAGAAAGTGGTCGTCTGCAATCAGAATTCGAAACTTTTTGTCGGTCATGATGCGTTCCCGTTCTTGGACAAAAGGGGAATCTTGAGCGCTACGGTGGTGCCGCCTGAACTCGTTGAACCAATACTGAGTTCGGCATTCATGGCATTGGCTCGTTCCTGCATTCCGCGCAATCCGTAACGGCCATTTTGTTGTGTGCCCGCTTCCATGTTTATGCCCACACCGTTGTCTGTGACAACCAACAACAAGTGACTGGCAGTTCGCGACAACGACAACTTCAAGTGGGTTGCCTGTGCGTGCTTAAGCACGTTGGTTGTGGCTTCCTGGGCGATTCGCAGGATGTTTGATCTTGTTTCGCTACTCATCCCGGTGAAGTCTCCGTGAACATCAACTTCCACGACCAACGACGCACTCTGGCGCAACTGCGAAGCTAGCGCAGCGAATGCGGAACGCAAATCAGGGTTCGCAAGAGGGTGACCCCGCAGATCCCACATGAAGTGCCGCACATCTGTTTGAACGTGCCTCAACATCGCGCGGGCGTCGTTTAGGGTTTTGGTGACACGCAGGGGATCGGCAGCATGTTCGTTGCCCGCTCGAAGCGTTAAGGTCACAGCGGCAAGCCCCTGTTCAAGTGAATCATGCAGCTCACGTGCGATCCGGTTGCGTTCCGCAAGTTGGCTGCGGTGTTTCGAACGCAACTCTCGTTCACGAAGCCCCACGATCAATGCCACCAAACAGAGACAAGCAAGCAACGCTGCCAAGCCCTGAACCGCACGCCGTTGCAAAAAGCGAGGGAGGATCACGATGTTTACGATGGCCGGTTGAGAACTCCAAATACCATCCGCGTTTCGTGCGTTGACCTCAAACAGGTATTTTCCTGGCGAAAGGTCGAAAAACGCGGCTGACGGGATTGCGGTTTCTACAAGGGACGACGCCTTTGTTCCTTTCCCTAGCGAGAATCTAGATGAAGTGCTCATCGAATACTTGAACAAAGTCTTTCGTGGCTCCGAAAGATCGGGAGACGAAAACTCGATTCTGAAGGTCTTCGTGCCCAAGGGAAGTACCACTTCCTTGCGAAAATCACTTCCAAGCAGCTGCCCCTGCGAGTTCACTTCATCGATCCTAACTGTCGGAGCGGCATGATTGGATGTCAGCATGACTGGGTCGGCTATCAACAATCCACTTCCATCGACGAACCACAACATTCCCTTGGCGTCTCGTGCCGACATAGGTGAGCCGACGCGGTTTAGATCAACAGCGGCAACTCCATCTTCACTGTTGAAGGTTCGCAGGAAAGGAACAACCAACGATTCTCCGGCAGCCTTAGGAAACACAACGATGCCGTCGTGGGTTGTGAGCCAGAGGTTTCCTTTCAAATCGTCAACGATAGCGACCACGGCGCCAGGAATACCTTCAGCTGGTCCGAAATTCCTTGTGGCTAAGCCATCAATACGTATAAGTCCCCGAGCTGTTCCTGCCCACAATACATTGTCAATTTCGACCAAACAGAAGACGGCGCTCCGCCTCTTTTGATCCACAACCACGACTTCATCGAACCGCTCGCCATCGAACTTGAACAGCACACCTTCTGTTCCAGCCCAAATTTGACCGGCGTGGTCTTCGAGCATCGCGATGGAACTCCACGAACTCATACCAGCGTCCTTCGCTAACCGGCGGGCGCCATTTTGGTTAAAGCGAACGACGCCCCGGCCGTCACTGCGAAGCCAGAGATCGCCGTTGCGCGCCAGCAATACTGCAGCAACCCCTTCTGCTGACACTCCGTCGTTCTTGTCCCAATTCGTGATCCGCTTGCCATCTAGCCATGACAATCCCGCCTCGGTACCAAAATACAGCTGTCCAAGGGAGCCCGCTGCCATCGAACGGACACTGTTGCCGCCCAGGCCTTTGGATAGATCTAGGACGTTCGTGATCGTCCTGTTTTTGATCTCAAACGCCCCGGAATCTCCCGTACCCAGCCACATCGTGCCATCACCAAGGCCAACGACTGAGCGTAACGTCACACTTGGCGAGCCACCCACGAGATCCGCAAAAGGACGTTTTCGCAATCTAACGAGAGCCGTGGCCGTACCGACCCAAACATTGCCTTGACGATCCTCTGCGATTGCAGCCGCGCTCGATAGTAACGGCACAGCGGGGGCAGTGACCAATCGCAAACGATTGTTCTCAAGTTGGGCCAGACCGATTCCCCGCGCCGTTACCCATAGTTGGTGGTGACTATCGAAAAGCACACCGGCCACCTCGTGCCCTGCCATGGTTGAATCCGAGAACACCACTTTGCCGTTCGACAGCCGCGCAACGATGCCGTCGGCTGTGCCTAACCAAAGGTCTCCCGAAGGTTCTTCTGCAACAAAGGAGGTACGTTGGGAGATGGAAGAGGCTTCGTCGGCGAAGGGCTGCCTTACGCCGTCGCGAAACTGAAGCAACCCTCCGCCCTCAGCCGTTCCCCACTGGCTGCCGTCCTTCGCACAAAGAATTGACGAGAACAACCTCGAACTTTCAAAGGAAGTGACCGTGTATTCGGTGCTGCCTTGCCCAACCAACCGAACCAAACCGTTCGTGGTTGCCAACCAAAACACGTTTTCTGACGACTGGCAGACGGCTGCAACATTTGATGAGATGCCCTGCGCAGGCAGCACCGGCACCGTGGGCAATCCCCCCGACCGCCAACGAAGAACCGCATTGCGAGTTGTACTGGTCCACACGACGCCCTCGCCGTCTTCAAACAACGAACGAACTGCGCTATCGGGTTCGATGCCTGTGAGGTCGCGTGGCGGTCGAAAGGATGTGCCATCAAAAACCAGAAGAGAACCTTCTTGCGCTACCACCAGGTAGCCGTCACGCAGCCCTAACAGGGCTTCTATTACTCCTGCAGGCAGACCGTCTCGAACGGACCATGAATCTACAAGGAAGGCTTTGTCAGCGGAAACGGTGTCTGCCTTGGGCGCAGGGGCTCCCATCAAAGCCACGAGGCAAAGAAGCGCGGCATGAACCGAAGGCACCAACAGCTATACAGTGCCAGGAACGGGAACTTCGTGCAATTTCCATGGGCATACAAGAATCATCCTGTGCGCGTTGCCACAGGAATCCTGATATCGAAACGGCGTCCCTCAATTGAATGATTGCCCATAAAACTGCATGGGCGTATGACAAGCGCCATGCGTTTTCGCCTGAAGTTTTCGGTTTTAGTATGCCTCTTAACCTCGTGTGCCGCTTCGCCGGCGGCCCCCCCCGCCGTAGTGGGTCCTCCAACACCAGATGAACATGCCGACATCGCCGTCGCCAACATCGAGGCAGAACCCACGCCCGCCAAAGGCCGACCACCCGCAGCCACCCCGCCGTTAGCGCCACTAGGTACGGACGTCACCAACGAGTTCGATGTACCCGAGGGCCTTGAAGTTCGGGTGTGGGCCACGGCGCCGCAGTTCTTCAACCCAACGAACATCGACTTCGATGCTCAAGGCCGAGTTTGGGTGACCGAAGGCGTTAACTACCGCCGGCCCCAACGCAAATCACAGGTAGGTGATGGCTATCTATATCACCCCGAAGGTGATCGCGTGATGGTGTTGCAAGACACAAACAACGACGGCGTGGCTGATAAGTCGTCCGTGTTCGTGCAGGACAAGGATCTCACTTCACCCCTAGGCGTCGCTGTGCTTGGCGATCGGGTGGTGGTCTCTGCATCGCCTTCCGTGTTTTCTTACAAAGACACCGACGGAGATGGAAAATCAGATAACCGCGAAGAGTTCTTAAAGGGCTTTGGTGGATTCGATCACGACCACGGTGTTCACTCATTCAAAGCAGGGCCTGACGGGCAGTTGTACTTCAACACCGGCAACGAAGGGCCGCACGAAGTCAAAGACCACGCAGGTTTCACCCTGCGCAAACTTGACGACGAAGCCCGCCCCGAAGCGCCTCGCAGCGATGACGGACGTGCTTGGATTCAAGGCATCGTTCTTCGAATTGGTGCAGATGGCAAAGGGCTGCGCGTGCTTGCCCACAATTTCCGCAACAACTATGAGATGGCGCTCGATTCGTTCGGCACCGTGTTTCAGAACGACAACGATGACGATGGCAACGAATCGTGTCGATTCACCTACGTGATGGAGGGCGGCAACTATGGTTACGCGTCTCGCTACGGAAACCGCAGGTGGTCGCTGGATCGCCGTTCAGAACAATCAAAGCAAACGGCCCACTGGCACCAAGAAGACCCAGGCGTGGTGCCTCCCACAGAAGTTACGGGAGCGGGCTCGCCAACAGGACTTGTGATCTATGAAGGCTCTACCCTTCCTGCACGCTACGTTGGCGCCGCGCTGAGCGCAGACGCTGGCCGCAGCGTCGTGTGGGCCCACATTCTAAAAGCTGATGGAGCCGGATACAAAACCGCAGAACGCATTGATTTCCTGAAGAGCAAAAACAGCTTGGGTGATCGAGCCCGGTGGTTCCGCCCCAGTGACGTTGCCGTGGGCCCTGATGGCGCGGTTTACGTATCTGATTGGTACGATGCAGGCGTTGGTGGACACAATATGTTGGACGGAATCGGCGCTGGCCGGATCTTGCGCATTGCCCCGCGCGGCTTTGTATCGAAAGTGCCCACGGTATCGCTTGCAAACACGCAAAGCCAACTTGAAACGCTTTCAAACGCAGCTGTGAACGTTCGCTACCTTGGCTGGCAAGCGATTCACGCACAAGGTGACAAAGTGACACCTGATCTGGCAAAAGCCTTTGGTGATCGCAAAACGGATCGCCGCCAACGCGCCCGCATTTTGTGGTTGTTGGCCGCTGCAGGTCCGGCGGGCTTGGCGCAAGCGCAGAAGGCTTTGACCGATAGCGACGCTGACCTGCGCATCACGGCGTTGCGCGCTTTACGGCAGCAAGCCATCGATCCTTTGCCTTTCCTTACCAAGTTGGCGCGCGATCCCTCGGCAGCTGTGCGCCGCGAGGTGGCTGTTGCTTTGCGAGACGTACCAAGCGCAAAGGCGTTGCCGGTGTTGGTTGAATTGGCAAAACGCTACGACGGAAAGGACCGTACGTATCTTGAAGCGTTGGGCATCGGTGCCGATGGCAAGGAAGACGCGTTGTGGGCTGCGGTGGTTGGCACACAAAAGGGCGACGCCACCAAGTGGCCCGCGAAGTTGGTGAACTTAACGTGGCGGTTGCACCCTGTGGCCGCTGTGCCGGCGTTGGAAGCGCGCGCAAAATCGACTTCACTTTCCGCCGCCGATCGTGAGCAAGCTTTGGTTGCATTGGTGTTCGTTCCTCACGCCGACGCAGTGAAAGCAGCGTTGGCCATCGCGGAGAACAAGGCGCCTGGCATGGCAACGGTATCAACATTGGCCCTGCGACTTTCCCTGCAACGTTCTGACGCTGAATGGAAGACCTACGGCGTATCTGAACACATTCGCCAGATGGTGGGAGAAGGCACCAAGCAGAAAATCGATCCACGTGTTGAAGAGCTAAAGGCCGCCTTTGCCAAGCCTGGTGCAAAGCAAAGCGAGATCGGACTTGAACTCGCTTCATCTAGCGACGGTGGCATGTTCCTTCTTGGCTTGGCGGGTGCAAAGAAGCTTAGCCCTGCAGTGAACGAAGCTGTGGCTGAAGCCATTTTCCGCAACCCAGATCTCAGCGTGCGCGCTTTGGCCAGCAAATATTTCACGCGCCCCGCACTTGATGGAGTCACTTTCCCTCCGGTGGCAGAGCTCCTTGAAATGAAGGGCAACGCTGCTCATGGCAAGGAGATCTTCATGGGCCCCACCGCCGCCTGCACCAGCTGCCATGAGTTTGGTGGCCAAGGTCGTAACGTTGGCCCTGCCCTTTCGCGCATTTCTGAAAAGCTGCCGCGTGCCGCATTGTACGACGCCATTTTGAACCCTTCGGCTGGCATCGCTTTCGGTTTTCAGCCTTACGTGATTGTTACCAAAGATGGCACAACCTACACGGGATTCATTATCGCTGACGGCGAGATGCTGGTACTCAAAGACGCAGCAGGCGAAACACGTTTCATTCCCGCGGCACAAGTGGCAGAACGCCAACGACAATCGCTTTCGTTGATGCCCGACAACATCGCCTTGGGCATGAAGCCTCAAGACTTGGTTGATCTGGTCGAGTTTCTAGCCACAAACAATGGCGCCACCACCGCGACCAAACCCTCGAAGAAGAAAGCCGCGCAATGAAAACCTCAACATCCTCATCCACAGTACTGAACCGTCGTGGTTTGCTTCAAGTGGGAGCCGCCGCGACGGCACTTTGGGCAACGTCTGTCAGCGCAATGGCCGCGGCCCCTAAGCGCCGCAAGTTCAAGTTGAAGTACGCGCCCCACTTCGGGCAATTCGAAGAGCTTTCCGGCAAGGATCCAATTGATCAGTTGAAGTTCATGGCTGATCAGGGCTTCACGGCTGTTGAAGACAACGGCATGCGGGCGCGGCCTATTGAAATGCAGGAAAAAATCGGCAAAGAGATCGCCCGTCTTGGAATGACGATGGGCATCTTCGTGGTGAACTTCGACACGGGCTTCAAAACCAGCCTGACGTCAGGCGACGAAGCCTTGCGCGAACAATTCCTCGCAGCGGTGCGCGATTCTGTGGAAGTTGCGAAACGCATAAACACAAAAGTGGTAACCACCCTCACGGGCAACGTTGAACCCAAGTTGCGAATGGGTTTCCAAGAGGCCAACGTGATTGATGCCGTTCGTCGCGCGGCGGCGATCTGCGAGGCAAGTGGTTTGGTGATGGCGTTCGAACCGCTGAATTTCCGCGATCACCCGAACTTCTTCCTGACGTCGAATCACCAAGCCTACGCCTTGATGAAGGCGGTGAATCACCCTTGCGCAAAGCTTTTGTTTGACCTGTACCACACGCAGATAAACGAAGGCGAGATCATCAAGAACTTTGATCGCTGCTACGACGAAGTGGGTTACATCCAAACGGGCGACACCCCTGGCCGCCAGGAGCCTGGAACGGGCGAGGTGAACTACCGCAACGTGTGCAAACACATCTACGGAAAGGGCTACCGCGGGATTGTGGGCATGGAACACGGTAAGGCAGGCAAGGGTAAGCCCGGCGAACAAGCGGTAATCGACGCCTACGTGGCGTGCGACAACTTCCCTATCTAGGGATCACTGGCTTTTGACAACACGTTGGCGCGTGGACAACAAGTTCAGCGCCAACGCCACCAAGCAAATAGCCGCAGCCCCAGCATAGGCCGCGCCTGGAAAGTATAGGCCGTCGCCGACGCGGGTGAAGCGCACAAAAAGCCCCGTATAGATGGCAGGCGCAATGACAGCCGCCAAGCTGCCCAGCGACATCAAACTGCCTTGTAGCTCCCCTTGTTCATTTGATGGCACGTGGCGCGAGACAATTGATTGCAACGCGGGCATCGCAACACCCGAAGTCGCGAACACCAACATGATGGCGTACATC
>Ga0105048_10018278_pt1 | contig 10787 bp, 13 predicted proteins | sample MAT05_FD_78382 | JGI IMG/M metagenome (GOLD analysis project Ga0105048, IMG submission 78382) | Freshwater microbial communities from Lake Fryxell liftoff mats and glacier meltwater in Antarctica - MAT-05 | ecosystem: Environmental > Aquatic > Freshwater > Ice > Liftoff microbial mat | place...
TGGTCGTTGTTCGTCGTGATGGCGGCGGTTAGCCTCGTGATGGCGGTGGCGTTTGCAATAGCAGGGGCGTGGCCGGTATTGCCGTATTCGGTGCTGGAGATCGCGCTGCTCGGTCTGGCGTTCATGGTGGTGGAACGCCGCAGCCACGATTGGGAGCGCCTGACCGTGGCAGGTGATGCCGTCGTGATCGAGCGGCACCATGGCGGGCGGCACGATCGCCGCGAGTTCAACCGCTGCTGGATGCGCGTGGAGTTCGATCCAGGTGGTTTTGGCCGGCCGGCGCGGATCACGTTGCACAGTGCGGGGGTTGCGGTGGATTTCGGACGTGCGCTGCCGGTCGCGGAAATGCGATCGACAGTCGGAGAATTGCGGCGATTGGCCGGGTTGCGCTGAACCGGTTGCGGTCGCCTTAGCAGATGCGCGAAGACTTTTCGAGGACAGCATGGGTCGCAAGCACAACGTAGTCGGGGCGTGGCAGGCAAAGGCGGCACGGATGATGGCGGCGCTGGTGGGCAGCGCAGGTGCCGCCGGCGTGGCGAACGCAGCGTGGGATGTCAATTTCCAGCCGCCGGTCACACCCCTCGCCCAGCAGATGTTCGATCTCAACATCTACATTTTCTGGGTCTGCGTCATCGTCTTCATCGCCGTATTCGGCGTGATGTTCTACTCGATCTTCAAGCATCGAAAATCGGTCGGCCACAAGGCGGCCCAGTTCCACGAAAACACCACGGTCGAGATCGTCTGGACCGTCATCCCCTTCCTCATCTTGCTGTTCATGGCGTGGCCGGCCACCAAGACCATTCTCGCAATGAAGGACACCACGGGCTCCGACCTTACCATCAAGGTCACCGGCTACCAGTGGAAGTGGGGCTACGACTACCTGCAGGAAGGCTTCGGTTTCTACTCGACCCTGGCGACGCCGCGGGCGCAGATCGAAAACAAGGAAACCAAGGGTGACAATTACCTGCTGGAAGTGGATCATCCGCTGGTCGTGCCGGTCGACACCAAGGTGCGCGTGATCATCACCGCCAACGATGTGTTGCATGCGTGGTGGGTGCCAGCTTTCGGCGTCAAGCAGGACGCCATCCCCGGTTTCGTGCGCGATTCCTGGTTCAAGGCCGAAAAGGTTGGCATCTATCGTGGCCAGTGCGCCGAACTCTGCGGCAAGGAGCACGGCTTCATGCCCATCGTCGTCGACGTCAAGTCGAAGGCCGACTACGCCACGTGGCTGGCCGAGCAGAAAAAAGTCGCCATTGCCTCGGCCGAGGACCTCACCAAGGTCTGGACCGAAGCCGCGCTCGCCGAAGTTGGCGCCAAGGTCTATGCCGCCAATTGCGTGGCCTGCCACCAGGCGAGCGGCAAGGGCGTCCCGGGTGCGTTCCCCGCACTCGATGGCTCGAAGATCGTCGCCGGAGCGCCCGAGGCCCAGCTCGATCTGATCCTGAACGGCAAGTCGGGCACCGCCATGGCCTCGTTCAAGCAGTTGACCAACACCGAGATTGCCGCCGTGATCGCCTACACGCGCACGGCGTGGAGCAACAAGGCGGAGCAATACATCCAGCCCGCCGACGTGAAGGTCGCGCGGAAGTGATGAGCTCCGCCCGGCCGCACGAAGGAGCTGCCCCCTCTGGGGGCGCGGCGCGAAGCGCCGTCCGGGGGAGCCATACAAACACGACCGCAAACCGCTTGCCAAGCGCACGACCGAACATCGCCAGGAGCACGCAATGAGCAGCATCCCCCACGATCCCGCCGCCGGTGCGGGTCACGACCACGATGACCACCACGACCATCACCCGTCGGGGATGATGCGCTGGCTCACTACCACCAACCACAAGGACATCGGCACGATGTACCTGTTGTTCTCGCTGACGATGTTCTTCATCGGCGGGGTGATGGCACTGACGATCCGGGCGGAACTGTTCGTGCCGGGCCTGCAGATCGTGCGCCCGGAGTTCTTCAATTCGCTGACCACGCTGCACGGCCTCATCATGATCTTCGGCGCGATCATGCCGGCCGCGGTGGGCTTCGCCAACTGGATGATCCCGTTGATGATCGGCGCGCCCGACATGGCGTTCGCGCGGATGAACAACTGGAGCTTCTGGCTGCTGCCGCCCGCGGCGCTCATGCTGATCGGCTCGTTCTTCGTGCCCGGCGGCGCCGCTGCCGGTGGCTGGACGCTTTACCCGCCGTTGTCGATCCAGGCCGGCATGGGCCTCGACCTCACGATCTTCGCCATCCATATCATGGGTGCATCTTCGATCATGGGGTCGATCAACATCATCACCACCATCCTCAACATGCGCGCGCCCGGCATGACGCTGATGAAGATGCCGCTGTTCGTCTGGACGTGGCTCATCACCGCCTACCTGCTGATCGCCGTCATGCCGGTGCTGGCCGGTGCTGTCACGATGCTGCTGACCGACCGCCACTTCGGCACGACGTTCTTCAACGCGGCCGGTGGCGGCGACCCCGTGCTGTTCCAGCACATCTTCTGGTTCTTCGGACACCCCGAGGTCTACATCATGATCCTGCCGTCGTTCGGGATCATTTCGGAGATCATCCCCACGTTTGCGCGCAAGCCGCTCTTCGGCTACGCGTCGATGGTTTATGCGGTGGCCAGCATCGCCATCCTGTCGTTCGTCGTCTGGGCGCACCACATGTTCACCGTGGGCATGCCGGCCGCGGGACTGTTGTTCTACATGTACGCCACGATGCTCATTGCCGTGCCGACGGGCGTCAAGGTCTTCAACTGGCTCGCCACGATGTGGCGAGGCTCGATGACCTTCGAAACGCCGATGCTCTTCTCGGTCGGGTTCCTGTTCCTGTTCACGATGGGCGGCTTCACCGGCCTGGTGCTGGCGCTGGTCCCCATCGACATCCAGTTGCATGATACCTATTACGTCGTCGCGCATTTCCACTACGTGCTGGTGGCCGGTTCGCTCTTCGCATTCTTTGCGGGTGCGTACTACTGGTTGCCGAAGTGGACCGGCACGATGTACGACGAAAAGCTCGGCAAGATTCACTTCTGGTCGGCGATGATCTTCTTCAACATCACGTTCTTCCCGATGCATTTCCTGGGCGTGGCCGGCATGCCGCGGCGCATCCCGGATTACGCGCTGCAATTCGCCGACTGGAACGCGATTGCAACAGTGGGCGCCTTCGGTTTCGGCATCAGCCAATTGATTTTCGTATGGGTGCTGATCAAGTGCATCAAGGGCCAGGGCGCCAAGGCGCCGGCCAAGCCATGGGAAGGTGCGGATACGCTCGAATGGACGCTGCCGTCGCCGCCGCCGTATCACAGCTTCGAGACCCCGCCGGTCGTCCGCTGAGGACGCGGAGACATCATGACGGCGGAAAGCCACGACCGGTCGGCGCAGCTGCGCCGCTCCAACGTACGCACGGCGCTGGTGCTGGCGTCGGTGGCGCTGGTGTTCTTCGTCGGCATCCTCGCCACGCGCTTCATCGGTGACGGCCAGTCCGGCATCACCGTGCTGGGCGGCGCCGTCTTGCTGTTCCTGATCCTCGCGATCGGCCGGAACCTCCGTAAATGAGCGGCCCGGATCCCGTGCTTGAACCTGTGCCCGCCGGCGCGGCGCCGTCCGGCGGCATGGGCGTGCCGCAACTGGCCAATCGCCGGATGATGACTCGGCTTGGCCTCATCGTGCTGGGCATGTTCGGCTTCGGTTACGCGCTGGTGCCGTTGTACTACAAGATCTGCGAGGTCACGGGGCTGCGCAACCTCCTGCAACCCGACGTCGTCACCAATACGCAGGTTGACCTCGCGCGGACCGTGCGCATCGAGTTCGATTCCAACCTGCGCAACCTGCCGTGGACGTTCAAGCCGGTGGGCCCGGTTGCCGACGTGCACCCCGGGCAGTTGCACCAGATGGTCTATGAAGTATCGAACAACACCAATCGCGCGATGACCGGCCAGGCCATTCCGAGCTATGCGCCGCGAAGCGCCGCGCCCTATTTCAAGAAGCTCGAATGCTTCTGCTTCGAGAAGCAGACGCTGCAGGCCGGCGAAGTCCGGCAAATGCCGGTGGTGTTCGTGCTCGACCCGGCGATGCCGGACGACATGAAGACGATCACGCTGTCCTATACGTTCTTCGAGGTTGAGGGTGCAGACGCGAAGAGTTCGGGGAATGCTGTGGACCAGCCAGCACCGGTGCCACCGCGTGCAGAAAGCTTGACCAAGGGGATTGACTAATGAGTGCAGCCGCCGACGGCGTCAAGCCGTACTACTACGTCCCGCAACCGTCGCACTGGCCCATCACCGGATCGGTGGCGTTGCTGCTGATGGGCACCGGGGCCGCGTTCTGGTTCAACGGGTATGCGGCGGGCCCGTGGATGACGGGGCTCGGATTCGCCATTCTCGTGTACATGCTGTTCGGCTGGTTCGGCCAGGTGATCCGCGAGTCCGAAGGCCACCTGTACAACGCCAAGGTGGACCTGTCATTCCGCTGGAGCATGAGCTGGTTCATCTTCTCCGAAGTGATGTTCTTCGCGGCCTTCTTCGGCGCGCTGTTCTACATCCGCAACATCTCGGTGCCTGACCTCGGCAGCATTTCGTCGAAGCTCCTGTGGCCCAACTTCGCCGCGCAATGGCCGACCGACGGCCCGTACGTGGCGACGAAATTCACGCCGATGGGCGCGGTCGGCATCCCGCTGATCAACACGATCATCCTGCTCACGTCCGGCATCACGCTGACCATCGCGCATCACGGCCTCAAGGCCAATCATCGCGGCACGCTGAAGCTCTGGCTGTTTCTCACGATCCTGCTCGGCTTCCTGTTCGTGGGCTTCCAGGCCTATGAATACATGCACGCCTACTCCGCAATGAACCTGAAGCTGTCGAGCGGTGTCTATGGTTCAACGTTCTACATGCTGACCGGCTTCCACGGCGCGCACGTGACGATCGGCGCCACGATGCTGGTGGTGATGCTCTGGCGCGTGATGCGTGGCGACTTCACGCCCGAACATCATTTCGGGTTCGAGGCCACCGCGTGGTACTGGCACTTCGTCGACGTCGTGTGGTTGCTGCTGTTCGTGCTGGTGTACTGGATGATTTGACGGCATACCCGCCACGGCTCGTCCAAGCCGCACGGGCTCCCGTGCGGCTTTTGTCTTTGCGGATGGCGGCGGCGCCGGGGTCAGCGCATTCCCTGCTGGCCGATCCAGCCCATCCAGTAGGAGAACAGCAGGAACGCGATCAGGCCCACCGACAGGCCGACGCGAAGCGTCAGTGCCCACACCACGCGCTTGCCGCGGCCGGCATCGCGATAGAGAAACACCAGCGCCGCGAACAGCGCGACGATGATCGCGATCAGTACGATGACTACGACGATTTTCATGGCAATTCAGACGTCACGGCAGGACAGGATCATGCAGTGTAGTGAAATCGGCGCCGACCCGCGTCACGACTCGATGGACACCCCCAATTCCCCACCCTCCGTTCATGCTGCCCGCCGTCGCCGGCCGGCGGCTTTGCCCGCCATCGCCACCGTGCTCGGCATTGCGCTCTTCGTCTTCGCCGGCAACTGGCAGCATGGCCGCATGAACCAGAAGCTCGCGCTGCGCGCGCAGCTCGACGCCGCGGCCGCCGCGGCGCCCGTGGCCTTGCCGGACGCGGCCATGTGGATCGATTGGCGATTTCGTCCCGTCGAACTCGAGGGCCGGTTCGATGCAGGTCGGCAGTTCCTCGTCGACAACAAGGTGGAGGCGGGACGCGTCGGCTACCACGTGATCACGCCACTGCTGCTCACCGACGGTCGCGCCGTGTTGGTCGACCGGGGCTTCGTCGCCGCGGGTGCCTCGCGCGACATGCTGCCTGACGTGCCGCCGCCAGCTGGTCCGGTCAGCGTGCGTGGCCGCATCAACATTCCGCCGGCCCGCTACGTGGAACTGCAAAAAGCCGCTGCCACCGGCAAGGTCTGGCAGAACCTCGACCCGGCACGCTTCGCGCAGGTCAGCGGCTTGCCCGTGGTGCCGGTGGTGATCGAGCAAACGGAACCACTGGGACCCGACGATCGCCTGGCCCGCCAATGGGCCATTCCCGATGCCGGTGTCGAGAAGCACCGGATCTACATGGTGCAGTGGTATGTCTTCGCGTTGCTCGCGGGCGGGCTGTGGTTGTGGTTCGCCTGGCGGAGGCGGCGATGAGGGCGCCGGCGCAGGCGCCCGACCCGGTCGCCGTCCGTAAGGGCCGCCGCACGATGCTGCTGATCGCGTTGATCGCGGCGGCCCCCGCCGTGGCCTCCTATACGGTCTACTATTTCTTTCCGCCGGACACGCGCGCCAACTACGGTGAACTGCTGCCGACGGCACCCGTGCCGGCGATCGCCGCCAAGGCCGCGGATGGCGCGCCCTTCACGCTGTCCTCGCTGGCAGGCAAATGGGTGCTGGCGCAGGCGGCGCCATCGGCCTGCGATGCGGGTTGCGTCCAGGCGCTCTTCGCCACGCGCCAGGCGCGAACTATCCAGAACAAGGAAAAGGAGCGCGTGGTGCGCGTGTGGTTCGTCACCGATGATGGCCCGATCGATGCCGCGCTGCTCGCGCAGCACTCGGACCTGATCGTCGTGCGTGCCGATGCCGCGACATGGGCCCGGCTCGATGTCGGCGCGGACCGCATCGTGCTGCTCGACCCGCTGCAGAACCGCGTGCTGGCGTTTCCTCGAGATCCCGACATCAAGGCGCTGGCCAAGGACGTTTCGCGGCTCCTCAAGGACTCCCGAATCGGCTGAATGTCGGCGCCGGTGTAAAATGGTTGGTTGCCCAACGTTTTGCGATCCTGACCCTTCAACATGACAGCCCTGGCCCTCGCCGAAAACCGTTTTCGCCAGTTCTTTGCGCTGACGAAGCCGCGCGTTGTCTCGCTGATCGTGTTCTGTGCGGTCATTGGCATGTTCCTCGCGGTGCCGGGCCTGCCGCCCGCCGGCATCGTCTTCGCAGCCACGCTGGGCATTGCGCTGGTGGCCGGCGCCGCCGCGGCGATCAATTGTCTGGTGGAACAGAAACTCGATGCGCTGATGCAGCGCACCCGCGGCCGGCCGCTGCCGCGCGGCGAGCTGACGTCATTGCAGACGCTGGTCTTCGCCGCGATGGTGGGCGGCGCCGGATTGTGGATCCTGTTTCGCTACGTCAATCCGCTGACGATGTGGCTGACGCTGGCCACGTTCGTCGGTTACGCGGTGATCTATACCGTGCTGCTGAAGCCCGCCACGCCGCAGAACATCGTGATCGGCGGCGCGTCGGGCGCGATGCCGCCGGTGCTGGGCTGGGCCGCGGTGGCCAACGAAGTCGCGCCCGAGGCGCTGTTGCTGTTCCTCATCATCTTCATCTGGACGCCGCCGCATTTCTGGGCTTTGGCGCTCTACCGCACGCAGGACTACGCGAAGGCTGGTCTGCCCATGCTGCCGGTGACGCACGGCTCGCTCTACACGCGGCTGCAGATCGTGCTCTATACGTTCGCGCTGGTGGCGGTGTCGCTGATGCCCTGCGCCCTCCGGATGAGCGGCGTCCTGTATTTCGTCGCCGCGCTGGTGCTGGGAGGGGTGTTCCTGGCCTATGCGTTGCGGCTTTACTTCCGCTACAGCGACGATCTTGCGCGCGCCACGTTTCGCTATTCGATCGTGTACCTGGCAGCGCTGTTCTCGGCGCTGCTGGTCGATCACTACTGGAAGTGATACGCCGGCTTGTCGCGGCGGCTGCCGCGATCACATTGCTCCTGACCCTCGCTGCGTGCGCGCCCGAGGGTCCGAGGTTCAAGACCTCCGATGTCACCGGCGCTAGCTTCGGCCGCGATTTTGCGCTGACCGACGCCAACGGCAAGGCGCGCACGCTCGCTGACTTTCGCGGCAAGGCGGTCGTGGTGTTCTTCGGCTTCACGCAGTGCCCCGACGTCTGCCCGACCACGCTGGCCACGCTGGCCGAGGCGATGAAGCAATTGGGTGCCGACGCGGATCGCGTGCAGGTGCTGTTCATCACCATCGATCCGGCGCGCGACACCGCGGAGTTGCTGCGCAACTATGTGCCAGCGTTCGACAAACGCTTCCTCGGACTCTACGGCGACGCCGACGCCACGCAGCGGGTGGCGCGCGAATTCAAGATCATCTACCAGAAGCAGCCGGGGTCCACACCCGACACCTACACGATGGATCACTCGGCCGGCACCTACATCTTCGATCCGCAGGGCCGGTTGCGGCTCTTCGTCAATCACGGACGGACGCCCGACGTGTTTGCGCATGACCTGCGCGAGATTCTGCGCACTTCTTCACCGAAATCCTGAGGCGCCCGGAGTGGGGCGCGCGCGCCTTCCGTGATCGCGGCGCCTAGAACTCCACCATCTCGAAGTCTTCCTTGCGCGCGCCGCACTCGGGGCACGTCCAATTCGGTGGCACGTCCTCCCAGCGTGTGCCCGCCGCGATGCCTTCCTCCGGGGCTCCGGTGGCCTCGTCGTAGATCCAGCCGCAAATGAGGCACATGTATTTTTTCATCGAAATATCGTCGTTTCAGGGTGGAGTAAACTCGTAAATTGTAACGTGCCCCGATGCGTCGCCGCGACGCACGCAATCCGACGATCCCCATGCCCGACGCCGAATCAGGTTTTCCCCCGCTGGTCCTGACCTTTGCCGCATCCGATCCTTCCGGGGGGGCTGGCATGCAGGCCGACATCTTGACGCTTGCCAGCATGGGGTGCCACCCGCTGTCGGTGATCACCGCGATCACCGTGCAAGACTCACTCGGAGTCGAAGCCGTGTTGGCCATCGACGCCGACTGGGTGGCCGACCAGGCGCGCTGCCTGCTGGAGGACATGCCAGTCGATGCGTTCAAGATCGGCGTTCTGGGCAGCGTGGAGAACATCGCCGCCATCGCCGAAATCGTATCCGACTATCCGGATGTGCCGCTGATCCTCGACCCGGTGCTGGCCTCCGGGCGCGGCGACGAGCTGGCGACGGAGGACATGACGCGCGCGCTGCGCGAGCTGCTGCTGCCGCAAACGACCATCCTGACACCCAACAGCCTCGAACTCCGGCGGCTTGCGGAAGCCGAGGAAGACGACGAGCGCACACTCGACCAATACGCAGCGAAGCTGATCGAATCCGGCTGCGAATATGTGCTCGTCACCGGCACGCATGAGAACACGCCGCAGGTGATCAACACGCTCTATGGCAAGAATGGTGTCGTGCGCACCGACAGCTGGCCGCGGCTCCCCGGCAGTTTTCATGGATCGGGTTGCACGCTGGCCTCGGCCATCGCGGCCATGCTCGCCAACGGCCTCGACCTGCCCGAAGCCGTCCGCGAAGCCCAGGACTACACGTGGCAGTCGCTCAAGAAAGCGTATCGGCCCGGCATGGGGCAGTTCCTGCCCGATCGCCTGTTTTGGGCGCGAGATGAAGCCGATGCCGTGGACGACGAACCCGAAGTCCCGCGCGTGATCGACGTGCGCGGCAGTCACTAGCGTCCTGCTCGCCTGCCGGCGACGACCCCTTTTCCTCACACCTGCCCGGACCCTCGTCGTGCGCATAGCCGGCCTTTATGCAGTCACGCCCGATGTCGATGACACGGCATTGCTCGTCGCGAAAGTGGTGGCGGCGATCAGTGGCGGCGCGACGTTGGTCCAGTACCGGCACAAGTCCGCCGATGCGTCGCGCCGACTGGAACAGGCGCGCGCTCTTGCGTCTGCATGCAGCGGACGCGCTCTCTTCATCGTCAACGATGATGCATCGCTGGCACACGCTGTGGGTGCCGATGGTGTGCATGTCGGCGAGCATGACGGCGCCGTTGCGGCAGCCCGCGCAATCGTTGGCACCAACCGCATCGTCGGTGTGTCCTGCTACAACGAACTTGCGCGTGCCACGCGCCTGGCCGCAGACGGTGCGGACTATCTGGCTTTCGGCAGCTTCTACGCATCGAGCGTGAAGCCGTCGGCGCGCCGCGCGGCGCCGTCGCTGCTGCAGGATGCGCGATCCTTCCGCCTGCCGCTGGTCGCCATCGGCGGAATCACGGCCGCCAACGCGGGCGCCCTGGTGGATGCAGGCGCCGACGCGGTTGCCGTGATCTCCGATCTGTTCGACCATGACGAACCGGCTGCGGTCACCCGTGCCGCCGCGGCCATTGCCGCCGTGTTTCATTCACCGCGCCTATCGCCAGGATCGCCATGAGCCGCAACGAAGAACTCTTTGCACGCGCGCAGCGCACCATTCCCGCGGGCGTCAATTCACCGGTACGGGCCTTTCGGTCGGTGGGCGGCACGCCGCGCTTTTTCACTCGAGGACAAGGCCCCTATGTCTGGGACGCCGACGACAAGCGCTACATCGACTACGTCGGCTCATGGGGCCCGGCCATCCTTGGCCATGCGCATCCGGATGTTGTACGTGCCGTGCAGGAAACAGCCGTGCATGGATTATCGTTCGGCGCGCCGACGGAAACCGAAATCGTGATGGCCGAAACATTGGTGCGGCGGTTGCCGTCCATCGAGATGGTGCGCCTCGTCTCCTCCGGCACCGAGGCCACGATGTCGGCACTGCGTCTGGCACGCGGCTATACCAATCGCTCGAAGATCCTCAAATTCGAGGGCTGCTATCACGGTCACGGCGACAGCCTGCTCGTCAAGGCGGGTTCCGGCGCACTCACCTTCGGACAGCCGTCGTCGGCCGGCGTGCCGGCGGCGATCGCGGGTGAAACGATCGTCACCGCGTACAACGATCTCGAGGCGGTGGCGGATGCATTCAAGGCGGACCCCGACAACATCGCGGCGATCATCGTCGAACCCATCGCCGGCAACA
>Ga0105048_10018279_pt1 | contig 10787 bp, 5 predicted proteins | sample MAT05_FD_78382 | JGI IMG/M metagenome (GOLD analysis project Ga0105048, IMG submission 78382) | Freshwater microbial communities from Lake Fryxell liftoff mats and glacier meltwater in Antarctica - MAT-05 | ecosystem: Environmental > Aquatic > Freshwater > Ice > Liftoff microbial mat | place...
GAATTAATCGGCAAAAATCCTAGAATTTTGCAAGGCCCCAAATCAGATAAAAAAGACCTAAAAGAATTTAGCAAAAAAATTAGAAATTGGGAACCAGCCGAAGTAACCACCATCAACTATAAAAAAAATGGAGAAGAATATTGGAATCATTTCTCCGTTACTCCTGTGGCAAACGAAAAGGGTTGGTTTACCCATTGGATTGCTATTGAACGAGATGTAACCGAAAAAAAAATTAACGAATTACAATCTCAACTTCAAACTGATATCGGCATTATTTTTAATCAAACCGAAGAGTTAAAAGCCACGTTTGAAATGTTACTGAAACACACTGCAAACGTTGGCAATTTCCAAATTGCTGAGTTTTGGATGCGGAGTGAAGATGATGATACATTAAAGCTTTTTTCAACTTTTGCTATTGATGGCCATTTTCAAGAATATTTTAATTCATCGAAAGAATTGACCGAACTAAAAATAGGATCAGGTTTGGCTGGCACTATTTGGAAAAGTAACTTGATTAATGTTTGGGATGATATTGATCAAAATGATGAATTTTTAAGAAGAGCATCTGCACAACAAGTTGGAATAAAATCAGCATTTGGTATACCAATATCTTGCAATGGAAAGTTATTAGGGGTATTGATGTTCGGTGCAAGCAGAAACTTAAGCTCAGAAAAAAATAATTTAAAAGTATTTTATGGCTTAAAAACATTTTTAGGCGAAGAGATCAAAAGGAAGAAACAAGAAGAAGAAATGTTCTTGATGTTTCAATCGGCACCCGAAGTTTTGGCTGTTCTTAAACCCAATGGTTATTTTGGTAAAGTTAACCCTGCTTTTTGCGGTTTATTGGGCTATTCAGAAGTTGAGTTACTGGCCATGTCATTTCAATCGCTGGCGCACCCCAACGATTTTGCAAAAACCCAACAAATGCTTGCCGATACGCTTACTGGTTTGAATAGCTTCGAAAACTTTTACAACAGATTTGTTACCAAAACAGGCAAAAATGTATGGATAGCTTGGAATACATCGAAATCATTTGGCGAAGATGGGCAGGTATTTGTTTACGGCCGAGATATTACCGAAACACTAGAATTGCAAAAACTGCTCGATAATGCTATCCAACTTTCACGTGTAGGCGCTTGGGAGTTCGATTTGAAAAGCAACGAGATTTATTGGTCACCCATGTCTCGCCAAATTCACGAAATAGGCCAAGATTTTACACTCAACCAAGACAGTGCATTATCTTTTCTTCATCCTAGTTATAGAGCAAGCACTATTGAATTGATGAGTCAGGCAGTTGAAAAAGAAACCACGTTCGATTTAGAAATCTTAATCGTTACCGGAAAAGGAAACGAAAGATGGGTGCGTGTTATTAGCAACATGGAATACGTGAATGGTGTGTGTGTGAAAATAATTGGAAGTTTTCAAGATATTCATCAAAGAAAAATTGCAGAAATTCAAACAGTTAAATTATTTGAAGAACGAAACAATATTCTCGAAAGTATTGGCGATGGATTTATTACTATTGATAAAAATTGGAATTTAACCTATTTAAATAGAAGCGCCGAAGCAATTCTATCTACCACAAGAAAAGTGCTTTTAGGAAATAATGTGTGGGAAATGTTTCCTGATGTATTTGAAACCGAATTCCATCAACGTTTTGTTAATTGCTTCGAAACTCAACAAACACAACACTTCGAAGCTTTTTATGAAGGACTCGGAATTTGGATTGACATGAGCGTTTATGCTACTGATGTTGGCATTTCTATTTTCTTCAAAAACATCTCCGATAAAAAACTAATTGAAGAAAGAATACGCCAATCAAACGAACGTTTCGAAAAAGTAACTTTAGCCACCAACGATGCCATTTGGGATTTGGATTTGGTTAATAATACCCTATTTTGGGGTGGCGGTTACAAAACAATATTCGGCTACAATGTAATGAATCAGACTGAAAGTTCAGATTCTAGGTTAGAACTGATTCATGCGAAAGACAAAAAAAGAGTCACCCAAAGTTTATACTTAGCCTTAAAAAATACCAATGTATTTAATTGGGAAGCTGAATACAGATATCAGCGAGCCGATGGCCATTACGCCTACATTATTGATCGGGGAGTTATCATTAGAGAAATAGATGGAAAAGCCATTCGCATGGTGGGTGCAATGTCAGACATTACCCAACGTAAAGAAACCGAAGAATACCTTAAAAAACTAAACAAACAACTGGAAAATCAAACCCAAGAATTGGCCGTTTCTAATGCTGAATTGGAGCAATTTGCTTATGTGGCTTCGCACGATTTGCAAGAACCGCTCCGTATGATTACCAGCTTTTTGGTTCAATTAGAAAAAAAATACACCCATCAGCTAGACGAAAAAGCCCATCAATACATTGATTTTGCAGTAGATGGAGCTAAACGAATGCGGCAAATTATATTAGATTTACTTGAGTTTTCTCGGGTCGGTAAATTCGATGAAGATTTAGAAAAAGTTGATTTAAATGATGTTATGAACGAAGTAATGCAGCTCACCGCCAAATCGATTTACGAAAGCGGAACCACCATAGAAGTTGCCGAATTACCCGAAGTGTCAGCATTTAGATCACCCATGATTCAAGTTTTTCAAAATTTAATTAGCAACGCCATAAAATACCGAAAGGCTGATGAGAAGTTAATCATTGTAGTTCAATCAAAAGAAGAAGAAAAACACTGGGAAATTTCTGTAACCGATAATGGTATTGGGATTGAGAGTGAATACTTCGAAAAAATATTTGTTATTTTTCAAAGATTGCACAACAAAAACGAATATTCAGGAACTGGAATGGGTTTATCGATTGTGAAAAAAATAGTCGAAAATTTTGGTGGAAAAATTTGGGTCGAATCAGATTTGGGGAAAGGAAGTACATTTACTTTCATAATCCCCAAAAAGTAAAGTAATGAAATCGATTCACATTTTATTGGTTGAAGACAACGACGGCGACATTCTTTTGACTACTGAAGCTTTAGAAGAATGCAAGCTGGTTAATAATGTAACGGTTTTAAAAAACGGTAAAGAAGCCATCGATTATATGCAGAAAAAAGGTAAGTATGTTGACGTAGACTTTCCCGATATGGTATTGCTCGATGTAAATTTACCTTTAAAAAGTGGCCACGAAGTGTTGCAAGCCATCAAAAACGATGATGCTACCAGACACATTCCAGTAATTATGCTCACCACTTCATGTGCCGAGCGCGACATTATGCTATCCTACAAGCATTATGCTAATGCTTTTATTACCAAACCAATTGATGTGTTTGATTTTTTAAAAGCCATCACAAGCATCGAACAATTTTGGTTTAATATAGTAAGCCTTCCTTCTCAAACCAATTAGCATGAAAAAGGATAAAGAACTTTTCAATATTTTGGTTGTAGAAGATAACCAAGGCGATTTTCTGCTGGTAAACGAATTCTTGTATGAATTTATTCAATCGCCTAAAATTATACAAGCCAAAAGTTTTTCGGAAGCAAAAAATATAATTGAAGATAATCAGATACCCATCGATCTCATTTTATTGGACTTAACATTGCCCGATAAGCAAGGTGTTCCATTAATTCAAGAAATGATGTTGCTTGCACCCCAAATACCCGTGGTGATTTTAACTGGTTTTTCCGATTTATCATTTGCAGTTAAAACGCTCTCGTTGGGCATAGCCGATTATTTATTGAAAGACGATCTCAATGCCATTCTTTTGTATAAAAGCATTAAATACAACATCGAACGAAATAGGAATATGATGAGCATTAAAAACTCAGAAGAAAAATATTCCGACTTATTTCATTTGAGCCCACAACCCATGTGGATGTGCGATTTTGAAACCCTTCAAATGACCGAAGTAAACAAAGCGGCCATACAATATTATCAATTTACCGAAGCCGAATTTCTTTCAATGACTATGAAAGAAATAGTTCCCGCAGAAGACTTAAACGATTTAGTCGATGAAATGACAGCGCTCAAAAATCAAAACCTTTCTTTCTCTCAAAGAGTATACAGACATTTAAAAAAAGATGGAACCATCCTATTTGTAGATGTACGATTGAATGTTTTGAAACTGAAAAATAAAAATGTAATGATTGTTTTAGCCAACGACATCACCGAGCGCATTCATTATGTGGAAGCCATTGAAGCGCAAAATGAAAAGCTGCACAAAATCGCTTGGACACAATCGCACGTTGTTAGAGCGCCACTTGCTCGCATTATGGGCTTGATTAATTTAATGAGTGATGATGATGACGCTACTTCACCCGATGAAAAAAAAGAACTTTTAAAACATATTATCAATTCTGCCCATGAATTAGATTATATTGTAAAAGACATTATTGATCAATCCCAAAATATTATTCCCACTACCAAGCAATGATTAAAATAAATACCATCATCATCGACGACGACGAACTGCTCATTATGATCATGAAAAAAATGTTGGTTAAAAGCAATTTTTACGATTCACCTATTGCATTTGAAAATGGAGAGCCAGCTCTCGATAACCTAAAACTAAATTACAATGCCGATGAGTTTTATGTTATTTTTCTAGATATCAATATGCCTGTTATGGATGGTTGGGAATTTCTTAACCACGCAAGTAAGTTTGTATTGCCTACCAACACTCTGTTGTATATAGTTACTTCATCAACCGATCAGGCAGATATTGAAAAATCGAAACATTACGAATTAGTAACTGAATTTTTATCAAAACCAGTTTATGTAGATAAATTGCTAAAAATAAAAGACATAGTAGCAGAGAGAGTTAGCCAAGTAGAAAGTTAGATTTCTTTTAATTCACAATACAACTCAATTACCATTCATTCGAATTTTTCAATTGATTCTCCCAAGATGATTGTTGAACAAAAATTCAGCTTCGCTTTTAATAGCTTACAGTTTATAATTATACTTGAACAAAGAATTTTAGCTGTTGGCATTTTCAAGTCAACTTCCAAACCAAATTTCTCAAATTCTTTGAGGCGCAACTTCTTAACGCCACAAACTATTGTTCAATTCCGTACATTCTTTTCAAGTTGGAATCTGTTTCAGCATCGCGCACTTCTTCCATGCTGTTAAGTACCGTTTTTGAAAGTTGAGCCGCTTGTGCCGCTTTATTTTCCCATTGTATAATTTGTGCTTCATTGCCAGCGGCTTTCTTTAAATCGTAGACTTTTTCGTAAGCTTCTTGGGCTTCACCATCATACACAGTGCGCAACTCAGCCAATATTTGCATGGCCGATAATCGAACATACCAAGGTGTTTCTTTTTTAGCCAATTCTGTAAAATAGGTAATAGAAGTTTCGCGGGTGCCATCGGTTTGCGAAATGGCATATTTACCAATGCTTTGTATGGCGCTGTATTTGCTTTGTGCATCGCTAATGCGTAAGTAAGCACCGCGCATAAATTCGAATTTGTTTTGCACTTTTTCGCGGGCATAAATATCAATAATGGTGGCCAATAAGTCGCCATCAGCTTCTTTTTCCAAATCGGCAAGCATGGCTTTTCCTTTATCGGGATTTATTTTCATTAAACCACTTAAAGCTCGGCCACGAACCAAAATAGAACTGTCGCTCAACGCTTTGGTAAAAATATTTTCTATGGATGCATCGGCCAATTTATCAGCTAGCATTTCTAAAGCCAACGCACGCATAGCCGACTTTTTATCTTTCAAAGCCAAATCGCTCAATTTCGGTCGGTAATAAGCGGCATCTTGTGTTAAATTGTTTTCGAGCACTTCGAGCGATAATTGACGAATGCGGTGAAATTTATCCATCAAACCGGCTTTTATTACTTCTTCAACTCCTGGTTCGGCTAGGTTTTCGCCCAATTTATCAATGGCTTCGTAACGGTCGTCATACAAAGGCGCGTTAAAAAATTGAAATTTATATTCTTCTATCGATTTTGGGTGATTCAACACGCCCAACAGTTGTCTTTCGCCATCCACATTTACCAAATCGGGCATTTTACTATAGCCCTTAAATTCAAATACTTGCGAGTCGTTTTCTAATATAATTCGTTGGCGTTTTATGCTTCCATTGGCATAAATATCCACATCAAACGGTAATTTATAAATGGGAGTAATGTTTTTGTCTTGCTTTTGAACCAAGGTTAACATTACTTTTTGCGTTTGGGCATCGAATTCTTGTTTTACTTCCACGTTTGGATGTCCGCGATCTAAAAACCATTGATTGAAAAACCAGTTGAGATCTTGGCCACTTACTTTTTCGAAAGCCAAACGCAAATGATGAATTTCGGCGGGTTGAAATTTATTATCGTTTAAGTAAGTTTTCAAACCATCATAAAAAGCTTCGTCGCCCAAATATTTGCGAAGCATCAGCAATACACAACCACCTTTTTGGTAGCTGTGTCGGTCAAACATATCTTCTTTGTTTTTATAATCGAAACGAACCAAATCCACTTTTTTGGTAAAAGCTTCTTGAAAATAATTACTCAAATCGTTTTGGTGGTGATAATCTGCGGCATCGCGGCCATATTTGTACTCGTTCCACATGTATTCGCTGTAAGTAGCAAACGATTCATTCAAAGGCAAATTAGCCCAGCTTTCGCAAGTAACCAAGTCGCCAAACCAATGGTGAAAAAGTTCGTGAGCAATCACATCTTCGAAATTTTGATCGAGCATCTTTTCTGGCGTTTGTTGCAAAAACTCGCCATGTATCGTTGCCGAAGTATTTTCCATAGCACCACTTACATAATCGCGCACAATTACTTGAGCATATTTTGGCCAAGGATAATCAACGCCTAGTTTTTTGCTAAAAAATTCGAGCATTTCGGGTGTATTGCCAAAAATGTTGCGGGCATATTTTTCGAATTCAGGTTCCACATAATAATCCACCGAAATATTGCGCCATTTGTCTTTCACCACAGCGTATTCGCCAATGGCCATCATAACTAAATAGGGTGCATGTGGCAAATCCATTTTCCAATGATCGGTTCGGTTGCCGTCTTTATTTTCTTTTGATGTGATGAGCAAACCATTCGAAAGCGTTTTAAATTTTTTGGGCACAGTTATAAAAATTTCGTGCGTCATTTTTTCGTTGGGCTTATCTACCGTTGGAAACCAGCACGAATTTGATTCTGTTTCGCCTTGTGTCCAAATTTGAGTGGGTTTATTTTTTTCTTCACCCATTGGATTTATAAAATAAAGTCCTTTAGCCGAACTAATGGCATCGCTGCCTTTTTGAATAACTTCTTCGGGTTTGGCTACATAATCAATGGCAATGCGAAACTGTTCGTTGCGGGTATACTTTTTATCCAATGCGATTCGAATAAAATTGTCGCGATAAACATACTGCAAAGGTTTTTCTTTCCCAGCTTTATCTAGCAAAGCAATCGATTTTATATCGAAACTTTTGGCTTCGAGAATTGTGGAATCAATGGGGAAATAATATGCTTTGGCGTCGATGGTGGCTTTTCCATTAAGTTGTTTTTTCTCGAAATTGAAGTTAACTTCGAGTTTGGTATGCATAATATCTGTGAGTCGCGTTGCCGATTCGTTGTATTGTTCTAAGGTTTTTCTTTCGCCTGGTTCATCTTTTGATTGGAAACCTTCAAGCATTTTTTCAATTTGCGCGGTAACACTGTCGGGGTTTGCTTCTGTGTTTGCTTGCGATGTGTCATTTCCGTTTCTGTTGTTGCGCGCTTTCGTTAAATCTGCTTTATCTTGTTTTGATAAGAATAAACTACAACTGCTGCTAAAAATTAGGAGAACAATGGCAAAAAGAGCTGTTTTGGTGAATGATGTTTGATTCATAATTTAAAAATGATGCGCTAAAAATAATTTATTTTCGAATCGTTTAGATTGTTTTCAATTCCAAATGTTACAGCCAAACCATAAATCATTATTTTAACTTTATTTGCGCTCCAATTCATGAAAAACCATTTCAAACCATTAGGTCAAACTATCTTACTGTTGCTCCTTGTTTTTATAATGCTTACAGTATGCAGATTGGGGTTTTTAATTTACAATTTCGGTTCAGTTGCCGACGTTCCAACTGGTGAAATTGCAAAATCTTTTTTTATTGGGTTGAGGTTTGATGGCATTGCTGCTGCGTATGTTGCGGGTTTACCTATTTTAATATCTGCTTTATTTATTCAGTTTCGCCGATTTAAAATGGGATTTATTTATCCACTTTGGATTTTGGCGTTGTTGGGTTTGATTATTCCCAATTTCATCGACATCGGATATTTTCCTTTTTCGGGCAGGCGAACTGGTAAAGAGTTTTTAGAAACCTTCGGCGAAGCGCCCAACATGGTGTTGAGCTACGTTGTTACTTATTGGTTGCTATCCATTTTTGCTATTTTATTTATTTTGATGGCTTTTTGGGGAATCAAAAAAAGATTGAGCGCTTTATCAAAATCGTTGAGCAACTCAAGTAAAATTGCACGATTCTTACCTATTTTTATTTTACTGCCTTTGTTGGTGTTAATGGCTCGTGGCGGTTTTCAATTGCGCCCACTCAGAGCCATTGATGCACCTCGTTTTATCGATTCGCGACTTACTTCACTTACCATCAACACGCAAGTGCAACTCATATCTACTTTAGGCGCCGAAGAGTTACCCAAAGGCAATTTGATTGATAATGATTTGGCTTTTAAAATAGTAGCAGGAGAAACGAAATTCGTTCCATCACAATCAAACAACCGACCTAATGTTGTTTTGATTATTGTAGAAAGTTTAGCCAAAGAACATGTGGGTTATTTTTATCAAGATAAACCTTCGTTTACCCCATTTTTAGATTCTTTAATTAAACACAGCATTGTGTTCAACAATGCCTTTGCCAATGGCCGAAGAAGCATTGATGCTGTACCTTCCATTTTGGCTGGCATTCCCGATTGGATGGCCGAACCGTTTATTTCGTCGTTTTATCAAAACAACCAATTTGAAACAGTTGGCTCTCAATTGAAAAAATTGGGCTACGACTGCTCTTTTTATCATGGAGCTAACAATCAAACCATGAATTTTAGTGGATTTTTGGCGCAAGGTAATTTTGGGAACTACAATGGTTTAAATCAATATCCCGAACCTAAAAGAGATTTTGATGGGCAATGGGGCATTTTCGACGATGCTTATTTGAGTTACATGGCCGCCGAATTTGATTTGAAAACAAAGAAAAGTCCTGTTTTTCAGGCTGTTTTCACTCTTTCGTCACATTTGCCTTACACCATACCAGAAAAACTGAAAAATCGATTTCCCAAAGGCAAACAAGCCATTCAGCAATCTATTGCTTACGCCGATTATTCGTTGCAGCAATATTTTAATCAAATCAAACAAAGTGAAGCCTATTCAAATACGTGGTTCATCATCACTGCCGACCATACCGCCGAATTGTATAGGAAAGAATACATGCATATTTTCGATTATTTCAAAATTCCGATCGTTGCATTTCACCCCAATCTAACTAAACATCAATTGATAGAAAAACCGGTGCAGCAATTGGATATTTTACCTACCATTTTAAGTCAAGCCAATTTTAACGAATCATTTTTTAGTTTGGGCATCAACTTATTAGATTGTAATAACAACAAAAGTCGCATGATTTTAATTCAAAACCAAGGCACTTTTTATGGGATGTTAAATTCGATGGTGGTTCAATTTGTAGAACCCGATCAATTTCAGTTTTTCGAAATTAAAAACGATAACATGCAACCTGCCAATTTTGATTTCGAAACCCAGCAACTGCTTAAGCAACAAATACTTTCGAATTTGCAGGTTTATCGAAATAAAATGAGAAGTGGAAAGTGGTAGGTTTTTACGAGATTTTTTAAATGTTATTTATTCGTTTGATTTTTACTTTACACAGATTTCGTTTTATAAAATTTATCGTATTCTAATAATGGCAATTGTTATTGTAAGGAACTTCGAAATTCCTCAACTATTTGTTAACGTCTTTGAATAGCTCATTTTTTATCTTGTTAATTTTCAATTTTCAATAAATTCAATTTATGAAGTGCTCTTGGGTATTTTAATTTCAGATTTTTAATTTTGGAGCATATAAATCCAACAGCAAATTAAAAATAGGAAAAGAAGTTTTAAGTGACCTGTCTTAATATTTAATTGACCTCGCAGAATGGTTTTCGTGAATTAGCAAGCGAATTTATAGCTGGAATTTGCGCTTTTTCGATTTTCCGGAAACGTACAACACAATTAGTCCTGTAACCGATGCCACAATTGAAGCAACGAGAATACTCAGCTTCGAAGAAACAATGGTATCGGCATCGGTAAAAGCTAAATTGGTAATGAAAATTGACATCGTAAATCCAATGCCACCAAAAGCGCATCCTGCCAATAGTTTTTTCCAATTCAAACCTTGATATAATTCTCCAACGCCTAATTTCACAATCAAATAGGTGAAAAGGAAAATGCCCAAGGTTTTGCCAATAATTAATCCAAAAGAAATTCCCAAAGCATTGTGGGTTGTTAAGCTAGCTATGATATTTTTAGGAAAAACAATGGCCGTGTTAGCCAAAGCGAAAATTGGAATAATGAAAATGGCCACTGGATAATGCAGCCACTCTTGCAATTTATAAGAAGGATTGGTTTGAATAGGTTCTCTGAATGGAGTAACAAATGCCAACAAAACGCCTGCAATGGTTGCATGTATGCCCGATTTAAGCATAAAATACCACATAAAAACACCGGGAATTAAATAAAAGAACAAATTCCGTACACCGAGTTGTCTGATAATGGCAAGTGCGCCAAATATACCCAGCGAAATTCCTAAATTGAGAAGCGATAAGTCGGAAGTGTAAAAAA
>Ga0105048_10018280_pt1 | contig 10786 bp, 7 predicted proteins | sample MAT05_FD_78382 | JGI IMG/M metagenome (GOLD analysis project Ga0105048, IMG submission 78382) | Freshwater microbial communities from Lake Fryxell liftoff mats and glacier meltwater in Antarctica - MAT-05 | ecosystem: Environmental > Aquatic > Freshwater > Ice > Liftoff microbial mat | place...
AGGATGGCGCTGATGCCGTGCCACGCCTTCTTCCAGTTCTACGTCGCGCCGGGTGAAACGCCCACGGCGCGGGGCCGGCTGTCGTGCCAGCTCTACCAACGCAGCGCCGACATCTTTCTGGGTGTGCCCTTCAACATCGCCAGCTACGCGCTGCTGACGCACATGCTGGCCCAGCAGTGCGATCTGGACGTGGGCGACTTCGTCTGGACCGGCGGCGACTGCCACATCTACAGCAATCACCTCGAACAGGTGCAGCTGCAGCTGACGCGTGAACCGCGGGCCTACCCCAGGCTGCACATCCAGCGCCGGCCGGCGTCGATCTTCGACTACGCCTATGAAGACTTCGAAGTGCAGGGCTACGACCCGCACCCGCTGATCAAGGCGCCGGTGGCTGTTTAGGGCTGCCTGGTCCAAGGCTCGCCACAATCCGGGTCCATGTCTGCAGCACCAATGCCCAAGCTTGAAGTGGTTCTCATCGCAGCCGTGGCGCGCAACGGCGTCATCGGTGGTGGCAACCAACTGTTGTGGCACTTGCCGGCCGACAGCAAACACTTCCGCCAGACCACGGCCGGCCATGCGGTGATCATGGGCCGCAAGACCTGGGATTCGCTGCCCGACCGATTCCGCCCACTGCCCGGGCGACGCAACCTGGTGGTCACCCGGCAGGCGGGCTGGCAAGCCCCTGGCGCAGAGCCTCAGCCTTCGCTGCATGCCGCCCTGGCTGCGGTCGGCGCCACGGCCGACGCGGCTCGCGCATTCGTCATCGGCGGTGGTGAGCTGTACGCACAAGCGATGCCGTTGGCGCACACGCTGGAGCTGACCGAGATCGATCGCGACTACGCCGGCGACACCCTGTTCCCCACCTTCGACCGTCAGCTGTTCCGCGAAACCCGGCGCGAGTCGCACCCGGCCCTGTCGCCCGACACACCGGCTTTCGCTTTTGTGACCTACCGGCGAAACTGAGCGGCAACAAGAAAGCCAAGGCCAGCACCATGCAATTTGCCACCTGGAACGTGAACTCACTGGCCGTGCGCCTGCCGCAAGTGCTGGACTGGCTGGTCGCCAACCCGGTGGATGTGCTGGTGCTGCAGGAAACCAAGATCACCGACGACAAGTTTCCTGCGGTTGAAATCCAGGCCGCGGGTTATGCGGTGCAGTGGTTCGGCCAGAAGACCTACAACGGCGTGGCCTTGCTCAGCCGCATCCCGGCTGAAGACGTGGTGAAAAACGTGCCGGGCCTGGATGACGCGCAGGCCCGTGTCATTGCCGGCACCGTGGCCGGCGTGCGGGTCATCGGCGCCTACTTTCCCAACGGCCAGGCGCCCGACAGCGAGAAATTCGTCTACAAGATGCGCTGGCAGGACGCCTTTCACGACTGGGTGCGCGATGAGCTGGCGCTGCACCCGCAGCTGGTGTTGATGGGTGACTTCAACGTCGCACCCGATGACCGCGACGTCTACGACCCCATCGGCTGGATGGGCCAGATCCACTGCACACCCGAAGAACGTGCGCAGTTCCAACGCCTGGTGACGCTGGGCCTGAGTGATGCGTTTCGCCTGTTCGAGCAGCCCGTCAAGAGCTGGAGCTGGTGGGACTACCGCAACCTGGCCTTCCGCAAGAACCAGGGGCTGCGCATCGACCACATCCTGATCAGCGATGCACTGAAGCCTGCGGTGCAGGCCTGCGTGATCGACAAGCTGCCACGCAAGAACGAAAGGCCCAGCGACCATGCGCCGGTGGTGGTGACGCTGGGCGACTGAAGCTCAGCCGATCTGCCGCGCCTGCAGGCCCCGCAACGCGCCCAGCCGGGCGTTGACCGGGTTGCGGTGCAGGAATCCATGCACAAATTCGGCCGGCACCTGCGGCAGGGCCACCGCATGAAGCCAGTGCATCGCCTGTGACTCGCAGCGCACGGCGTCGGCCTCGCAGCCGGCCGCGCGGTAGCCGGCAGCTGCGGCCAGCATCTGCTCGGGCAGGTAGTTGCTCGGGTGGCGCCAGCCCAGCGCCAGGGCTTCCAGACGCGCGGCGCTGGCACCGGCCTGGGCGCTGCGGCCCAGCGAATGCAGCGCGCGCAAGCACTGCGCCTCGGCCGCCGCCGACAGGGTGTGGTACTCGCGGGCTGCGGCCAAAGCGCCGATGTCCTGCGCGCTGACCAGCGCCTGCTGCGGTTCTTCGTGAGCCGCCTGGAGCACGCGGATCTGCAGCCATTCGAAGCGCGCCACTGGCGCCGAAGCGGCAGCCAGCGCTTCCTGCAGCAGTGCCCGTTCGTCACCCCCGGTGGCACGCACCAGCTGTGCGCGCGCCAGCAGGCGCTTGCCGCGTGGCATGCCGCTGGGCAGCGATGCATCGTCGCCCAGCAGCTGCATGGCGCGCGCCGGCTGACCCAGCGTCAGCCACACCTGCGCCAGCCACTGCTCCTGCAGCGCCCGCAGCGCACCTGGGGCGCCGGCGGTGCGCGCAAGTTCGCGCTCGAAGATCGCCAACCCCTGGGCATAGCGGCCCAGGCCGCACAGCATGAAGGCCAGCCCCGTTTCGTTCCAGGCCAACAACGCATCGGACTGGCCGGTGGCGGGCGCCAATGCCGACGCAGCGCGGGCATGTTCCACGGCGGCTTCAAGTTCGCCTCTGCGCAGCAAGGCGCCGCCAAGGTTCATGCGCGCCGTGACCTGTTCGCCCACGTCCCCCAGCTCCTGCGCCCAGGCCAGGTGGCGATGCGTCCAGGCCAGCGACTCTGCAGGCCTGTCGGCCTGCACCATCAAGTTCTCGAGCGCCCCCGCGAGCTCGATGCGGCGCGCCAGGTCCGGCAACGTGGCCACGTGCTCGGCCCAGGGCAGCACCAGCGCCAGGCCTTCTTCGGGCCGGCCCTGCAGGCCGCAGGCGGCGCCCACCATGCACGCAGCGGCCACCCGTGTGGCCTGATCTTCGGCAGCGGCCAGGGCCAGCGCACGGCGACCGGCAGCCTCGCCTTCTGCCACCCTTCCGGCCCACACGCAGGCTTGGGCATGGGCGGACCAGGCGGACGCACGCAAAGACGCCGGAATGCGCTCTGGCGTTTCGTCATCGGCACGCACAAGCTGCTGGCTCAAGCCAAGCGCGGCCACGGCGCCATCGCCGTGCAGCAGGGCATGCACGGCCTGGCTGCGCGCATCGAAGGCTGCGGACTCGTCGCCGGCAGCGTCCAGCGCCGTGGCGGCAGCCTGCAACAGCTGCGCCTGTTCGCGCGCACGCCCGGCAGCGCGCACCCGCTGCGCAGCGCTCAGGTAAGCCGCACCGGCTTCGGCCTGGCGGTCGGCCTGGCGCCAGTGTTCGGCCACCCGCGCCGGCTCGGCGCCACGCTCGGCCAACCAGGCCGCCACCTGGCCGTGTGTGTGCGCGGCCAGCACCGCCGGTGTGGCACGCAGCACCGCGTCGTGCACAAGATCATGCGCGAAGCCGGCTCCGCGCAGCACCTGAGCGGCCTCCAGTTCCTGCCAGGCATCGGCCAGCGCCAGGGCCGGTGCACCCAGCACTTGCTCGGCCAGCGCGATCTCGAAGTCAGGTACTGCGACTGCCGCCACCCGCGCCAGCGCCAGGGCCGGGCGCGACAGCCGCGCGAGTCGCTCGTCGATGACATGCGCCAGGCTGTGTGGCCGCGGCAGCGTGACAGCCGAGCCGTCGGTGCCGGGCTGCAGCCAGGCGGCACGCAGGGTCTCGAGCACGAACAGCGGGTTGCCACCGGTGTGGCGCAGCAGCGCCGGCGCCAGCGTGTCGGCTTGCAGGCCAGGCAGGTCCAGCGTGTGCAGCAGCTCGTGCAGCTGCTGCACATTCAGCGGCTGCAGCACGACCACACGCAGCTGCGGCAGGCCCGAGAAGGCGCGCAGCGGCTCGGCCACCTCGGGGTCGATACCGTCCAATGGTCGCTGCGCGAGTACCCAGCGCAGGGTTGCCAGCTCGTCGGACTGCGTCAGGCGCAGCAGCAGCTCCAGGCTTGCGCGGTCGGCGAAGTGCAGGTCGTCGGCCACGACACAGGCCAGGCCTTGAACCGCCGCCAAGTGGGCGCCCAGCGCCGCGAGCAGCAAGGCCGGCGAGGTGCCCGAAGGCGCCACCTCGCCACTCAACCACGCCAAGGCGGGCGACTCGCAGGCAGCCGATGCGGGCAGCGCACGCAGCAGCCGCACCAGCAGTGCGTACGGCACCGCAGCGTCACCCGGGCGCGCTTGCACCGTCAGCACGTCGACGCGCTGCGCGAAGGCCTCCTGCAGCAGGCGCGACTTGCCCAGTCCGGCCTCGCCCACCAGCAGCGTCAGTGGCGAGGCGTCGTCGGCCAGCGCTGCCCATGCAGCATCGCGGCCCACCAGGCGCGGCGGGCGCGACAACGCGGCCGGCACGGGTTGACGCACCGCCACCACGCCTTGCGACCGCGCACGCTCCACGGTGACCAGCAGGGTCAGCGTCTCGTCGCCCGGGCGCAGGCCGAGCTCGGCCTTCAGCAACGTTTCACAGCGTTCGAAAACAGCGATGGCCGCTGCACGGTCGCCACGCAGGTGGTGCAAACGCATGAGCCGGCGATGGGCGTGCTCGGACAGCGGGTCTTGCGCCAGCACGCGATGCGCCAGCGCCAGCGCCCGGGCCAGCGCGCCTTCGCGTTCGGCACTTTCTGCGGCAGCGGCCAGCGCCTCGCGCCGGGCGTGTCTTGCCGCACGCCGCGCGGCGCCCAGCCATGCCGCGAACTCGGGCGTGTCGTCGTAGGTGAATGCGCCCAGAAGTTCCGCCGTCGTGCCATCGCCTGCCCTGTCGTCTTCGCTGTCCAGGCCCGGCGGCGCCTGATCGTGCTGCAGGTCGGCTGCGGGCTCGATTGTTTCGCCCATCTCCACCAGTCGCGCACCGGTCGCACGGCGCAACCGGTGCACCCGTTGACGCAGGTTGTTCAGCGCGCCGCGGCCGTCGCCTTCGGGCCAGAGCATGGCAGCCAGGGCAGCGCTGCTGGCCTGCGGTTGCTGCGCCACGTAGGCCAGCCAGGCAGCGTCCTTGCGCGCCAGCGACACCGGCAGCGCCGGGCCGCCGACGTGCAAAGGCAGCAGGCGCGGCGTGGCCAGCAGTTCCAGTCTCCAGGCCGCGCCCTTGTTCATCGTTGTCGATCACCCCGCGAGGCCACCACGGCCCGCACTGCGAGGCTAACCGCAGCGCTTCAATCGAGCCGGATGCCCGGCGCCAGGGTGGGCTGCAGCAGACCCCCCGGCGCCGTGCCACCGGCCAGTTCACCTGCGTTCTTGAAGCCCAAACCCCACAACGTGCCGTCGGAACGCAGCATCGCGCTTGTGCAACCGTCGATTTCGACCACGCCGTCGATGGTGCTCAGCACCGTGGGTGCCAGCACCAGCGGCAGGTTGCCGTTGCCGGGGTGGATGCCCCAGTACCAGACCCGGCCGGCTGACGTGAGTGCACAGGAAGTCTGCTGACCGAAGCTGACCGCCACCACATCGCCAAGGCCGGACACCTGCACCGGCACCGCGCTCGGCGCCGTGGACCCGCTGCCCAACTGGCCGAAGCGGTTGTCGCCCCAGGCCAGCACCTGGCGCGTGCCGGTCAGCGCCAGGCAGGTTTCATCACCACAACTGGCCTGCACGACATCGCTCACCCCCGGCACGGCGCTGGCCGTGGCGATGTGCGTGGCCAGGTCGCCCGCCAGGTTGCGCACGATGCTCAGGGCCCACACCGATCCGTCGGCTTTGATGGCCACCGGCCTGCCGCCGCGCGAAAAGGCCACGACACCGGTCAGGCCGGCCACTTGCCTCGGCGCTACGGTGGCGCGGACATCAAAGGCATTGCTGCGATCAAGCCGCACCGTTCCCGGCCAGTGCCAGACCGTGCCGTCGGCGCGCAGGGCGAAGGCGTACTGCACGTTGTTGGCGTCGTAGCCACCGGCCGCGGCGACCTGCACCACCTCGTCCAGCCCCGGCAAGGCCACCGGCCGGGCCACCGGCGTGGTGACATTGAAAGCAAAGTTGCCCAGGGTCCCGTCGGGCTGCCATTCGCCCCAACCGTAGGCGCGGCCATCGCGGCCGGCTGCCACCGTGTAGACGCTGCCGGTGGCCAGCTGCGTGGCCTGCACATCCACGCTGCGCGCCTGGCTGCCGGCCAGCAGGCTGCCGCTGCCCAGGGCCCCCGTGCGCTCACCCCAGGCCAGGCCCGCGCCGCTGGTCAGCAAGGCGGTGTGGAAGCCCGTCGCGGCGGCAAGCCGGTACGGCGCCAGCGCTGCCACCGGGGGTGGCGGGGGCGGGGGCGGGGGTGGGGGCGGCGGAGGCGGGGGCGGGGGTGGGGGCGGCGGAGGCGGGGGCGGCGATGCCACAGGCGGTGCCGGCGGTGTATCCGAGTCAGCGCCCGCGTCGGAGCCAGAACCGCCGCACGCCGACAGCGCACAGATGAACACCGCGACCGCGGCGCAACGGGATGGGTAGTCAGATCTCATCACAATTCCTCCAGCGACTGGGGCATGCCAACGATGCCCATGGGTCGCTTTGTAGAGCTGCGTGAGTTACTGGCCGGTTACCCGGCGCCCGGCGCCAACGCGGGCGGGCTTCAGTCGGGCAGACCCAACTCCTGAATCTTGCGCGTGATGGTGTTGCGCCCGATGCCCAGGCGCTGCGCCGCTTCGATGCGGCGGCCGCGGGTGATTTCCAGTGCGGTCTGGATCAAGGTGGCCTCGAACTGCCGGGTCAGGGACTCCCAGACCTCGGCTTCGTGGGCGTCCAGGCGCTTGCGCGCGTCGCGGCGCAGGTCGTCCAACCATCCCGGTGGCGGGGCCGCGATGGGCAGTCCACTGCCGTCCACGGCCGGCACGTTGGACGCAGCCGCTGCAGCGACAGGCGCCACCATGTTGGCGCCTTCCATGGTGGCCACAGGCGCCGGTGCGGCTGACCCGGTCGAGACAGCGGCGTCCAGCAACTCGGCCGGCAGGTCCTTGGCTTCCACCACCTGCGCCGGCGCCATCACGGTCAGCCAATGGCACAGGTTTTCCAGCTGGCGCACATTGCCCGGGAAGTCGAAGCCGGCCAGGCGGCCCAGGGCTTCTTCGGTGATGCGTTTGGTGTCCACGCCCAGTTCACGTGCGCTTTTGCCCAGGAACAGGCGCGTCAGCATGGGGATGTCTTCGCGTCTTTCGCGCAACGGCGGCAGGCGCAGGCGGATGACGTTCAGGCGGTGGTACAGGTCTTCGCGGAACACGCCCTGGCGCACCCGTTCTTCCAGATTCTGGTGCGTGGCAGCGATGACACGGACATTGCTCTTCAGCGGCTGGTGACCGCCCACGCGGTAGAACTGGCCGTCGCTCAGCACCCGCAGCAAACGCGTTTGCAGGTCAAAGGGCATGTCGCCGATCTCGTCCAGAAACAGCGTGCCGCCATCGGCCTGTTCGAAGCGGCCGCGGCGTGTGGCCTGCGCGCCGGTGAAGGCGCCACGCTCGTGGCCGAAGAGTTCGCTTTCCAGCAAATCCTTGGGGATCGCCGCCGTGTTGATGGCCACGAACGGGCCGTTGCTGCGCGGGCTGTGTTTGTGCAGCGCACGTGCCACCAGTTCCTTGCCGGTGCCCGATTCGCCGGTGATCATGACCGTCACGTTGCTCTGGCTCAGCCGGCCGATGGCGCGGAAGACGTCCTGCATGGCCGGCGCCTGGCCCAGCATCTCGGGCGCCTGCACGGGCGAGGTCTCGACGACTTCTTCGCGCAGGCTTTCCTGCACCGCGCGGCGGATCAGTTCGACCGCTGCCGTCACGTCGAAGGGCTTGGGCAGGTACTCGAAAGCGCCCCCCTGGAAGGCACTGACAGCGCTGTCCAGGTCGGAATACGCCGTCATGATGATCACCGGCAACCCGGGCAGGCGCTGCTTGACCTGCGCCAGCAACTCGATGCCGCTGCCGCCGGGCATGCGGATGTCGCTGACCAGCACCTGCGGTGAATCGTCTTCCAGGGCCTTGACCACGTCGCGCGGATTGGAGAACAGGCGCACGCTGAACTGCTCGCGGGCCAGCGCCTTTTCCAGCACGAATCGAATGGATTGGTCGTCGTCAACGACCCAGATGGGTTTCATGCGTGCTACTGCGCCCGGTGAGGGGCCCGTCAGGGCAAGGGAATCAATATCTTGAACACCGTCCGTCCAGGCACGCTGTCACATTCGATCGTGCCGTGATGCTGTTGCACAAAAGTCTGCGCCAACGTCAGGCCGAGCCCTGAACCGCCTTCGCGCCCGCTCACCAGGGGGTGAAAGATGCGATCTTGGATGTCCTCGGGCACGCCTGGACCGTTGTCCTCGATATGCAATTCCAGTGCCAGACGAAAGCGCTGGCGCCCGAAGGTGGCCTGGCGCGCCACACGCGTGCGCAGCGCCAGTTGCGCGTCGCCCCGGCTGATGCGCCCGGTATACGGCGAACCGTCTGCCGGGCTGATACCGGCCAGCGCCTGGGTGGCGTTGTGTGCGATGTTCAACACCGCCTGGATGAGCTGCTCGCGGTCGCCGCGGAACTCGGGGATGCTGGTGTCGTAGTCGCGTTTCACGCTCAGGCCGCGCGGGTATTCGGCGAGGATCAACGAGCGCACCCGCTCGCAGACTTCATGGATGTTGACGTCGGCCACCACGTGCGGGCGGCGGTGCGGCGCCAGCAGGCGGTCCACCAGGGCCTGCAGGCGATCGGCCTCTTGAATGATGACGCGGGTGTACTCGGTGAGTTCCTTGCTGCGCAATTCCATCGCCAGCAGCTGCGCCGCGCCGCGGATGCCGCCCAGCGGGTTCTTGATCTCGTGCGCCAGGTTGCGCACCAGGTCCTTGTTGCTCTGCGCCAGCGAGTGGGCGCGTTCTTCGCGGTCCAGGCGTGTCTGCTGTTCAATCTCGATCATCTCCACCAGCACACGGTCGGCCCATTCGGTCTGGCTGACGATCACGTGCACCGGCAGTTCGCCGCCCGCTGAAGGCTTGCGCATGGCGGCATCGAAGCGGCTGGTGGCCACCTGGTTGCTGGACACCGCCAGCAGCGTCTCGCGCAGCGGTGCAGCGTCGTGCAGCCAGTCGTAGACACCGCTGCGCTTGAGCGCCCGGCGTGACAGGCCCAGGGTGTTTTCCAGCGCCGAATTGGCCATCAGGCACTGGCCGCTGGGGTCGATGAGCGCCACCATCGTGGCCAGCTGGTCGAAGGCTTCAAAGCCGGCGGCGGCGCCAGCTGAACTGCCCGGCGTGGCATCGGCTCCGGGGCCGCTCATGAAGGCAGCTTGGCGATCTCGCGCTTGATGGCGGCGATGTCGGCCTCTTTGCGCTGGAGCGCGGCTTTCATCTCGGCCACCCGTTCGATGTAGCGGGCGTAGTTGCGCTCGTCGCCCCGGCGTTCGGGTTCGCCGTTGTTGAACTCGGCCTGCATCGCACCCAGGCGTTCTTCTTCGCGTCGCAGCTCATCAGTCAGGATGCGGCGGGCGTCGTTGTCGCGCGCACGTTGCGAAGCCGGGTCCACCCGCGAGTCCCCTGGCCTTGGGCCCGACGCGACCGCTGCCACCGGGCGCGGCCTGGGCGGCGCCTGCACGATCGAGATGAGCGCACCTTCGATGGTGCGGCAGCCCTTGTCACGGGCATCCTGCGGCGACAGCGCATCGGTGTACAGCACCGGCGGCCCGGGGCAGCGGTAAACGGGTTTGGACCCGTCCTGGGCCTGGGCGGGCGCCTGGCCCAGCGCCAGGGCCAGGGCCAGGGCCGTGAAGGGCGCCGAAAGTTGGAGCAGGCGCCAGGCAGTGCGATGCAGCGGGTGAAGACAGGGGTTTTCAGCCATGGTCGCATTGTGGCGCAGCCCATCGCCACGCCGCAAAGCCGGGCGCCCAGGGAAAAGGGCAACTCCTTTGCATGAGTTGCCCTTCTGGGCCCGGTGGCTTGTGCCTTCGCTTACAGCGTGTAATACATGTCGAACTCGACCGGATGCGTGGCCATGCGGAAACGGGTCACTTCCTGCATCTTCAGGTCGATGTAGGCGTCGATGTAGGTGTCGGTGAAGACACCACCCTTGGTCAGGAAGGCACGGCCCTTGTCCAGGTACTCCAGCGCCTGGTCCAGGCTGTTGCAGACGGTGGGGATCTTGGCGTCTTCTTCGGGCGGCAGGTGGTACAGATCCTTGGTGGCGGCTTCGCCCGGGTGGATCTTGTTTTCCACGCCGTCCAGACCGGCCATCAGCAGCGCCGCAAAGCCCAGATAGGGGTTCATCAAGGGATCGGGGAAGCGCGCTTCCACACGGCGGCCCTTGGGATTGGCCACGTAAGGGATGCGGATCGAGGCCGAGCGGTTCTTGGCCGAATAGGCCAGCTTCACCGGCGCCTCGAAGCCAGGCACCAGGCGCTTGTAGCTGTTGGTGCCGGGGTTGGTGATCGCATTCAAAGCTCGCGCGTGCTTGATGATGCCGCCGATGTAGAACAGCGCAAATTCGCTCAGGCCGGCGTAGCCGTCACCGGCAAACAGGTTGACACCGCCTTTCCACACGCTCTGGTGCACGTGCATGCCGCTGCCGTTGTCGCCCACGATGGGCTTGGGCATGAAGGTGGCCGTCTTGCCGTAGGCATGCGCCACGTTGTGAATCACGTATTTCTGCAGCTGCACCCAGTCGGCGCGCTGGACCAGCGTGCTGAACTTGGTGCCGATTTCCATCTGGCCGGCGTTGGCCACCTCGTGGTGGTGCACTTCAACGGGGATGCCCAACGATTCGAGGATCAGGCACATCTCCGAGCGCAGGTCTTGCCCGCTGTCCACCGGCGGCACCGGGAAGTAGCCGCCTTTCACACCGGGG
>Ga0105048_10018282_pt1 | contig 10786 bp, 6 predicted proteins | sample MAT05_FD_78382 | JGI IMG/M metagenome (GOLD analysis project Ga0105048, IMG submission 78382) | Freshwater microbial communities from Lake Fryxell liftoff mats and glacier meltwater in Antarctica - MAT-05 | ecosystem: Environmental > Aquatic > Freshwater > Ice > Liftoff microbial mat | place...
CCCACCAGCTCCTGCGGCAGGCGGCGCCCGGCGGCCAGGAGTTCGCCCACCGGGGCCCGGAGGGGTTCAGGTAGCCACTGCAGCGCGAATTGGGGGATGCATGGCTCGACGTCTGGAAGGTCGAGCCCGGCCCCGCGGGCGAGCAGGAGCTCGTACCAGCGCTCGGCGGCGACGAGCGGCAGATCGCCGAGGATGCGGGCAGCGGCGGCGGGGATCTGCAGGCCCTCGCCGTCGAGGTCGCCGAAGTAGTGGATCTCGAGGGCGCCGAGGTCGAGGGTGATGCGGGCGAGGTCGTCGAGCATGCCGGCGAAGGCCTTGCCGCCGCCGTACACGACGCCGAGGTAGGCGCCCTCGCGAGCGTTCCAGCGGCGGAATGAATCGTAGGTGTGCAGGTTCTCCAGGACAATGAGCGCAGTGGCCCCTTCGTCGGGTCCGGCCTCCCATACGATCGGGACCGGGACCTCGCGCAAGCGCAGGAGCTGATGGACCTGGCCGATGCGACGAAACACGCGAGAGCGCAGCAGGCTGTCGAGGCGCTTCTCGTCGCCGAACAGTTCGACGGAGCGCTCGCGCACCGGGACCGGCTCGCGCTGGCGGCCGCCCGCGGCGAGGAATCGATGGACGGCGAGCAGGTCGCGTAGCATGTCAGGGGCGATCCGCGGCTCGTCGATGAGCAGCGCGAGCTCGGCCGGCCAGGGGATCATTCGGTGGTCGATCGGCGGGCCCGCGGGTCCGGGCGCTGTGAGCAGGATCCACCTCGGCAGCGCGGGCGCGGGCGTGCGGTCCCACAGCGAGTCCACGCGCGGCAGCTCGAGGTGCCCCTGATCGCGGAGGCGGAGGAGGTAGCCGGCCAGGGCCTCGCGGCCGCGATCGCTGTACTCGATCGCCAGCGTGGTGCGAAACACATCCCAGACGTCGGCGAGCGCGAGCCGCCGACGCCTGCCGGCGGACTCGCGCAGGGCAGCGAGCAGCACCTCGGCTGCGCTCACGCCGTCCTCGCGTGGAGCCTCACGCTCTCGACGGCGTCCTCGTCCTCGGTGACGTGTAGATCGCCGGTGCGGCGGTCACGGTGGGAGTTGCGCAGGCGGATCGTGTTGGGGAGCACGGCGATCGCGTCGAGGTCCTCGACGCCGGTGGTGTAGACCAGCTGGACGCCCATCTTCTGGGCGATCGTCCGCTGCATCTCGAGCAGGGCGCGGCTCGAGCAGGTGCCGATCGGGTTGTCGAGGATGAGGGTGCCGGCGTCGGCGACGGCCCGGCCCCGACCGCGGCGGCGGGCCCGGATCTGGACGATCGTGCAATACAGCAGGATCGCCGCGGTGAGCTGCTGGCCGCGGCTGAAGGTGCTCAGCTGCTCGACCGGGATCGGGTCGGGCCGGAGCACGGCGTCGGGCTTGAGCACGGTGACCTTGAAGGCGTCCTGGCGGCCGCCGACGAGCTCGAAGATCGACTGACGGACCAGATTGAGGGCGTTGGGCACGGTCGCCGCGTCCATGAGGCGGTCGATCAGCGGGATCATGCGGGCCTGTTTGTCGGCGTCGCCGTCGGGGATCTGGAAGTCGACCCGGAGATAGCTCCGACCGCCCCACGACCCGAGCGTCTCGGGCAGCACGCTGGCGCGGGCCGCCTGACGCAGGACATGCGCGGCGTCCTCGCCGAGACCGATGAGGTTGGTGATCAGGATCCTCCGGTGATCCTCGAGCTCGGCGATCGCCGCGCCGAGGATCTCCCGCGCCTTCTCGAACTCGTCGACGAACTTCGCGGCGTCGGTGGCGAGCTCGCTGACCTCGGCCCGCAGCCGGTCACGGGCCTGGTTCTTGAGGCCGGCGAAGCGCTCCTCGGCGGCGAGGCTGCGCACGGCCTCACCGCAGGTGCGCACCTGCGTGGCGGTGCGCTCGTTGGTGGTGCGGGCGTCCTGGAGGGTCCTGCACAGGTCGTTGGCGGTGCTGCGGACGGCGTCATCGTCTTGGGGCAGCACCCGCGGCGGGCGCTCGGCGAGCGGGCCGGCGACGAGGCGCAGGATCTCGAGGATGCCGGCGTGCGCCTCGCGGCGGGCTTCGAGCTGCTTCACGGTGTCGTCGAGCGTCTGCGCCTCGCCGCGCCAGCGCTCTTCTGCCATCGACGCGACCTGGGCCTCATCGCGGAGCTGCTGCACGAGCGTCTCGGCCGCGTCGCTGGTCGTCGGGAGCTGGCGGTCTTTTGGGAGGTCGTGCGCGTCGCGTCTGCGCTGGAGCTCGGTGACCGCCTTCTGGGCGATGTCATGGGCGATGGCCGCTCTGGCGTGCTCGTGGCGGGCCGCGGCGAGGGTGGTCTGCCCGCGTACGAGCTGGCCGGGGAGATCGCCGCGAGAGAGCGCGCGGCGGACCTCGTCCTCGGCGAGGCCGCGGGTGAGCTGATCGGTGTACGTGGCGCGCACGCCCTGGAGGCTCTTGTGCAGTTGCTCGAGCTCCCACTGGAGACGGTTCTCGCTGGTCTTCTGCTCGTAGCTGGCGAGCAGCTGCTGATAGAGCGCCTCGGCCTCGGCGACGGCCGGCGCGTCCTCCGGTTCATCGGCGGCGTGGTAGGCGACCGCGTCGATCTGCCGGCGGAGCGCGGCTCGCTGGCGCCCGAGCTCGTCGAGCCGCTGCTGGGCATCGTGCGTCCTGTCATTGGCCTGCACGATGATCTGGGTGAGCTCCTCGAGGCGACGGCCGAGGTCGTCCGACTCCCGCTGCATTCGCTCGAGCTCGTCGTTCCAGCTCTGAAAGTGACGCTCGTACTGGTCGATGAAGCGGGACACGCGATCGGCTTGGGCCCGGGCCGTCATCCCGTCGGTGTTGGCGACCTGTTGCTCCGCGAGCGCAGTCTTGATGTCCGTGTCGAGCTTGCCGAGGCGCTCCTGGGCGTCCGCGAGCCGCTCGGCGAGCTGCTCGGCCTGGCGGACGAGCGAGGCGAGCGTCGACTCCTGCTGATCGAGCTTGCCGCCGCCCCAGGCGGCGAGCCAGCGGGTCAGGTCGTCGGCGGCGGCGGTGCAGGTCTGCTCGCGGCGCCGGAGGTTCTCGACATCCTGACGGCGGACCTCGCTCACCTCGGTGAGCTCGTGCCGGCGGACGTCGGCCGCGCTGCGGTCGAAGGTGGCGGGATCGGGCGAGAGCACGCACGCGGCGGCCTCGACGGGCTCCGGTTCACGCACCCACGTCACCTGGATCGGCGCACGCAGGCGCATGTCGGTCGCGTTGAGGGTTCGGGCGATGGCGACGCCCTCCTGGCCCAGGACGATGACACCGGCGTGGCGGGCGGGGTCGTGGGCGATGCGCTGGCGGATCTCGGCGCTGGAGTGGTTCTCGGCGAGATGGCGCAGGCCGGCGTGTGCGGCGACCTTGCGCTCCCGCAGCGAGCGCACGACCTCCTCGACGTCGCGCGTCGGCGGCAGGTATCCGTCGCTGCGCAGGGCGGCGAGCGAGCGCTCGTCCTCGGCCGCGTCGACGCCGAGCTCGAGGATCCGGCGGCGGGCGTCCTCGGCCTGCTGGCGCAGCAGGTGCTCGAGGCGGGGCTGCTCGAGGTCAGCCTCGTCGACGCCCTGGATCTCGCCGAGGATCGGTGTACGCCGCAGCCGGTCGCGCCACACCAGCGCCTGATCGAAGGTCGCGCGGGCGGTCTTCGCCTGCGCCTCGATCTGTCCGCGCTCCGTGGCCAGCGGCGGCACCGTGGCGGCCAGGGCCTGCCGCTCCCGCGTCCGCTGCTCGTGGCGCTCACCGGCCTGCTGGGCGCGCGCGTCGGCCTGCCTGCCGCGCTCCTGCCAGCGGGTCAGCGCGTCCTCGGCCTTCTCATAGCTGTCGAGCGCACCGTCGCGGGCCAGCGTCTCGCGCGCGTGCTCCCGATCCTTGAGTCGCACGCGCTGGCCGCGGATCTCGGCCGTGAGCGCGCCGCTGCGGGTGTCGCCGCGACTCTTCTCTTCGCGTAGCGCCTGCTCGGCCCGCTTGCACTCGTCGCGGTGCGTCGCGGCCTCCTGCGCGTGCTCGGCGAACAGCTCGTCGCCGCGGTGGAGCGCCAGCCGCAGGCGAGAGCCCGCCTGCTCGAGCGACTGCTTGAGCGGGACGAGCTCGCGCATGCTGCGGTCGAGGGCGACCTGCTTGGCGGAGGCCTGGGCCGTCAGCGAGTCGACCTGCTCGAGGGTCTGTGCCGCCTCGATGGTATGCACCTGGCGCTGCACGAGCGCCTCGGCGTCGCGCGCATGCGTGAGCATCGCCTCGGCCTCCTGCTCGCGCAGGCGCACGGCGTGGCGGTCGACCCCGCCGGCCCAGCGGCGCTTGAGGTCGGCCTCGTTGCTGGCGAGGCGGGCCCGCTCCTGGGCGTCCGCGTGGGCGCCGCGGCGCTCGACGGCTCGGCGCTCGAAGCCGTCGATCCGCTGACGCAGGCCCGCGGCGGTGCCGGCGGCCGTGTCGGTGGTCTCGGCGAGGTGCCGGCGCGCGGCGTCGTGCGAGTCGACCGCGGCGACGAGCTCGCGCAGCGGCGGCAGGGCGGCGTCGAACAGTTGACGCTCGAGCAGGAGCACCGGTCGCTGCTGCAGGCGACTGCGGAAGGTCTCGAGGTTGGTGGACAGCTCGCTGGCCTTGTCGAGGTCCATGGCGAGCTCGAGGAAGAAGTCGACGAAGGCCCGGGCGTCGCCGAAGCGGAAGCTCTCGTCGGCGGCGCCCTCGCGGGTGTTCATCTGGATCTGCACCTTCATGAGGTCCGGATCGAGGCCGAGCTGGCCGAGGTGCGCGCGCCAGGTCGACGCCGCGTCGGTGTACATGACCTCGAGCGCGGGGCTGCGGCTCTTGTGACCGGCGAGCCACTCGCGAAACGCCTCGAAGGAGCCGACCGGCTCGCGCAGGCCGCGGATCGGCAGGTCGTCGAAGCCGAGCTCGACGCCGGTGCGGAAGCCAAACAGCAGCTTGCGCAGCTTCGACTCGTCGGGCGATCGCTGCAGGCCCTTCCAGCTGAGCACCTGGCCCAGCACGTGGACGTGGTTCGGCGTCGTGCCGAACATGTCCATCCGCGGGGCGAGGTCCCACTCGCTGACGACGAACGCGAGGTCACCGTCCTTGACATAGTCGGCGAGGCGGCGGCTCTTGCCCTCGGCGGCGGAGCCGAGGAAGTCGCGCGCACCGGGCCGCAACAGCGAGAAGAACAGGTTGAGGATCGACGACTTGCCGCCGCCGTTGCGCAGCCACAGCACGGTGTCGACACCGGTGCCATTGTTCTCGCCGCGCAGGTCGAGGGTGAGGGGGGACAGACGCGCGTCGCGGTGGCCGATCGACGCGAAGTGGAGGCGCATGAGGCGAGCCATGATCGTTACTCCTGGGAAGCGTTGTCGCGGGCGCCCGAGCGGGCGCCCTGGATGAGGGTGAATGCGTCGTGCGCGGCGAGCTCGCGCACGTGGATGCGGTAGGCGGCGAGCGCCTGCCAGGTGCCGCCGTCGTCGTCGGACATGCGGCGGACGAGGCCGCCCTTCTCGAGCACCTCGAGGGCGTAGTCCACCATGCCGAACAGGGTGTTGGCGGTGCGTCGACCATCCGGGGTAGCGCGGGTCTCGGGGCGCTGAAGGATCGCCCGCCACGCCTCACGAAGCTCGGGCGAGCCGAACTCGGGGTCGTGCTGGCTGCGGCGCTGCAGCTCCTCGCAGCGCGCGGTGATGTAACCGACGACCTTGTTGGTCGTGAAGCGTACGCCCGCGCTGTCGTCCGAAGCGACGAGGTCCTGCGCCGTCGGGAAGCACCACGCGGCGATCGCCAGTTGGACCAGGCCGTGGCACATCCGGTCCTCGACGCTCAGCGTGGTGCGGCGGTAGTCGCTCAGCTTGTGGACGAAGGGGCCGTCCTCGTCGGCGCCGAGCACGATGCCCTGCGGCGTGAAGCCGAGGACCGCGAGGTGCAGGCCGCGCGCGACCGTGTCGGTACACTGGCGCATCGCGGCGTCGGTCCGGTAGCGCTCGATGAGCTGGGCGTAGACGGGCTCGCGCGCCGGCTTGAGGCCCGGGGTCAATCCGAACGCGACCAGGCGCGCGGCGGACTCGATGGCTTCGATGTGGAGGGGTGTCATGGGCGCGCGTCCTGTCGTTTGCAGAGGATGAGGTCGTCGCCGAGGAAGTCGGGATCGATGAGGGGTCGGCCGCTGGCGGCGACGTCGAGCCAGCGGGCCAGGGGTTCGCCGGGGTTGCCGAAGACGATCAGCAGACGGAGTCCGAGCAACCGAAGTAGCCGCGACTCCACGCCGTCGGTGCGCAGCTCGACGAGCCAGGAGGATAATGTCTGTTCGCCAGGCGGGAGGCTGGTGAGCAGATCGGCGACGGCGGCGTGGTCGTCCGCGGTGAAGTAGTTATGATCGGTGTCGATCGTCTCGAGGTCGGTGTGATCGGGTGTCACGTCGGCGTCCTCGGTGGCGCGCCGCGGGGCGAGCAGCTTGTCGATAAGAGTCCCCAGGCGGAGCTGCGGCGGCGGCCTGGGCGGCTGGAAGCGCGCGAGTAGGCTGTCGACGAGTCAGGCGAGCGCGCCGGTCGGCAGCTCGAGAGCGGCGCGGAGGACGTCAGCCTCGAGGTCGGGATACGAGGCGGCGAGGCGGGGACGAAACACCTGGCGGTCCTGCTCGCGCAGGTAGTCCTGGTTGGCGGGAATGATGCGACCGTGCAGCTGCATGTGCCGGCGGTAGCACTCCTCGACGGTGTCACGCAGGCGGGCGAGCTGGGCCGCGTCGCCCTCGCTGGCGACGTCCTGGCGGGCCTCGATGCTGCGCAGCAGATCCTGGTCGTGGCGCTGGCGCTCCTCGAGGTGGGTCCGTGCGCCGGCGAGGAACCCGAGCACCTCGTGGATCCAGTCGACCTGGGAGACGTCGCGGCGCGCCGTCTCGAGGTAGCCCTGGATCTTCTGCTCGTACTCGAGGCTGCGCATGCGATAGCGCGTGGCGGTCCGGACCGCGTCGGCGATGAGGCCGCGGTGGATCTGCGAGCGCAGCACCGCCTCCTCGGCGATCTGGGCGTCCTCGACCGGATACTCGAGCATGCCTGCGTAGATGTTGATCGCCTCGGTCGTCGCCCTGAGGACGATCGTGCCGTCGCCGAGCTCGGACTCGGCGAGCAGGCGCAGGCTGATCTCTCGGTGGACGACGCGCTCGCCGTCGAAGGCCGCGTAGCGTTCGCGGAATTCACGTCGGCGGTCGCGCTCGTTGAGCAGGTCGAGCACGACGGCGTCGGCGACGCTGCGCCGCTCCCGCTCGGACAGGTCGGGCCGCATGCTGGCGACTAGGGGCTCGAGGCAGCAACGCAGCTCCTCGTGCGTGATACCCGTGGTGCCGAGGCCCATCCGCTCGATCGTCAGGTCGAGCGCACGCAGGCACAGCGCGCGCAGGTCGATGTCCCTGAGGTCGTCGTCGCGGTGGACCTTGACCGCCTCGATGCGATGCAGCGGTCCGAGCCGCACCAGGGTGCGCAGGCGACGGGTTACGGCGTCTTGCCAGTTATCGGGCGCGGCTTCGCTCATCGCTGCCGAGTGTAGCGCCATGGGCTGGCAAGAGGCGGCGACGCGGTGGCGCCAGGTGGCGTCGACGGTGGGCCTTCGCGGGGGACCGCGACGCATCGGGCGAAAGACCGGGAGCGGAGAGGGCATTTCGTTCGGTTCCTGACGTCCCTCTCCCGCGAGGGCGACCGATCGGCTCACGCCGCCGGACAAATTTTGTCGTGTCCACTTCGTTGCTGATCAAACGATGTTCACCAGGCATTCCATGGTTTCGGCCCGTGGTCCGATCGGAGTATCTTGCGGTTGTCGTGGCAACCCTGACCCTCGTGCACCAACCGGAGGCGGTCGAAGCGCTGGAGCGCCGGCTCCGCGACGAGATCCTGACGGCGAATCTCACGCACCAGCCGGTGAAAAGCGCCGACGAGCGGTTCACGGTCCAGCGGGTGTTGGGCCACGGGGCGAGCAGCGTGGTGTGCAAGGCGGTGGAGAACAAGCTCGAGCGCGCGGTCGCCTTGAAGCTGTTCCCCGGCCTCGTCGACGACGCGCTCGCCCGAGCGGTCAAGCGGGAGGCACTGGCGCTGGCGAAGATCTCGCATGCGAACATCGTGACGATTCACGACTACGGCGTGCTCAAGCTGCTGCCAGGCGAGCACCGCTGCTTCTTCGTCGCCATGGAGCTCGGCGAACCCCTGAAGGATTGGCTGCGTGAGACATCTCCGCCCCCGGGGCAGGTCCTGGCGACGTTCTGCCGCATCGGGGAGGGCCTCGCGGCCATTCACGCTGCCGGCTTCGTATATCGAGACTTCAAGCCGGAGAACGTGGTGCTCGTCGCCGGGGTCCCGAAGATCGTCGACTTCGGCCTCGCGCTCACGGCGGTCACCGGCAGCGATGTCGGAGGGACAAAGATCGTTGGAACGCCGGCGTTCATGTCACCCGAGGCCCTGCGCGGTCGCCCTCAAGATCCACGAAGTGATCAATTTTCGTTCGCGGCCGCCCTCTGGAAGTCTCTCTGCGGTGAGCTGCCCTACGACGGAAGCAGCCAAGACCCCGCCATGCGCGGCCCCATGCGGCCACCCAGAGCGACGATACCGGAGTCGCTGTTGCCGGCGCTCCGTCGGGCCCTCGATCCCGAGCCAGGGCGGCGCTTTGCCAATATGGTAGAGCTACTCGCGGCGCTGCTCCCCGCGGTCGAGCCGGTGCGGGGCTCGTCGGCCGCGGCCCGCACGTCTGCGTTGATGATCGACATCGACTCGATGACCGAGCTCGTGCCGGTGCGTCCGCTGAAGCGCCGCAGTCTCACACCGTGGCTGGCGCTCCCGGTCGTCGGCACGCTGTCGGTCGGCGGGGTGCTGATGGCGATGGGCTTTTGGGAGGAGCAGGGGACCGCGGCCGCGGATGAGTCGCGAGAAGAGGATGCCGCGGTGGTGGTCGCCAGTCCGGAGATGTTGCCGCCGCCGCCGTCGGTGGTCCCGGGGTGCCCGAACGTGGAGCTGTTGACCGGGGCGTGGCGCTTCACGACCACCGCGCAGTGGGCCGAGTATATCGGTCATCTCGATACGACGGGAACCTACACCCTCGACGTGAAGGGCGACGGGACTCCCTGCGGTCTTCAGGTCGACTTACGCAAAGACGGTCCCAGCAAAGACCCCCGGCCGCGGAGCGATCGGCAGCGGGTCGAGCTCGTGGCGATGTCGCCGTTCACTGGTGGCTTTCGCGGGCACTTCGCTCCCCGGCGAACCGGCGATACGCTCGCGGACTATTCATACGAGTTCGAATTCGTGGTCGACGGAGATCGGCTGTATGGCGACTTCCACGCCGAGACCAACGCTGACCGGCATCGCTTCTCGGGGACCCTGCAGGGGGGGCGTAAGGACGCCTTGAAGGCATCGAAGGAGGGCCGTCTGCCCTGCACCGCGTTGTGCGGCGCGCGTTGCCTCGGCGCTGACACGACGGCACAGTGCCGCCAAGCGTGCTCGAGCGACGCTTGGGCCGAAGCGTCATGTTCGGCGCCCGCGTCCTCGGAGCGGATAACCCTGCCGGAGAAGTCACCGCTCTGCGCGAAAGGCGAACCCTATGTCGGGCGATGGCTGTTCCTCGCGCGCGACCGCAAGACCAACGAGGACCACGCCTACGAGGTCGAGTTCGGGGCTGTCGGCTGCGAACTCACCGTGAAGTCCGCGCGGGAGCGCAACCGCAAGGCGCTGCGCGGCGTGGCGGCGCTCGTGTACGATACGGGCCTGTGGCAGATCACCCTGACGAGCGGGGAAAAACCGAAAGAGCGGGTGCGCCACGAATGGTCGCTTGTCGGTCGAGATCCCGCATTTGGAGAATTCACGGCGAACCACGGCGGCAAAGAGATCGCCGCCGGGGTCATCGCCGCCTACCGGCTTCCGTGAGCCGAACCTCCCGCCTCGCGGGACAGGAGCAGCATGTCCAAACCAGCCCAGCCTGACATCGCGGCGCTCGTCCGCGCGCATTCGCACCGCCTGCACCGTTTCTTCACGAGCAGCGGGGTGCCGTACTCCCAGGCCCAGGATCTCGTGCAGGCCACGTTCGAGGTGCTGCTGCAAAAGCTGGGCGCTGCGATCGACGATGTCGACCGCTACCTGTGGGGGATCGCCCGCATGAAGCTGCGGCAGTCGCGGACGCGGCTGCGGACCTACGAGGAATTTCACCAGTCGCAATATGCCGCGTCGACGACGACCGTCAGCCAGAAGGTCGATCGCCGCCTGCGGATGTCCGTCCTGCTGGCCCGGCTGGACGAGGAGGAGCGCACGATCTTTTTGATGCGCTGCGAAGGACTGACCGTCGAGCAGATCGCGGCCGCCGTCGAGAGCAGCCCCGCGACCGTCAAGCGCCGGCTGGCCGAGGCCCGGCGCCATATCGACGCGATCGCCAGCGAGGCCCCGAACCCGGACGGCGCGATCGGGGTGGAGGACATCGAGGACAGCTACCGTCACGAAAAATCCTGAGCCGATCTGCCCCGCTGACGGGACACCTCCATGCCGACCCACGGCACGAGGTCCCGATGCAGAAGCAGACAGTCTCCGCGCCCCCCGACGCCGTATGTACGATCCTGCGCGAGATCGACGCGGCTCGCCTTCAACTCGCGGTAGCGACGCCGGAGCGCCAGCGCCTCACCATGACCGCCTGGATCGCGCAGGCGCGGGCGGCCCAGGCTCGTGGGCTCGCCGACAACTACGTCCGCCAGGTCGCATATACCCTGCAGGAGCTCGCACAGACGTGGTGGCCAGGCAATATCCTGGCTCTCGCGCGGACCACTCCGCCGCAGCGAGTGTTCCCGGAGCGCTCTA